>JAABUX010011101.1_pt1 | contig 9983 bp, 11 predicted proteins | sample 5561851 | NCBI WGS metagenome assembly JAABUX01 (sample SAMN10711883, study PRJNA513361) | rock metagenome | isolation source: Antarctica rocks | place: Antarctica: Victoria Land, Richard Nunatak red sandstone | collected 2016-01-03 | reverse complement strand
CCCTCTTGCTCTGTATGGATGGGTTCGCGGCCGACGGGGGGCGTGCGCACCGTGTTCCGGGGGCGGACCAAAGTGGCAGGAGCGCACTCCGGCCATGGCCGCCGGCCTGACCGACTACCTCTGCACCCTGGAGGAGATGCGGCGCTATCGTGTCCTCCCCATGACGGGGGCGCCCGCGCCGCGCCAGACCGATGAGGGTGGATGGGCACGGGGGCACGGCCACGGGCACGGGCACGGCCACGGGCACGGGCACGGGCACGGCCACGGCCACGGGCACGGCCACGGGCACGGCCACGGCCACGGGCACGGACGCCGTCGCATGACCACGGTTGAGTGGGGTGGTACCCGCGCCTTCGCAACGGCCTGGGAATCGGGTCGGGCAACCGATGCGCGGCAAGTCATGATGCTCGCGCTGGCCACGCCCGTCGACTAACACGCGCCCCAGCCGAGAGTTCACAGACCATGGCGCGCGGAATGAATCGTGCCCTCATTCACGCACGATTGGGGCTAGCGAGGGGATATCATCCGCAAGGCATACACTGCGAGGCAGACGAGGAATTGGCAGCGAGGGGGTGGGGTAGACGTGCTCGAGCGTATTCTGCAACGGCTGGGACTCGGCGGCAACCAGCCGGGACAGGAACCGGCCGCCACAGTGGGGACAACGGTCAACGTCGACCTGACGGCGCGCTACCAGACGGTCGAGGGCTGGGGTACCTCGCTGTGCTGGTGGGCCGTCGTGACGGGCGGCTGGCCCGACCCCGCGCGTAACCGGCTGGCCGACCTGATCTTCGATCCCACGAACGGACTGGGGCTCACCATAGCGCGCTACAACATCGGCGGCGGCGAGAACCCAGCCCACAACCATATGCGCCCGGGCGGCGCGGTCCCCGGCTACCAACCACAGTCGGGCCAATGGGACTGGGACGCCGACGCCAACCAGCGATGGATGCTGGCCGCCGCGCGGGCTCGCGGCGTCAACATCGTCGAGGCCTTCGCCAACTCGGCGCCGTACTGGATGACGCATAGCGGCTGCGCGGCGGGCTCCGTCGACGGCGGCGACAACCTGCGCGACGACATGGTCGATGCCTTCGCCGACTATCTGGCCGAGGTCGCGCTGCACTTTCAGGAGCACTGGGGCGTGGCGTTCCGCACCCTGGAGCCGTTCAACGAGCCGTTGGCCACGCACTGGAAGACGACCAACAGGCAGGAGGGCTGCCACGTCAGCCGCGCGCAGCAGAACATCGTGGTCAAGCGCGTCGCGGCGGCGCTGGCGGCCAGGGGGCTACATGGAACGGGCATCAGCGGCGACGACGAGTTCACGATGGACGACCTCGTCGACACGTTCGCGTCCTACGACGGGGAGACGCAGGCCCTGGTGGCGCAACTCAACACGCACTCCTACAGCGGCAACCGCCGCGCCGACGTGCGCGAGGTCGCCGAGAGCAACGGCAAGCGGTTGTGGATGTCCGAGTACGGCTGCAGCGTCGGCCCGCACGACCACGACGCCATGGATACGCCGCTGGCGCTGTCGGCGCAGATTCGCCGCGACATGACCGGCCTGCGTCCCACCGCCTGGGTCTACTGGCAGGCCGTGGAGGACGAGGCCAACCACAACTGGGGCCTGATCCATGTGCCCTTCAGCGGCAACGGCGCGGACATCGCCATCACCCGGAGTTACTACGCGCTGGGCCACTACAGCCGCTTCATCCGTCCCGGCTCGGTCCTGGTGGGCTGCGACAACGCCAACGCGCTGGCCGCCTACGACCCCTCGTCACAAACCCTGGTCGTCGTGCACGACAACGACTCCGCCGCCGACACCGCGATTGCGCTGACCTTACGGGGCATCGAGGGCGCCAGTTCGGCCGCCGTCTACCGCACCTCAGCCGGGGAAAGTCTGGCCCGGCTGTCCGACATCGCGCTCTCCGCCTCGACCCTGCTCACGACTGCCCCGGCGCGCTCCATCACGACGTACGTCATCTCCTGAAAAGAAGGAAGGGTTGTCATCACATGTCACAGGCAGGGAGGTCCCGCACGGCCGCGCGCGCTAACGCGGCGACCGTCCGCTCGGTGCGCGACCGCGCCGTGCGCGCGCAGCGCGCCTACGCCGTCCGGCTACGCGAGTTCCTGGAGGCGCTACAACCGCTGCTGGAGGAGAACGACGCCGAGGCCGCGGCCGTCGCGCGCAACATCGAGGCCGAGTTGGCCCACATCACCTACGGCAGCGCCATCATCGATGCCTGATGGATGACGACTGCGATATAAAGGTCGCATCCTGGCAATATCACTTGCCATGCGTTTTTTTCTTGCTGTCCGTGTGCGTCTGACGTGATGCCTCAGCATCGGCGCGTTCGCTCCGGTCGCTTTGCGTACTCCTTAAAGAAGCCAGGAATGCGCCCACAATGCCGACGACCGTCGTACCTCCGGTAACGATGGCAACTCCGTCATGGCCCGTTAGTGCCAGAGCGGCAGTTAGTAGGCCAAACCCGAAGCCAACAACAAGGGCACGATCCTGCCCTCGCCGCGCAAGCTGGAGGTTCCCCTGCGCCACATCGCGTCGTAGCGCCTGATCTTCTTGCTCCAGTTGGCGGAGATGCTGCTTGTCGGCAAAGTAGTCATCGAGAAAACGTTCCCTCGACCCTGGAGCTGCTTCCTCGTACTGAGTACTGATGCAATAATTCTGGAGAGGGTAAAGGTCCAACAAATGCTTGGGAGTATTCGAGTCTCGTTACTTCAGCTTTTGCGCGAACCGAGGTCGTCGGCGGGCTTACAGAGATGGGAGCACCCGATTCATCGTCGTCTGATGGTGGATTCCCCCTGTTGCTCACCGGCCATGATTGGCTACGGTCGCGGACTATATGTTGTGCGAAGTGCCACCATAGGATGAGAGTAAGCGCCCGTCTCTATAAGATCGACCTTGACCAATGTAGCAGACGGCACAAACACAGGCCGGCGCGCTATGTGCCGCCGTGGAATGGTAACGTAGTCGCGCTGAAGCCCTGCGATATCGAAGATACTTAGAACTCCCTTGAGGAAGGATAAATTGCTGATAGCGTTCACGGCGTTCCCTATGTTCACGTTGCTCATTATCCTGTATGTCCTGCGCAGTCCAACCACGACCAAGCCACTTGTCTCTGGACCGATTCTCTCATTCTCGTTCGCTTTGTTGGACGAGATGTAGCTTAATCATAGCACGGCTAGCGGCGACATCCTCGCTGGCTTCAAGACTCGATAGCCAGCCGCAGCCTCTTGTTAATGCAGCCCTTGTTCTCGTGGCCGGTCACGTGGATGCGGCCGACCTCGCCGGCGCGGGCCACGTGCGTCCCCCCATCGGCCTGGAGATCGAGGCTAACGATCTCACTTAACGGTGCGGACCTGCTCGATCCCGGCGGGCAACGGATTGATCTTGGTGCGGATAAGGCCGGGAATGGCGAAGACCTCTCAGCCTGCGTTGCTGGTGAATGTCTGGCACGCTGCACGCTTGCCGATTATGCTACTTTTAGAAGGGTCACATTGTCCTGCCTGCAACAAGTCCATCATGGCGAAAGGCTGCTGTCCGTGCCACTCCAACCAGAGCCCCTTATCCTTGGTATCAGCGCCGTGCAGCGCCGCTTCGAGAATGGCTGCGACGAGTTCCTGCGCGCGTTGAGCGACTCCGACGACGCGGCCGACGCCGTGGACTTCACCGGCAAACTGCACGAGCTGTCGCTGGCGGCAGGACGCGTCCAGGCCTTTGGCGAGGCCCTGACCCTCCTCACCGGCGACCAGGCGTGGAACGAGCGCGCCCATGACCTGCTGCGCACGTACCTGACCGGCGATTAGCGCCTGGTGATGAGTAACGCCGGCAATCGTGACGTCCGCGACGGACGAGGCGCTATCGCGACGGAGAGAGTCAATGGCTACGATCAAGGGATTCGAGGACCTGGATCTGCGCGTCGGACGGATTACCGCGGTAGAGCCCTTCCCCGAGGCGCGCAAGCCGGCCTATCGGCTGACCATCGACTTCGGCCCGCTGGGCACGCGTCGCTCGAGCGCGCAGCTGACCGCGCTGTACGCGCCCGACGAGTTGCCGGGCCGGCTGGTCATCGCCGTGTGCAACCTGCCGCCGCGCCGCATCGCCGGCTTCGTCTCCGAGGTGCTGGTGCTTGGTGTGCCCGACGAGGAGGGCCGCGTCGTCCTGCTCGTGCCTGAGCGCAACATCCCGCTTGGGGGCCGCGTCTACTAATCACGTAAGAACGCAAGCACGTCATCACGCAACTATGCAGCGCATCCGTGCCGGGGTTAGCGCCGTGCGGCATCGATGCGCAGCCCTCCTTTGTTCCCCGCCATCGTGAGCCATACGCTGAGGTCCGCGTCATTCTCGGTCATCAAGACAGTCTGGGTCGTCCGCGCCAGGGCAAGAGCTGCCAGGACGATCAGCACATCGTTCTGGTGGTCGCGCGACGTCAGCGATCCGAACCGCTGTCGATAGCGGGAGAGCGGATGACCGCAACGCTGCCAGTCCTCATCGCCTGGGGTCACGCTGCCGCCGGATCGCCGCGCAAGCTCGAAAAACCGATTGTAATCCTGCCGTTCGCCCTGATCGCGCGCGCCGGCGAGCACTTCTTCCGCGACGACCGAGCAGATCACGAAACGTCCAGCGCGCAATGCACGGTCGATGTCCGACGCATAGGCGTTGCGCGTGAAATAGGGGATCAACACAGAGGTGTCAGGAAACAGGCGCATCGTCTTCCTCGGCGACGAAGGCATCTACATCTACATCCCGCGCGGTGATGGGCAACTGCGGTCGTCCTGTCGTCCGCTTGTACACATCAAGCGGCCCCCCGTGGGCAGCGATGCGCTCGCGCAATGTCGCGGCTTCGTCGGCAAGCAAGGCCAACTCAACGGCGCGTCGTACCGCTTCCGACTCGCTCTTCGTCTCATAGAGGTCACGCAAGCGAGTAAGTTGCTCCGCATCGACCAGTAGGTTCCGACGCACCAATCCAGAGGCCGCTTCGCGCTTGCTGGGGCGGCCCATTCTTGCCCGCACGTGTGTCATCATCGCATCTCGCTCACTAACGTGTATGTTCTTCGCCCAGGATACACTAGCAGCTCATCGATGCGCAACGGACGGACCGGGTCACGTCATCGTCGGTCGGGCTAGAACAACGAGAGTTGGGTTGGCTCGTCCGCATTCGTCTCCGGCATGGACGGCGCAACCTCGGCTGCCGCGGTGGGCGCCTCCTCGACGCCGTCATCGACGATGCTGGGTTGGTCGTGCGCAGGCGCGTCGGTTGTGTCAGCGGTCGTCGTGACGGCTCCAGCCGGTACGTCAAAAGCAAGGGGCGCGCCAACCAGGGCTGGCTGGTCCACGGGCGGCTCGTCGGGCGGCACGCCGACGACCAGCAGGGGTAAGGGATGGAGAGAGTCATCACCGTCCACCCGCTGCTCGGACGGAGCGTGCGCGTCGGTGTCAGCCAGGTCGGGCAGCGCGGAGAGGTCGGGCAGTCCCTCGACAAGGAGCGCGGCAAGGGCTCGCAGGTCGGCTTTGACCTCGTCCACGTAGCGGTCGATGTGCAGCGCGGCGTAGGGATGCCTGATAGGGTAGTAGCGGCGATGGCCGCGCCGCACCAGGGCGCCGTGCCCCGTCGTCAGGGCAACGCCGGGCAGCACGGCGGCGACGACCTCGGGGCCGCATAGCACCACCACGGCGCCCTCCAATGCATTGACCATGAGGTCGAGCCGGGGGGCACAGGCCTCAATCTCGGCCGGGCGCAACGGGCGTTGGTAGGGAGGACGACAGCCTGTCAGCGTCGCGTAGTGGACGGTCGCGGGGTCGAGGCCTACGTCGGCCAGCGTCTGCTCCAACCAGGGGAAGACTGGCGAGGCGAAAGCGACGCCCTCGTTTTCCTCGTGGTACCGCGGCGCCCCGGAGAGGAACAAGACGCGGGCCGGGACGGGTCCGTGCGAGGCTACCGCGCGCTCGACCTGGAGGGGACAGCCGTCGCACGGCGCCGTGGATGTCTCGGGCATCGTCGGCTCCTGTCTAGCCATTAGCCATTAGCCATTAGCCATTAGCCATTAGCCATTAGCCATTAGCCATTAGCCATTAGCCATTAAGTGAGGATATGCGATCCTCTCACAACCAGCAACGTAATCCAGCTAATTACTAATAGCTAATGGCTCGTCCGCAGCGTCAGCACCGTAGCCTCGGCCGGGCAGCCAAGGCGGATATTGAGGCCGCTATAGCCGATGCCGCGCGTCACAAAGACCGGCCGGCCATCGTTCGTCCAGAGTCCCATCACCTGTCGCCGCGGCAGGCTACTCATGGTGACGATGGGTCCGACCAGAGGTAGGCGTATCTGGCCGCCGTGCGTATGCCCGGATAGCATCAGGTTGGGGTGGTGCGCCCCCAGACGGGTCACCATATCGGGCGTATGCACAAGCATAATCGTGCAGGCGCCCGCGGGGACCGCCGCCATGGCCTGATCGATATCGTCGTGCTTGGTGGGCGGATCGTCGACGCCGACGAGGTACAGATCACCGCCGCACACCGGCCGCGACGTGTTGCGGAGGACCTCGAGGCCACAGTCGGTCAGCATCTGGCACAGCCGCTTCACGTCGTTGCGGCCGTGCGCCCGGCCCAACGGCCAGTAGTCGTGGTTGCCAAGGACGGCGTAGGCAGGGGCCGTGCGCGGCATGCGCCGGAGCACCTCGCGCACCGGCTCGATGCCGTCGTCGTCGTCAATGAAGTCCCCCGTGTACAGCATCAGGTCGTGCGGGACAGCGGCGACAACGTCCGGCAACTCGTCGGCCAGCTCGGAGCCGGGACGCAGGTGTAGGTCACTGATGTGGAGCACGCGCAGACCATCCAGCCTCTGTGGGAGACCGGGCACGATGACCTCGTGGTGCGTCAGTTCGACGTGTGGCGGGGGCAACACGCGCTTTAGCAGGGCCACGCCGGCCTGTGCCGGCATGCTATCGATCATGCCGTGGTAGACCCGCCTGGCAAGCCGTGTGCGATGAACTGGGACGGCGTTGATGAGGGCGTCGAGGGCATCGCTCGCCGGGGACGATGCCTCCTCTTCTTGTTGTCGTTGGTGCGGCGGGGCCTGCATAGGATCCCTCGTCGCGGCCTCGCCCAGTTCTGGGGAAGGATGTGCCGCCGCGGGAACCGTGAGCGTCGCCGACTCGTCGAGCAGCGCGGCATCGACATGCTTTGTAGTGGACATACCCATAGCCTATCCGCACAACGGCTATACGCCAATAGCCTACTTAGCTTAGCCCCGTGGTTCGCCTCAACGCCATGAACGGCGCTCGTCAAACCGGTGTGACGCGGTGGTCCTCACCCTTGCACGGCTATCGCGATACAGCCAAAGCGCCGGCGCGCCGGCGCCTTATGAGCGAGTTGAGGGGGCGCCGGCCAGCCGTACCTAGTCGTGCCTACTGCTCGAATTCTTCCTCGTCGTCGACGTCCTCGATCTCATAGTACGTGTTCATCCACTCATCGAGCGCCTCGACCACCGCCTGCGAGATCGCCTGCGCCACGGCGGCCTCTTGCTCACTGCTAAAGCCGGTCCCCGACAAGGCGCTGACCGCGCTGCTCATCGCCCGCTGCCCGATCGCCTCGCGCGTCTCTTCGTCCATGTTGCTCTCCTCTTTAGTCTCGCTGTCTCGCTGTCTCGCGTCGATCGTATCGCCCAAACGTTGCGGATGCGCCGCTCAGGCGCATGAAACAAGTCAGGGCCTTGGAACACGCCGGCCGTACCCTACGCATCGTACCATACCAGTAGGCAGTAGGCAGTAGGCAGTTCACAGAAGAACGAGGCAAGTAAGGTGATTCACGTCGTGGCATGAGGCATGACCTTCCTGCCCCCTGTCCCCTGTCCCCTGTCCCCTGTCCCCTGCGCCCCTGCGCCCCTGCGCCCCTGCGCCCCTGCGCCCCGCTTGCCCTTGGGCTCCCCTGGTCGGTATGATGTGGCGGTAGTCTCCCGATGAAGAGTAGAACCACGTATAGCACCCGGCAAGACCGAGCCTGAAGCGGGTGCACCTTACAATTGTGGACTCCGACCTGCGACTGCGGTCGCATGGCAGCAGACGGACACTGCGGTGTCAGGACGGGGCCAGGAGCAGGGTAGTGGCGGACCCTAACCGACCGCAGTCGGCCCGTGGTTTGCCCTGTGACCGCCGTCGCAGGCCTGGTCTGGCCCGATCCATCCCCATTCCACAAAAACGAGGTGCACCCGCCTGAAGCGAGGCAGTAGGCTGTATGAGGCCGTAGAGTGTTACACTGGACGCGGCGCCGTCGTATGTTGAATACTGGTATGTATCTTGCCGATCTCGTAGCGACTACCAGACAAGGCAATGACACCGGACAATGACAATAGGGAAATAGGGACAGGAGGAGGATGCATGGCGAAACGTGGTCGTAGTCCAATTCAAGAGGCGGTCCAAACGGTCGGCGATACGCTCGGCGACGTCAAGGTTGCCGCGACCGTAGGCGCCGTCAAGGGCGCGGCGTCCGAGACGCTGAGCACGCTGGGTTCCAAGGCCGCAAGTATCGCCGATAGCAACGGCGCCGATAGCAACGGCGCCGACAGCAATGGCGATCTGGCGAAGAACACCCGTAAGGCCCAGAAGCAGGAGGCCAAGAACGCGCAAAAAGCCGCCAAAGAGGCCCAGAAGAACGCGCAGAAGGCCGCCAAAGAGGTCCAGAAGTCCGACAGCTCCGACAAGGCCGCGGACGCCGGCAATACGGCGGCCGGTCTCCTCCAGACGCTCGGCAATCGTACCGGTGAGGTAGCGCAAAGTATGCAGAAAAATGTGTCCGGCAACGGCTTGAACATCAACCTCGACGCGAGCGACCTGCCGCGCTTACTACGTGGCGTGACCCTGCTGGCAACCGGGTTCGGAACGCTGTTCGCGCCCGGCAGCCCTCTCGACGCCAGCCGCCCGCACGGCGTAGACACGGACGAGATCTCCGCGCAAGCGCGCAAAGGTATCGACAGCGCGTCGGACGCCACGCAGCAGCGGATCAAGAGCATCGTGGACCTGACCAAAGATGCCCTGTCGTCGCTCTCTGACGCCCTGCAATCAGGCATTGAGACGGCCGAGACTTCGTTACAGCAGGCGCTCGACGACACGGAGGAGAACTTGACCAAGGCCACAGGACAGGTGGCCGACCAGGCCAAGGGCGCGCTGCCTCAACCCAAGAAGAGCGGCGGTTCATTCCGCTTCCTGTTTTTTGGCTTGCTGATCGGCGGAGCCGTGGCCTTCATCTCCTCGCCGCTCAGCGGGCCGCTGGGCGAACGGGTGCGGAACCTGCGGCGCGACCTCGGGCTCGGCGGAGACCAGGGAGACGATAGCCAGTACTGGCCCAGCCCGCCGCCGGAGTCCGCGGACTCGAGCACGCCCGCCGCGTCCAACGCAAGCGCAGCTACGACGCCCAGCGCGGACACATCCGCGACGCCCGGCGCGAACACGACGCCCGATTCCACCATCAAGACGACGATCGCGCCCTCCGGCGCGTCGGCCGCTACCACCCCTGGGACGACGCCCACGACCACGCCATCGACGGGCAACGGTTCCGCTGCGCCGAGCGCCGAGACGACCGGGAATGTGACCGGCGGCGAGAACAGCTAACCTTTTCGTCGCCCTGCAATAGATGGATGCAGGCAGAAGGAGACGCCTTGCCGGGGGCTATCCCGGCAAGGCGTCTCCTTGTTCTTACAGTCCTGTGTGGCCTGAAGGATCCTATTCGTACAATGAAGCGCCTTGCGCCGGTGGCGTCCGTTCAGTAGCCTGTAGATAGAAGCGTCACCGTATCCGCATCGCTACTCCTCGTTCGCGCTATGAAAGGGAAAGATAGTCCGTGACCTATGTCATCACCGAGCCTTGCATCAACGTGAAAGACGCCAGTTGCGTCGCCGTGTGCCCCGTCGACTGCATTTATACCACCGACGATGACCAGCAGTACTTCATCAATCCGGATGAGTGCATCGACTGCG
>JAABUX010011100.1_pt1 | contig 9987 bp, 9 predicted proteins | sample 5561851 | NCBI WGS metagenome assembly JAABUX01 (sample SAMN10711883, study PRJNA513361) | rock metagenome | isolation source: Antarctica rocks | place: Antarctica: Victoria Land, Richard Nunatak red sandstone | collected 2016-01-03 | reverse complement strand
GGCATCACCCGAGGCACGACGGCGCTGCGCGCCACCCCGAAGGCACGCGACAGCACCAGCAGGGCCAGCGCGATGGGGTAGAGGTACAGCGAGGTGAGGTGCCGGGCCAAGGTGAGCACCAGCGCGGCACGGGCCAGCATCGTGACCCCCAGGGCGATGCGCCTGCCGTTGGCGAAGCGGTCGAGCGTCGGCCCGATCACCGGGGCCAGGACCGCGAACGGCGCCATGGTGGTCAGCAGGTACATCGCGACCTTCGACCGCGCCGCGCCGGGCTGGATCGCCAGGAACTGCGTGCCGGCCAGGGTGACGGCCACCAGTGCATCGCCGGCGCTGCTCGCGAACGACAGGTCGAGCAGGCCGGCCAGGCCCGACTCCTGACCTCCGCCCTGCCGCGCGGCACGGCGCAGCCGTACGACCGGCCGGGCGAGCCTTCCGAGCTTCACGGCTCCAGTCTCTCCTGTCCGCGACCAGTTATCCGTTCTGTCCGCGCGTCGGGCACCATGGGGAGGTGCCTGTCCGCAGCCGTGACCGCGCCGATGCCGTCTGCGCCGCCGCCGTTGATCTTGCCCGCAGCGCTGCCGTCGATGAGGCGGGAGACGCCGCACTCGTCGGCGAGCACCTCGGCGTCGATGCCGAAGCCGAGCGCCTTGTGCTGCACCGCTTCGCCTGCGCTGCTCGGGCCTACCGTGGATGGCACTGGGCTGTCGTCGTCACGCGTGCGTCACGAGCCAAGGTGCCGACCGTCGCGGAGGTGACCCTGCTGCCCGGTGGCGACGCCCTGCTCGCCCCGGTCTGGCTGCCGTGGTCGGAGCGCGTCCGTCCCGGCGACGTCGGCGTCGGCGACGTGCTGCCGACTGCGGCCGACGACCAGCGCCTCGCCCTGCGGATAGGCGACGTCTTCGAGCTGTCCGACGACCGGCTGTTCATGATGCTCGGGCTCGGGCGGGCCCGGGTGCTGTCGGCCTACGGGCGCGACGTCGCTGCCGATCGATGGTACGAGGACTCCCGCGGTCCGTCGGCGCCGCTGGCGAAGTCGGCCCCCGCCCCGTGCGGCTCGTGCGGCTTCCTGGTGCACCTCGTCGGGGGGCTCGGGCAGCTGTTCGGCGTCTGCGCGAACGAGATGTCGCCGGAGGACGGGCGGGTCGTGTCGAGGGACCACGGGTGCGGAGCCCATTCCGAGGCCATGGTGCTGCCGGGTGCGCACCCCGCCCCCTGGGAGTTGCCGGCGGCCCGGGACGAGCTGGCGAAGGGCACCTCGGCAAGCAGCGGGGAAGCGCACGCGTCAGGCGAGCCCGGTGGCGCCGATGCCCCGGCTGACGATGCCGGCGGGGACACCGCCGACGCGAACGACGACACCGCCAGCGTCACCGGCGAGGAGAGTGCAGAGCCCTACGGCCACAGCTGAGCGAGCGCAACGAGGGCACCCGGCAGCTGACCCGTTCGACACGGCCGGCCTCCGGGCGGCCGTGTTGGCGTCCTGGGCCGCATCACCCGCGCGGTTCCGCGAGGACGCCAACGCCGAGGAGGACGCCGCCCTCGGCCCCTACCGCGACCGGCTGCTCGTCGAGCTGTTGCAGAACGCGGCCGATACCGCCACCGCCGCCGGCGTGCCCGGGCGGGTGCTGGTGCGGCTGCACGATCCGGCTGACGGGCCGGCGCGCCTGGAGGTCGCCAACACTGGGGCGCCTCTGACAGTCGCCGGGGTTCAGGCCCTGTCGACGCTGCGGGCATCGGCGAAGCGCTCGGCCGAGGCCGGCGTCGAGCCCGGCGGAGGCAGCAGCGGAGGCAGCAGCGGCCCGAGCATCGGCCGGTTCGGGGTCGGCTTCGCCGCCGTCGTTGCCATCTCACCCGAGCCCGCGATCATCAGCACGGCAACGGGCGGGGTCCGCTGGTCACGCGGTGACGCTGCCGGGGCCATCGCCGAGCTGCCGGAGCTGGCGGGCGAGCGGGCGCTGCGCGGCACCGCGCTTCCCCTGCTACGCCTGCCGTTCCCCATGAAGGACGAGCTCGAGGTGCCGACCGGCTACGACACCCTCGTCGTGCTGCCGCTGAGCGATCCGGGGCTCGCCGACGCCGCCAAAGTGCGCCGGCTGCTCGCCGGCTTCGACCCCACGCTCCTGCTCGTCCTGCCCGGCCTGGCGGAAGTGCGGATCGAGGACGGCGAGAATCCCGGGCGCATCGTGTCCTGCCAGTGGGAGGGGCCGGATGCTGTCCTTGAAGGCCGCCGCTGGACCGGTGTCGCGACGCAGGGCCGCATCCCGGCCGAGCTGCTGGCCGAGCGCCCCGTCGAGGAGCAGCACCGGGACGCCTACACGATCCGGGTCCTCGTGCCCGACGACGGCTGGCCGGCTCGGGTTCCCCGCGTGCTGCGGGCCCCGCAGCCGACCGACGAGCCGCTGGAGCTCCCGGCGCTGGTCACCGTTCCGGTGCCGCTCGACCCCGGCAGGCGCCGCGTGCAGGACGGCCCGCTCGCCCGGTGGCTGCTCGACCGCGCCGCCGAGGCCATCGTGGAGCTGGCCGTCCGCGCCGGCGACCTCGCTCTGGTCCCGACCAGCCTGCCCGCGGGCCCGGTCGACGCGGCGCTGACCGACCGGCTTCGCGAGTTGCTGCCCGAGGCCGCGATGCTCGCGCCGGCGGGGCAGGCCGGCCAGGAGCGGGTCCGCGGGCGCGAGGCCACGGTGCTCGACCTCGGCGAGGGAGGCGGCGGACGGGTCGCCGATGCCCTGACGGCATTGCTGGCCCCGGCCGTCCCCGGGCTGCTGCCCGCGCAGCTGGCGGCCTCTGCACGGGCATCGGTGCTGCGCGTGCTCGGTGTCTCGCGGATGGGAGTGCGGGCCCTCGTCGAACTCGTCGCCGGGCTGGATCGTCCACCGGCGTGGTGGGGCCGCCTCTACGCGGCGCTTGCTGAGCTGCCTGCGCGCGTCCCCGAACGCGATGCCCTGGGGGCCCTCCCGGTCCCGCTGCTCGATGGACGCACCGTCCAGGGCCCGCGGGGGGTCCTGCTGCCGACCGCAGCCCTGGCCGAGGCTCTGGCAAGCCCGAGCGGCAGGGAGCTGCTGGCCGCGGTCGCGCTGCGGGTGGCGCATCCGGACGCGGTGACCGGCAGCGCTGCGGAGCTGCTTCGGCAGCTCGGCGCCCTCGAGGCGACACCGCGCGAGCTGCTCGACGCCGTCGTGCCGCTGCTGCCGAGCCCGGACGAACCCGACGACGCGCAGGACGGCGGGCCACCAACCGACGCCGTGCTGGCGCTCGTGGCCGCCGCCGACCTGGAGCCAGGAGAGGTGCCCGCCCTCGGCAGGCTGCTACTGCCCGACCAGGACGGCATGCTGCTGGCGGCCCAGGAGCTCGTCCTGCCCGGGAGCCCGCTCGAGGCCGTGCTGGCGGAGGACGCGCCGTTCGGCATCCTCGACGACGCCGTAGCCGCGGCCTGGCCGGCGAGCGTGCTGGAGGCCGCCGGTGTCCTGCGAACGTTCGCGCTGTTGCGGGACGGCGATGCTGGTGCCAGCGGCCAGGGTGGCCTCGTCCTCGACCCCGACGACCCGCTGCTGCTGGAGCTGGACGACTCCGACCGGTGGCTGCAGGAGACCGGCACACCCACGGTGGTCGACAGCTTCGTCGCCGTCCGCGACCTCGAGCTGGTGCGGTGGCCGGATGCCCTTGCGCTGCTGGCCGTGCCGGGGCTGCGCAGCGCCGTGCTGGCATCGGACTACACGCGCTGGTGGCTTGCGGCCCACCCGGTACTGGCCGGCCTGCTGCCGGGCGAGACAGCACTGCCCGGCAGTCCGCTCGCGGCGCTGTACGACGGGGTCCCACCGTCCGTCGCAGCTGCCGTGGACGCCGAACTGCTCGTCGCGATCGGCGTGCGCGACAGCATCGACGACGTGCTGAGCGACCCGGCCGCCACGCTGGACCTGCTTGACCGGCTCAGCGAACCCGAGCGGAGCGTGCCCTGGGCGCTCGCCCGGGTGCTGTACGTGCGGGCGGCAAGGGCGCTTGAAGAAGTCGAGGCAGACCCGCCGCTGCGGGTACGAACGCCTCAGGGGGTCGTCGCCGCGGACGAGGCTGTCGTCGTCGACCGCCCCGACCTGCTGCCGTTGCTGGGTCGGCGGCCAGCCGTCCGGGTGCCGCTGGCCGACGCCGCCGCGGTAGCCCGGGTGCTGGGTGTGCCCCTGGCGAGCTCGCAGCTCGGTGCGAAGGTCCCCACGCCGGACCCGGCTGCCGGCACGGCGGCGCAAGGACGGGCAGCCGCGTGGCAGGCCGGCCGCTGGCCCGACCGGCACGCGATCGCCGCCCGACTCGCGGCAGCCGGCGACCCCGCGGCACTCGCCGAGCTCGATGCCGAGGACGACCTCGACCCGCTCCCTGACGGCTGACCGGACTCGACGGGTGCGGCCTCAGGCACCCGGGTTGCGGCCGAGGCGACGCAGGGCAGCAGCACGCCGGCGGCAGTAGAACACCCCGAAGACGCCCAGGCCGCTGCCGACGGCTGCGGTGGCGACCCACCACAGGTGTCCGTCGGTCCGCAACCGGGACCAGAACGGCAGCAGCCCGATCAGCAGCAGCAGCCAGAGGGCCGTCCCGGCGGTCACCGTGCGTACGCCGTCATCGGGAAGCGGCTCCGGGGCGGGGCGGCGAGCAGGCGTGGCGGTCATGGTGAGGTGACCGTACCGGGCTGGGAGTGCGGAATCTGACCTACATCCTGGTTCTTGGCGTGCCCGGCTTGTAAGCCGCCCGGCACGTGGTGTACACCCAGTACCCGAGCGTCCAGTGACGCCGCCTCTTTGCCTTGAGACCCGGAAAGGCGCACCGATGCTGCGGCTTAACGTCAACCTGTTCGACTACGTGATTCTCGGCATCTACTTCTTCCTGGTCATCGCGATCGGGGTGCTGGCACGCCGGGCGGTCGCGACGAGCGAGGACTTCCTGCTCTCGGGCCGCTCGCTGCCCGCCTGGGTGACCGGGCTCGCGTTCATCTCGGCGAACCTCGGTGCGCTCGAGATCCTGGGCATGGCAGCCAACGGCGCACAGTACGGCCTGTCGACGGTGCACTTCTACTGGATCGGCGCCGTCCCAGCCATGGTGTTCCTCGGCCTGGTGATGATGCCCTTCTACTACGGCTCCCGGGTCCGCACCGTTCCCGAATACCTGCTGCGGCGGTTCAACAAGCCCACCCACCTGCTGAACGCGTCGACGTTCGCCGTGGCGGCCGTGCTGAACGCCGGCGTCAACCTGTACGCGCTCGCGCTGGTGATCAACGCCCTGATCGGCTGGCCGATCTGGGTGTCGGTCATCGTCTCGGCCCTGTTCGTGCTGGCGTACATCACGCTGGGCGGCCTGTCCGGCGCCATCTACAACGAGGTGCTGCAGTTCTTCGTCATCCTCGCCGGACTCATCCCGCTCGTGATCATCGGCCTGCACTCGGTGGGCGGGTGGTCCGGTCTGCAGCACAAGGTTGCGACGACCGCGCTCGGGTCGCACTCGTTCTCGACCTGGCGCGGCACCGGAGTGGGCGGCTGGACCAACCCGCTCGGTGACTGGATCGGCATCGTGATGGGCCTGGGCTTCGTGCTGTCCTTCGGCTACTGGACCACCAACTTCGCCGAGGTCCAGCGCGCGCTGTCGGCCAAGGACCTGTCAGCAGGGCAGCGCACCCCGCTCATCGGGGCGTTCCCGAAGATCTTCATTCCCGCCCTGACGATCATCCCCGGCCTCATCGCCCTCGTGCTGGTCCCCAACCTTGGCGGCAAGGACCTGCCCTACAACGACGCGATCCCGCTGCTCATGAACAAATTCCTGCCCAACGGCACCCTCGGCGTGGCGCTCGCCGGGCTGCTCGCCGCGTTCATGGCCGGCATGGCAGCCAACGTCAGCTCGTTTAACACGGTTTTCACGTACGACATCTGGCAGGGCTACGTCGCCAAGGGCCGTCCGGACGGCTACTACCTGCGGGTCGGACGCATCGTCACGGTCGTCGGCATTGTCATCGGCATCGGCACGGCGTTCATCGCCTCCGGCTACAGCAACATCATGAACTACATCCAGCTGCTGTTCTCCTACTTCAACGCACCGCTGTTCGCGACCTTCATCATCGCGATGTTCTGGAAGCGCACGACGCCCTGGGCAGGGTTCTGCGGCCTGATCGCCGGCACGCTAGGCGCGGGCGTGATGCACTTTGCGGGCTACCACATCGGCTACTTCTACCCGCACCAGCAGCTGGCCGGCCACGGGACGATCAACGCCCAGATGGTCAACTTCTACGGTGCGATGGTCGCCTTCTTGGCCGACGCTGTGGTGACCGTCGCCGTGACCATGGTGACCCGGCCCAAGCCCGTGGCGCAGCTCGCGGGCCTGGTCTGGGGCGTCCACGACCCGAATGCGCCTGACCCCACCCTGGTGCGGAAAGCGCTGTGGTGGGAGTCGCCGAAGCTGCTCGGCTTCAGCGCGCTCGCCATTGTCGTCGTCCTGTCCATCATCTTCCTCTGATCGGGGTTCGCCGTGACTGACACCTCCACCCCGAAGTCCGCCGCCGCCCGCCTGTTCGACATTCGGCTCCTGATCGGCGGCCTGTTCCTGCTCTACGGCGTGATGCTGACGGTGGCTGGCCTGTTCACCTCGTCCACCGAACGGGCGAAGGCTGCGGGGATCAACATCAACCTGTGGCTGGGGCTGGCCATGCTGGTCATTGGCGCCCTGTTCGTGCTGTGGCTGCGGCTGCGGCCGCTCAAGATCGAGCCCAACCCCATCGGTGACGTCAGCGAGCTCGAGGCGGCCCGGCAGGGTGGCGGCACTGGCGGCACTGGTGGGACCGACGAACCCATCGACACGGGCACGCCGGGTGCCCGCCGGCGGAGCTAGCTCGACCGGGTTCCGCCAGCCGCCGGGCTTCGCTAGGCCGCCGTCGCCTCGCGGATGGCGCGGTTGTCAGCCGCGTCGATGAGGCGCAGGACCTCGCCGCGGGTGCGCTCCGGCGCGTCGTTCCAGCTGGTCAGCTCGCGCACCCGCGCCGCGCGCACCGCCGGCGCGCACACCCGGTCGAAGGTGGGCGGCGTGGGCCACCCCCGGTCGTCCTGCAGCGAGTCCCACAGCAGGTCGAGCGCCCGGCCGGCCTGGGCCGAGTGCGCCTGCCGATGACCACCCGCCGCCTCGACGATGGCGCCCACCAGGCAGGCGCCGATCACCTCGCGGCCTTCGAGCAGCCGCAGCTCCAGTGGACCGATGCTCCGGCAGCTGCCTGCCTCGTCGCGCACCTGGAACCAGGCGCCCTGCATCCAGGCGGCCCGCACCAACTCGGACGCCTGCTGCAAGGCCGCGCGGGCATCATCGATGGCGCGAAGGCGGGCCACCTCCCGTTCGCGACGGCGAAGGAGGGCGGTCTCGCGGCGCTGCCGCCCCCACGAGCTGAGACGCCAGCGGTCAGCACTCCACCGCCCCTCGTTCGGCGCAGACGGCGAGATGTGCTCACGCGTCGCGAGGGGAGCCAGCTCGTCCAACGCCATGTCGTCCTCCGACCTACGGGGAATCGCTCACTGGCAAGTATGACCGCAAACCTGGTGGAATCGCCAGCCCTGACGTAACGAGCTGGTTTCTTTAGTGTTGCTAAAGACGTAGCCTAGAACGGGTGTCCCCCAGCAGCGACGCACGGTTCGCGTCGACGTTGCGCATCTCCGTCATGCGCCTCTCACGCAGGATGCGCCAGGAGCGTCCGGTCGACGGGCTGACGGCGAGCCAGCTCGCCACCCTCGCCAGCCTGGAACGGCACGGGCCGCTGCCGGCGGGAGAGCTGGCGAACGTCGAGCGGGTGTCGGCGCCCTCGATGACCCGGATCATCAGCGCTCTGGCTGTCGCGGGGCTCGTCGACCGCCGTCCCCATCCATCCGACGGCCGGCAGATCCTGGTTGCCATCAGTGACATGGGAAGGAGCCTGTTGACCCGCGACCGTCGCCGCCGCGACGAGTGGCTCACGACCCGGCTGGACGAGTTGACGCCCGAGCAGCTCGGTGTGTTGCAGCAGGCACTGCCGCTGCTCGACCGGCTCGCCTCCGAGTGAGGGCTGTGGCCCGCGGGGCCGGCGGTGTCCTTGCCATCCGCAACTACCGGCTGTTCGCCGGCGGCCAGCTCATCTCGCTCACCGGCACGTGGATGCAGCTCACCGCCCAGGACTGGCTGGTGCTGCAGCTCGGCGGCGGCGGGGTCGAGCTCGGCGCCGTGCTTGCCGCGCAGTTTACGCCTGTCCTGCTGCTCTCGCTCTGGGCGGGGGTGCTGGCCGACCGTTACGACAAGCGGCGGCTGCTGCTGCTGACCCAGGGGGCCGGCGCCGCGCTGTCCGCCGTCCTCGCGGTACTGGTCGCCACGGGAACGATCTCCCTGCCGTTGCTGCTCCTGCTGGCGGCCCTGCTCGGTTGCGCGGCGGCGCTCGACACACCCATCCGCCAGGCCTTCGTGGTGGAGCTGGTGGGTCCCGACCTGGTGAGCGCGGGGGTCGCCCTCAACAGCGTCACGTTCAACAGCGCGCGGATCATCGGCCCGGCTGTCGCCGGGGTGCTGATCGCCTCGATCGGTACCGCTCCGGTGGTGGCCGGCAACGTCGCGAGCTACCTCGCCGTGATCGCGGCCTTGGTCGCGCTGCGCCCCCAAGAGCTGAGACCGGTCGATCGGGTTCGTCGGGAGCCAGGCCAGCTCCGGGCCGGCCTGGCCCACGTGCGGCACCGCCCCGACCTGCTCCTACCGATCGTCCTCGTCGGAATCGTCGGCACGTTCGGCCTGAACTTCCCGGTGACGCTCCCCCTGCTCGCTCGGCAGACATTCCACGGAACGGCCGCCACCTACGGGTTGCTGACCGCGCTGGTCGCGCTCGGCTCGGTCGGGGGAGCCGTGCTCGCCATCCGCCGTTCGAGTCCGACGCCTCGGCTCGTCGCCGGCGGTGCGCTCACCTTCGGCGTGGCCGAGGCCGCCGCCGGGTTGATGCCGAACCTGCTGCTGACCGGGATCCTGCTCGTCGTCACCGGGGCGACACTCCTCACGATGACGACGGCAGCCAACGCCAGCATCCAGATCGCCGCCGGCGACGCGATGCGGGGAAGGGTGATGGCGCTCTACATCCTGGTCTTCCTCGGCGGCACGCCCGTCGGCGCACCGCTCGTGGGAGGGCTCGTCCACGTGGCGGGACCTCGCGCGGGCCTTGTCGCCGGCGGTGCCGCCTGTGTCGTCGCCGCCCTCCACGTCGGCTGGCTGTTACGGCGTGGGCAGACCGTTCCCCTCCCGGCTAGCGACGGGCCTCAGTTCTCCAGCCAGCACCCCGCCTCCAGCGATGCCCTGGCCACGTCCAGTACCCGCGAGGCAGCCAGCAGGTCGGCCAGCGAGGCCGCAGAACCCAGGTCACCCGCCGCCAGCAGGCCGGCGAGCCTGCCGACGGCGCAAGCAGGTGCCTCGCTGACCGGCACCGCGAGGATGCCCCGCGCGTCCTGGCGCCGTACCTGATCACCCTGCAGCACCAGGCGGCCCGCGGTGCCGCTGGCCGTGACCAGGGCTCGGCCCCAGTGGCCGTCCGCCACCTCGCTGACCAGCACCGTCACCTCGTCGTTCGTCAGCAGCGCGAGCGTCACCGGCAGACCGTCGCCCAGGCTGGCGGCAGGCATGGCGCCGGGTGCTGCGCAGACCGCGACGACATCTCCGGCGAGCCTGCGGGCGAGATCGACGAGGTGCAGCCGCGCCGCCGCCCCGATCGGCCAGCCCGCGACGGTGACCTGCCGCAGCGGTGCCACCCGCGGGATCTCGTCGGCGAGCACGGCAACCGCCGGACGCGTCCGGGAGCCCAGCACCGCCCCGACGGCGACCCCTGCGACCTCCGCGGTGGCCGCGAGATCACGCAGGACGCTCACCGGCGACGGCTCGGGGCGCGTCAGCACCACGCCGAGACCGGCATCGACCAGCACCTGTTCCGCTCGGAGCGCGGCGCCGCCGGCCAGGTCGACGACCACGACCTCGACC
>JAABUX010011099.1_pt1 | contig 9987 bp, 11 predicted proteins | sample 5561851 | NCBI WGS metagenome assembly JAABUX01 (sample SAMN10711883, study PRJNA513361) | rock metagenome | isolation source: Antarctica rocks | place: Antarctica: Victoria Land, Richard Nunatak red sandstone | collected 2016-01-03 | reverse complement strand
AGTAGCTAATCGAAATCTTGTAATGCGGTCGAATTTTACCTCCGCTCAGGCAAGGTACCTCCAAAAAGTTTTGGAGCCACTTGACGTATTCCTCGACGTGGCAACGCTCAACTCGAGAAACTTATTCTGCGCAGGCTCACGTGCGCAGTTGACTGAACAGATTCCGATTTCTTAATGTCCCTCATTCATTTTTATATTGTCAGTTTACTTTTCGTCTATCGATGTACTTTACCAACTTTTGATTGCACGGAGGATCTGCCCTCCTTCCTTTCCCAATTATATGTCCTCGACGCTGGCCCTATCCCTGAGAATACATCATGCGAGTGTTTTCCTCAAAACGACTTCGGGAAGAACTCGTAAATTTCCGCATCTGTAGGGTCTCGATCATCCTACTTCTTGAGGAAGTGACCGATGAACGTCTTAGTAAGCCACGTATTAAAGGTGAACTCGGTATCCGAGTGGCGGGCGGACATCATTACAATCCACGGCTCGAGTGCTAATATGGTCAGCTATGTATTCGCAAGAGTTAGGCTAAGGAGTACATTAGATAATTTACGCATAACTGTGTCGAATGAGGCATCCCAGCGACCGTCATCGTCGAGCTTCATAGCAAACTTCACGGCAGGTCTGACCGGACCCACGAGTACCATCATGTTCAATAGCCCCCCGATGCCCTACTTGGTCGTCTTGAATTTCTTGTACGTGTCAGCGCAAGTGTTGAATATAAACATATCCTCTCCACCTTTAGGGCATGGTTCTCCGTCCGTGATATACCACACGCTAACGGGTCTATCAAATGTATTGGCCTTGATTTTGTCGAAAATTAGCGGAGTGTGAATCTTTGCCTTTGTCTGCGCTCCCATTGGGGTCGGATGAGTAAATTGGATGTTGCCGAAGAGGGAATCGAAGTTGTTGTGATTTTTACAGTTGTCCTGCACAGGCTTGGAACCTCCTCTCCGAACACCCGAGAGATCCGTTGTAAATGCCCTCATCTGATAGCCGTTATCGTCGCAAAGTCCGCTCAGGGCAAGCCTCCTACCGACCTCACGAAGTTATTCGATGCGACCTTTCTCATTCTCCATAGAGGCGCTGTCGTCTATGAGAGTGCTAGGAGTCGCCATCTGCTGCTTGCGCATTTGGAAAGGCTTGGAGATGCATACTCGCGAACAAGACCCAGTCGGCAATGGTGATAACAATCAAATCAATGGCGAAGGCGCGGGGCTACCTCGGCCACTCTATCATGACGAGACGGACGAGTTCTGGCCCCATTCGCGCCTTCTCCATGACCTCTTCACGAGTAAAGCATTTCTCCCACCTTTTCTCACAGATACACTCCCAGAGCACGGCGTGGCACTTGCTCACGATATCGTCTAAATCCTTGTTCCCAGTAGAGACGAGCCCGCCGACTTCTGCAGAGCCATACGCAGGCGGTGACTGTGTGGCTGAATCTGCAGTCTCTTTGGTAGAAATCATGCTCTCAGTATCGGCCTCAGCCGCCTTGATAAGATCCTGGATCTATTCAGAGCTACATCTGATGATACCCTAGGTACAACTTACACCTATAGTGGCTGCTTGTGCGACGTAAAATGTGTAGAGGATGTGAGTGGAACGTGGTTAGAGCGATGAGACCAACTCGTTGATCCAAGAAGACTTTTCATGGATGAGATTTTTCGATGAAAGCCAAGATGCAGAGAGGACCAGCAGGTCATATATACACGTTAGTCCACGAAAGGGACCGGCAGCCAAGGCAGACTTCGATCACCATGCACAACGTACATCCGGAACGAACGTGGATACATCATGCAGCTATATATCAGACGCTCAGTATCCGTATCGGACCTGGAAATGGTTAAGATGTTACATTGTTGGACGACAAGAAAGAGACTGAAAGTAAAGATATTAAACACGAGGATCAGTGACGACACTATCGAATCTTTCAACCCGATAGCGGCAAGGTTGGGGTACACTGGATGACTGGAAGATGATGTCCCGCATTTCTTCGCGGGCTCCGCTCCCATTTTTGCCTTGCGGTGTTGTCCCACAGCGGAGAGATGACAAACCAAAACAGGCGAGACAGTTGTAGGAGTACTCCAGCGCTCACTGAAAGTCCTTCGAGCAACATATACGAGAAGAATGCCGGCTTTTGGTAAGTTTTGCGCTGTCACTGCGGCGAGTGACTCTAGATCTTATCCCAGGCCGTTGAGACAGCCGCGACATTTGAAGATACCGAGACCGGAAGAGAAATCTGCAAGACCGGGAATCCAGAATAGCAGTCCCGTAGCAGTAACTCAGCATCAATAGCGGTATAGACTCATTACTCCAAATTTAGACGCTCAATGACTGTCAGTAAGAGGAATGTGATCGCCGCTAAAAGAGCAGGTGGCAGAACACCATGATGGACACCCTTAATAGGCGTGCGCACTCTCTTCAGCCAATAGGGCCTGGAATATATGCTAGCAAGATGATCGAGCTGCGAGAGTAAACCGGTGAATACCGCAGGCATACCACACAGCGCACAGAGCAAAATGATGAGCCCACCAGCCAAGCATGTACGTAAGTATTTTTGCCACCATCCTATTGATACGTTCCTCCACATGATATGCGTTGGATTCTCCTTTACCAACCTCGAGACCATCATCAATGGTGCAGGGTGTTGAGTTGACCGGCATCCCATGCGGGCACCCACAGGTCGATCGAATTGGATCAGCGGGGAGCTTCACTACCAACTGACTAGTTCTCTGGAATACGGCAAAGAAGCAAACAAGGCCCACCCAAGGGCCAGCAAAGTATGACGTTCGCGATCTTTGTCTGTGAGATACTCGCGGTTTGCCGGGCGTGATGGCATGGGCTTCGCTGCGACAGGCTTTGTGCGACAAGAGGACACTCTGTATTAGTCGCGTCTCTGCCGCCTCCAGTGTCAGACCGAATATCTCCAAGGCGAGGAGAGAGACACATACAACATTTGGAAGGGATATACAATCATACAGCAGTATGTACGGGTGGCGGTAGAGCTGTGGGAAATGTTCGAATTCTTGCTGGATTTGGTCATCCTCCTCACACATACTGCGATATCTCCCTTGAATGTAGGAGTGAGTAACGAAAGACTCGTCTCGAGCCTTTCCGTTGAGACGAGAAGTTTGTTGTTGAGCCATATTCTTCGAGACTTGTACACGAGGATCAATGATGTATCGTAGGAAAACACTTGATGGCTTGATGGAAGTTATGATTTTTTTGTAAAGGTGAGAGCTGGAATAAATGAAGCTAAACCTCTTCCTCTTCCATTCACCATCATTACATTTCCCGCGATTCCAACTCTACCGAGTTCCTCAATCTCCTATTATTACAAAGAATTTCAAATCATCGTAAGATATAGCCATCTCACCTGAATTCTTGCTCCTAAACTTGAAAGTAATTGATCTTGATAGAATCTTACCGCTCTCGCTCACTTGGATGACCGCCGATGTGAGTGAAATCGTTGCTATGGCTCCGCTCAAGCGCAGCGAGTCTGTTCTCATCCGTTGTTGTGGTACTGTAGGCCTGGCTTGGGTGTATTGTTGGCATTGATTCTGACGGTGGAATGCTTCAGCAAGCCGGGGTGAAACCTGAGGCCAATGGCATGTACGGCACTGGAAGTCTTTTCCGATGTATTATGTATCAGCTCGATTTAATCGCCGAAGTCCAAGCCATGACCCAAACACAGTCTCCTCCCACCTTCGACGTAATCTTCGCCCGCAATGCTCTCCCCTCTTTTCACCCTGCTTGTGTGACAGCTCTCCAACGCTGGGCCGAGCTCCTCAATCTGACCACCGGGCGCATGGTTACAACATTCGGACCTACGGACGTTCGTCAACGTTACTTGGCCGGCATGGAATGCATGCTTGGACGAGGAGATGTCATGTTGGGTATGACGTTTATGTTCGAGGAGGACTAGGTTCGTATTGAGGGGCATCTTCGTTGTTTGGCAGGCTCTGCGGGTCTGAGCGTCAAAGGGTCGGTCTCCTGGGGTGGGTTCCTATACATATGGCGGCAGGTATCCAGCGCCAAGCCCAACCTGATTTCACTGGCATGGACAGTTAGGACCTAACTCGTCAGCCGACGTAAGTCTCCTCGTACAATACCCTATGATAATATCGCTAAGCCTCGCTGCTCTCGAGCCCAACCTCCTTATTACGATCCTTGAATAGATCAGTGTTCCAAGCACGTTCGGCAAGTTTCGCAAGATACAGCATCAGAAATGATCCCGTATAATCTTCGGGAAAGACGTCGTTCTCTTTGAGTCGAATTGCGAGCTTGAGAAGGAGGTGGCGTGCTTTCAACCCTCCGCCTCTCTCGTCATTAGAGATTCTGAATATCTCCCGGAGATAATCAAGATCTGTGGACGAAATTCTCTGTAGATGGTTATATGTATCTTCGTACGTCCGCTCATTTTCTTCTGTGTTAGCATTTGAACTCTCGAAGGCTTTCAAGACCGACTGAAAGCAGAGTCTCGAATACCCGTCAGCAGACGTAGATACTACCCTCAGATCTGAGGGTCCGCCATATCCAGGGACCCGAAACTTGCGCTGTGATTCTCTCAAGAGCATTTTCTGTACTTCCCTGAGCCTGCGGGATATTCGAGTAATGAACTTGGTGCGCAGTAAACAACGCCTGTGACGCCACCAAACCGGATCTGGAATGCCTTGGACTCCTGTACGTTGAGATTAGTTGCTTGGCCATGACACTTCGGATCATACCCGAAAATATCTGTGACTTACCATCCATCCATTGGTGGTCAGCCCAATATTAGCATCTTTCCAGAGCTCGGGAGAAATCAAGCCGCAACCCTCAGTGTTCTTCAGTTTGACCTCAGGATTGTCTGGCTCGTCGTCGCGCCATGCCCATTCTTCGGCACTCACCCTAGCGGCGAATGCTGATTTTGTGAAAGCCAAGGCAAGCCGAGTACCCCATTTGGAAGGGACTCTAGCAAACTTTCTGTTCAGTTCGTCATTCTCGTTCCAATTCCCTATGTTGCCCCTTATAGTGTTAGCGCTCAGATGACCTCCACTGATGAAGAACCAGACCGCTTTCTTTTGCTTGAGGCCGCTAACACTATAACTAAGAAATTCATATTCTTTATCCCATGTCTCATACCTACGGACTGGCACAGGAAGGCCCCTTTGTAACATGACCACAATACGATGTTCTATAACGAGCTCAGCGTTCACAAGTTCTTCAACCTTGAAGGGCTTTAGATTTTTGTCAACAAATCTGACCCGAAGAAAGCGGTGTAGCGAACGTCGGTATCTCTCCGTGATTGAGCTCATACTTGGCGTGATTGGACCAACTATCTCGGAGTGAGAAGGGTACACCGTGGCGTCAAAGACCGAGAGGTCAATGTTTCCATCGAACATAATGGCCTTGTATTCGAATGTCTTCAGTTGCTGTTCAATAACGTTATAAGGGCTCACTGGATCCAGAACATGGCCTCCGGGTAATCTCTCGTCGGCTGTATGCATAGCGTAAAGATTGCGCAGTGCACGGACATGACTGATTTCTATAGCCTCTGCGCATTGGTTGGGACTTTCGCAGAGCCATCTTCGCTCAATGGAGCCGCGTTCTTGGCGTGTAATCCGATGACGATACTGTGATATGAGCCTGATCACCTCAGCAGCTTCTGTAGAGATAGGAGAGATGTTCATGTTGTAAAGCAACTTCAAGACTGCCATTTGGCACTCGAGGTAATGATAGGGAGCGAATATGTCCTTGATGCTTTCCATATTTCGGTTTAGCGCATCGCACATGTCGTCAAAGGTACGCTTTTCCTTAGCTTCCAAATTCCGCTCTGCGACCGCCTTGTCTCCTTTTCGCCTGCGACTCCTGTCTCTTCGTCTCTCAAGGTGCCGCACCCTTTCTGGTCCTTATCGACCAAGCAGTGCGGAATTGGCGATGGTTGTTAAAGAAAGGCTGGTTATGCAGATCGATATGAGGAGAGGAACGAAGACACGTCTCTGATGAGTAAACTAATAGTTCCATCTCGTTTTGTATAAATACGTGTCTCGTACGTTCCTTTGGGCCATGAAACGCCTCTTCTATACAGCAGCCATTGTCGTGTCCTATCTTCAGCCTACGGAAGTAACGCCAACACAAAGTGGATGACCACTCCGTCACGATCCAGGCATATAGCGCCTTCACCACGATTACCTCTATAAGAATTTCGATCACGACTCCGCTGAGACACCTGACCCGGGCCGGATGAATGAAGGGATTCGTTAGGAAGGTAGTAGAGGAAAGCGGGAGCACAGACATCAAAGCTGAGAGGAGAGGACACAGGCTAGGAAAGGCCATAGCCAACGGACAGATCCAAATTATACAGCAGCCTGCCATCAGCAAGGCACGTCGAACGGCTTGCGACACCCTTTCCCCACTGGATGTTACAATGAAATACCAGAGAGTCAACGACCGACTGACCCGGACATCCTGTCCTAGCTGGGAGTATGAGAAGTTCATAGAGCCCTGGCACCCTACTTGTGTTCAGAAATGTTGACCAAGTCTGAAAGTGGCCATAGAGCCTCGCTCAGCAGTAGCTCATGACCCACGCAACAGTAAAGCAACAAAGACAAGCCTGGCAGCGAGAACTGCGACCGAACAGAGTTCCATGTAGTTCCTCTTAGGCTACCCATTTGCCCTTCGTTATATCTCTATGACCTACACCCTATGCCGTTTTGGTTTTCCTTTGACAACTCCGCTCGGTCTCGGCGATGCTATACTTTCGTCGGCTCTATGCTATCTCGGTCGGTCCATGATGTTGTGCCCATTGCTGAAGATGTTCGAACTGTGAAAAGCGCAGGATTGTCTTTGATCTGAGAGGAGCGAGCTTTGCAACAAAGCCACTGAATGTCACGGTCACGGAGGGACAAAATACGACTCCGTCTATCTCCTCTTGATGAAATGGTGAAAGGGCACGCTGGAGGGCCTAAGCTCTTCCATTGCTCACGGTATCAGATGCCAGAAAGTCTTCGATGTACTTTTTAAGAAACGCTTTGAGATCCATCTCCCGTGGCTGCCAGATTGAAGGGTTTGCCGAACGTTGTGTCGGCATCAAGGCTCACTCTCAGCGGCAGGAGAGAGACCTGAATGACAATGGCAGAAGGGTAGGCTTGCCGAAGAACCAGGGCTTGTGTATCTTCCCTTTTGAAGCCCACAATTGATGCTGTCAACCTCTGAATAGCGATGCCGGCATAAAGTATAATGCCACCCCTCATGTTCCAAGTATTCCTACTCTTCATGTTCGGTATGGTCGTTGGGAATCGTGAACGTTGCAGAAATAGTGGTACTGAAGAGAAGAGGTACAGGCAGACGCGGAACAATCTCGAGAGCCTTGTCGTAGAGGAGCGATCAAGTGCATTCGATAAGGCAGTCACTGCACTGGTTGATTGTCAGGGTGATTGCGTGGTGGTCGAGGCGGAGGGGCTGCGGGAGAGTATGAAGTCATCTTGGTGACAGTGCAGCGGACAGACTGTCAACAATGCAGACACCCGAAAAGGATCTCCCCTGTTGGTCCTAACCAATATGAGATGCGGTTTGGAGAACCCAAGAATTTGGTCAACATCATGATAACGGAGACATAATGTCGGGAACTTGTGCAATGACATGTTTGATGAAATGTATGATGCACGTGATTTGGGTGTAGTGCAATAGTATTATGATAACTAATAGATGGATGTAGCTATATAGAATGGAATAATCATCACGAGAAATCTCTACTAGTCTGCCAAGGCCCCTCATTTTACCGAGGTTGACCCGGCCTGAATTCCAACGATGTTACGATGTGTCGTGTGCTCCCGTTCCCGCTAACGCTCTTTGTCACGGATCAAAAGTGTTAAATTCTAGACTATATTCACCTGGCAAAATATAATTCCGTACTACATTCTAATGATCTAAATTATTTGATGCTTCCTATCCTCACATTCAATGCAGTCACTAGTTCTGCGTCCCGGACCATTTCAGGGGCCTTAAGATACGTATAAGTAGATAAGATATCACCATTCTTTACTACGATCATCCTACGATCTCCATTTGTGTATCTGAAGAGTGCGTGGCCGGTTGGAGAAGCCGGTTGGATCGAATTATCTATTGTGTATGTCTTATCCGGACTCTTCAGTATGGACTTCATCAGCTCAAAGTCTTTCGCTGCAAATCTTGCCACAGACTCGATCGGCTTGTGGTCAATCCATTGGAAGACCGTCGCACCTCCCCCAACCAAGTGTATTGCGTGACACGTGGCTTGTGGGATTTCTGGCTTGGTGCGTACATTCTTCGTAGCTGGAGCTTTGGCCTTACCCCCAGTCGCTTGAGAGGACGACGCTTCGATTTCGAGAGGATTTACTGGTACTTTAATGCTTTTCCGTATAATCTTAGTTGCAGCTTTGGCCTTACTCTTTGTTGCTGGTGGTACTTCAATGTCCTTCGATAATCTTTCAGCATACAGATCAAGAGAATTATTATCCTCGAAATCGAAAAGTTCTTCAATCCTCTCATTGATACTCTCTAATTCCTTGGAACCGCTAACGAACATATGCTTGACGAATGAAAGAACCTTCTTATCTGTTGTTAATATATTACGATTCTCCTCTGCTAGTAAAGCTTTCACCATAGACTTCGCTGTTTCTATGTTACAATTATCTATAGTAGGCCAAGCCCCTTGGAGGAATGAAGTGTTATCGGCAAAACCAGCTGCCTTATACCACTTCAATACTCTGTCATTCCCTAGCCAAAGCGCTTTGGATTTTTTCCCTTTAAGTGCATCAGGCCCAATCGTATCAAGATTAGAAGGCTTCCAATTTAGTAAGAGGTTTTTACTAGCATTATTTTCAAATGCTTTATTTAACTCAGCTTTGGTGAATAGGTACTTTCTCCTCACATTATCGGAATCCATAGGTGAAGCTATGCCGAAGCCTAGAAAATGCAGAGCGTTGAACATTAATAAAGCGCCAAAGAAGTTACCTTCTTCTCGCTCTTTTATCATCCTTTTCAAAAGTTGTGATCGCTTCTCATAGAATCCACTATACTCTGCGGACTGCCGATCATCTCCAGAGAGCAACTCATCAAGACCCTCAAAGATTTTACTTGCGGTTTTCAAAAATTCGGACATTAGAGTCGAGATTTAGATCGTCTCGGTAGATTTATATAAATAATTTGGGGTTCCATCTTACTCTACCAAACCACAGCATGTAAGCATAAGCTTTGTTCCATAATACATGCTGACTACTTTCGTGCATTTCTTCCGCCATCAGCATCATTTGGATACATCGCTCTCTCCCCACCAATGTTGAAACGTGTTATGCGTCTCCGCTCAGTACGGCCCTTGCGTTCCTGTTCCCAATATGATGAGACAAATTCACTGTTGTATTGGAAACAATCTTCGATATGGACGATGTCAAGCAAAATGCCGCTCTCATCAGCCTCCTATCTATATTATTTGAAGAAATTACCAAATAATAAATAAAAAGGCTAAGTAGTTATTAATATAAGCCTTAGTATTATTACAGGCTACTAATATATTAGTACTTTTAATATAGCAAGGATTTCTTACAGTTAGAGGATTATTCTTATAATAGGTATAAGCTAATAATCATTAATTATAATATCAAATTAATAAAAATTCGGAACAAGTTCTATGGTATTTTCAAGGCAGGGGCGAAGTGGAAGCATATTGTTGCGATCTGCGCGAGGACCGCGACCTTGGACAGACATGAGAATGTCTCCGATCGCGCCTTTTCTGGTATACTCTGGTTACTTGGTAAGGGAAACGCGTGAGTGGGTATGGAAAAGATTATACGCCATTCACTTACCAATGCCCAGCTGGGAAAGGGCGAGTGAATATTATTGCACAAAGACCATTGCGGATCTCGGTGAGCAAACTGACTTGTTTGCCCAGAGCAGAGAGTTCAGCCCTATGGTTAATGCAGTCCTGGATTACCTGAAAGAAAGTAAGTATTTCAAATGTCC
>JAABUX010011098.1_pt1 | contig 9987 bp, 20 predicted proteins | sample 5561851 | NCBI WGS metagenome assembly JAABUX01 (sample SAMN10711883, study PRJNA513361) | rock metagenome | isolation source: Antarctica rocks | place: Antarctica: Victoria Land, Richard Nunatak red sandstone | collected 2016-01-03 | reverse complement strand
CTCGAGCGTCACCGTCGGCTTCGGCACCTGTGTCAACGTTGTATGCTTGTCAACTGCGGTGCGCATGCACGTTGATGCATGTAGATGCCAGCTGGGGAAGCGACAGCATGCTTGTGTCAAGTGGCTGGAGTTACTTGAACAGGACGCCGTCAGGAACATGGGCGCCGGTTCCGAGCTCACCTCATCATACTGGTACATGAGGCGCGCCCACAGCAGCAGCTTCAATGACGTCTGCATGAAGTCACCAAAAGAGGTTCCATGGTAAAGCCCCGTGAATGCTGCTCAATGCCACACTGCCTGGATCCGCTTGACCAAAACAGCTCGCATCAGAAGCAAGCAACGCGACATGAGGGTGTCCTCACCGTATCATGGCGGTGCCTGAACAAGCCGCACCTCGAAGCAGAACATGGGCTCCCTGTCCATGTTCGCCAGACCCTCGCGCGACAGGCTGCTGCCGCGCTCCGCCTTGGCTGCCGCGAGACCGTTCTCCGTCCAACAGAACTCCTGCACGCCCGTCCGGCACGGTTGCATCCAGGTGCAAGGTGAGCCATGACGGTATGGGACACTTCAGCATGCATATTCTGCTGAACGGTCTCACGGCGCAGAGGCTCGCAGGCAGCGCGTCGCTGGGGAGTGCTTTCCAGCGCGATGATTAGGGCAGAGCCGATCGCACGGGTGTCGGCAGGCTGCAATACATGGGACCGATCCCACGTCAGTGGCAGATGGCGGGGATGAACTGAGGTCAGGTGTGAAAAAGCCGATCACTGAACATAGCTGATTTTCTGATGATCCACTTGCCTGGAGCCAGATGTGGAGGATCTCGGTTCCGTCCCGGGCCACAGGCATCGCAAGGTAGGCGAACGCGGCGGCCACGCCGGAAGCCGTGAAGATTATCGGAGCGGGACCGAGCCAGAACTTCGGCGCATGCTCGAAAGTCAGCGCACGGACCGGCGGCCGAATGGCAGGGAGTACGCGAGTGAGGGTCGACACAGTCATGCGGCTTCTGCATGAGGTGTGTGACTGCCGTAAACCCTGAAACTACCAATGGCAGCGGCGATGCAGTCAGCATTGGTGGCCAGGCATGTGACGCACCTCCAGGTATGAAGCGCAGCTGCCATAGTGTATGTACAAGCCGCAGGGTATTGCGCTCAGGGTGAAGCAGGACAGCAGCGTGTCCATGAATATCTGCGGTTGTGGAACTAGTCAGCACGTGTGCTAGCAATCTCCCGATGGTGATCTCAAGTTGCGTGGATCCCAGACTTTGACCTGGGTGGTCGACACAATGCGGCGGCATTGGGCAGAGGTCATGGCACAACAGCTCACAAGTTGGCAGTCCGGGACAGAGAGGTCATCGACTGCAGCAACCTGGTGAAATTGCCGTGCCGTCCCACCTGATACTGGAGGTTATGCCGTGCCTCTCGGACCTCGTGGTAGGGCCGGGCTTTCAGGGCCTTGAGCACCCGTCGGAAGACGCACCACGCCGCCACAAAGTACGCGGCGAACGCCCCGAGCACGACCCCGTACAGCACCGTCATCGCCGTGGAGGGCCTGCGGGACAGATGAATGCTAAAACCCTCAGAATATCCTGGATGTGAAGTGCACTCAAGTTGCGATACTCGCTTGAGTTGATAATAACAAATTCAGTGTATCTGACTGACTGCAACAAACTATCACGCAGTGACTTTGGTCGCAGGGCGCGTTGCTGTGTCTTCACGGTGGAGGTCAGGCGAGGCAAAGAACAGCCGTTGCAGTGGAGCGAGGTTTCTTCACTGACATGTCACCTGCACGAGTACGGCGCATGCAGGCAGTCTGGCGCCGTCCTGGCCAGACTGGCTGCCGCGTCTAAGCTCCGTCGCGTAAGCGCCCCTGCAATGCAGGACATACCGCTCTGAATAACCGACTGGTACGAATGTTGTTTGTAAAACCTGCTCCACAGCCAGAACACTATGCAAACTCACAGCACGCATGATGCACAGCACGGCATGAGCTGCGTCGGCACACCAAGGGCTATGATGACCGCTTCTGTCAAGGTCCACAGCAGCAGCTGCACCCATGTCACGGCGCGAGGGGTGTCCATCCATCGCACAACGGTGCCTGCAGGCATTCGAGGACAGCATAGATATGCGTGATCCAGCGAAGTACCGAATACGTGATGCTATGTGCAGATGCTGAGGGCAGGATCGCGTTTGCATGCTGAGCGTCCGGGCTCGTGGATCCGCTATACCTGGTGTTGTCTTCACGGGCATGTAGACGTCTGCCTGTGCCTGCAGTCGGCCGCGAGATTTTGATTAGCTTCACGCACTGTCAGAGCGCTTGCGACCTGGCAGCTCGCTTTGCCTTCCGGTGCGCCGGTCGAGCTGACCAAGCAGCGCAGCAGGTCTGAAACAGAATGCTTGGGCATGCCGTCTGTGCACTGAACCGCTTCGAAGTGCCGTAACAAGCGAGCAGGTCATGCACCCTCAGAACACACGTGTTGGGTTTCGAGCCTATCGCAGCTGACGCAAAACGACAGCATGTTCCAGGCTTGTCACAGTCTGCTATTGCTAAGGCACGTCGATATTACATCCTGGATGAAATGAACCTGTGCGGGCTCTGCTGGCACCATAAACGTGGACATCCTCGGCGCGCAGAGTTGCGCATGTGACGACTCACCCAGACGATGAGGAAGACGCAGTTGAAGCAGGTCCACTGGAGGACGCCGGCGGCGACGACGCCGTGACGGAACCAGCTGCAGTCAACGGCGAGCACGACCGCGTTGGTGACGACGAAGATGAGGACGGCAAGGAACTGCGCACAAATCTCTGAATTCAGTCCAGACGCAACATGAGAATCTAGAGGTGGTCGCAGACAATCATGGCATCATGCCCAAGAAGGGCTGAGGGATGCATGCGGACATGAGCAGGAAGAGGTTTGACAGCACTCGGTGTCAAGGCAGGGTTGCTCGTGAGGACAGCTGCGGTGAGAGAGGGGCTCGAGATGGGGCTGTGCCGTGTGATAGCGGCGATGTTACGGCTCTAGGGCTACTTGGGTGCTCAGCCATCTGACAAGCCTCACCGTGAAAAGTAGCCGTATCCCTATGAGCCTGACGATGCGGACGCGCTTGGGGACCCTGCGAGCAATTGCACCACATCGATTAGGCAAGCACTCACCCAGCAGGCATCTGTGCAATGTGGGTCGCTCCAACTGCTGCACCGCAGCATGTGCAACAATGTGTCGACATGCTGCGGATTTTTGCTGCCATGCCATCGATGAACAGCTCACTGCAGAGGAGCACATGCTCATCGCTCACCAGACTTTGGCGAGTTTGCGAGCCTGCTGCACGCGGATGCAAAACATGGCCAGTGCAGCCGCCATGCCTGCCAGGCATGGCACTCCGAGGCCCAGGTTGATGGATTGCACGATGGGCAGCCTCAACAAGACGCCTTTGCCCTTCAGAGATCGCACACAACTGTGAGCAGACGCAGAGGGAACTCGTGCTGGCCGCGTTCATGATGGGTGAGCACCAGGCCGGCAAGAAGGCTGTCTAAACGCATTGTAATCCTGCGCAGTGGCGCATGCAGCATCACCCAAAGACAATGCAGGGCAAGATCGCAAAGTAGTAGCGCACCGGGTCAGTGTGCACGCGGATGTAACCTTGCAGCAGGCAGATTGCGAGTACATGAATCAGTCCGATCCCCAGTCCTAACCCCTGCACGCAGTGCAGATATTAGCTGTGACCATGGTCGTACTGATGCAGCACCAGCAAAACCATAGCAAGACGGCCCTATCGGATTGGAAGACGCAACAAAGCCACATTGTTTGTGAGCAGCTGCGTTCATGGCGATCTGAGGCACAGACACAATCTGTGCACAGAGTTCTGAACACCATGGCGCCAGCGCCCAAGGCTCCGCGCCAGGTATGAGATCAAATTTGCACGTCGTCAGCTGCGGGTCATGCAGTCCTGCTGCGCCTGCAGTGAGTTGTCAACAATGTGTACTGCAGGTGAGATGGTGTGCCTGCAGATCCGGGATGGGTTCAATGTCGGGGACCAGATCACATATGCCATCGGCCCTGTAGTGGGGCTCACACAACCGCCACCAAGCCACGGGCAGGTCCTGCATAGAAGCCCTATGCATGCTGGGTGGCTTTGCACCATTGCAGCAGTCGAAAGCAGTCACCCGGAACTGGCGCTCCGGCAGGAACTCGCTGCGCAGCACCACCTCCCTTTCCGGATTGTAGTGCTGCTGCACGATGCCGACCGCGGTGGAGCAGTCGCGCGGCGTGGCCCCGGCTTCACCCGACCACTGCGGTGGCCGACAAGTGGTTTTCGGCCCTGTTGTCACATGATGATCAGGCCATCTGATCACCCGCAAACATGGGACTTGTCTGCTATGACGACACCAGACTTGGCAATAATGCGCAGATAGGCGCGCGGTATGCAGAGGTTCCAACGCTCGACTGCCGCACGACCAGGATTTGTCCTGCATCACCTTGTCAGCATGCGCTGCCAGGGACGTCGATTCTGCTTGTGAGCTGCTGCACGTGGCGCTGGCTGTGCAGCAGGGCAGCGGCACCGGCTTAAGCTCCTCCGTCGTCATCAGCAGCTGCAAGCAAGCTCAGGCAGGCCCGGACGGTACGGGACTCGCCGGCTGGTACATCTGACCCTCCGGCCGGCGGTGCCGGGGGGACCGCGGGCTAAGGCCCGCACAGCGCTTCCGTCGGCTGCGCAATCGCCAGCCGGCTTCCGCGGGACCCTGATCAGCGCGATGGATCTGACGCTGCCGCAAGCATGCCGCGATCCAGCCAGGACGATGCGTCGAGTCTGCCCTTGGTGCCTGTGCCTCACCTAAGGCAAGACCCGGTGGAAGCTAAAGCTAAAGCTAAGCTTTAAATCTTAGGTTGTTTCTCGGTCGGAACTGATTCGACACCGAGGCATGGGCTGCCCGCGCGTCCCTCTCAAATCCTGGCTTAACGTACGACGGCAAGACCAACGCGATGCTCGGTCCGCGCAACAACATCAGGTGTTGGTCCTACCGGGTATTCTCGTGAACCACATGCCGACGCCGCTGTCTTGCTTAATGCAGCATGCTGAATGTTTTCTCCGAAAGGCCATGAGAATGGGGATGACGCTGTTTCTGCCTGGCACCGCAACGATCCGCGCATAGTTGCGGCTTCCGAACGTCAGAGCGGCGATTGTCTGCTTATATGAGGGTTTCCTTGCGCAGGGCGCGTGTGGACCGCTGCCTGGTGCGCATGGTTGACTGGGCGCCAGCAGAGGTGGAGCTGGTTGGCATGCAGCCGCTGGGGCCGCAGTGGCAGAAGACGCTGAAGCGAGGAGTCGTGCGGATGGAGACCCTGCCGTCCGATCACTACGGGATCTACTCCAGCTTCCAGCCGGTTGCATAACATTGTAGCCAGTGTGTTACCAACACACCTGACGAGTGATCGTTGCAGCAGGATTTCGCTTGAACAGCGCTCCATCGGTTCGGCCGACCTTACACATTCCCGTAAGCCATAGCACGCAGCATGCAGAGGCCAACTAAGGCTAAGGCTGTTCACTGAAACGCCACACCAGAGCAAACCTGAGGCAACGATGAGCTTCATTGATAAACATATGAGTGCGACCTTCATCGACCTGACAGGAGACTCCGCAGAGGGCGAACCACCAGGTGCAATGCTCGTAGTGCCTCCTGCCTTGCCATCTTGTTCAGGCCCCCGCCCCCTCGGTCGTACCATGAAAACTCATCCACCTCCGAGTCCCCTGGCGCAGAGCAGACGCGGCGCAGCGCAAAGCGTAGCAGTCCTGAGCGCCCAACAGGATCACTGGCCGTCGAGCCAGCGCTCGAGAGCGGTGCAACTCGGCACGGCAGCGTCGCTGACCCTGACAACTACGCGAAGCAGAAGATCATGCGGATGGCAGCCCCGGTGGTCGCCACCAAGGTGCCGAGCCTGGCTGCCATGGCAGCGAGCACAGCGGTGGGCAACGCCAGCATTGGTCGAACGGCTGCTGCGGCGCAGGTAGCAGCACCCGTCCAATTGGAGGATGCTGCAGCGGGGCCAAGCTCAGCGACAGCGCAGGGCTCAAACTCGTGGCTCCGTCACCTGCATCAGGTAGGTTACGCAAGTACTATAATGCCTCAGATCGGCCTGCTGTCCCACTGTGATGAGAGCCAGCCTGTTTTCTTCATCGGATGTCCCGTCTGCTGTCTACTCGCTGTTACCTCTGTGCTGCTGGGTTTCCAGCAACAACCCACGGTGTGCCCTCATCATGCACTGACAAGTATTTATTCTGTCCGCAGGACCGCGTCCTCCGGCACGGGCCGCCGGCTCTAGCCGGCACCGATGATGAACATGGCCAGCGTCGCGGTATGTCCGGCGCAGAGTGTATCCGTGTCAGAGTATTTGACATTCGCATGTTTCATCAAACTGGCAACCCCTTCCCCATCCGCGCCGAGCTTCGACTGTATGTCCATGCTTCCTGTTGCAGTACGACCGAGAGTCGGCCAGATCGTCCCCAGCCTGGCCATGAGCTCGACAAGCAGAGGGGCGGGGACATCCAAGGATGGCCCGCCTGCGAAGCTCGTGCAGACTGTGCTCGAGGCTACTTCCTGCTCGGAAGAGGAGGCAAAACAGATGCTACTCGACTGCAACAACGACTGCAACGAAGCGGTGAACAGGCTGCTCGATGGCAGCGCCGTCGACGGCATCCAGCTCGCCGGCGATGGACTTGCCGCGGCAGCCGAGCAGGCCGCGCTGCAGCTGCTGCTCGAGCAGCTGGATAAATACGGCGAAGTGAAATCATTCGTGCTTGGCAAGGACATCACTGAAGATTCTGCCATCAGGGCGGCCATGGCGGCCATGGCCGTCGGACAGCTCACCCTCCAGCGGTCACCGTGGTCAGCAGCTTGTTCACAGGTTCGGAGCATGCAGTCCGGTATGTTCAATGGCGCGGCCGCAGATGCTGACGCACTACAGCTGCTGGGGAGCTCGAAGGGACAGCGTCAGGGAGCAGTCGGCGCCGCGACACTGTCCACGGCTGGCCGGCTCGCCAGCCTCACAGGCGCACTGATGCCGGCGCCAGCGGTCTCCTTGCAGCTGCCGCCTCTGTCGATTCTCACATGGAATCTTTGGTACGCGGTGAGTGCTCTCTCTGCTCATCGCGCGGAGCGCAGCCCCTGACCGCCAACGCCCTCAATGCTCGATTTCTGCCTTGGGGTTGCTGAGCACGGGCTTGCTGCGATGTATGTAGTCACGCCTTCGAGGGTGTCTCTCAGACATACGTGATTAGCTACTGTTCCAGCACATAAGGTCGTGCACGTCGTGCATTCGGACCATCTGCACCCTAACCCTGAAGACACCCCTGCCACAGGAGAGCGTGATGCTGCGGGAGCGCATGGCGGGGATCTGCGAGACTGTGGGGTCCTCTGTGCTGCCCACCTTCCTGGCGTTCCAGGAGGTCACGTACAACATGCGCGCCCTGCTGGCGGCGATGGCGCCCTGGTGGGGCGCCTACAGCTGGAGTCCTGAGCCGCCGCCTGACGTACACGACTACGTCATGCTTGGGTGCCTCCCCTCCTCCCACAGCAATCTGATCTGTCCATGGCATAAGGCGCCGCTACGGAATGATCAAGCTGGCCCTGGTCGTTCTATGTGGGTAGAATAAACTCAAAATTTCAGCCCTCTGGGGTACAACTGGGGAACAAACGGGATTCACTCCATATATCTTGCGCAGGTACCGCAAGGACATTGGCTTCGATGTCGTCAGCGACTTCACCGAGGCAATGTTTCCAAACAGCATCATGGAGCGCAGGTGCGATCGTCCGCTACCCCACAATGCAACTGTACGACGTGCAGCGGCATGGCATCAGTATGATGTGCAGCCTCTTTATGCACCACCCTACTACGGCTGAATCTGCGCCGCTGCTGCAGCATACTGAGCATAGTGCTTGGCCTCGGCGACACACGGATCTGCGTGGCCGCGTCGCGCCTCGAGAGCCCGGCTCCCATGCGAGGCCCGCTCGCCAAAATGCAGTACTCGCGCCAGGCTCAACTGGAGACGGTGCGTGCTGCTGGCTTGCGCCGCAGCGCTGGCATGACTGCGAATCCTGTTCTTTCTGTCAGCCTTGCCGCCCTGGCTTGATCAGGCAATGCGACGGTATAGTCTCCACATCAGCAAAGCTTGACTTGAGTACATATGCTGGGAGATGACGAATAGCGCCAACGCATAGGCTGTTGCCAAGCCCTACGCTGCGACTCACAAACCCAGGGTTTAACCTGTGCAGGGGCTATCACGTCTGGACCTGTGCGGTGCCGCAAACGTCCTGTGGGCTGGCGACTTCAATCTTGTCAACCAGGACCCAGATCCCCAGCTGCCGGCAGGCTGGTGCGGCCCGCATACTTGCCATTCAGTGTTTGGGCGTAGTATCCTGCGCGGAGCCCACGAACTGTAGATACCGCAGTGTGCCCGCAGCAACGGTATGTGACAAGAGAAAGGTGCAGCTCATGTGGCGGCGATTAACACACGCAGGCGTCTGCCTGCAGGACTCGCTCCCACCCTTTGCATTTATGCGTGACCTGAGTGCTTCTCCATCAGAGGTAGCGCATTGGACTTGTGGTGACCAGGACTTCGCATGACACAGGCTCTGATGCTGTGCTGCAAGGGCTTGTGCTGCATCTTAATGCAGGTGCGACGGCTGGGAGGTGCTGCGTCCAAACGATCCCGGCTACACCTACGACGGCGTAACCAACGGGATGCTAGGCCCGTACAGCAAATTCAGGCGCGGCATTGTCCCAGCCTACCGTTGTCTAGCCCTTTTGTCCACCTGACAGGCATGCAGTATGTGATCGTGCCCGACCAGGGCTCGTGGGCAAGGGAGCATGATGGTCTGTGTGCCCCACTATGTTTCACGAGCCTCATCATCAGAGGCAATTTCTCTCCCACATCTAAATTTGTGCAGGCAACATAGCCACGGAGCGCATTTGCTGAGCATTGCAAGCTGGCTGTCGCTGGCGAGCGGTGACCTTTGCGCCTGTTAGAGCCCAGTCACGGGTAAACACAGGTAACCATTCATTTCGTCACGGCAACCTTCAGTGAATCGTCCGAAATATTCGTGACGACTCACGGCGCACGAGAGTATGGTGCAGATCGCGGCTGGACCGGTGCTTCGCGAAGCTCGCCGACTGGGAGCCGGATGACGTGGAGCTGGTGGGCACGCAGGCCCTGGGGCCGACCTGGCAGAAGCCGCGCAAGAATAAGCCGCCCGTGGAGCTCCAGACGCTGCCATCGGACCACTACGGAGTGCTGACGCTGTTTCGACCTCTGCCACAGTAATCGTGGCGGCAGAGGCAAGCGCTGATGGCTGAGGCCATGATCCGATGGCGGTCATGCCCACATCTCACAAGCCGACGCTACTGCGACTGGCCACTAGGGCACGTGCGATCATCATGGCGGCTGTGCTCGCACACAGGATTGTCTGACTTCCTCAGGCTTGGCTTTATCGGAGGGTTCGTACAAGGTAGCCGGGTCTGGCGGAGCGTCATGGACCTGGTTGTGGTGTGCATTTCCTGACCTGAAACTAAACCGCCTAGAGGGTGTACATGGTAGCGCTGGGACACCAGGTGTCCACTCCTGTCATGCACTGTGTCAAGAAGAAAAGTCAGCGGTCCCAAGACTCCATGCAGCAGACAGACTTGGATCCTGTCAGTACATTTGCCGCATCAATGCCTCCTTCAGCGTGGCCACCGAAAAGGCCGACCTTTGACATTACCCGCAAAGCACGCAGCATGCCCTAAGCACTCCAGCTTGAGTAGTGCTACACAGGAGCACACAGTCACCTGCCGGAGACGATGAGTTACAGTGATGATGACAGGGACAGCACCGACGATGAGCGTGACCAGCGTCGAGGTAATGCTCGATGCCAGATTTGCTCGGCCGCGCCACGTTGCCCAAAAGCTGCGTCTGTGTATCTGTAGATACAGCCCCCCTCCCCTCCCAGGATGCCGATCCCC
>JAABUX010011095.1_pt1 | contig 9988 bp, 13 predicted proteins | sample 5561851 | NCBI WGS metagenome assembly JAABUX01 (sample SAMN10711883, study PRJNA513361) | rock metagenome | isolation source: Antarctica rocks | place: Antarctica: Victoria Land, Richard Nunatak red sandstone | collected 2016-01-03 | reverse complement strand
CTGCGTGTATGCGTCGATGACGCGCGTCAGCGCATACGCGCGCTTATTCGTCAGGTCGAGTTCCAGCGCGACCCGCGTCCCGCCCTCGTCCGGCGACATCTGAAGTACCCCATCGGGGATGCGTCCAGGGCGACGGCAGGTGCCGTCGCGCAACGCGCGCAGTTGTGCTGCTCGAAACTCCCGTTCCGTCACGAGGGTCGCGCCGGGGTGCTCGGCTAGCAGCGCCTCGGTGAGATCGACGAGAGCCAGGGCATGGCGCGCCTCGGCGAGGACCAGTTCAGCTGGTCCGACGCCCGCGTCAGCGACACGGGCGCCCGCTGTTGTGAGGCGTAGAACGTACGGCGCCTTCCAGAAGGTCCGGTCGCGACGAATCAAGGCCATGGTCTCCAGCTTGCGCAGGCGCCGATACGTTGCCCATGTGCTGTGAAAGAACCGCCGCGCGACCTGCTCGGGAGTGGCGAGGCCATGGCGTCCAAGCCAGCACAAGATGTCTTTATCTCGTGGCGTCAACTCGGGTCCACGAGGGAAATGCATGACTCCTCCTTTCTGTTACTCAGGACGGGTGTGTCGCCGTGCGTCTTGGCGCTAGGTCGCGCAGAGTGCAGGGGACCGTCCTGCCCTGTAGTCAACGGGATGTCGAGTGCCTAGTCCACGCACAGAAATCTTCAGTGGAACACCGTGGACAAGCGTAAGTGCGTGGAACTCTGTCCGAGGCGTACGAAGTGTTACTATTTGTAATAAGAGGTACGACCACAGCGACGCACAAGTACACGGATACGGCGACTATGCAGACAAGCATCACTCCCCTTGGCCAGCTCATCAAAGATCTGCGTATGGATGTTGGCCTGACACAGGACGAGTTGGCGCAGCGCGTCGACGTCAGCAATAGTACGATCAGCGCATGGGAGCGGGGCACGCGGAAACCCGATTCGCCGAAGGCCCTGGCGCGACTGGCCGCGGCCTTAGAGATCGAGAAAAAGACGCCCGAGTACACGGCTTTGCGCGCGGCATGGACGGCGTTGGATGCCCCTATCACCTCCGCGACGGCACCATCCGACGAGGATGTCGTCGCGCAGCAAGAGGCGCCGGCCAGGGCCGACGTGTCCGTCGGGGCACAGATACACCCTCACGCACATAGGTCCGTGCGCCCTGCAAGGAAAGCGGTGAGGTTGGGAGTGCGCACGCCAGCGGGCCAAGCTGCCCTAGGGCTCGCCGTACTCCTCGCGGCCACGCTCGGCGGCATCGCGGTTGCACGCGTCCTCGCATCTCCGCAGCTCTTTCCGGGCTTTGTCAAAGATACGGCCGTTGCGACCTCGTGTGAATCTCCGCGATGTGCCGTCTACCAGGCGCAGGTGAGTCAGATCTATCAGCGGAACGTGTCGTTGCGAGAGGTCTATGGGATCAAAGACCTGGACACCCAAGATGGTGGGCGCCGATGCACGATCACGCCGGCGTCCGTCTCAGCCTCTATCCTCCAATGTGGAGGCTGCCGCGTGTTCTCGGACGGACTGAACCACAAGTACACTTTTATGGTTTACACGATCGATGTTGATGATTCGCAGTCGCGGAAGTCAGGGGCGCGAATACATTGGTTGCGGGTCGATTATTACGCCAATGGCGACAGCTCGACATCGAGTGGAAGTGGCACTACCCCAGCGTGGACTCATCCGTCTAGATGTTAGGATGGGACCATGGTTCGGACCTCCTAGGCTAGGGATGTATAGTCGATTGGGACAGCGGTGCAGTGTCTGTGTGGCGCATGCTGAGCCGTGGATGGGGTTGGCGCGGCCTGGAAGTCATTCCGACTGATCAGCGGCGAAAGATACATGTGAGGGCGCCGGATGCAGTGATGACTCAGTTGCGGGCGCACCGGCGAGCGCAACGTGAGTTTCGTCTGGCTGCGGGACCGATGTGGCAGGAGCACGGTTTAGTGCTCACCACAGCGACCGGCACGCCGGCATCGGTTCGATTCCTCACACGCGAGCTGGGCCGTATCATCGAGCAGGCCGATGTGCCGCGCGTCCCCACCTCCGCCCTCCTGCGCATGGATGCCCTGGCGCCAATCTCAGACGAAGAACACCGCTCCGCAGGCGAGGCAATAGGGAAGGTACTCTTCGGGGACTACCCGCGCCGACCACTAGCCACGTGAACGACCGGGAGGACACCTCACGGCATCGACGGGACGACGAGAATTGCCGCGCTATTTTTTGTACGACCAAGCGGCAAAGAATGGTCGATGGCGGGACAAGCAGCGCCTCTCATCGGTGTCTTTCCGAGGCAGCGGTAGGGCGTAAGAGAGGGTGAGGGGGCAGGACCCGATAGCCCTGACAGGCTCGCCTATGACCGCCCGCCGATAGCTGGTCAGATAGTAGGATAGCCCAGAGCCAATGCGATACGCCTCCTCAACAGTGAGTTAGACTCATCGCCATCAAAGTTTGTCGGTCATGTATAAATCCAGTAAAACTGCTGGACACAGAGGCGTGGTGCTTAGGGGGCACCTCCCAGAGCCGGCGGCACGATTACTTGCATGTTGGGGAACATACGCTCAAAATCACTGCTATTGTAGGTCAACAGGAGGTCAGCACGCAGTTCCGCATGGGCACCGATCATGAAATCAGCCAGGATGCGTCGCGGCCAGCCGTCCCCGTTCGCTTGGCGCCGATCCGCATAGGCCCGGTAAGCTGACGCTGCATGGAGCCAGGCGTCGCGCGCGAGGTCCAAATCTACGGCGATGGTACCAGCAGCAAGGAAGCGGTCAAGCGTCGCGACCTGCATTCCCGGCGCCGCGGCGAGTTCCGCGTACACAGGTCCACTGATCACGAGGCCGAGAGATTGGATGAAACGATCGAGGAAGAGGACAAGGTGGTCCGCGCTCCCCGCGTCACCTCGGATGACTGGCAGAAGCACATTGGTATCAACGGCGGCAGGCATAAGCGTTCCAGTCGGTTGTGCTACAGGCCGTCATCGCCAGAGCGGATCTCGCGCAGGAATGCCTGATCGGTCTCAACCGACATCCCTGGTGGTCGCGGATTGATCCCAACGACAGCGCGGAGCGATGGTCCATCAGCATGACTGGTGGCCGGCACGACAACAAGGGACCCCCGCGAGGTCCGCACGAAGGCGACGCGATCTCCGGGCTGGATCCCCGCCGCGCGCAGGGCGTCCACTGGGATGACGGCGCCGGTCTCCGACACGAGCACCTCCGTGAACTCCGAGGACTTCTGCATGTTAGCCTCCCTGGCACAGTCGACACCGTGTCCTGTCTCCACCAGTATAACGCGCGGTCTGGCGAGTGGAATAGACGGCTGAACGCCCCGCCCTCATCAGAAAGGAGAACACACGCTCCGTGCCAAGGCGATAGGCGTGGTCACAGTGGGCTCGTCGGGCTCCTACCTACCGTTGGCAAGGCGGGCCACGTAGGCGCGCTCATCGATCCCGAACCATGGGGGTTCTCCGGCCGCCGCGTTCTCCGTCATCCGGCCGGGCCGCGACGTCGTGGGGATCGCCACATGACAGCGTGGGTCGCTCAGTCCCCACTTGAGCAGTGCCTGCCCCCACGTCTCCACGCCCCAGTCCCGTAGCGGCGTAAGGGCCTCCGGCGTCGGCGAGCGCCGCATCAGTCCACCTTCCGCGAAGGGGCGCATCACGACCACGCCGAGCCCCAACGCGTGCGCGAGTGGCAGGATGTCCCGCTCGACCTCCCGCTCCAGTGGGTTGTAGGGCACCTGGATGGCCGCGATCCGCCCAGTCCGCATCACCTCCGCCAACTCACCGAAGGCGCTCGCGCTGTAGTGGGTCGCGCCGATCACGCCGACGCGTCCCTCGGCCCGCAAGCGTTCCAGCACGGGCAGGTGCGTGCGCCAGGCGACGAGGTTGTGGATCTGGTACAGGTCGACGTGGCCACCGAAGAAGCCTAGCGCGCGCTCGATCTGGGCGCGACCTTCCTCGGCGCTCTGGGTCCATACCTTCGTCGCGACGAGGGCATTCGTGCGGCAGGTAGCCAGTGCCTGGCCAAGGACCCGCTCCGCCTCGCCGTACATGGGCGAGGAGTCGATCAAGTGGGCGCCTACGGCGAGCGCCTCGTCGACGATCGTGCGCGCCTGCTGCTCGGCCGTGGCGCCGCGCACATCGAAGGTGCGCCACGTCCCCATGCCGACGGCAGGCACAGTGAGCCCGCTCTGCCCGAGTGGCCGCTGTTCCATGCTGTCCCCTTCTCCTCCTCCGATGCGCCGCCGGCCAGCACGACGGAGATCACCGCCTCTGATGGACGGTGCAAGGAGCGGGCCAAAGACAAGGCCACGACCATCGCTGTGATCGAGTATGGCCGGTGAGGCAGCCCTTGTGCAACGTCGTTGGGGCGAGAGCACCCTCTTATGTCACGGATGCCTCGAAAATGTGGTGGGAGAGAGCGGCACGTGCTGGTACAGCACGGTGTGATCGCGAAGAGGGCCTGTCGTTCCTCAGCAGATGGCCGTCGCTTGGTCCTCGCAGCACCCATGCCCCCGAGTGGAGCGTGGGGGCGAGGACCGACCACCGCCCTCAGTTGTACTGCTTGACCTGGGGCCACAACCGCAACGGCTTCGGTATCCTCGGCTTGGAGCCGACGACGATGGGGACATCCTGCTCATAGACCACGCAGTCCTGGCATCGTTGGGTGGCGGCCAGCGTGACGTGGGCGTAGGTGTGCCGGACGTCGGCGAGCGCGAATCCAACGCCGATGAGCACCTGGCCGGTACACTGGCCCGGCCCCCACAGGTAGTAGTTGTTGTGCCCACTGATCACCGGCGGCAGGCGCCCGCGTTGGCCAAGGAGCTGGAGGGCGCCGGCCTCCCCGTAGTTGCTGGTCAGCACACAGGCCTCCGCGCGCTGCGCGGGCGGCAGCGCGGCATAGACCCGCTCCACGGTGCGCGTGAGGGTCTCCCACCCTAACCGATCGGCGCGCACCTGCTGCAGGGACCCGTAGGCGCGCGCGGTCGTGGCCGGCGGCAGAATGGGCATGACGTCCGGCGCCAGCAGGATGCCGACGACGGCCAGAAGGGCGACGTAGGCGGGTCGTATCCAGGCGAGCCGTGGTCCCAGGCGGAGTCGTTCAAACACCACCGCTCCCGCCGCGAAGAGGAGGGGGTAGGCGGGAGCCAGGAAGTACGGCTTCGTGCGCAGGAGGGTGAGGATCAGATAGACAAACAGGAATGTCCAGCCGAGGAGACGGTAGCGCGCGCCGGTCCGGCGACAGTAGAAGACCAAACCGGCAGCCGCCAGGGGAACGGCGAGCGGATTCATCTGGCCGAGCTGCGCGGCGAAGAAGGCCAGCGGGCCGGTGCTGCCGGCGCCGCTATAGTGGTGATAGAACTCCACCGTCGGCCAGCCATTGACGGCGTTCCAGATGAGGTCGGGCAGCAGGCCCACGGCGGCGATGGCCGCCGCCACCCAGGGCCAGGGGGTGCGCAGGACGCGCCGCTCGGGCGTGACGAGCAGCGCCAGCGCCAGGGCCAGGCCGAAGAAGAGCACCGTGAGCTTCGTCAGAAGAGCGATCGCGCCGACGAGTCCGACGAGCAGCCACAGGCGCGGCGCATCCCGCCGCAGCAGGCGCAGCAGGATGAGGCTGGCCAACGTCCACCACAGCTGATCGAGCACATCCATGGAGAAGAGCGACCCGGTGGCCATGAAGTCCAGCGTACACAGTGCGGCCACGCCAGCGACGATCTGCGCCACCCGGCCGCCGCCCAGCTCACGCGCCATCAGGCCGGTGAGGACGACGAGCAGGGCACAGGCCAGCGCCGGGATGATGTGGATCGCCACCAGGCCGTCGCCGATCGTGACGCGCACGAGCGCCGCGAGCCAGCCTATCAGCAGCGGCTGATCGACGTAGCCGGCCTGGAGGTGGTGGCCATCGGCGATGTAGTACAGTTCGTCCCGAAAGTAGCCGTCGTTGCCGGCGACGAGCATGTGGGCCACGAACGACGCTGCGGCGAGGGCCACCAGCCCTCCGGTCGCAGGCCGCTCGACCGCAGGGATGGGCGTGCCAGCCCGGGGCGCCGCCCCGGGCTGGACCGTGACCGTTTCCCTCCGTCGCATCCGTCATGCCTCCAGACGTCGTCTATGCAGGGTGTCTCGGCGCCGTCAGGCCTCACCCCGCCCCTCTTGGTGGGCGGCAGGCGCTGGCTTGGTCACGATCCCGGGTCCTGCGCGCGGGCCCGGGACGTGCGAGCTTTGTCCGCAGCCTGCCGGCGATTCTCCTCGACCCGAAACCGCACGATCCGCCCGATCAGATCCAGGGGTAAGGGGCGGTCGAGGGGGAAGCGGACGGCGCCTTTGGTCCCCTCGTACGCGGCCAACTCCTCCCGAAAGGCTGCGATCCCGCCGGCGGTGGGATAGAAGCCGATGTGGTCCTTCAGAGCCGCGAAATACACCAGCGTGCCGTTCTGGGCGAACGCCGGCATGCCGTAGCTGATGGTCTCCTCCGCCTCCGGCGCGGCGGCATGAATGGCGGCGCGTAGCTGTTCCAGCACCGCTCGTCGGTCCGGTGGCACCCCGGCAAGATACGCGTCAATCGACGCCCACCGCGTCGTCCTGTCCATCGCGTCTCCCCGTCCTGGTGTCGCCGTGCCTGTCCCCTTCACCCGGCGCCAGCCCCCCGCCCGATTGGTGGCGATGATGTGCGTGACCATGGCCGTGAAGGCCGGCGCGTTGAGCGTGTCGCCCTGGCGGACAGCGATGGTCCGCCCGGTCGCGTTGCCGTGGCCACCGGTGATCAGTCCCTCAGGATCGGGGGTGAGGCCCCCGTCGTAGAGGAAGACGTTGACATGGTCCGTCGCCGCCTGCAGGGCGGCGATGTTGCCCTGCACGACAAAGTAGGGACGGTCGGTGCGCTTGATGGTCTCGGTGACGTCGGGGTCGGCGGCGTGGAGCAACGCGCGGACCTCGCGGCAGATGGCCTGCTGCCAGGCGGGCAGCGCCGCGATGTACGCATCGACGCGCGGGTCGGCGGTCCTTGACATGACGGCTCCTCCTTGTCGTCACTCCAGCCAGCATCACGGGCTCGGACGCACAGGGGCGTGCCTGCCGTGCGCAGCGCTCCGTCCTCAGCTTACTGCTTGCTTCACAAGCGCGGCGATCCGTGCCTCGTCGTCGGCGGTCAACTCCGTGAGCGCGAAGGCGGTCGGCCACAGGGTGCCGTCGTCGAGGGCTGCCTTGTCGCTGAAGCCGAGCGTCGCGTACCGCGTGTTGAACTTCTGCGCGCTTTGGAAGAAGCAGACGACCTGGCCGTCCTTGGCGTACGCGGGCATCCCGTACCAGGTGCGCGGCGAGAGGGTGGGCGCGTTGGCTGTGATGAGGGCATGGAGCCGCTCGGCCAGGGCGCGATCCGATTCTGACATCGCGGCGATCTTCGCCCGCACGTCGCTTTCCCCGTCCGCCTTGCCGGCGCGCGGGCCGCGGCGCGCGGCCGCCTTCTGCTCGTGGGCGCGCTCCCTCATCGCGGCCTGTTCCTCGTCGGTGAATCCCGAGGACGCTGTGCCGCTGGTGCTCGTGGCCGCCTTCTGCGTGTCCGTCATGGCAGGTTCTCCTCTGCGACATCTAATGGGATGACTCTCATATTAGTGTAGCGTCCCGTCCATAGGACTCCCTTTCATGCTCAACGTCTGGGTTACATCCAGTCTATAAGATGACGCTCGAGGTCGTACAGGCTGGGGACATCGTGAACCTTGAGGTTGACCCTCCGCGCAGGCTCGTCCAGTGCATGAGGGCGCTGTGGGACGAGGATGTGACACATGAGGGTACGTCAAGGGTCACGTGGGAGATTGAGCCGGTCGGCGACTCCTGCCGCCTGCAGGTCACGCACGACGAGTTGTGCGAGGGTGCCAACGACCAGCTCTATGGGGGCTGGCCGATGATCCTCTCGGGCTTAAAGACATGGCTTGAGACGGGTGAACTGGTGACCACACCGGACTCGCTTCTCTACAGCAACCTGAGTCCATTGGCGAGAGAGCGGTGAGGCGTACTCTTTCCTGACGAAGCGGAGCAGACTCCCGCCCGCAGCCACCGTGCGCGATCCGCTTGTTATACTGGGAACGGAGGATGCCGACGATGAGAGAACCCGCATGGAGCCCGCCCCCCGCTGAGCTTGTCCTTCCTGAGGCCGACGTGTCGGTCGATCGCGAGGAGCTGATGCATCGGTTCCGTCGAGGAGTCCGCCGCGCGGTGGCGCTGCAACTCGCCCATGGCCATCCCATTCACTACGGCGGATCGGGGGATGATGCAGGACGGCTCTTCATGCGCACACCCGATGGCCGCCGCTTCGAATACCGCGTCTGTGAGAATGGAACGCACGAGGTTCTCCGCGAGCTTCCTGTGTGAGTGTGTCGGCGCCCCTCCTTACGGTGATCGCTGGACCGAATGGCGTGGGCAAAAGCACCTTGACTGCCTCACTGACGGTCGAGCGGGGAACCCCCATCCTCGATCCCGACGCTATCGCGCGGTCGCTGAACCCCCAGGACTCTGAGGCGGCGGCGACCGGGGCGGGCCGGGTCGTGCTCACCCGTCAGTACGAGTACATCCGGAGCGGCACAAGCTTCATTCTGGAAACGACGCTCGCGGGATCGGCAGTCCTGCGGCTGATGGACGAAGCGCACCGTCGCGGCTTCAGGATTCATCTGATGTACATCGGTGTCGACGACGTCCAGGTCCTACTCGACCGTATCGCTGGACGGGTATTGGAAGGTGGCCATGCCGTCCCGGAGCACGATGTGCGGCGGCGCTATGTCCGCAGTATGCGGCACGTGAAGGAGGCGATTGCCCGGGCCGACGACGTAACGTTGCTTGATAATGTGCTGGACCAGGAACCTCGTCTCGTTATGACGATCGACCACGGGCTGAGCACGATCCACGCCGAGGACGTGCCGTCATGGGTGAATTCTTTCGTGGTTCGATGACGTGCGTCGAACCCATGCGATAGAATAGAGGCAGTTTCGGTCCGATCGGCGGTACCATCTCATAGGCAGTCGTCAGGACCTTGACCGCCCTCTTTTTTGCAAGATTTTTGCAAGGACAGGGCGATAGAGCGCGGTAATCGACGGCATCAGCCCCCCTTCTTGTGAAGGTGAATCCGGTTCCGCGTTAGACTGCGATACGGGGCAAAATGGTCTAGGCACTCACTTTGGATCAGAAGGTTGCAGGTTCGAATCCTGCCCGCCCAGCCCGATTTTACACGTGGAGAGCCGTCAGGAAGGGCGGCTCTCCACGTTTGCGGAGCCAAAAGCGCACAAGAGGCGCACAAGCGTTTTAGCGTCCGCGAGGTCTGCCGCCCCTGCTCCTCCAGCACCCTCACGCGTTGCTCCAGGCGCGTGACCTGCTCCTGCAACGCCCGCACTAGCACGCGCACGGACAGCGGCGTCGCCGCCCAGTCCTCTGCTGTGATCCCGTCCGGCAGTTGCTCACTCATGCCCCTGCCTACCTGCAAGATCCTGACTATCCCCCATCTGAGCGATTACGGCGCACAGAGCGAAACCGTAGGGGCAGGCTCTGTGCATTGTCGTTGGCATCCGGCGGGCCGGGGTGGTCTGGGAGCGCGGGTCGACGATGCACAGCCCCTCAGGTGCGCTCACGGCGACGACGGATCGATGGGCGCCTTGAACGCGGACGACGGATCGGTGGACGCGTTGAATACGGAGGTCTGTGCCTGTGTCCGCGCCTCGGCGAGAGCCCGCGCGAGGCGCTGCTGGCCGGCGGCGGTCGTGAGGTCGCCGCGTGTCCGCTCGGAGATGCCGCGCACACCATCGGTGAGGCGGCGCAGCGAGCCGGTCACGGCGTCGGGGTAGTCGATGGTGACGAGCACGTCGTAGATGGCGTCCATCGTGGCCAGCAAACGCTCACGCGCGTCGTGCTTGGCCGCGAAGTAGCCGTGCGCCAGCTCTTCGAGGAGTCGTGTATCACATGTCATTTTCTTCATCTTCTCCGGCCAGCGCCAGCAAATAGCCGCGGGCGCGCTCCG
>JAABUX010011094.1_pt1 | contig 9989 bp, 18 predicted proteins | sample 5561851 | NCBI WGS metagenome assembly JAABUX01 (sample SAMN10711883, study PRJNA513361) | rock metagenome | isolation source: Antarctica rocks | place: Antarctica: Victoria Land, Richard Nunatak red sandstone | collected 2016-01-03 | reverse complement strand
GCGACATTACACGGTCCCCGGCCACAACAGCCTCAATCGTTTTCCACGCGCCATCGGCCATGAGAACGGTTGAGCCACTGGGTTGACAGCCCTTACCGCCGCGGACCGCTCCCCACTCGTGATCCCACGAGACGACCTCGACTTGATCCGGAAGCATCCAAGCGTCGAGGCTGCCGTCCGGGTTGACGCTCGGACGGTCGTCGCGCTCAAGCATTTATCCCACCCTGGTGACATCGTTGTCGACGATCGGCTGCGGCGCAATCTTGATTCGCAACGACGTCGGCTTCGCGCCATCTTGACGCGCCACCGAAGCCTGCCCGGGGCGAAGACCCGCGTTTTCACGAACGGTCCTTGAGAACATCCCATACGCCGCCATGACCGACTTTGCGACGTCGGCGACGGTCTGTTCTCCAGGACTCATCGCCGGCAGGATCTCTCCGTTTTTCGCAAGCGTCAAGAAGTCGATGGCGTACTGAGCGGCCAACTTTGCGGCCGTCGTCGTCGCGGCTAGCTCATCCACGACATCAGCGCTAATGGCTTCAAGCATCCCGGAACTTGCAGCATGATCAGCCGCCAGTCGGGACGTCATGTCGATGACGTTGGACTGAGCCTGACTACGAACTCGTCGGGCGTCGATTGGGATTTGACCGGATAGCGATACGGTCGGCGATACGGTCCACGATTCACGCTGGGCCATGGCGTGGAGCGTAGCGTACCGCAACTTCAGCCTGGTCGCAATGCCCCGAAGCGACTCGCCATTTGTAAACGCCTGCTTTGCGTCGGCGCGCTGCTCCAGCGTCAGACCGCGCTTGCCGTCCTTCGCCATCGCCCCAACCCCGTCTTCCGAGTCATCCCCTCGGCGTCTTGTTCAGCCTCACGCGCCCGGCCAGAACTGCCACACGGCCACGATGGCCGCGATGGCGAACAACGCGAACGGGACCAGGTCGGTCAGCACTCAATATCGCCCGTCGAGTCTTCGAAGGTCTTCCGAGCCCCTTGAGATCTCGGCCGGGATGAGTCCCAGAAGATCTGCAACACGAACGGCATGAGCCGTATGAGGCTCAGGCTCGGCAAACGTTCCAAGTTTTTGATGATTCGCAAGAGCGCGGTGTAATCGACCGCGCTCAGCCTCGAGTTCGGCAATTCGCGCTTCGCATTCGGCTAATGTGCGATGGTGACTCATGACTACTCCCTGCACGATCATCTCGGTCAGCACTCGTCATGCTCCCGCTCCGGCTCCACGTCCGCGCTCGACGGGTCCGGCTCATCGAACTCGAGCGAGTCGATCGCGGGCAGGGCCGTGCGGGCGAGCTCGGCCACAATCATCCGGCGCGCGATCGACTCCGTGATGGGTGACGCGAACCGGAGCCGGATGACAGCCATGAAGGCCACTACGCCACACCGTCAAGATTGATCGTGGCACTCGACGGCTGGCAAACGTGCAACCCGCGTTCCCGAAAGGCACCGCAGCGGCTACACGTATGCCAATCGAGCGAGCTGCCGCCGGTAAACGGCTCCGGCGTAACCGGGACTCGCGTCGACGATGAGGCCGCGCTCGACCCGCCATGATCGCACCGCGACAACCACGGCGCGACCCCGCTGAGACAGACCGGGCACTTCCAGCCCTCGCCGCTCATCGTGCTCACCCCGCGTCCACCCTAGCCGCCGCCGGCGGCGCTTGTGCACGAGCGAACACGAGCGCGGCGTGACCTGGATCGACCGACGGTGGGATCATCGCTTCCCCTTTACAGTCGACCGCAAGCCGAGGTGTAGAAGCCAGGGCCAGCCGCATCGTGTGCACGTCGCGCCAGCAGCGCCGATAACGAACTGGCACGGGGACGGCCAGCGCGCTCGCGGCTCGTCCGTTACCGTGACTCGCCCTTCCAGACAATCGGGTGATTCGCTCGCCCGCACCGGAGACACGTCTTGCCGTCTGGGCTCGGCCGCGCGAGCCGACACGGGCGGCGCAGGAACGCGAGTTCGTACTCGACGACCGTTAACGCAGGCGGGCCGAATGCGGCCGGCGAGAAAGGCGGCGGGGCGTCACCGAGGATCTCGGCGTACTCGCGCGTTCGGACGTCGGTTCTGCGAAGCGTGGCGGGCATCGGTCAGGGCACGACCAGCGCCGAAACGTCATCGGGCGCGAACTCCGCGAGCACGTCCCACGGCACGCGAGCGTAACCCCGGTCCCCCCAGGACGGCCACGCACAACGCAGGGTCGCAAAACGACGCAATCGCGAGGACGAGACGATCTTCACTTCGTGCCCGCCCGCGATGCCCTGCCTCGGCGTTGCCGTCAGCTTGCGATCTGCCGAGCATGTAAACCAGTCGCTGGGCCAAGTTTGTCCCCACACCAGAGGACCCGTCTCGGCAAGCGCGACGTGAATCTTCTCGAATCGCATAACGCTCGGGTCTTCGCTGCCGGTCACTCGCCGAAACGAGAGCAGCTTGTGGTCGGCCTGCACGAGCGAGGACGGAACCGCGTTGAAGAATTCAGGAGCGGCCACATCATACGGCCAAGCTTCGAACGGCACGTGGCCGAGCGTCTCGAGCGTGCGTAGCGCGTCGGCTCCATAGAGCCCGCTGTCAGAACCGATCCATTGCTTCTGGAAAGCAAACTGAGACATCACGTACAGCGCGCGGCGACTGATACGCGCCGTGATCCCGTGATGCTTCTTTAGCGCGGCTTCGTAAACGCCGGCGACCGCGAATGAGACGCATGCCCCAAACGCTCCCTGATCTTCTTGGTCATCAGGGAACAAGTATTCGTAAGAAACTTCGTCAGGCACTTGGTGAAGCGCCGCCTTGGGTCTGAAAGCGGGCATCATCATCGGCGCGCGATCGGGGCCGACGAGACCGAGCTTATAGGCCATCGAGGTCTCCTACGGCGCGAACGCGGCGCTGCGCATCGAGTTGCTTCCGCTCATGCGATTGATCGCCGCCACGCGACTGAGCACGCGATCGGACACCGCGTCATCCTTCGCTCGCTGGAACGCGAGCGTGAACGTCGCGAACGGCTCCTCCCCGATGTCGCCGCGCGCGATCCAGCGGTACAGGACCTGTTCTGTAATCCCGGCCGCCGCCGCAGCGGCACGATTCGACCCACCCTGCTGGACGGCATCGAGCACCGCTTTGAACGATCGCTCATCGGCTTTTCCGCGCACCCGACCTCCAGGCAATCAAAAAAGCGCCCCCATGAAGGGTCACTATCGCTCGGCTAAAGTTAGGCCGCGTGGGTTCGTGCGTACAGGACACGAATTAAAGATTTGGGCCGGTAAGATTCCGGCACGACAATCATACCACGCGCCTGCAAGAGTTGTCAAGCACGTCGTCACGCCGCGTCCCGTAACCGGATCCGTGGCCCGTCCTGCTCATGCGCGTACGCGATCAACTCGGCCCGCGCGCTGCCCGGCATCTCGCGCAGCAGATCAATCATCATCTCGGCAAGCCCGTAGACTTCGAACGACCGCTTCGCTTTCTTACGCGCCCGGTCGTGCGGGGCCGGCGCAGGCGGCGCCACCTGGTATCGACGGCCCTCAACGATCGCGAGCGACGTCGCGGCAATGACCCGGCGGGCGAACCCCGACAGGACCGTGCGGGCGACGCCTGGCCGACGGTGATAGAACTCCGCTTCACCGCGCGTTAATCCCGAGACATTGAAGCGCGTCGAAGAAAGTTCGGGCGTCCCGTAACCCGCCCGTGGGCGCCGCAGCTTGAATCCCGGCTTGTCGGGCGGGAGGCCGCGCGACTTGCTCCCACCGCCATGCCCGTGCGTGATGTCATTCTTGGCGAGCTGGGCGGGTGACATTCCGAGGTACGCCCGGTCGCGCTCGCTCTGGGTCGGCTCGCGATCTGGCTCATACGCGCCCGCGTTCTTGTACGGGGCGCGCTGGAAGCCGTTCCGCGCGAGCTCGTCGTACCGCCGCTCCGTGTCGGCCTCGATGAACTTCGCCAGCCCGCCCGGCTCGCGGACCTCCACCATTTCCCCGTTCTCGTCGACCTGCTCCGACCCGAGATCGGCCCGCCACGCGTCATCCGTCCCGTCGATCACGTAGTCAGCGGAGACGCGGGCGAACGCGGGGACGGTCGGCTCGTCGGGCTCGATCGGCCGCGCGGCTGCACACGAGCCGCCCACGAGCTCGCACGTCAGGCACGAGCCGTTACTCGGCTGATACGCGACGGCCGCGTGGTCGCAACGCCAGCACGCCTTCGTGAGCACCTCGGCGTCGGGGAGCGTGACTTCAGTTTTCATATCCAGAGAATCCATCGACTAGGCCGCCTCTCGTCCTAACGCGGCCCGCATCTTCGCAAGCCCGGCAATTCGTAGCTGCGAAACGCGCTGATGCGAGAGCCGCATTTCGATTCCGAGATCCCGCACGGTACGCGATTCGCGGTAGAGCTGGTCGACGACGAACCGCTCCGGAACCGAGAGGACCGATGACACGGCCACGATCTCGGCGCTCGCTTCGCGGTCGAGAACGTTGCGGACCGGGTCGTCCCCACTCGTTGCGTTCACGTCCGAGCACGGGTCGTCGAGCCGAACGCAATCGAAGCGCGATACCTTTTCCGCAACGGCATCGAGGTTCGGGAATTCCCGAAGTAGGGTCTCGCGCGAGACGTAGCCCCCACCGTTGAGCGCCGCTTCATGGACGCGCGCGCTGACGGCTCGCTTCGTGGCTCGGATCCGTTCCGAGAGGAAATCCTCGCTTCGCGCCCACGACATCATGGCCGACCACGCTCGCGTCATCGCGTAGGCGGGGTACGGGATGCCTCGCTCGGCGTCGAACGCGTCGAAGGCGAGCAGCGCGCCGTAGCAACCCTCGCTCACCAGATCGTCGTATTCGACTTGCGCGATCTGGAGCGAGGTTCGGCGCGCGAGAGCGCGGATCGCCGGCAAGAGCGCGAGCACGGCCGCGTCGCGAGCGGTCGACGCGCGCTCTATCGCGTCGGGCATTTCGGCACCGGACCATGCGGAGACGCGAGCCATTTCGCGAGGGCGTACGTTGGCGTCCTTTTTTCGTAGACGTCGTAATTCGAAGCGACTTCTGCCAGCGACCAGCTAACGACCCAATCTCCCGCCTGCGGCGCTGAGCCTACGGGGGATGTTGCCTCGCACTGCACCATAGCAAGCTGAGCTCCGGCCTCCGATCCATGCGACCACGATCCGCCAACCAACCCGACCAGCGACGAAAACACTAGAACCGCAAATGCGAATGTCGATACGGCGAGCATAACGAACCGAAGCGACTCCCAAACAGACGCGGAGTCGCTCGCGACCTCATCCGGCTCGCAGACCTTGCAGTCGTCGCAGTAGCCCGTCGACTCGTGCGCGTCGACGGCGTGAGGGCAATCCGAGCATAGAGGAGCGGTGAGATCGTCGCCGACACTCACGGCAACCACGTCCAGCGGACGCGGAGGCGAAGCGCGGCGAGGATACCGCCGAGCGCGAGGCCGAGCGAAAGCCCGCCCGCAACGAGTCGCACGCGAGCACGTTTCACGGCGCGCCGCTCATCGACGCGCGTCACCACTTCACCGCCTCGCCCGGCACCCGACACACCGGCGCGTTATCGCCGGGCTCGCCAAAGCAGATCGCGCAGTGCGGGCGCGGCGTGCAGTCGCAGCGAGCGTACTCGTGCTCGGGCATCACGCCGCCGCTCCGTATTCCCCGACCACGACGCTGATCGCGCCGATCTGGAATTCGCCATCGCGCCCGGCCAGCGCAAGCTCGACAGCGCTCATCGCCTCGCCTATTGTGAGATGGTGCGCCGCGTTCTCTTTCGCAAGCGAGATCTGCTTGGACCCGACCCGGAACGAGACCGCGTGGCTCACGACTGCACCCATCGCGAAACTGAAGATTCGGAAGATATTCATTCGGCGGTCTCCTCTGCCGCTATGCGGCGTGTCGGTGTTGATAGGTCGGCATCGGCGCGACAAAAGAGCGCGTCGACGATAAGCGTGCGGTACTCAGGGAATGTCGCGGCGAGCTGCTGCCACGATACAAGACTAAGGCCGCGTTCCTGATTCCAGCAACGCAAGAGCGACGGGTGCGCAAGACCCGCGCGCAAAGACATCGCGCTGACCGAAAGCCTCGAGCGGTTCAGGAGTTCATCAACGATGCGCGCCTGAATTTCAATCGAGTTGTCGCCGAGCACCGCCGTCCGCCTCAAAGCGTCCACCCGCCGGGCTTCCCCTTGGGCGCAGGAATCGCGGTCTCGCGCTCTCGCATCATCGCCACGCCTCCAAGCGCGACACGCCGATCGCAGTCGCGTGGTTGCGAGCAACGACGCGGGCCATTCGCGTTCTGCGGCTCGACCGGGACCGTGAACACCGTCGCGCCGCAACGCTGGCATGCAGGACGCGCGCGACCTTGCTCGCCCGCATCGGGTTGCGCGAACGCCGTGGCCGGCGCGCGATCGAAAACGCGAGAACGCGCCTTGTACGCTTCCCGCATTTCGCGCGAGACGTACTTCGAGATCGCCCAGTTCACCGACGCGCGGTCGAAGGCCGGGAACTCGCGCACCACTTCCGCTGCTCCGCCTCGTTGGTACGCCGCGAGCAGTTGCGCCTTCCGGTCCATCCACTTGCCCGACTTCATGCGGTGATGCCGGATTCGATGACATCGATCGCCCAAGCGGAGAACGCGTCAATGCGGCCGAGCCCGGTCACCATCTCGTCGCCCGGCTTGACCCAGCGCGCGAGCGTTGGCGTCGACTCGTACGAGCGCGAGGAGAGCAGCTCAGTCACGCTTCGCAGTCCGCCATCGTGGCCGCGATAGGTCGCGCCGGCGACGATTTCTCGGGGAGCCAAGCTCATGCGATCGCAGCGCAGAGCTCGGACGCCTTCTTGCTCACGCATCCGCCGATCCACTCGCAAGAACGAGCGTGCGCATTGCGCCTGGGACGCCTTGCCGAACCAGCCCCTTGCGCTTGAGCGCCTCAATATGGCCGTGGACGGTCGATGGCGATCGCATCCCAACAAGGACACCGATCTCGCGCACCGATGGAGAATAACCATGCTTGTCGATAAGCGAACGAATCGCCATGAGGACAGCTTCCTGACTCGCCGTCAGCGTCACGCCGTCACCGCGACGATCACGCGCCCGGTGTTGACCTCGGCCTCGGGGTCGTAACAAGCCTTGCAGTTTGATTGCACAATGACAGACGCCCGCTCGACATAAAACTGCTTTTTGAGAGGGCACGGCTCGTCGCGGAACGCCTTCGGCTCGCTCAATTGCAAACATCCATCGGCACTCGAAGCGCGGTAGGATTACCGCCAAGGAATCTAATCTCGGCATGCAGCCTTGACCGCTCTGCGAGTAACTCGGCAACTCGCGCTGCTTGCATCTCAGCCACAGCGTATACGGCGGCATATTGCTCGACGGTCACGAATTTCGGAAGCTTGCTTCCGATCAAATCGCCGTTCACGCCAGCGCCCGCCCCGACGCCGCCGGCATGCACCGGACGCACCCAATCGTGAACCGATCCGGGTGGTCGAGCGCGAGCGACGTGTTCCCGCACCGCACAACCACGTCCGCGACCTCGCGCGGCTTTGCGCCGCAACCGGGGCACCCGAACAACACTGCCATCTCGAGCCGCTGCTTCAGGTCAGTGGCCGCGATGTAACGCCGCATCGCGAGCGCGTCGAAGCTCGACCGTATCTCGGCCACCTGTTGCGCGACCACCTCGGCGTAAACCCGCTCTCGCTCGACCGCACGTTCGCGTGATCGCTTGACCAACGCGTCGATGATCACGACGAGCGTCACCACGCCACCGACGAGAATCGCGAGCATCAGATACCCGTTCACGCGGCCACCTCGCGCTCGAACAGGACCGCACCCGAGCACCGTGCGAGCACGTCGATGCCGTTCAGCCCGATCGCGGCCGTGACGTGCGCCGCAAGCTCGGACCCGCATCGGCGGCAGTTCCCGGGCGCGGCATCTCGTGCCAGCACCGCGCACCGGATCGCGTCCGCGTGGGTCGCGTGCAAGCAATGATGCACGCGCGAGTCGCCCGGCGGGCGAACGACGTGCGTCATGGCGTCGCCATCAATTCTGCGCCAAGGCTACCGGGGAACCGCAGGTGCAGCTTCTGGACCGCGAGCGCGTCGAGATCGGTGAACGAGAGGCCGAAACGCAACGCAAGTGCATACACCATGACCTGCAAATCGGCTAATTCTTTGGACCCAGCGTCGTTTCCGTACGATGATCCCAACTCCAAGAGTTCGTCTTGGGTGTCAGCAAGAAGGTAGCGGTACGATCGCTGTTGCGGCCACCAGCCACTCCGGTGCGCGATGTTGTGCTGCTCGATCAGCGCCCGAAGCGCGAACGCGCGTGATTCAGCCATCAAAACCTCATTGTGCAGAACAACAGGAACGCGAAGAAGAGCAGGAACGCGAGCGCGGCGGCCGAGACCGGGTTCATCCGCGCGCGCTCCACGTGAAGTCGAGCGCCCCACCCTCGTGCCGGAACGCGAGCCAGAGCACGCGCACGATCAGCGCAAGCCCAACCGCGAGCTCGATGCGGCGCGTCATTTCGGCGGCTCCTCGATCTTCAATGCGATCCGCTTTCGGAGCTCGTAACCCGCGATGAACGCGTCCTCGATCACCAACCGATCACGTAGCGTGTAGGGATCGGATGTTGCCGCATAGTCCATTGCGCGCATAAACGAGTAATCGTCTTCTCCCATCGTCCCCTCCATCTCGCGCGCCATCAGATGCGCACCCCGCGCGCAGCCGGACCGAAGTCGATCTCGGGCGCTACGGTCGGGCGGAGGTGCAGCGCATCCATGAGGTCACGTTTCGACGCCACTTCGTGAAGCCAACGAATTCGGCAACAGAATCTTTCAGCGTATCACGAGTCACGGCCGGGAACGCGAAAGCGTGCGGGCATTATCATGCGGCTGCGGCGTCCGACCAACCGCGTTCTCCTCCGCGCACTCGTCGGCGGTGTGCCGGGACGCCCGGATGGACGCTTTGCATCGAGGGCACGTCGTCAGCGTGTGGGCGCAGGCGGGATCGCAGACATGACTCAAGCCGCTCTCCACTGCTTCGCGATCTTCTGCGCGCGCTTCAACCACGCGGCCGGGATCGCGACGAGCGGGGCGTGCTTCGGAATCTCGATCGGGAGCGCGACCCTCCCCTCCCCGATCGCGACGAGCTGCTCAGTCGAGAGCATCTCGAACGTGATCTTATTGAGCGGTCGCTTCTTTGATCCGCGCGCAGACGGCGCGTGGTGCTCGATCTCACCCGCGAGATAAGCGAGCCCGTATCGGTGCAGCCCGTACGCGTGCGCCCGGTCGGCCCCGCGGTCGTCTTGGAACCGAACGCCCCAGCGGTCGAGGATCTCCAGCGCGACCTCAGTCTTGGGCGCGTTCCCGCGGCCGGTCACGAACTTCTTGAGGGTCGTCGGCTGGACGACGATGACCGCCACGTCGTACGCCTTCGCGAGAAGGTCGATCCGCGCCATGAGATAGCCGGCGTCCCATGTTGCGGTCGCGTCCGACCCGAAGAACAGCGGCCCCTCGACAACGAGCAACGCGTCGTTGCCGGCGCCTCGCTGAACATCAATGAGCCGCCCGATGCGATCCATGATCTCGGATGCACGGTCATACGGCGAGAGCGAAGCACGCGTCTCGATGCGGTCGTGCGTTTGCCCGTCGCTAGCTCCGCATGAGGCTAGCGAAGGATCGACGCCGATGGGGATCGTGCTGATGCGCATCGAGGCGCAGGTATAGGTCGTCGGCATGGAGGTCTCCATATTGGGAGTCATGTGCGCGCGGCCGAAATAAGGAGCATCGCGACCACGGCCGAGAAGGCGAGGAACGCGCGTTGCAGACGGGTCGGGCGGTGACGCGTCGTGGCCGGAGCCTCGACCGGCTCGGCGATCGGGAGCGCGGGCAACGCGACTAGGTTCGATCGCGTGGTGGCTCGGCGTTGGCGGCGGGTTGGGAGAGAGGTGCTCACTGGGTTAGCGCGGCCTCGTCCGCTTCATC
>JAABUX010011091.1_pt1 | contig 9993 bp, 12 predicted proteins | sample 5561851 | NCBI WGS metagenome assembly JAABUX01 (sample SAMN10711883, study PRJNA513361) | rock metagenome | isolation source: Antarctica rocks | place: Antarctica: Victoria Land, Richard Nunatak red sandstone | collected 2016-01-03 | reverse complement strand
TCTCGGCGCCGGAACGCAGATAGGCGCCACCGGACGCGGCAAGCCAGCCGTCCATTTCGTCCAGGCTGCTGCGGGCCCGGATGGCAGCCAGCGCCTGAGCCAGCATGGCGTCCCGGGGCGCCGCGTAATGCACATTGCCGGTGGCGATCACATCGACCCCGGCTGCCTGCGCGAGCGCGAAGAGAGCGTCGTTGCGCTCATCGTCTTCTGGCAGGTCCTGGCTGGTCAGCTCTACCTTGACGTTGTCCGCGCCGAACATGTCCGTCAGCCTCCGCAGCTCCCGCATGGCCGCGTCCGGTCCTGCGGCGCGGCTGCCCGCGGCGAGCGCCGCGGGGACCGTGCCCTTGCGGCAGCCGGTGAGAATCACCCAGTGACCGTCGTGCGCATCGGCCAGTGCGGCCTCGTCGTAGCCGGGACGGCCTTTCTCGCCGCCTGCCAGCTGCGCGGCGCTGATCACCCGGCAGAGCCGCTGATAGCCCGCCGGGTCGCGGGCCAGCACCAGCAGATGCCGTCCGGGCGGGTCCTGAGTACCCTGGCGGCGGCCGGCGGCACGGTTAGTGGCGGCGCGGCCGACGGCAGCGCGGCCGGCCGCGGGCCGTGTTCCGGACGCCGGGCCCAGGCTGAGCTCGGCCCCGAAGACCGTGCCGAGCCTGACTCCGGTTTCCTGCTGCAGGCGCGCGGTCGCCTGGGCGAACTGCGGCACGCCGTACATGCCATCGTGATCCGTGATGGCGAGGGCGGCCAGGCCGAGCGCTGCTGCCTCAGCGACCAGCTCATCCGGACTCGAAGCGCCATCCAGGAAACTGTAGGAAGAATGACAGTGCAGCTCCGCCCCTTGCAGCTCCGCCCCGAGCAGCTCCGCCCGTGGTGGAGGCGCCTGCGCCGATCGCAGGTCCGGCCGGCCGCGCAGTGCTGACCGGCCGCGCGGAACCGACTGGCCGCGCGATTCCTCCGGTCTGCCGTCCCGGTCAAGCTTCACGGCATCGGTACCGCTGCCGGTGCCTGCACCGCTGCCGGCGTCCGCGCCGGGGCCGTGCCGGGAAAGGCGGCGTTCGAATTCCTGCCACGGCACCGGCGGATTGTCCCAGCCCATGTCCTTAGAGCGTCTCCTTGGGATCGGCAGGCCCTGCGGGCTGGCCGGTGGTTGCGATCAGGCGGCGTGCGCGTCCGGGATTACGGTGTAGGTATGGCCGGCGGAGGTGACCCAGCGGAAAACGCCGGGGCTGTCCTGGGTCAGGGACCAGTCGGGGTGCTGTTTGAGGATGTGATGCTCGCGGCACAGGCCACCAAGGTTGCACCGGCAGGTCCGGCCGCCCTGGTCCCAGGCAATGGTGTGGTCAAGATCGCCGCGCCAGGCCGGGCGGCGGCAGGACGGGAAGCGGCAGGTGATGTCCCGAACGGTGACCCAGTCCCGAAGCGCCGGCGGGGCCCGGTAGGCAAGTGACTGACCGCAGTGCGCGCAGCCTCCGGCCGCCGCGTCGGCCGCGGCAGCGGCGCCCGCGGCAGTCACGGCGCGGGCAACGGCACGCAGCGCGGCGGCCAGCACCCCGCCCCTCTGGATGATCTCGCCCGGCGGGGCGCCCAGCAGCTCAGCGGGGAGGACGAGAGTGACCCGGCCGACTAGCCCGGCACTGTCGTGCACTCTGTCAGGCCCGTCCCGCTGACCAGGCCCGTCCCGCTGACCAGGCACGGGATGGCTGCGGCGGGGGATGCGGGCTGCCGCGCGGGCCTGACCCGACGGTCCAGTCACGACGACGCGCCACTGCCCGCCTGGATCCCCGGCCGTGAGATCCGCGAGGTGACGGGCCTGCACCGGGGTCACCGGGCCGAGCCGCGTCAACATGCCCGGTTCGGCAGACAGACCGGCCAGCGTCGCCCACGGCACTGTCAGGTCCAGGCCCCGGCCAACCAGCGCCAGCCCGGCGGGCAGAGCCAGCCCAGCGGGCAGCTGCGGCCACGCCCGCGCCCGCCCCCCGGCGTCCGCCCAGTCCTCATCCGCCCGGCGCCGCAGCGCCTCCTGCCGGGCAGTGTTTTCCCCGGCAGCATCAGCCCGGGCGTCACCCTGGGCAGCGTCACCTGGGCCGGGATCCTCCGGGCCGGGATCGTCATCATCGTCCGTGCCTTCCGGGGCGACCCGGTGGTCTTCTCCCCCGCACCGGGCAACACCCGGGCCTCCACCAGCCGGGCCTTCTCCTCATACAGCCCCCCCGTCATGTCCGCGATCAACCGCGCCCGGGCCAGGTCAATATCTCCGGCCGCCAGCGCCGCGCCCGTCGCCGCCAGCCGCCACGACAACACCACCGCCAGGTCCGTCCACCATTGCGCCCCGACGCCGGTGAGCATCAGCGCCAGCGAAACCTGGGAGCACGCCTCCCGCGCCGGCCGGCCGTCCTGCCGCGTCCCGATCCGCTCATCCCGGGCAGCGGACCGGGACGCGATCTGCGCCACGCACGCCAGCTCCCGCGCCTGGACCCACGACGCCAGCCGCCGGAAACCCGCCGCCGCGTCCGGCAGCCCGTAGTCAGCGAGATCTTCCGCCGGGACCGCGCCCAGCAGTGCCGCCAGACCCGGGCCGACCGGCAGCCGGGCCGCCACCCGGCCGGCTACCTCCGCCGCAGGCACCACCTGCACCCGGCCAGCCGCGACCGCGTCGCACTCCGCGTCCAGCACAGCCTCCTGATCGACTCCGTGATCAGCAGCGGCGCCGGAAACGCCACGCTCATTCCAGAACACCGCCGCAAGCAGCTCCGCCGCGTCCACATCCCACGACCACGCCAGCCCGCCCCCCCGCGCTGAGGTGTCCTGCTGACCTGCATGCTCACGGGACGGTACCGGAACCGGCGCGGTCGGGTCAGTCGGGTCGGCGGGCATCAAGATCACCTCCGCAGCTCAACTTCGTTGTTCGATAATCATATCGACTGCGTACGACATTTCTGCGCGGAGTTAGAACACACAACCAAGAGTAGCCGCGCACCGAGGGCCGAGGTCGCATTCGGCGCCGGATGATGCGGGGCGCGCCCACCCCAGGGCAGCCGCCCGCGGTGCGCGGTGACCGCGGCGGCAAGTGCCTCACGGGCGGTCTCGAAGGCCGGGCGGTCCAGCGTCTGCGCGGGCCGGCCGGCGCAAGCGGCCAGCTTGGAGAGCGTGCACCATTGCCGTTCAGTTTCCCTGGCGTCCCAGCCGAGCGCGGCTGCCGTGGCGGTGAACCGGGCGGCCATCCGCGGGTCCAGGTCCGCCAGGCGCCATCCCCGCGACACGTTCGCCTGCGCGATGCAGGCCGGATCCACGCGAGCGGCCGTGCCCGGTGCGAGGCAGGCAGCGCCAGCACGCACGTCTGCGGCAGCGGCCAGCCGCTTGCCGAGCGGTGCCGCAGCCCAGCCGTCCAGCCCGCCGAAAACGCTGCGGAACCTGGTGACCGAGTTAGCCCGATGGCGTCGCGCCAGGACCGTCGCACCATCGGCGATGCAGGCTCCGGCGGCGGCGCCTTCGCAGGCGAGAGGCTGCGCAGGCGGGATGGCGGAGACAGCCGCGCGGGCTGCTGCCGGGCTCATCGCGGGCTTCCGGAAGCGGCCGGGGCGGTGTCGCGTTCGATGGCATCGACGGTGCGGGCATACTCGTCGGCGAGCCATGAATCGGCTAGGTGCAGGTAGATTCTCGTCGATTCGATGGACCGGTGCCCGGCTTGAGCCTGCACCGCTTCCAGCACCATCCCGGCCTCCCGCAGCCGGGTCAGGCACGTATGCCGGAGCAGGTGGCAGGTCAGGTGCGCGACCCCAGGCCGCCCGCGGGCGCCACGCAGGATCTGACCGGCCCCGGCCGCCGACAGAGGCATCCCCCGGTTCGGGCCCTTGAGCACGACGAATACCCGGTCAGTGGCGCCTCACGCGGGCGTTCACGGTCAAGATAGGCGCCAGCGCGATGAAGAAATGCCGGAGACCGGGATGATCCGCTGGTGACCGCCCTTGCCGTCGGCGACGAACAGCCGCCGGTCAGCCAGCTGCACGTCCGCGAGCCGCAGGCCAGGCACCTCGCAGCGGCGCAGCCCGCCGAGCAGCATTGCATGCACCATCGCCGTATCCCGGCTGGTGCGCCGTCAGCAGCGCGTTGACCTCGGCCGGGTCCAGCACCCGCGGCAGCGTCCCCGGCGTCCGGATCAGCGGGAGCCGGCCGCCCCGCGCCCGGTCCTTCGGGCTGCGCGACAGCGGCCCCGACGGCACCGGGCTCGCATGAACGAGACCCCGGGCGGACAGGCAGGCGTCAAACCCTGACAGGCCCGATAGCCGCCGCCGGATCGTCCGCGCTGACATGCCGGCTCCCCGTCATCGAGCCGCACCACGTTCCCGACCCGCCGCGGATGCCGCTGATCGGCGATGAACTCCAGGACATCCGTCACCGTCACCCCGGCCCGCTCCTAGCCGGCGAAACTGAAGAACACCTTCAGGCCAAACGCGGAAGCCAGCACCGTGTTCGGACGGCACCGCGCCGCCACGAATCGAAGGTAATCATCGGCCAGCTCGTGCCCGAGCCGGACCTCAGCCCCGTTCGCACCGAGCCGCCGCCACCGCCCGGCGCCTTGTCGTTGAGGCTGTCCTCGCTGCACCGGGCCCGCCAGCGATGGGCGCGGACCTCGCCCGGCTCCAGATACCGGCAGGAGGCGCGCACGCTCCAGCCGCCGGCAGCGGCCTTGTCGATCAGATCGAGCAGCCCGGCCTTGGTGACCGCGTCGACACGGGCGGGGACCGGCCACTCAGCCCCAACCCCCTTTTCCCTCGACGAGCATCAACTTCACGGCCATCTCCTTGACCGCCTCGCTCAGTCGGGCGGCATCCGCCCGGGCCGCGTCCAGTTCGGCGTCGCGCTGGGCCGACTTCATGCCCGGACGCGACGGCGCCAGAGCGTCCAGCGCGCCCTGTTTGGCGACGGTGAGAATCCGCAGGATCGTCGTGCGGTCGACCTTCCACGCGTCGGCCGCTTCGGCCATCGTCACCTCGGCTCGGCCCAGCTGCAAGAAGATCTCGTACTTCTGTGACGGGGTCAAGAACCGCTTTGATCGACGGCCGCCACGATCGGTTCCCCGGGTCTGATCGGTCATGGTCAGATGTTCCCTCCACTGCTCGTGGAGACCCGCGGATGCTGCTTGATTCCAGGCCGTTCGTCTATCGCGAAGTCAGGAGCAACACAGGCCTGAATGTTTACCAGCCACCAGCGCGAACAGGTCATCAAAACCCGCGATCCAGGCGGCCTGCCTCCATGACGGGAATCGTGACGGCGGTGAGTATCAGGCCACGGCTGACCAGCCAGCGGCCGCTGAATCCCGTGAGCGAAGAACCCATGAGCACGGGCCCTCGTACTAGCAACTGTGCGCTGAAGGTGCCGTCTTCAGCGTTGATGCTGATGTCCGCTTCCTGGAAGCCGAGCCAACACCGAGCCAGGGGAAACCACGCTTTATAGATCGACTCTTTTGCGCTGAACAACAACCGGTCCCAGCAGGTACTCGGTGCAGTGGTGGCCAGATCGCGCAACCGTGCACGTTCGCCTGCAATGGACACCGCATTGAGGACGCCGTCGGGCAGCACCTCGTTCGGCTCGGCATCGATTCCTGCAGTGACGATGACGCTCGTTCGCGCAACCGCAGCTGCCCGGTACCCTATGCAATGTGTAATACTGCCTACCACACCCGGTGGCCAAAGGGGCGCGCCGCGTTCTCCGGCCATAATGGGGAAGGGCGATACGCCGATCCCGGCGAGCGCTTTCCGCGCGCAGTTTCTGGCCGTCGCAAATTCGCGACGACGCTTATCGACTGCCTTGGCCACCACCGCCATCTCTTCAGGAAACAACATGGCATCAAGTGGATCAGAAAACGCCTCGGCGGATGACACTCCGGCGGGCAGGATCGCCTCAATCATCTCAGTCCTCTCTGAGTAATGGCCGAATCTACCTCAGGCGGGTCAGCCCGCCCCGCACAGGACCTGCCCAGGCCCTGCTAGCTCAGGGAGGATGCTCAGCGCTCCGTTATTTCGCATCTGTGCCTGCATCACGCCTCCTTGCTCGGTAGGGATAATGTCAACGGCCAAGTTGGGGTCTGTCAAGTAAACGGCTTTGTGCGAAAGCCGCAGACCGGGCTCGCGCCGCCTTCATGCCGGGCACCGCCTGGCCAGTACACGGGTATCCGCCAGGCTCAATCCCGGAGCTACTGGGTGCCCCGGTTTCGATCTCACTCCCCCAGGGCCACCCGGCAGGCCACCCGGCGATCAGGACACGCCGCACGCCAGGAGATCTCATGACCGCACGCCGGGAATTCTACTGACCCCACACCGGGAGCTAACTGGCCGCACACCGGGATCATCTCATGGCCGCTAGCAGGAGCTGCGTATACCGGATCCAGCGGGCGGCTCTGCCAATCCGTCATCGATTCCATGACCCGGTAGTGATCGTCTACTTGGACACCTCAGCGCCGTATATTTCCTTCAGGTGCGCGGTGATCTCCCCCTGCGTCAGCCCTTTCGCCGACAAGGAGATCACCAGGTCATCCATTCCCGCCAGCCGCCGCTGCCTTTTCGCGACAATCCCGGATCAACCCGGTCACCAGCTTTGCTCCGCCCACGCCCAGCGGAAAGTGCAAGCCGTCACCGATCTGGCGCCCGAGGGCGAAAGGTGCTGGGCCACCCGGCCGCAAGGCGCTGACCGGCATCCAGGTCCTGATCACCGAGGCGATTGCACAGAACAGCGTCGCGCGCACCGAGGCGGTGGACAGGCAGGTCACCTACTACCGGTCCGCCGCACTGACCAGTCTCAGCCAGACCGCCAGAAGTGCGAGGCTTAGGAGCGTTTACCGGTCAGCGCCCCCAAGGAGCGGATCGATGCTCGCGATCGCGGCGATGACATCGGCGATCATGCCGCCTTCAATCATAATGGGGAGCGCCTGCAGGTTGGTAAACGACGGGTCACGGAAGTGGACTCGGTAGGGGCGAGTGCCGCCATCGCTGACCACGTGGGCACCGAGTTCCCCACGAGGGGACTCCACGGTAACGTACACCTGCCCCGACGGGACACGGAAGCCCTCAGTTACCAGCTTGAAGTGATGAATCAGCGCCTCCATGGAAGTTCCCATGATGTGAGCGACGTAACTGCTGGAGTTGCCAAGGCCGTCCGGCCCGACCGCCAGCTGTGCAGGCCAACCGACCTTCTTGTCGTCAATCATCACCGGTCCGGGCCTGAGCCGGGCGAGGCACTGCTCGACGATCCGCAGTGACTGCTCGCACTCGTCCATCCGTGCATAGTAGCGGCCAAGTGCATCACAGGAATTCTGAGTGGGCACTTCGAACTCGTAAGTCTCGTAACCACAGTACGGCTGACTCTTGCGCAAGTCCCAGGGTAGCCCGGTGGCGCGCAGTACTGGCCCGGTTACACCCAGGGCCATGCAGCCGGCGAGGTCTAAAAATGCTATCCCACGGTTGCGCGCAAGGTAGATCGGATTCCCGTCAAGCAGCGCGCGGAGGTCACGCAGCCGCTCCGGCATGACCGTAAGGAACTGGCGGGTCTGGTCTAATGCTTCGGCGGGAAGGTCCTGGGCCACACCACCGGGCCGGACGAACCCACTGTTCATCCGAAGTCCGGTGATCAGCTCGAACAAATCGAGGATCATCTCACGCTCGCGGAAGCCGTTGAGCATGACCGTGGTCGCCCCCAGCTCAAGACCATATGTCCCAATGGCGACCAGGTGCGAGGATATCCGGTTCAACTCCATCAGCAGTACCCGAATAACCTGTGCCCGCTCCGGTATCCGGTCTTCAATGCCGAGCAGGCGCTCGACCGCTAGGCAGTAAGCGGTCTCGTTAAAGAACGGAGCCAGATAATCCATGCGTGTGACGAAAGTAACGCCTTGGGTCCACGTCCGGTACTCGATGCTCTTTTCGATCCCCGTGTGGAGATATCCGATGACTGGGCGCGCCTCCAGAACCGTCTCCCCGTCAAGAGTAAGTATCAGCCGCAGCACGCCATGTGTCGACGGGTGCTGCGGACCGAGGTTGATGATCATCCGCTCCGAGTTGCTTGCCCGGACATCCTCCAGCAGCTTATCCCAGTCCTGCCCGGTGACGGTGAAGTCCCGTCCGTTCGACGCCTCCTGTGCGGTGCTCATTAACAGCTCTCCTTTTCGTACTCTGGAAAGCGAGATCTGACCAGTCCTTTCGAGCTGCACTGCTCGACGATCACTCGCTTCCGCTAAGGAGCGGCAGCCTGCGCAGTTTTGCTTCCTCTAGGTCGGTGATTTCCTGCTGACGATTCGCGCCGAGCTTCATGTTCTGAATCTTGTCGTGTAGCTTGACGATAGCATCAAGTAGCATCTCCGGCCGTGGCGGGCAGCCCGGCAAATAAATGTCGACTGGCACGATGTGATCTACACCCTGCACTAATGCGTAATTATTAAACATTCCGCCAGTCGAGGCACAGACTCCCATCGCAATGACCCATTTCGGATCCGGCATCTGGTCGTAAATCTGGCGAAGAACGGGTGCCATCTTCTGGCTTACCCGGCCCGCGACGATCATCAGGTCCGCCTGCCGTGGCGTAGCGGATGCGCGCTCCATGCCGAAGCGGGCCAAGTCATGCCGCGGGCCACCGGTTGACATCAGCTCAATTGCGCAGCAGGCCAGCCCGAAGGTTGCCGGCCACACCGAGCTCTTGCGCGCGTACCCGACACCCTTCTCAAGGGTGGTAAGAAGTATGCCACTCGGCACCTTTTCTTCTAGGCCCATTTTATTGCCTCCCTACTGGTATCGTAGCGTATGCTCGAGGCCGTTCTTCTACCCGGCCACACTGGTGCCGGCTTGTACGGCAGTAGCCATCATGTTCCCCCCCCCCTGATGGTAGGCCGCCGCGAGCAGCGGCGTTGAGGCCGCGGTCATCTGCGTGATCGTGGTGACCAGGGCGATCACCTCGCCTTTCTCGTCACCGTCGCGGTCGGGGATCTCGTACTCGATGACGCCTTGAGATGTTGCGTATGCGGTGAGGCTGGCTAGTATAGTCAGGGACCCGGCAAAGTCGTTCATGCGGTCTGTAGTAGCTTGAGGGTCCGCTGCGGGTCGCGGCCTGGGGCGTACCAAGGATCTTGGACAGGGCCTCCTTCCTGAGAGGATGCGGCCGTGCCCGAGCAGCGCCGACGGTTCAGCCCGCAGTTCAAGGCTGAGGCCGTGCAGATGGTCCTGGAGACTGGTAAACCCATTGCCGAGGTCGCCAGGGACCTGCAGGTCAACGAGGGCACGTTGGGCAACTGGGTCAATACCTGGCGCCGTGACCATCCCGAACCCGACCAGCCCCTGAGCCCGGTGGAGAAAGTCCGCATGAACGAGATGGAAGACGAGATCCGCCGGCTGCGGATGGAGAACGAGTTTCTGAAAAAGCAGCGGCCTTCTTCGCCCGGACGCAGCCGTAGCCGAGCGCTGCGCGTTGATCGAGGCGGAGAAGGCCAACTACCCGGTGCTGTGGATGTGCACGATGCTGACGGTGTCGCGGTCGTCGTTTTATGCCTGGCGGTCCCGGGCCGAGACCCCCACAGGGCTGCGCCGCCGGCTGCTCGGCGAGCGGGTCGCGGGGGTGTTCGACGCCTCCCGCGGCACCTACAGTGCCGGCGAGTCGCCGCCGAGCTGAACCGGCAGGGGACGGCGTGCAGCGTCGGGCTGATCGCGGACCTGATGCGCGAGCTGGGTCTGAAAGCGTGCCAGCCCCGCGCCTACAAGGTCACCACCATTCACGGGGGGCAGGCGTGGCGAGCACCGGACCTGACCGAGCGGGACTTCACCGCCGGCTCGCCTGGTGAGCGCCTCGTCGGCGACATCACCTACCTGCGGACCGGTGAGGGTTGGCTCTACCTATCAGTTACGTGGAATCACTCTGCGTGTCGCCGAGGGGATCTGGGTCTGGCTGGATAGTGTCGCCGTGAACTGCTGACGGGGACGGGGGCCCGGCTGGCGATGGCGGCGGGGATTGAGGTGA
>JAABUX010011090.1_pt1 | contig 9994 bp, 9 predicted proteins | sample 5561851 | NCBI WGS metagenome assembly JAABUX01 (sample SAMN10711883, study PRJNA513361) | rock metagenome | isolation source: Antarctica rocks | place: Antarctica: Victoria Land, Richard Nunatak red sandstone | collected 2016-01-03 | reverse complement strand
CGGGTTTATCGCGAGCTTTCCCCCGCGTCAGGTCACCTGCCGCCGCACCGCGTAGGCCGGGTCGCGCCAAAGCTCCCGTGCCATGATGTCCCCCAGGACCGACGCCGTATCCCAGAGCTCGGCGTATCGAAGCGTCAGCGGGGTGATGCCGAACCGCAGGATGTCCGGCGCGCGGAAGTCCCCGATCACGCGGGCGGCGATCAGCGCCTGCATCACGGGATACGCGTCGGGGTGCGCCAGGCAGAGCTGGCTGCCGCATCGGGCCGGGTCATCGGGGGTGACGCGGCGGAAGACCCCGGGAGCGGCCTGCTCCACCAGCTCGGCCAATAGCTGCACCTGCCGCAGCGACTTCGCCCGGATTTCCGCTATGGGCGCCTCGAGCGCGATGCCGACGCCCACCTCGAGCGCCGCCAGGCTCAGGATCGGCGGCGTGCCGACCGTCGCCTGCTTCAACCCGGGCGCCGGCCGGTAGCCAGGTTCGAAGGCGAACGGCGCCGCGTGGCCGAGCCAGCCGGTGATCGGCAGGCGCAACGCCGGGTGCAGCCGCGGCGCCGCGTAGAGGAAGGCGGGCGCACCCGGGCCACCATTGAGGAACTTGTAGCCGCACCCGACTGCGAAATCGGCGTCCGCCGCCGTCAGATCGACCGGCACGGCGCCCGCGGAGTGCGCGAGGTCCCACACCACGAGGGCGCCGCTTGCATGCGCGGCCCGGGTCAGCGCGGCCATGTCGTGCATGGCGCCGGTGCGGTAGTTGACGTGCGTCAGCATGACGACGGCGGTGTCGTCGCCGATGGCGGCGGCCAGGCTGCCGGGCTCCTCGAGCCGCAGGACGTGGCGGCCGCCCAGGAATGCCGCCATGCCTTCGGCGACGTAGAGGTCGGTCGGAAAGTTGCTCCGCTCCGACAGGATAACCCGGCGCTCCGGCCGCAGCGCGAGCGCCGCGCCCAGCATCTTGAACAGGTTGACCGACGTCGAGTCGGCAACGACGACGCTGCCCTCCGCCGCGCCCACGAGCCGGGCGATACCAGCGGCGACGCGGCCGGCCAGGTCGATCCACCCCGCGTCGTTCCAGCTGCGGATCAGCCCGTCGCCCCACTCGCGCGCGATCACTTCGGCGACCCGGCCCGGCGTCGCCCGGGGCAACGCGCCGAGCGAGTTGCCGTCGAGGTAGACCACGCCCTCCGGCAGCGCAAACCGGTCGCGGAAGGGCGCGAGCGGATCGGTGCGGTCCAAGCTTTCCAGTTCGGCGCGACTAGGCGTAAGTGTCATCAACGGGTCGCTCTCGATGCTACCGGACAGTAGACACAATAGGGCTCGCGGCAAGCGGTAATGCGGAGCGTCACCCGAGGCCCGGCCGCACGCTAGGAGAAACGTCATGGCCGACCTCGTCGCCGAACTGGCTCCCACCGGAACGCTCCGGGCCGGGATCAACCTCGCCAACTTCCTCCTGGTCACGGGGCGAAGCGCGTCCGGCGATCCGGAGGGCGTCGCACCCGACCTCGCCCGCGCCATCGCCGGGCGCCTCGGCGTCGAAGTGACCTACGTGCCGTTCGAGCGGCCGGGCGAGCTGGCGAACGCGGCGGGTACCGGCGTTTGGGATATCGGCCTGATCGGGGCGGAGCCGGCGCGCGCGGAGAAGATCGCGTTCACCGCCGCCTATGCCGAGATCGAGGCGACATATCTTGTGCCCGCGGGATCATCGCTGGCCACACTGGCCGATATCGACCGCCCAGGCCTACGCATCTCGGTGAGCGGCGGCAGCGCCTACGATCTCTGGCTGGCGCGCCATATCGTCCACGCCGAGCTCGTCCGGTCGCGGAGCATCGACGAATCCTACACGCGGTTTGTGGCGGACAAGCTCGACGCCCTAGCGGGCCTGCGGCCGCGCCTGCTCGCCGACCGCGAAACGCTGCCCGGCGCCAAGATCCTCGACGGCAACTTCATGACGGTGCAGCAGGCGGTCGGCACGGCGCGCGGCAACCACGCCGGCGCTGCCTTCCTCGGCGAGTTCGTGGAGGAGGCGAAGCGGTCCGGCCTGATCGCGCAACTGATCGAGCGCCATGGCGTGCGCGGCCTCTCGGCCGTCCCAGCCGCCGGATCGCCCGGACGTTAGTGCAGGGAAAGCGGAGGACACCATGGCGGAACCGACCTCGTTGCGCACGCTCTGCGAGCAGGAGGGTTGCCTAGCGCTGCCCGGCGTCTATGACGGCATCTCCGCCCGCATCGCCGGCGGCGCCGGGTTCGAGGCGCTCTACATGACCGGCTACGGCGCGGTCGCCTCCGCGCTCGGCGTAGCGGATGCGGGCCTCGCCACATACACCGAGATGCTGGACCGGGTGCGCTGCATCGCGGGCGCGACCGAGCTGCCGTTCATTGCGGATGGCGATACCGGGTATGGTGGCCTGCTGAACGTCGAGCGGACGGTGCGCGGCTATGCTGCCGCGGGCGCGGCCGGCATCCAGCTTGAGGACCAGGAGTTTCCGAAGAAGTGCGGGCATACCGAGTTCAGGCGGGTGATCCCGGCCGCCGACGCCACCGCCAAGATACGGGTGGCCGTCGATGCCCGGCCGAGCCGGGAGTTCCTGATCGTCGCCCGCACCGACGCGCGCTACGCGGAGGGCTTGGACGCCGCGCTGCGCCGGGCGGAGCGGTTTCTGGAGGCGGGTGCGGACATCCTGTTCGTGGAGAGCCCGGAGAGCCTGGAGGAACTGCGCCGGGTCGCCGAGACGTTCCGGGGCGCCACGCTGCTCGCCAACATGGTCGAGGGTGGGCGCACGCCCTATCTCTCCGCGAGCGAGCTGGCTGGGATGGGGTTCAAGATCGCGCTGTATCCCGGCACCGGGTTCCTGGCGGCGGCCCGGGCGCTGCAGCTTGCCTATGGGCATATGCGGACGGCCGGCATCGGCACGGGATCGGCCGCCCCGATGCTGCCGTTTGCCGAGATGAATGCGCTGATGGGGTTCCCGGCCGTGCACGCGTTCGAGCGCCGCTACGGCGTGCCGCAGGGGCGTGCCGAGGACCAGCCATGACCGACGGCATTGCGGCCCGGCTCGACCGGCTGCCGATCCTGCCGTTCCACCGGCGGCTGTTGTGGCTGATCGGCGCGGGCATGTTCTTCGACAGTTTCGACATCTACCTGGCCGGGTCCGTGCTGGCGGCACTCGTGCACGACGGCTGGTCCACGGTGCCGCTGAACGCGCGGTTCATCTCGGCGACGTTCGTCGGCATGCTGATCGGCGCGGGCGGCGCCGGCTGGCTCGGCGACCGGTATGGCCGCCGGTTCACCTATCAGTTCAACCTGGCGATCTACGGCGCCGCATCGCTGGCCTGCGCGGCGGCGCCCGGCATGGGCTGGCTCATCGCCGCGCGCTTCGTCACCGGGATCGGCCTTGGCGCCGAGATCGTCATCGGCTACGCGGCGATGCTGGAGTTCGTGCCGCCGGCCTATCGCGGCCGCTGGGCGGCGCTGCTGTCGCTCGTCACCAATTTCGGCCTGTTCGCTTCCACGCTGGTGAGCTGGCTGGTCATCCCGGCCTTTGGCTGGCGCCCGATGTTCGTGATTGCCGGGGTGGGGGCTTTCGTGGTGCTGTGGCTGCGCAAGGCGATGCCGGAATCGCCGCGCTGGCTCGAAGTAGCGGGGCGGCACGCCGAGGCGGACGCCATCGTGAGCGGCGTCGAGCGGGAGGCGGCGGCTTTGGCGATCGCGCTGCCGGCGCCCGCGACCGCGCGGCCGGCGCCCCCCGTCCGCATGGCGAGCGCCGCGTTCGTACAGCGCCTGGTGGTAGGCAGCATCATGCAGGCGGTGCTTGGCGTGGCTATTTACGGCTTCGTCGCCTGGGTGCCGACCTTCCTCGTGCAGCATGGCCTGGCGATCAACCGGTCGCTCGGCCAGGCGGTGCTGATGTCGCTTGGCGGGCCGGCCGGCGCCGCCCTCGCATGGCTCCTCAGCGACCGCATCGGCCGCCGGCGCTCGATCATCGCGGCGTCGCTGCTGGCAGCGATTTGCGGGCCGGCCTTTGCCCACGCCTCGTCGCAGCCCATGGCCGTGTTGCTCGGCTTCCTAATGTTCACGCTGATCTACTTCCTGGTCTCGGTCATCGTCACCGGCTACGTGCCGGAGCTGTTCCCGACCGCGGTCCGCATGCGCGGCAACGGCATCACCAACATGGCGGGGCGATTGGTCACCATTTTCGTGCCGTTCGGGGTGGTGGCGCTGTACGGGGCAGGAGGCGTGTCCGCCGTCCTGTTCGGCGTGGCGGCGGCGCTACTGGCGCAAGCGCTGCTGGCCTGGGGGTATGGCCGGGAGACGAACGGCCGTAGCCTGGAGGCGATCGCGCAGGATAGTCCGGCGTGACCTGGTCCAGTCGGACGGCCGGGCCGCCCGGCACTTACTTCGACCTGCTGACGCCGGCGGAGCCGTCAGATCGGCCGCCTGTCGTGCTGGTCCATGGTGGCGCGCATACCGGGAGCTGCTATCTGGCGACCGCCGATGGCCGCCCTGGATGGGCGCATGGGCTGGTGCAGAGGGGCTATGCCGTGGCCATGCCGGACTGGCCCGGCATCGGCCGCAGCGGGTACGTGGCGCCGGAGGCCCTCACGGGGGAGCTGGTATGCGCCGGGCTAGCGCGGGTGATCGACGCGCTGGGCACGCCCGCGGTCGTCGTCACGCACTCGATGGGGGGTGCGTATGGCTGGCGGCTGCTCGAGCGTTGCGGCCCGGCCATTGCGGCGCTGGTGGCCGTGGCGCCCGGGCCGCCCGGCAACATCCAGCCCATCGCGGCGATCGCCGAACAGACGGCCACCCACCTTCGCATCGTCGGCACCACCAACTACACGCTGGAGCGCCACGCCCCTTTCGCGCCGCCGCGCGGCTTCGTGCTCTCGAAGCTGGCCGGCGATGGCTGGCGGTTTCCGCGGGAGGCGCTGGACCGCTATGCGGAGAGCCTGATCGCCATACCGCCCCGGCTCGTGCAGGAGCGTCTCAACGTCGGCGGCAGCCAGATGCGGGTCGAGGATTTCGCGTCCTACCGTGGCAAGCCCGTGCTCGTGCTGACGGGAACGCACGATGTGGACCACACGCGCGAGGCCGACCGGCAGGTCGTCGACTGGCTCGTTGCCACCGGGGCCGCCGCCGAGCATTGCTACCTGGGCGACCTCGGGATCGAAGGCAACGGGCACATGCTCATGCTCGAGCAGAATAGCGACGAGCTGCTCGAGCTGGTCTGCGGCTGGATCGGCAAAGTCTTGCCGGTCACGGCGTCGCCGCTGAGCTCCCAGTGACGAGCGGAGTCACGAACGGACTAGCGGGCAGCCGCCATCGGCCATCGAGCGCCAGGCCTGGTCGGGGCCGAGGGTTGCCTGCAGCTTGTAGAGGTCCCAGCCGCCGGTGCTCTCCGCCGGGGTCTTCACCTGGAAGACGTAAGCGTCGCTCACGACGCGGCCGTCGGGGCGGATGCTGGCGTTGACGAGCACGTCGTCGTCGATGGGGATGGCCTTCATGCGCGCGACGGTGGCCCGGCCGGAGCGCTTGGCCTCCGCCGCGCCCATTGCGGCGACCGTCTTCAGGTAATGCCGCACGGCGGAGTAGGACCCGGCCTGCGACATGTTGGGCGGCTTGCCGCCCGTCTTCGGCAGCACGCGCTTGGTGAAGGCCCGGGTGCGGTCGTTGAGGTCCCAGTAAAAGGTGTTGGTGGCGAGGGTGCCTTGGGTGGCGGCGAGGCCCAGCGAATGGATGTCGTCGATGAACACGATGAGCGCAGCGAGCTTCTGTCCCGAGTGGACCAGGCCGAACTCACCCGCCTGCTTCAGGCAATTGAGCAGGTCGCCGCCGGCGAGCCCCAGCGCTACCACCTTCGCGCCGGAGGATTGCGCCGCCACCAGCGCCGAGGAGAAGTCGGCGGTCCCGAGCGGCACCGCCGCCTCGCCCACCACGCGGCCGCCCGCCGCAGTGACGACCGCGGCCGAGTCGTCGCGCAGCGCCTTGCCGAACACGTAATCCGCCCGGATGTAGAACCAGGTGTTCCCGCCCTCCTTGTAGAGCGCCGTCCCGAGCGTCTTGGCGAGCATCGCCGTATCGAACACCCAATGGGTCTCGTTCGGCGTGCAATCCTTGCCGCTCAGCAGCGGCGTGCCGACGCCGGTGCCGAGCAGGACGCGATCCTTGTCGCGGATCAGCGTGTTGGCCGCGAGCGCGATGGCAGAGTTGTTGAACTCCATGAGCGCGTCGACGCCCTGTCCGATCCATTCCCGGGCGATCGACATGGCGAGGTCGGTCTTGTTCTGGTGGTCGGCCACCAGCAGCTCGACCTTGATGCCGTTCGTGGCGGTGAACTCGGCCACGGCCTGGCGGGCGCAGGCCACGGCCACGGCGCCGCCCAGGTAGCTGTACGGCCCGGAGCCGTCCTGCAGCATGCCGATGCGTATGGCGGGGGCTTGGGCGCGGGCGGTGCCTGCAAGCAAAGCGCCGGAAGCGCTGACGGCGAGGGCGGCGCGGCGGGTCAACATGGGTGCGTTCCTCCGGATTTATTATGCGGCTTAGGGCAGGTTGGGCTGGGCGGTCTGGTAGCGCTTCGGCCAGAGCGTATGCAGTTGCTGGGCTTTCCACCCCACCAGGATGGGCACGATGTCGCGGTTCTGGCCGTGCGCGTCGAAGCGGATGCGCTCGCCGGGCAGGATGCTCGGGGTGTCGATCGCGGCGATGGTGTCGCGGAGCGTCTTCGGGTCGGCGGATTTCGCCTGCTCTAGCGCCTGGCCGATCAGCACGCCGATGGCGTAGCCTTCCCCCGCCTCCTGCGGGACGAGCGGCTCGGCCGGGAGCGCCTTCTTGTAGAGCGCGTCGAACTCGGCGACGCCTTTGATCGGCAAGTCGCCGTTCCAGGCGAGCGTGCCCATCATGTTGTCCGATTGGGCGCCCAGGGCTTCGGGGATCGACTTCACGCTGATGCCCGAGCCGCTGCCGACGAGAGGCGCGGTCACGCCGAGGTTGCGGAGCGCGCGGGCGATGAGGATGGTGCCGTCCGTGAACAGGTTCAGGATGACGATCTGGGGCTTGCCGGCCAGCACCGGGCCGAGCACGGAGGTGGGGTCGGTAAGGCCGGAAGGGAGTGCCGCGCTGGCGACGACGTGCAGCTTGCGCTGCTTGGCGAGGTCGAGGTAGGCGGCGCCGAGCGCCTGGCTGTTCGCGTCCGAGCCGTAGAACACGGCGATGCGGGTGACGGCTTCGTGCTTCAGGTCGCTGTACAGGGCCACGATGTCGTCGAGCCCCGCGGCCGAAAGCGCGCTCGACTGGGGCGGGATCTTGAAGGTGTATTTGTAGCCCTTCTCGACGATGGAGTCGGCGTAGGAGGTGGTGATGATCGGCACTTGGGCGCGCTCGGCCTCGACCTGGGCGGCGAGGGTCATGGTGCTGACATGGGCGCCGACGAGGACGGTCGCGTGGTCCTCGGTAGTGAGGCGCCGGGTGACGCTTGCGGCCTGGGCGGGGTTATCGCTCGACGTGTCGGCCGAGACGAGCCGGAGCTTGCGGCCGCCGAGGGACTTGATGCCGCCGTTGCGGTTGATCTCGTCGACGGCGATGCGGAGTCCGTTGACGACCTGGCGGCCACCCTCGCCGTAGCCCCCGGTGAGCGCGTTGGGGGCGCCCAGCACGATGTCGGCGGCCTGCGCGCGCGCCGCTCCGGCCAGGCTCGCCGCCGCACTTCCCAGCATTACCGAACGCCTGCCTATGATCGCCATGGTTTCACTCACGTTTGGTTTAGACGCCGAGATAGGCGCGCCGGACGAAGGTAGAGTCGCCGAGGGCGGTGCGGTCGCCTTCGAGGACGACCTCGCCATTGGCCAGGACGAGGCCGCGCGTCGCGAGGTCGAGCGCGCCGGCGTTCTGCTCGACGAGCAGGATCGCGGTGCCGGACCGGCCGATGCGGGCGAGCTGCTCGAAGACCTGCTCGGTGATGAGCGGCGAGAGGCCGAGCGAGGGCTCGTCCAGCATCAGCAGCTCGGGCGCGTTCATCATGGCGCGGCCGATCGCCAGCATCTGCTGCTCGCCGCCGCTCATCGTGCCGGCGAGCTGGCTGCGGCGCTCGGCGAGGCGCGGGAAGAAGGTGAGGACGGCATCGAGCGCTTCGGGGAGCGCCTGCTTGGAACGGGCGCGGAGGAAGCTCACGGTAAGGTTTTCCAGCACCGAGAGGCTGGCGAAGACTCGCCGGTTCTCGGGCACGTGGGAGATCCCGGCGAGCGCCACCTGGTGGGGACGCAGGCCGGCGAGCGAGCGGCCGCCGCGGGCGATGGTGCCGTGGACCGGCGCGAGCAGGCCGGAGATGCAGCGGAGCAGGCTGGTCTTGCCGGCGCCGTTCGCGCCGAGCAGGACGAAGATTTCGCCGGGATCGACGGTGAAGGATACGTCCTGCACGGCGACTAGCCCGCCATAGGCGATGCGCAGGTGGGAGACCTCGAGCAGGCTCATTGGAGAGCGGTCGGCCGGGTGCCGAGATAGGCCTCGATGACCGTGGGGTCGCGGGCGACGGCTTGGGGCGGCCCGTCGGCGATGACGGCGCCCGACTTCAGCACGATCATGCGCCGGGCCAAGGCGACGACGACCTGCATGACGTGCTCGACCACGATGACGGTGAGGCCGCGGCTGCGGTTGAGGCCGAGGATGCCGTCGACGAGCTCGTCCGCTTCGTCGCGGGTGAGGCCGGAGAGGCTTTCGTCGAGGAGGAGGAGCTTGCAGTTGCCGGCGAGGGCGCGGGCGATCTCGATCTTCTTGCGGTCGGCGAGGGAGAGCTCGGCGGGACGGCGCTGCGCCTGGGCGGTGAGGCGCATGAGGGCGAGGGCGGCGGTCACTTCGGCCTGCCAGTCGTCCGGCGCCGTCTGCATCGCGGCGATGGCGACGTTCTGCTCGACGGCGAGGCTGCCGAACAGGCGTATTTTCTGGAAGGTGCGGGCGAGGCCCTGGCGGCGACGCTGGAAGGCGGGCGTCCGGGTGATGTCGCGGCCGAACGCGCGGATGGTGCCGGAAGAGGGCGGGATGTTGCCGCTGATCAGCTCGAACAGGGTGGACTTGCCAGCGCCGTTCGGGCCGACCAGGGCCACGAGCTCGCCTTCGTCCACGCGAAACGACACGTCGCGCAGCGCCACGAGGCCACCGAAGCGCCGGCCGACGCCGTCGAGCTCGAGCGCTGCGGTCACGCCCGGGCCGCCCGGAGCGCGCCGAGCAGGCCCTGCGGCGCGCGCATCACGACGGCGAGCAGCAGCAGGCCATAGACCAGCACGTCCGCGCCTTGCAGCCCGTAGCGCGAAGACAGGGCGTTGGCGCCCTCGCTCGCGGCGATCATCAGCGCGCCGCCGATTACCGGGCCACCCGCGGTGCCGAGCCCGCCGATCAGCGCGGGAAGCTGGATCTGGATGGACTGGAACAGCCCGAAGGCGGTGCCGGGGTCGATCGAGAGGTAGAATTGCACGTAGAGGGTGCCGGCCAGGGCGGTCATGGCGGCGCTGAGCGCGAGGCCAATCATCTTCGCCCGATACACGTCGACCCCGGCGGCGGCCGCGGCCTCCTCGTCGTCGCGGAGGGCTTGCAGCGCGAAGCCGAGACGGCTTTGCAGGAGCAGGCGCGTAATGGCGTAAAACGCCAGGACGGTGACAAGGGAGAGATACAGGAAGGCGGTCGGGCCGCGCCACTGCATCAGCGCCGGGGCGTTGCCGCGGAAGGGTATGGCGAGGCCGGTATCGCCGCCGGTCAGGGCCGCATAGAAGCGAACGATGCGTTCGAAGCCGAGCGAGATCACGATCGTCGCCAGGGCGAAATAGATGCCGCGGAGGTGGAAGGTGATGGCGCCCATGATGACGGCGACGACCACCGCCGCGGCGATGCCGGCAAACAGGCCGAGCCATGGCGTGAGGCCGAAGGCGGTGAAGAGAAGGCCCGTGCCGTAGGCGCCGATGCCGAAGAACACGCCGTGCCCGAGCGAGAGCTGGCCGCCAATGCCGGCGATGA
>JAABUX010011089.1_pt1 | contig 9994 bp, 7 predicted proteins | sample 5561851 | NCBI WGS metagenome assembly JAABUX01 (sample SAMN10711883, study PRJNA513361) | rock metagenome | isolation source: Antarctica rocks | place: Antarctica: Victoria Land, Richard Nunatak red sandstone | collected 2016-01-03 | reverse complement strand
TGCGCGCTCGCCGGCGATGTCGCGGGTTCGCTCGCGACCGCACGTCTCGCACAAACTGCGGCGTGGGCGCCCGCGTCGCGCGTCGCCGTGCCGCTCGATCTCAGGATCGCGGCACCCGATACGTCGGCGCAGCGCGCTGCGACGTCGGCGGCCTTGCTCGCACCCGCGGGCCGACAGGGTGCCGGCCTCTCGCCTCGGCAACGCGCGCGCGCCGCGCAGGCCGCCGTCGATGCAGCCGACGCCACGGCGCGCGCGGCCGGTGCCGCGACCGGGGAAAAGTAAACGCACACGCCTGCGACGCCGCAAGCACGGCACCTCGACGACACGCTCGGCCAACTGCCCGACGCGCCGGGCGTCTATACGATGCTCGGCGAGCACGGCCGCATTCTCTACATCGGGAAAGCGGTCTCGCTGCGCAGCCGCGTGCGGTCGTATTTCCAGGATTCGGCCGCGCACGCGTATCGCACGACGAAGATGGTCGAGCGCGTCGTGGACGTGCGCTGGATCGTCGTGAAGAACGAGATCGAAGCGCTCATCCTCGAGGCCAACCTCATCAAGCGTCACCAGCCGCCGTTCAACGTGCGTCTGCGCGACGACAAACGCTTTCCCTACCTCAAAGTGACGAACGAGGCATTTCCGCGCGTGCAATTTACGCGTGCCGTGCGCGACGACGGTGCGCGCTACTTCGGCCCCTACACGAACGCCCACGGTTTGCGCGAACTCATCAATCTGGTACGCGTCGCGTTTCCGTTGCGCACGTGCCGCGAACCGATCGACGGCAAACGCAAACGCCCGTGTCTGCAGTATCACATCAAACGCTGTCTCGCGCCGTGCGTCGGCTTTCAGAGCGAACCCGAATACGACGAATTGGTCGACGAGGTCGTGCTGTTTCTCGAAGGTCAGCAAGAGCGGCTGCTCGAGCGGCTCTACGGCGAGATGGCCCAGGCCGCCGACCGCATGAACTACGAAGCGGCGGCGCGCTTACGCGATCGCATCGTGACCGTGCGTCGCGTGACCGAGAAGCAGAACGTCGTGTGGCGTACGCGGATCGACATGGATCTCATCGCGAGCGCGCGCGGGCAGGGACACGCGTGCATGCAAGTGTTTCTCGTACGCGGCGGTAAGCTGATCGGGCAGGAACACTTCATCCTCGACGGCGTCAGCGATCAAAGCGATGAGGAACTGTACACGAACTTCTTCTCGCAATTCTATACCGCGCGCGCGGGGCAGGTCGGCGGTGCGATCGGCAATGGCTTCTCGCCGCTCGCGGTACGCGACGCGCGCGCGAACGAAGTCCCCGTCGCGGTCAAGGCGCGTTCGCGGCGACCGCCGTCGCAGGCGACGATTCCGAAGGAAGTGCTCGTCGAGACGTTGCCGAGCGATCAGCCGCTGCTCGAGGCGTGGCTCTCGGAACTCAAGACGCAACGCGTGCGCGTGCTGCGCGCGCAGCGCGGTCCGCGCGCGGAGTACATGCGTCTCGTGCGCGAGAACGCCGAACAGAATCTCAAATCGTTCCTGGCGCATCAGGAAGTGCAGGAGAGCGCGTCCGCGCGTAGCTTGCAAGAACTCGCCGCCGCGCTCGATCTTCCCGATGTTCCCCATCGCATCGAGTGCTACGACATCTCGAACATCCAAGGGACCAATCCCACGTCCTCCATGGTCGTCTTCCACGGCGGGCGCGCGAAGAAGAGCGAGTATCGCCGCTTCAAGATCCGCTACGATCAGGGTTCGAACGATTTCGCGATGATGGCAGAAACGCTTCGACGACGGCTACGGTATCTGCGCGCCGACACCAATGCGCCCGGTGAAGAAGATCCGCAGAGCATCGTCGAGACGGGCGACGAGAAGTCGATCGAAGCGCAATTACGCCGCAAAGAAAAATTTCATCATCGCCCCGATCTTCTGCTCATCGATGGCGGGAAGGGTCAGCTCAACGCCGTCGTCGAGGTGCTCGAGGAACTCGATCTGTGGGGCATTCCGGTCGCCGGTCTTGCAAAAGAGCACGAGTGGTTGTTCGTGCCGGGGCAAGCCGAGCCGATCGTGCTGGCACCGGGTTCGTCCGGCCTGCATCTCGTGATGCGTATCCGTGACGAAGCGCATCGGTTCGCCGTGGAATATCATCGGACGCGGCGCGGTAAGGCGATGACGCAGTCGGCGCTCGACGCGCTCGCGGGCGTCGGCCCGACGCGTCGCAAACGACTGCTCGTGACGTTCGGAAGTGTCAATGCGATCAAACGCGCGAGCGTCGATGAGATAGCCGCGGTCAAAGGTATGACGCCCGCGCTCGCATCGACCATCAAAGCGGCGCTGCTCGGCGGGGCGACCGCCGTCACGTAAGACGCTCGCGGAGGCGGCGTCCGACGGATCGCAGTATCTCGTGTGTGCGAGGAGGGTACGCATATCGGCGGCTTCATCATTCGGCTTCTGGTCAATGCGGTGGCGCTCGTGATCGTCGCGTACGTCTTGCCGGGCGTGCACGTCGCGAGCTTTTCGGCGGCGCTCGTCGCCGCGCTGATCTTGGGCATCGTCAACGCGCTGCTGCGACCGGTGCTCGTCCTGCTCACGTTGCCCGTCGTCATTCTGACGCTCGGCCTGTTCACGCTCGTGATCAATGCCTTCACGTTCTATTTGGTCGCGCATCTCGGGCTCGGTCTCACCGTCGACGGGTTCGGCTCGGCGTTGATCGGCGCGCTCGTGCTCACCATCGTGTCGTATGTGTTGTCGTCGCTCGTGCGCGCGGGCAAAGCGCCCGCGCGGTGAGCGCGCGGCCGAAGATTCTCGTCACCAACGACGACGGCGTCGAGAGCGCCGGCATCATCGCGCTCGCGGACTCCCTCGCTTCGCTCGGCGATGTGACCGTCGTCGCTCCCGATCGCGACAACAGCGGCGTCGGTCACTCGATTTCGATTTACCAGCCCATCCGCGTGACGCCGGTCGCCGGCCGCACGATGCCGACCTACGCCTGTTCGGGGTCGCCCGCGGACTGCGTCTTCGTCGGCGCGTTCGATCTGTGCGGCGGGATGCCGTCGCTCGTCGTCAGCGGTATCAACCGCGGCGCGAACCTCGGGGACGACATCAACTACTCGGGGACGGTCGCGGCCGCAACGGAGGGAGCCGTCATCGGCGTGCCGTCGATCGCGATCTCGCTCGCGGTCAATTGGTCGCAGCGCGACGTGCGCGAACGCTGGGACGTCGCAGCTGCGGTCGCGCTGGACCTCGGCCGAGACGTGCTTGCGGACGGATTGCCGCCCCTGGCGTTGCTCAATGTGAACGTGCCGAACCTCGGTGCGAACGAGATGCGCGGTATGCGTTACGTGCGTCAAGGCCGCAAGGCATATCGCAACCGCGTCGACCGGCGCAACGATCCGAGCGGCGGCACCTACTTTTGGCTCTTCGGCGCGAGCGACGACGCGGCGGTCGTCGATGGCACGGATCTCGCCGCGGTGCGCGACGGCTACGTCAGCGTCACGCCCGTCTCGATCGACCGCACCGATCACGACGAACTCGGGCGCCGTTTTCGCCGCGACGCAGAAGCGCTGCGCGCGCGACGCTGACGGCGCGCTAGTTCAAGCGCTCGGCCGCGAGGTCGAGATCGTATTGCACCCGGCGGTAAATCTCGTCGGGAATTTCCCCGACGTCGCGCAGGCGCGTGATCTCGGCGCGTTCGGCGTCGAGCGCTTCTTTCTGCAGACGATGATCGAACGCCATCGCGTCTTCGCCGATCGTGCCGTCGAGGTGGCTGGTGAGATGGGCGATGCGGTACTCGTACTCGCCGAGCAGCCGGCCTTCGACTTCCCAATCGATCGTCGAATCGAAGTCGGGTTCGAGCTCGCGCATGCGTTTGATGCCCGCCTCGAGCGCCTTGACGCGCACTTCGATCTCGCGCCCATCGAGATCGTCGTCGCCCTCGATGCGCAGATAGCGCAAAATCGGAATGAGCGAGAGCCCCTGAAAGACGAGCGTCACGAAGATGACGCAAAACGTGATGAAGACGATGATGTTGCGGCCGGGAAAGTGTGCGCCCGAGGCCGTGAGCGCCGGTATTGCGAGCGCGCCCGCCAGCGACACGATGCCGCGCATGCCGCTCCAGCCGAGCACGAACACGTAGCGTAGGGGCGGCGAGCCCTCCACCCGGCTGATCCCGGGAAAAAGAACCCGCGGTAGGTAGGTCGCGGGAAACACCCATGCGAGTCGTACGACGATCACGAGCGCACTGATCGCGAGCCCGATCCAGATCTCGCGTGCGACAAAATTCGGATCGTGGACGACGTCGCGTAATTGTAAACCAATTAATAAAAAAACGAGCCCGTTGAGCAAGAAGATGAGCAGATCCCACACGGCCGACGCGACCAGCCGCGTTTCGGGATCGTGCATGCGATTCGATTGGCGGCTGACGTAGATGCCCGCGGCGACGGTCGCGAGGACGCCCGAGGCGTGCGCGAGTTCGGCCGAGAGATAAACGGCGTACGGTGTGATGAGTTGGATCGCGTTTTCGATCAGCGGGTCCGTCACGTCGTGCCGGCGCAGCCGAATGGTGAGTTCGACGATGAGCGCCGCGAGTGCCAGGCCGATCGCAATGCCGCCGAGCGAGACCCCGACGACGCTCAAACTCGCCTTCGCGAGCGAGAACGTGCCCGTGACGGCCGCCGCGATCGCGAAGCGATAGATCACGAGCGCGACCGCATCGTTGACGAGTCCTTCGCCGTCGAGGATCGCGACGATACGCTGCGGCACGGAGAATCGCTCGAAGACCGCGCCTGCCGCGACGGCGTCGGGAGGCGAGACGATCGCACCGAGCACGAACGCGCTCGCCCACGGCAGGTTCGGCACGAGCATGTGCGCGACGACCGCGACGGCTCCCGTTGTTACGACGACGAGACCGATCGCGAGCAGGCCGATCGGACGCGCGTTTGCGCGGAACTGTTTCCAATCCGTCAGCCACCCGCCCGCGTACAGCAGCGGCGGCAAAAAGATGAGGAAAACGAGATCGGGATCGAGGGCGATTTTCGGCAGATTCGGAAAAAACGCGAGAACGGATCCGCCGATGACGAACGCGATGGGATACGGCATCTTGAGCCGCCGCGCGATCACCGCGACCACGACGATCGCTGTGAGCAGCACGAACAGCAGCGACGAATAGTGCACGGTTGGCGCTTTCGCGCGTTCGCACCGTCGCCCCGTTGCCGTTTGCCCGACGCCGGCAGGCGCGATGCGCGGTGCGTTCGTAGCTACGGCGCCATGTCTTCACGCCTCATCCGTTGCGCCTTCGCGACCGCCCTGACCGCACTCGTCGCGTCGTTCTCGTCGCAGGCCGCATCTGCGGCAACCCCGCTTTCTGTCGAAGTCGGCGAGCAGTTTTCGACGCAACGGCCGCTGTCGTCGAACGAGCCGTATTTCGGCCTCAACTACGACATCGGTCCGAAGACGATTATCCCGGTCCGGGCGTCCCTCCAAGCCGATGTCGCCGGCGGCGGCGGTCGAGCTGGTCAGACGGGGTTCGGCATCGCCGCGCGCACGACGACGCCACTGTACGTCGGCGCCGGCGCGTCGCTCTACAGCATTGGTAGCGGGACGTATCTCGGTACGAACTTTTTTCTCGGCAGCACGCTCTTCACGGTTCCGGGTGCGGAAACGACCATCGCTCTCCAGGGTACCTACCGGCACATACCGGCGCGGTCGAGTTCGGTCGGCGTGGGGCTGCGCGTTCAGCTCTAGTCGCTACGCCTCGGGCGCCTCAGGCGCGTTTGCTTTTCGCAGCGTCGCGATTGCGAAAAGTGCGAGCACGATCGCGACCGCGCCGATGGTGACTGAAAGTAGCCACGGGTAACGCTGCGTGAGCGTGCGTGTGTCGGCGGGGGCGACGAAGCGGGCGAAGGCCCGAGTCACTCCCGCAGCGGCTACCGGGGCTGCCCATGCTTCATGTGCGAGCCGCGCGCCGAGATCGTAGGTGGGAGCGGGCGCGCCGGGATCGCTCGAAAGAAGGCGATACGTGTGTTTGCCGCCGGCGTCGAAGACGACGTCGTGGGGCCTGGTGGCGAGGTGCGGCGTGACATCTCGCAGCGGCGCGTCATTGCCGTCGGCGACGGTGACACGAACGAATGCTGCGGTCCGCTCCGGAAATGCGAAGCTCGCGCTGCCGCTTCCACCGGCGAAGCGTTCGATGCGACCGGAGCCGAGCGTTTCCCACGAGCTGCCGTCGTCGCTCGTCTCGATCGACGCGTCACGCGAAAAGGTCTCGCGCGCGCCCGCGAACGTGATGCTCCCCGGCCGTATCGGGACCGGCGCCACGAACGTCCAGCGCTCGAGATGCTTGACGTGATCGAGGGCATACGCGGGGGCGAGGGGCAGGGTCGATATCGCGTCCGTCGGAGGTTCGCGCGCGACCGTCGCGCCGGTCAGCGGGAACGCGCGGCGCGCGTCACGGATGCGCACGCGTAACCAGCGCGAACGCGTCGTTGGAATCGCGATGCGCTGCGAACCGCGGCCGCCATCCTCGGCGACGCGATAGATGATCGCGCCTTGCCGCGCGAGACGCCATGTCGCGCGATCGTCGCTCGCGTCCACGTCGACGGCTTCCACGAACGTCCCCAAGCGCGACGGATCGACGTAAAGGTCGATCGTGTCGATGAGATCGCCTGCCGTGCTCAGATCGAGGACGCCTTGGGTGCCTCGACCCGCGATGAAGCCCGCGTCCAGAAGCGGCACCGCGCGCGACGTCGCTTCGCGACGCTCCGGATCGAGCGCGTAGGGTACCTCGCGCTCCGTCTCGTCGATGATGCGGAGGTCGGGATAGGTCCCATCGGCTGCGGGTCCGATCGCCAAGGGCGGGACGCGCACGCGCACGAGCCCATTCGTCCGCGCCGGAAGGGTGATGGGCGTCGCGTTCGCCCACGTCGCCCAGGGTGTCGCGTCGGCCAGGATCACGCGGGCGGCGATTCGGATTTCGGGCGTGCCATCGCGCGCGTGTACCAAGCCGACACGCCGAAGAGAACCGCGCCGAGCAGCACGAACGTGCCGACGCGGTACTCGATATCGACGCTCGCGAGATCGACCGTGAAGACCTTGCCGATCGTGGCCGCAAAGAGCGCGAGGCCCTCCCAGCGCAAGATCGAGCGTTCGCGGCGGAGGCCGAGGCCGAAGAGTGCCGTCGCATAGAGCGTCCAGACGAGCGAGATCGCGACCTGCACAGCCGAGCCGCTAACGCCCGCGTTGCCGCCGAAAAGATCGACGCAGCCGCGCGAGAGGCCGGTGAGCGCCACGACGTCGACGATGATGCGCGCGCCGGCCTCGAAGTCCGGCGATTCGAACGTTGCGAAGCGCTTGATCGTCACGGCAGCCCCGAGCCAAATTGCGAAGGCGACCGCGATCTCGATGGCGCGGTCGTGCGGGAGCATCGCGCTTCCGGTCAGGAGCAGTAAACCTGCGATCGCAAGGAGCGCGAATGCCGTAAACGTGATGCGGATATCGCGGAGCGTGCGATTGACGAAGACGAGGACCGTCGCTTCGATTGCGAAGGCGTCGATGAGGGCGAGCTCGTGAAAGAACGCGGCGATGGCGAGCGTGACGCTTCCGAGCGCGAGCGCGCCGTATGTCGCAAGAACCGGCCTCGGCCACGGCGCGATCTGCGCGGCGACGAGCAAGACGGCAGCGAGCCCGAGCAGATCGGCGCCGAGGATCGTTTGATTGGCCGCGAAGAGCGTCTCCTCGATCACGATGTAGGCTGCCGTGATGGCGACGAGCAGTACGACGCGACGCTGAACCGCGGTGCCCACGCCGCTTGAGAACGCCGCGGCGAAGATGAGGAAAAAGATCGTCGCGACGATCTGTGCGTCGAGTGAAGTCCATGCAGTGGAGGGGTCGGGAGCAAACGAGCCGGCAAAGGCGACGGTGCAGACGAGCGTCAAGATTTCGATCGAGACGAAAGCGTACCGCGCGCCGAGGGCGAGCATACCGCCGCTCAAGATCGCGATGTAGGCGGCTAGGACCACCCGGTCGGGCGGTTCGTTGCCGATCAGGAGTGGCGTGAGATAGCCGCCGAGCGCGCCGAGAAATGCGAGTCGTTCCGAACGCCGCGTCGCCGCAAGCGCTCCGAGGGTCGCGGTCACGGCGATCATCGCCGCGAACACCGCGACGTGCGAGCCGGGGATTCCGGCGAAGACGGTTACGGCCGACCAAAGCGCGAGATAACAAATGCCTGCGCCGACACTGACGAGCGACTCCGCGACCAGGACGTAGGCCGGACCGATCCGCGTCGCGGCGAAGACGATGAGCCCCGCGCCGACCACGAGTCCCACGAGCACGCGTTCGCCCGGACCGATCCAGCCGCGCGTCACCGCGAGATCGAAAAAGTAGGCCGCGCCGACGAGGATGAGGAGCAGCCCCGCTAGCTGGAGGCCGCGCCCCGCGAGGAGCGTCTCGAGCGAAGGCCACTCGATTGGCGTTTTCGGGGCCGCGTACGTGCGCACGGGAGGGGCCGTCGCAACTGGCGCGGGCATGGGACGCCGGACCTGCGGCTGCGGTTGTGGGCTCGTTTGCACGACGCGCTCGGCGCGTAACGCGGCAACCTCGACTTCCAAGGCGGAGAGTCGCGCCTCGAATCGCTCGGTAGCCGTTTCATCCATCTGGGCCCAACCTCGAGAAGTCGCGGCATGGCTTACTCGGGGTAATGACCGAGCTTGCTATCGTAGCGCCGTTCGCTCCAAATGTTTCGGCCCTTCTTCCAAATCTGAGCGGCCTACGTCACCTTTTGCCTCGAAGCCGATTGTGGTATGATGACGTGCCGGTCGTGACAGCCGGTGCGAACGACACTATGGGGCTGAGCAGCTTCGACGGGTTAGTCCGCGGTCAACGTAAGCAGGCGGAGTTGCGAGCCCTCCTAAAACGATCGCAACGCGTTTACACGCGAACAACAACTACGCACTCGCTGCCTAATTTAGGCTAGCGACGGAGTCACGAGAGGGTAGCCGGAAGCGTCTCGTCTCCGTCAACAAATCCGGCTAGGACGTGGAGTCGGCTCTGCATAGCGTCCGAGATTATGGAGCTGCTGTCATCGAAAGTTCGGCTTCGAAGCGTTCGGTGACCTAAGACAACCTCGAAGCTGAGCCTGGAGAAAGCGTTGGTTCGGCGATTCGGACTCGGGGGGCAGTTCCCCGACAGCTCCACCAATGTATGAGAGGTCCGCCAGCATGGCGGGCCTTTTTGATTTTGCAGCTATACGGCCTGAAAGAAACGTTTTCGCAAACTCGACCCGTTGGGGTGCGACTTCATGAACGACGCGCGCGATGTGGATCGACTAGCGGGCTCATGCGTTCCGGCACGATGAATTGGGGCGGTGTTCCGATCGCGCCATCGTCTGACCATGCGATTTTCCTTTGTAAGTACGTTCGAAGTTTCCGCAAACTGGCCATTTGCAACTCGACAGCTGCAAGCCGTTCGGACATGATCTCGCGCTGTCGTGCGATAGGCACCTCTGTGTCTCCAAATTCATTCTTAAATATGGTGATCTCGCGCAACGTGAAACCGAGTTGCTGACCGAACCGGACGAGCATGGCCATCTCCACATCTGCGTCCCCGAACGTTTGATAGCGATTGGTGCCGCTCGAGCCCACCTCGGGTTGCAAGAGACCTTTGCGCACGTAGAAGCGGATCGTGAGTCCCTAGAATTCTGCCAGGCGTCATGTTTGGCCGAGCCCTTTTAGCTCGTCGAGAAAACGGCCACCGACGTCGAGGGCGTATTTAGTCGCCTCGGCGTCGACGTCGAACCCGTGAGCGGCCTCATTCATCGCGCGCAACGCCGTCTCAAACTCCCGCGTGCTCTGCGGAACCGTGCCGTCTCGTTCAAGTTCGCGCAGCATATGACCAATGCTAACGCGAGTCGGCTGCAGGCCGCGAGAACGCAAGAGGACACGTAGCTCGCGCTCCACCTCGATTCGAAGTTTCAGTATCGACATGACCGGAAATTCTCGCGCGAACTCTTCGATCGTCGGCAGTTCAC
>JAABUX010011086.1_pt1 | contig 9995 bp, 16 predicted proteins | sample 5561851 | NCBI WGS metagenome assembly JAABUX01 (sample SAMN10711883, study PRJNA513361) | rock metagenome | isolation source: Antarctica rocks | place: Antarctica: Victoria Land, Richard Nunatak red sandstone | collected 2016-01-03 | reverse complement strand
ATGCTGGCGCTGCCTTCCAGGCGCCAGCATCCACCACTCAATGTGCCGAGGGCTGATCGGGCGACCCTCAAGCAGCCGCATGGCAATGCCTCAACGACCATGCGCACCCAATGAGTTCCTCTGTGTGCTACAGGAGCGGAACGGCAAGGACGTCGAGACTTTTACGATATGGGATGCGTGCGGCGAGGCTGTCAAGGCCGTGCTGGCGCTGCTGAAGGCTGCGGAGCCGAACCCGGCGAGCACCAACGCCCTCGTCGGCTTCCTGACGGGCATCATCGCCAGGTGGAGCGTGCGATGCGTGCTGTGCGTGCTATGCTATATTTCAGCACCGGCCTTGGCCTGCACCGGGCAGGGTCGCTTGTGTGCACCGGCAGTGTACATCGACGTGCAGCGCATCATTGGCATGTATGGAAAGCAGTGTACCGCTGCCTTTGGATGCCGACACTGCCGCGACTCGCGTCCTCTCATGCAGGGTCACGGAGGCCACTGGCGCGGAGACCAACCCGACTGTGGCCGTGCGGCACCTCGTTGACTGGAGCCTCGCGGCGCTGAACAGCGGACTCCTGTCCAGGCTGCGCATGGACGGCAACGGCTACGAGTGCGCTTCCGCCTCACGTGCAGCATTGCGCTGACCCGCCCCGCCAGGCTTCAGCTCCCCAATCAGAGTGCCCGTGCTGCTTCCTCGCTTCGTGACCGTCTATTGTTCCTCTGAATTGGATTCACAGAAATGCTGCCCATTGCCGTCACGCTCACAGCGTGGCGAGACATGCGCAGGGTCGCCGACGACTTCATCGGCTCCCAGCGCGTCGCCTGGGACGCTGGCAAGCAGGTCATCGCGGCGGCAGCCCTGGCTGCCGCCTGGCTGCGCGCCGGCCGCCGGATAGCGCCGGACCACTGGCGGCCCGCTCTGCCCGTCATCGAGGCCGCCATGCGAGCTTCAGGTGTCACATAGGGCCTGTGCTATTCTAATGTCCTCACAGGTTGTGGTTGTAACGCTCCTGATGCTTTATCATCAAAGAGTGAAATAAAGTAAGACTGCTCTGGTATGACCTGGCAGTACCAAATCCTTCCAGACGCAGATGTGCCTAGCGCGATATGTTCCTAGCGCAAGATGTGCTTAGCGTGCCGCACCGGGCTCCATGTGTTGCGGGCCGTGCGGTGTACGTGGCTCACGGTTGTTTGAAACTCCGTGTGCAGCGGAGACGAAGGCGCCGCTGGCGGATGTTCTGTTTGCCGTACGGCAGCAGCACTGGGACGGAGCCCAAGCGGCGGTGCCGGCGCGGACCGGCCTCGCCCGTGGTGCCTGCCTGCTGCCAGCATGGCCAGCCGTGGCTGGGGCTCTGGCGACGGCCATCGCTGCAGATGCAGACACGCGTGGAGCGGTGGTGGCCGCGGACATGAGCGGCGGTGCTGAGCACGATGCGCTGCCGCTGGCGCAGCAGCTGCTGCTCTTCCCCATTGAGGTATCAATTTGCAATCCGTACCTCATGTCGCACCCTCGATGTGATATCGCGATATCACGAAGTTAATAAGTGTGCCGCCGCACTTGTGTTCGAGTGTAGACATACCTATGTTCCATAGATACCCTGCGTATGGGTGTTCGGTCCCTGTGAAACCGTGTCCAGCAGCAGGCGCAGACCACTGCTAGCAGACTCCGTGCTCTGAACGTTCGTCCCGGCATCTGCAGGCTCCGACGGCTGTGCTCGACGCCAAGTACTCCACGGCGACATTGGAGTCATCGGAAGCGGAAGCATACAGCAGCGTGTGGCGGCAGCTGTACTGCGCAGCAGCCAGGTACACATGTACATGCATCCTGCTGCTGCCGGCGTAGGCATGAAGCATGTCATCTGTCGCACCCCATGTCATCTGACTGGATCGTGATCACGAACGAGTCTTGCCCGTGGGCGTGCGGCAGGCTGCCTTGTGAAGAGCGCGATGGAGAACCTAGCGACCTCTGCAAGGCCCTCGCCGCGCCCTGCTACGCGGCCGTGGCGGCCTGCGAGAGGCTCACCGAGGGCTTCTTGCGGCTTGCCGCGGCCGCCGCCGTCACCATGGCGGACCAGGCATGCTGCAACGCTTGGTGCTGGACTTGTCACTGCTGAACCTCACATCACTCATCCCACCACACCTGTCAGTTGATTGGGCCGTTAGTCGTCGATGTGTCCGCAACTGGCACTTCTGTGTGCTGGTACAGGCGGTTGAGGCGTCTCGCCAGCAGCGACCACGCACCGTGGCCAGCCGTCACCTCTTCAAGCTGCTCGGTGCGTGACCTTGCACAGACTCACAGTCACTTGAGCTGCAAGGTGGCATCGACACTGGTGTCTTCCCCCACCTCATGACGCACGTAATCACACAGCAAACGTTGTGCAACTGCAAGTGTCGCTGCCCACCCAATTAGCTGAGATTTGGGTGCTGTCCCCTGTGCCATAGCCTGCACTGCGCGCATAGGTTGCCTGCTACAGAAGCTGCTCGACCGACCGGAGGGCGCGCCGCAAGCGTCCCGGGAGGTGAAGAAGCTCGCTGCGGCGACCGCGGAGCTGCTGCCGTTCGTCGACGGGACGCAGAACCAGAGCGCCACGCGGCCGGCGGCCGCCCTGGCGCCGCCGCTCAGCGGCTGGATGCGGGCCTGCAAGGAGGGAAATGTGGACGCAGGTCCGCTCTGCTGGGCTGCGATGGGATATCCGCCGGACGTCGCCATGCAATGCGACATGTTGAGCCGGCGCTCAGCATGCCTCACGAACCCCGTCCCCTTCAGCCTGCACAATGCAGTCAACCAACCTCGACCCCTTAGGCCTGTAACGCTGCTCATGCTTGCCAACAAGCCATCACGTGCTTTCGGTTCTTGCTCCTCACGAACTCAGTCGTGCTGACGCAGAGGGCCAGGCAGCGCTGATGAGCTGCTGGCGTGCGCTGCTGCGGCTGCTAACCGCCAACGCCCAGCAGCTGACGGAGACCCACCTGGCGCCCCTGTGGGCTGGCCTGGAGGCATCGCTGGTCTTTGCTGCGGCGTACCCTTCTTCTCAAGCAGGTGCTATGATCGTTGCATTTGCAACCAAGTCCACCCACGTCAACCCCACCTCCACATGGGCGCGGATCGACCGCCTGAGCGTGCTGTGCTTAGCGCTGATGGAGGTTTGCCATCACACCACGCATAAATAGCTGCTGACAGGAGGGTTCCATGCTGCGTGCAGGGATGATATCGGATGATCTGGCGTTCTGGCGCGCGGTGTGCGGCTCCATCAGCTCGCAGGTAGATAGCGGTGTCTGTCGCTGTCACTGTCACTGTCTGTCACTCTGTCACGGTCGCTGTCACTGTCACGTTGTCACTCTGTCGTTCTCTTGTGTAGCAGCATCCAGTTCATGCCGTGCTTATCACCACCGACGACCCGTCTCTCTCGGACTTGAGCTGCTTGCCTCTGCTTCTGACAGCTTACTTCGTCGCACGCAGCCGGCGTTTTTCGAAGAGCACGGCCGCCTCATGGACGCCATTGCGGCGGCGGAAGACGCACAGCGCGCAGCCGGAGTCGCCCCTTCTCCTCCGGAGCCTGTCGCTGCCGCGGTCTTGCCGCGGCATGTCGCCGGGCCAGAAGGACAGCCTGCCAATGATGACGGCTTGCTGGGCGCTGCTTTCTTCGGCACAGATGACGATGAGCTGGAAGCCGCCCTGATGCTGCCCGACCCTCACATGGCCGCCAAGCGTGCCGCAAGGGAGACCGCCGGCGACGGTCAGGGCCCCGGCAAACGCCGGCGTACAGAAGAGGCAGGCGGACCTTCAGCGGCGGACACCACTCATGCGCCCAAAGAATTAGTAGCTGGAGTGGTGGACGAACCGCCAAGCGCCATGGTTGCCGTCGGCGCGGAGCGGCCGTCTGCTGTTCTGGCGTCCGCTCAGGCACCTCTGCACAGCAGCCCAGCTGCCACCGAAGATCCTGGCGCGCAGCTCGATGCCGCCGTCGGCAAGCGCAAGGCTGCCTCCAGTTCGGCCGCAGAACAGTCTGACTCTAAGCGACCGCGGAGCCAGCCGATGCTGCGGGAGTTACAGCAGGTCACGAAGAGCCAGGCGCCAGCAGTCGACGCCAGCCATGCAGCCGCAGACGGCGGTGGCTCTGACCGTGACAAGACGCCGCTAGACGGAGGCAACGCCACCGGCGAGGAGCTGCGACGGGAAGCGGAGAGGCAAGCTGCTCGAGATCGTGTGTCAGCCAGTCCTGACACGCCCCCAGACGGGCAGCGGCGGAAGCCGTCGCAGGAGACCAGTGCGATGCCTGCGCGCCCTGCCGCGCCGGTGGCACAAAGCGGCGACATGGCTCCGCAGACAGCGGCACCGGAGCCATCGGGGCTTGCTAGCACTGGTGCGGCTCCTGCACTCGTCCCTTGCTTCGGTGTGGGGTGCTCTTGTGATCCTGCACGGATCCGAGTGCAAACTCGTCTGCAGCAGCGGGTGTGTCAAGGTCAGACTGGGCGGGAGCCGTGCAATAGCCTCTAACCGACAAGTGTCACAAGCGCTGGGTTCGTTCGACAAGGTGTGCCTGTGCGCGCAGAGCCCGTCGTCCCACAAAACTCGGCAGGCCAGCACCTGGCGACCCTCCCAGCGCCGGCACCGCCCTCCGCATATGCGGTTTTGCCAGCTGCTGCTGGGTCAGACACCCCCCGGCACCGGCAGTCCGGCCCCGCCCAGCAGTCGGCCGTCTCGCGTGCGGCGACGGCAGCGCTGCTGCCTGCGGTGTCCGCGAGTGTCCCCCGCAGGCCCGCCTCAGGCGCGCCCGGTGCAGCAGCCTCCACGCCGCCGGCCAGCACGGAGGTCCAGCTTCCCTCAGCCCAGCCACCCAGCGACCGGCGCAGCAGCGCTGGGACTCTGCTGCCCAGACGTCCTCCTGAGTCAAGCAGCAGTCGGCCGGCTGGTGTCCAGCCAGGGCAAGACGTCGCCGACACAGAGCCCCAGGCCGATACCGGAAAATCGGGTGGAGGCTCGCAACCTGCGCTGCGGCGGGCAGACGGTGAGGGGCGGGCCAGCCGGGCGTCCCCGCGCACACCTCTCCGGCGGGTGCAGTCGTCGCCGATGGCGTCGCCGGCCGGCTCGCAGGCTGAGGCAGCCTGCCCTGAGTCACCGCGCCGTCATGACGCGGACCATGTGCAGCAGCTCCCCGGGCCCCGGGCGAATCCCGCCGGCAAGGAAAACCGGGACGACTCCCAGACGCCGCCGTCCCAGCCCCAGGCTCGGGCGTCTCAAAGCCAGCGGGGTGCAGGCGAGGAGCGACGAATATCCGCGGCTGCCGGCGCAGTGCTTCCACAGGCGCGTGCCGAGCCAGGGGCTGCAGAGGCCGCGGAAGCCGCCATGCCCGAGCGGAGTCCAGCCGAGGGGTCACGGCAGCCGGGCCAGAGGGCCAGCGACAGCCAGGCGACTCAGCCGCTGGAGGCCCTGCCCTCTCGGGCCTCCCCGATGACGCCGGATGCTCCCATCCCCAGCGGAGACGGTGCTTTGGGAAGGGGCGTGCAGGCAGAGCGCCCGGGTGCCGGCGCCGCAGACCCTCTGCAGCTGTCGGCGACGGCGCCGACGCTGCCTCAGGGGCTCGCGGGGCCGCCGCCGGACGCCGCGACTGCTGCAGCGGATCCCTCCGCCGCCCTGCAGGGCGGCTTACCGTTGCCCTCCGCGGATGACGGGGCGGGCCCTCAGGCCGTAGCAACAGCGCCGCCGAAGGAGCACTCGCCGGTCAAGATGGCGGCGGGGCAGCAGCACCCGACGCAGCAGCTGCCGCCGCAGGTGAACCGCTTCTTCGCCGCTTCTAGGCCGCTTCCCGGGCGGACGCTGGCCGGCGGCATCACCGTCGCGGCGTTCAACGCCATCGAGCCGTTCCCCTGGCGCCCCTCCCCGCGGGTCGCAGCCCGCGCGGGCGCGGCGCCGGGTGGTGTCCCCACAGCCACGCCAGGCGTGCCCGTCGCTGCCGCTGGTGCGCATTCGACTGATCCTCAGAGCAGACCTCCGGCGGCGGAGCGCGTCGCGGAGGCGGCGGCGGGCAGCAATGAGGCGGCCCCCGAAAATGCTGCTGCGGCAGCCGTGATCCTCGTCAGCGACACCACCCACAGCGCCACGGCCAGCAAGACGCCCAGCCGCCCGCAGTCCACGGGGTCAGCAAGTTGTGGAAATAACGGAGCTTCCGCGGCTGAGGGGGACGAGCCAGCGGAGCGCGAGCCGACGGGCGAGACGCAGACACAGGACGAGGAGGTGCCGCCACTGGCGCCCGCTGATGGTGCGCTGGCGGAGCCCCATGCGGCTGGCCCCAGCGGCGCGCCTGATGCAGTAGCTGTCGCGGATGGCGATGGTGGCGGCGGCACGGCACCCGCAGCGTGGCCGACAGATGAGGAGGTCCAGGTGCACATCTTCGACAATGTTCCCATGATGCTTCTCCTTTTTGTACGCCGTCACATGTTCGCCCATTTCAATTGACCGACAAACTCGATTGCGCAGCCAAGACGTCAAGGCTTGGCACCACGCCCGCCAGGTCTCTTGAGGAGAGCATATTCCCAAAGCATATTGGTCAAGAGCTTCTGCCTCTGTGTACACAGGAGCTGGAGCTGGCGGCGTCGCAGCAGCGCAGCCCCGGCGGCAGGACGGCGCCGGCCGCTGAGGCAGCCATTGTGGCTCCGGGCCCGCCCATCATCACGCAGCTGCAGCGACAGCTGGCCGCGGCTCAGGCGGAGCTGGCGCGACTGCGCGTGCAGGTCGAGGTGCGAGGCCCTGCAGACATGCCCTTTTCCGCTGTGCTTCCTGGGACCTAAGCCGCAGCGCAAGTTGCTGTGGTCCTCGTGTGCAATGTGGGCCGGTATGTGTTCAAGCAGGGGATACACGGCATTCAAATGGCAGTTGGGGCTGAGGCGGGACACCGCTCACTCTGGCCGCGGGTGCGACGCAGGCAGTGGGAGCCGCCGCGGTGGGGACCAGTCTCCGAGGCAGTGACCAGCGTGTTGAACCGATGGCGACGCCTGTCCAGCCCACAGACTGGCAAGCCTTGTCGGTGAGGCACACATGTTGGTACCTAGAGGCATTGCTGATGCTTCTACAACGGTACCTTGCCCACGCTGCATACGCTGTGCTGAGCATTGTCTGTTTACCCGTCGACATGTCGTCAGCCTGATCCTTGCACTTGGGATTTAAATCCTACCTTGAACCCCGGCAAGGCCCAGTCCCGCAATACCCTGGACCTGACCTGCACCCTGGGCACGGCGCGCAGACAGCGGAGCTCCATGCATCGCACACACAGTTTATGAGCTTCGTGGGCAGCATCGCGGCGGAGCTGGCACGCCGCTCATTGGAGCAACAGCCTCAGCAGTGATGCCGGGTAGGCATGGTCGATGCGGTGGCAGCGATAGCGGTTGGATAGTAGCACAGCTGTGCAGCCTGCACGTCCGTCCACTCGCAATCTGTACAGCTGCCAGCCCTCCATGCGCTGCCACACTGCGTCGATGTGGGAGTTGAGACCCCAGAGTATTGGGTTGACACACTGATGCTTCGAAATTCTGATCATGACACTGAAACACGCATCGTGAGGAGCCCGCCGTGCAGGATGGTTTCGATGGTGAACCCAGGAACGCCGAGCGTGACGCCGTGTTAACAATGCGCAGTAGGATAGCAAGCATCAAGGGCAGCACGTGTCACAGCATGTGTCGTTCGTCATGTTTACTCAGCAACGCGTCCTCTGAAGTTTCACACGGTACAGCTATGATGTAACGGGACACTAGGCACAGAGCACATCCAATGTTTAGCTCTTCACATGTGTTGCAGTTCTGAGATACTCTCGTGCATGTCAGTTCGACAGAACAGCGGTTCAAATAAAGCGCTGAGAGCCAACCTAATGGTGTCACGTCTGCTCCGCTACCTGCTGGGCTATGATGGCGTGGACCGCACATGCACCCGACGCTGCGCAGCTCATCCGCAGCACTTCTGACGGTTGTCATGGACCTGTATCACGGCAGGAAAAGTTGCTTTGTCAAGATGTCGACCACTTGCGAGCGTGCGTGACCTTGATGGAGTGGACGCCCTTCATTCCGACCATCAGCTGAGGCAAAGCAGAATTGTCATGCTACAGTGTCATATATACAGAGGCAGGGAACCAACCGTGTCTCACAGCGACGAGTTGACATGCCCTACAGCATGCCGACTTGTCGGCAAGCGCACGCACCCCGGGCATACACGCTGGTTCGGTGCGCATGATGAGCAGTCCCGCCACGGCAGGTTGCGGGCGGTCCAGTCACCACCCGTTGGTCGCCTTCAGCCCTTCAGCAGATGCCTGTCAAGCCACTGCCTGACTGCCGCATCCATCGCCGGACACTCGCTGTGGCCCAGACCGGCCTCCACATACAGCTGCAGGTTTTCCGGGCAGCCGGCAGCGTCGTAAGCCTGGACGGCCAGGAAGGACTGCAATTTGAGCGTGCGATGTCCGTGCGTACGTGCAGCAGATCACGCAGCCGGTCTAGTGTGCACCTGATGACGGCGGTATATGGCAGCGGAGTAACCACTCAGGACAGGATTTATCGCGAAGGGGTTGGACTGAAAGGGCCGGGCGCCAAGCAGCCTGCCCCACGCAGAGACATCGCCAAACCTCTGTATACAATCTGAAACCCTCACCTTCCGGGCGGCTTCGATGGCGGGCAGCACGCCGGGCATGTGGCATCGGAGGTCCAGCTCGCCGTTGGCCACCAGCAGTGGCCGGGGCGCGACGCACGGCAGCGAGTGCGGCGCGTCGTACGACTCAAGCATGCCTGCGACAGCGGAGAGGCCGCCTCACACTGTGATAGTTTCATCTCTTAAACGCGTGTCCATCACTTCCGCAAAAATCCCCTGCGGCGTACAGAGCTAAAAAGCGAAATGCGCACACTTCATCAGCTCAGCACCGTAGGCAAAGGCAAGTGGCTCATCTAACGAAGTATGGACGGCCGCTCAGGAGGACGTTTCTGGCAAGCCCGCCATGAGCTTGCATCTGGCGATGATATGGACGAGGAATAGCCCGGATACATGCAATCAGCGATGAGGTGACCCTCGGGTGGCCCTGGTGTCCCGCACTTAATGCACTGGCCCCTATTCTTGCGCTGCTTGCGGTATACAATACGCAGGCCATTGGTTGCCCTGAGCATCGCCTCACAGGCATGTTACGCGCCTGGCAGGAGGCGCTCCCAGACGGCGCGCACGACGCGGGAGTCGACGGCGGGGGCGCCCAGGTCCGCGGCGGCGGCCTCGAACACCGCCGGGATGCTGGCCACGCGGTCGTGCCAGCGGTCCTGGTCCACTGCCCACCTGAAGCCCTGCGGCGTCACGGCAGGACAGCATACTAATTGGTCGAACGTTTTGCATGATACCTTGCAGACGAGAGCCATGTCTGTCTCGTCTGAACCTGTCATAAGTACGCGCTGCTGCTTGTCACAACGCCGAAGGTGCGCAAGATCACACAGACACTGTCCACTGCCCACTTGAAGCCCTGCGGCGTCACGGCAGGACAGCACATTTGTTGGCGCCATTCCTGCCTGAAAAACAGCAATTGGGTACCATTTTTGTGTCGTCTGAGTCTATCTCTAGCTTGCGCTGCTGCTTGTCACAACGACGAAGTGTGCAAGAAGATTACACGGTGTCCAACGTGCGTCAGGCCCTTCAGCATCTCACGCCTGCACGCCGATCATGGGCGCCGCCGCCGCCACGCGCTCGTCGACGGCCGCCAGCAGCCAGGAGTGCATGCCGCCCAGCGAGACGCCCGTCACGCCGATGCGCGCCGCGTCCACGTCGGGCCGCGTCTCTAGGTAGTCCAGCAGCCTCTGTGGCCAGCACAGCAGGACGCATCATTGCACCAGGAGCTCGTACATGCGTATGGTCATTGTTTGCTTGGGCGACTAAGGTCCAGTGAGCCCCTTAGTTCGATCTGTGGCAGCGGAGCCCTCAGTACCCTGATCAGCTGTGACGAACAAACACTCGGCTGACGCAGCTGTACTACCTGCACTCTGTGAATGGC
>JAABUX010011083.1_pt1 | contig 9998 bp, 11 predicted proteins | sample 5561851 | NCBI WGS metagenome assembly JAABUX01 (sample SAMN10711883, study PRJNA513361) | rock metagenome | isolation source: Antarctica rocks | place: Antarctica: Victoria Land, Richard Nunatak red sandstone | collected 2016-01-03 | reverse complement strand
ATAACCATAGATGATCAGGCCAAGCAGGATCTGCGGGTGGTAGGACGCCTCGCCCGACCCACGGTAGCTGCCGGTCATCGCCCGCCAATCCAGACCCTCGACCACTTCCACCACGAACCGTGCCAGATGCCGCTCAGGCAGCCACTCGTCCACCGACGGCGGCATCAGAAAGCCAGTGTCGCGATCAATCAGGCGGAAGTTGCTCATGCGTGCCAGGTCCCGGGCGGAAACGGGAGCCGGTGCTCCTACTTCTACCGGACGTTCCGCGTCGCGTTAAGCCCGACAGGCTGCTAGGACGCATCTACCGGCTGATCGTGAGAGGCCTCGTAGCGGGCCCTGGCCTCGGCATTGGGTGGATACAGGCCCGGCAACGCGGCGCCCGACTGCACCTCCCGCATGATCCAGGCTTCGAGCCGCTCCTGCTCGACCGCGGCTGCCACGGTTTCCGCGAGCAGGGCGTGGGGGATGACGACTGCCCCATCCGCATCGACGACGATCACGTCATCGGGAAATACCGCGACACCGCCGCAGCCGATCGGCTCCTGCCACGCGACGAAGGTGAGGCCGGCCACCGATGGTGGTGCCGCAACGCCGCTGCACCATACCGGAAGGCCGGCACCGAGCACGCCGGCGACGTCGCGCACCGCGCCGTCGGTAACCAGCCCTGCGACGCCGCGCTGCCTCATGCGTGCGCAGAGGATGTCGCCGAAGATGCCCGCGTCGGTCACGCCCATCGCGTCGACAATGGCGATGCAGCCTGTCGGCATCGCCTCGATCGCGGCGCGGGTCGAACGCGGGGAACTCCAGGACTCCGGCGTCGCCAGGTCCTCGCGCGCAGGAACGAAGCGGAGCGTGAACGCCGGTCCGACGAGCCGAGGCTGGTCCGGGCGCAGCGGCCTGGTGCCGCGCAGCCACACGTTGCGCAGGCCCTTCTTGAGCAGGATCGTCGTGATCGTCGCGGTGGAGACGCCGGAAAGCGTCGCGATTATATTCTCGTCCAGCGTCATGGCCCTAGGTTCCGTCATGATGATTGCCATCGAGGCTGCGCCTGGTGTCACGGCGCGAGGCGCAACCGCCATGTTGCCGTAGCACGCGCGTGGCAGCGGATACATGCCGGCGGCGGCGATGACATCCACAGGCCCGGATGACCCGGCGTCGTGCCGAGGCGGCGGATGTTCAAGCCGGGCCTTCGCTGTATCCTGGACCGGGTGAAGGCCGGACTTCGTGTCCCTCGCTGGAACCGGCCTTCGCTCCCATGCAGCAACCAGAGCCTGGAGGAGAACGATGCTTCTCGATCCCACCGCCAAGGGCGTGTTCCCGATCGCACCGACGCCGTTCGACGCGGAGGGACGCGTCGACATGGAGTCGATCGACAGGATGACGGACTTCTACCTGGGCTGCGGCAGCACCGGGATGACCGTCCTGGGCGTGATGGGCGAGGCGCCGAAGCTGGGCGGCGGCGAGGCGCTCGAAGTGGCGACACGCTTCATTCGCCGCGCACCTTCCCTCCCGGTGATCGTCGGCGTCTCCGCGCCGGGCTTCGCGGGCATGGGCGACCTGGCTCGTGCCGTGATGGATAGCGGCGCCGCCGGCGTGATGATCGCGCCCCCGAACACGCTGCGCACGGACGATCAGATCGTCACCTACTATGGTCAGGCGGTGGAGGCGATCGGGGACGGCATCCCCTTCGTCATCCAGGACTATCCGCTCAATTTCACCGTGGTGATGACGCCGGGTGTGATCCGGCGGATCGTCACCGGGAACCCGTCCTGCGTGATGCTGAAGCACGAGGACTGGCCCGGGCTGGAGAAGATATCCAGCTTGCGTGCCTGGGAAGCCGAAGGCGCGCTGCGCCATATCTCCATCCTGTGCGGCAATGGCGGCCTGTTCCTGGACTTCGAAACCGAACGCGGCGCCGACGGCGCGATGACCGGTTATGCCTTCCCGGACATGCTGGTGGAGGTGGTGCGGCTCGCACAGGCCGATGCGCGCGATGCGGCGCACGACCTGTTCGATGCGCATCTGCCGCTGCTGCGTTACGAGCAGCAGCCGGGCGTGGGGCTGGCGGTACGCAAGTATGTCATGGCGCGGCGCGGGATCATCGCCTCGGACACGCAGCGCAAGCCTGGCCCCGGGCTGAGCGTGAAAGCCAGGGCCGAGGTCGAATACCTGCTGTCACGCCTCGCGCGACACGATACCCGCGCGCTGCGACATGCGGCTTGAGTGAACGGAGGGCGCCCCGTCTCAGGCCTCCTCCGGCACGCGTCCGACTTCGCCCAGGAACTCCGGATCGCCGAACTCGTCGGCCTCGGTATCGTGCCACACGCGCACCACCCGCGCGCCCACGATGGAGCCGCCCGCCAGCGCCTTCTCCGCGCGCAGCATCCCCTCCTCCGGCGTGCGGCAGGCGACCGCGGTGCCTGCCTTGAGGGCGCCGCGCGAGCCGGCCAGGTAGGGCTGGTAGATAATCCGGGGCGTGGCGGTCATGAACTCTGCGTCCTTCGAGAGGGAGGGGCTGCGGAACGTCGGGCAGCCGGCCGACCGCGTAGCACTTCCCGCCATCGAGGGAACCGCCGGTGGACCATCCGGGCGCCGAGGAACCGGCATGTTCGTCTTCGCGTTGCGGCCACGGATCATAAAGTCGTCGCTGTATCAAGATGGGAACAAGGTCGCCATGCAGGAGGTCTCGCTGCCGTCAGCCACGGTCGTGCGTATTCCGGTCGATCCACAGGCCCGGTTGCGCGCCGCGTTGCGCATGCTCGAGACGAGGCTTGATCAGCAACGGGCCAGCATCGTGGCGTGGCGCGAGAACATGGCTGAACTGTCCGACGTGATCCGGGATCTTCGGGACAATGCCGAGGCCTGCCGGCGCAATCTCGACGAGCTTACCAGCCGCGTCATGAACGTCCACCAGGTGACCGGCGAGCTTGATCACGACCTGGACAGGGTGCTCGACGCAGCGGGCGTTCGCGACAGCTAGGCGTCCCCGGCCTGCCGGGCGTTCGCCTGTCCGATACTATTTGCGTCCGGAGCATGTGTTCGAACAGGTAGGCAGTGTTGCCTCGGTTGAGGACGTGGCAGGCAGGCTGGCATGTTTCATGCCGAACAGCTTGCCGACATCGCGCTCGGCCATGTCACCCGGGAGTACCCGCACAAGCTCGACCATGTGCTGACCGCCGCTCCAGGTCATCCACTCACGCCGTCGGCATTGCATCCGGTGTTTCATGGCAGCTTCGACTGGCACTCCTGCGTGCACGGCTACTGGCTGCTGGCGACCCTGCTGCGCAGCGAAGCCAGCCTGCCGCAGGCCGACCGGATCACGCGGCTGTTCGACGAGCGGCTGACGCAACCGGCACTCGACGCCGAACGCGACTATCTCCTGGCTCCCGCGTCCGCCGCTTTCGAGCGTCCCTACGGATGGGCCTGGTTGCTGATGCTCGATGCGGAACTCAACCGCCACACCGGTCCCGGCACTTCCCGATGGGTCGTCGCCATGCGGCCGCTTTCGACATTGATCGCCGGGCGGCTGCTGGGTCATCTCGGACGCTCGGCCTATCCGGTGCGGCATGGCGCCCACGCCAACACCGCCTTCGCCCTGGCCTTGGCTGCAGAGTATGCCGCGATCCATCAGGATGCGGCGCTGCTGGCGGCCCTGCGCGATGCCGCCTGGCGCTGGTACGGTGCCGACGTGGGCTGCTAGGCATGGGAACCAGGCGGCGACGAGTTCCTGTCGCCAGCCCTGATCGAGGCGGAGGCGATGCGCCGGCTGCTGCCGCAGGACCGCTTCATCGCCTGGTTCGACGCCTTCCTGCCCGATCTCGCGGAGGGTCGGCCTGCCAGCCTGTTCGTCCCGGTCGAGGTCAGCGACCGGACCGACGGCAAGATCGTGCATCTCGATGGCCTCAACCTGAGCCGCGCCTGGTGCCTGCTCAGCCTGGCGGCGGCGGAGCAGGCCTGCGGCCCGTCCCGCGCCGGGCGCGCCGACGCCATGCGCCTGTCCGCGGTCCGGCACCTGGAGGCGGCCCTGCCCCATGTGTCCGGCGACTACATGGGTGAGCACTGGCTGGGCAGCTTCGCGGCGCTCGCCGTGCGTGCCGGCTCGACGCAATCGTGAGGGTCAGGGGCCTGATCCAATACTGCAGCGCCGCGTTCGTTACTGCATGACCGACAGAACAGGGCGGCGCCCTCCCATGATCCTGGTGGTAGATGACGAGGTGCTGCTGCGCATGCTGGCGACGGAGCATTTCGAGGAAGCCGGCTACGAGGTCATCGAGGCCGAGGACGGCGCCTCCGCGCTGATCGCCCTCGAGGCACGACCCGATATCCAGGCCGTGTTCACCGACGTCCAGATGCCGGGCCGCCCGGATGGCTTCGCGCTGGCGCGCACCGTGCGCGAGATCTCCCCGGGCTGCGCCATCGTCGTGGTATCCGGCCGGGCGGCTCCTCAAGGCGCCGATCTGGCCGAGGGCGTACGGTTCGTGACCAAGCCCTATTGGGGCAGCGAGATCGTCGCCATGATCAGCGGCATGATCGGCCATCCGCCTGGAGCATAATCAGTTCATCGAGACTGCAAGACGATCCCGATCGAACCGATGCTGCCCTGGCCGACCGGGCGCTTTTGCGCCGGCCATCAACCCATGCATGATCGCAGGATCAACGGCACGGTTCGCCCGCGCCACAGACAGGAGCCGTCATGGCCAATGCCCTTACCGCTCGCAAGGGCATCGACACCATCGTCGAGGAAGGCGGGAAGGCCGGCCTGTCCAAGACGCTCGGCAAGGTGAGCATCACCGCGATGGGCATCGGCGCCATCATCGGCGCCGGCATCTTCGTCCTCACCGGGACCGCCGCGGCCCGCTACGCCGGGCCCGGCATCATGATCTCCTTCATCCTGGGCGGCATCGCCTGCAGCTTCGTGGGCCTGTGCTACTCGGAGCTGGCCGCGTTGCTCCCGGTCAGCGGCAGCACCTACACCTATGCCTATGCCACCATGGGCGAGCTGGTCGCCTGGATCATCGGTTGGGACCTGATCCTCGAATATGCCGCGGGTTCCGCCACGGTCGCGGTCGGCTGGTCCGGCTACTTCGTCAGCCTGCTCAAGAGCCTGGGCTTCTCGTTCCCGAAGATCCTCTCCGCTGCCCCGGGCAGCCCGGTGACCCTGGCCGACGGCAGCCACGCGCACGCGCTGTTCAACCTGCCGGGGGCTGCGATCGTGGTGCTGATCACCCTGCTGCTGATCGGCGGCACCAAGGAGAGCACCCGGCTGAACACCATCATGGTGGCGGTCAAGCTGATGGTGGTGCTGGCGTTCGTCGGCGTCGGCGCCTTCTTCGTCCATACCGGCAACTGGTTCCCGGTGATCCCGGCCAACAAGGGCAGCTTCGGCGCCTATGGCTGGAGCGGCATCCTGCGCGGCGCCGGCGTGGTGTTCTACGCCTATATCGGCTTCGACGCGGTCTCCACCGCCGCCCAGGAGGCCAAGCACCCGCAGACCGACATGCCGGTCGGCATCCTCGCCTCGCTGCTGATCTGCACCCTGCTCTACATTGCAGTCGCCGGCGTCATGACCGGTATCGTGCCCTACGCCAAGCTTAACGTCTCCGACCCGATCGCGATCGCCACCGACGCCATCGGGATCGGCTGGTTCTCCCTGCTGATCAAGATCGGCACGCTGGTCGGTCTGACCACCGTGATCCTCGTGTTCCTGTACGGCCAGAGCCGCATCTTCTACACGATGGCGCATGACGGGCTGCTGCCGGAGTCGTTCGCCCGCCTGCATCCGCGCCTGCAGACCCCCTATCGCAGCCAGGCCATGATCGGGGCCTGCGTGGCGCTCGTCGCGGCACTGGTGCCGATCACCGTGCTCGGCGAGATGGTGAGCATCGGCACGCTGTTCGCCTTCATCCTGGTCTGCGGCGCGGTGATCCGGCTGCGCCAGACCGACGGCCGCATGAAGCGTCCGTTCCGTGTGCCTGGCGTCCCCTGGGTACCGGTCCTCGGTATCCTGTGCTGCCTGACCCTGATGGCCGGCCTGCCGCTGGCGACGTGGGTGCGGCTGGTCGTCTGGCTCGGCATCGGCCTGGCGGTGTATTTCGGCTTTGGACGGCACCACTCGAAGCTGCAGCGCCAGGACTGACGCCAGCCCGCACGCGGGAGCCCCGATGATATTCAGGACAGCGGCGGCAACCGCGTCACCAGCCCGACCAGCTCGGCCTGGCTGCGCGTCCGGGTCTTGGCGAATACCTGCTTGATCTGCGAGCGGATGGTCTCCTGCGAGACCTTGTACTGCGAGGCTATCTCGCCGATATTCCTGCCGCCGGCCAGGCCGCGCGCCAGCCTGGCCTCGGCCGGGGTGAGATCGAACAGGCCGTGCAGCATCTCGATGCTGGGCAAGGTCCGCGCCGACAGGCTGGTGATGATGACCAGGCTGCCACGCTCGAACACCCGGTCGCTGCTGAAGCTCGGCATCGGCACCAGGTGCAGGATCGCGGCCGGTTCGGCTACATGGACCGGCAGGAGGATGCTCAGGCTTTCCAGCCATCCCCCACGCAGCCGATCCAGCGCGTAGCCGTAGCTCTGCATCGCATCCGCATCGGCGAGAACGATCCGCTCGTCGACGAGGGTGACGCTCTGCAACGCCGAAACGAACAGCATGTTAGCGGCCAGCACCTGTCCGTCATTGACGACGGCCGCTGCCGGCAGTCCCATGAGCCGGAGCGCCTCGACAGCCGTCTGCGCCTGCTGCATCTGCTAGGGCCGAACTCGGCTGATCGGCATAGCGCAGCAATCCCGGTAGTGAGACACGACAGGTGGGACAGGTTGTAAACATTTTGCGACAGGAGGTCACGCCGAAAGATCGGGCGCTGTTTTTTTCGGCCGCCGCCATCCGCGTCCGGCGACGCCTGCCGGGTGCTACATCCGGTTGAACGCGTCGAGGGCCGCGATCTTGTACGCCTCCGCCAGGGTCGGATAGTTGAACGTGTTCTCGATGAAGTAGTCGATGGTGCCGTGCAGGTTCAGCACCGCCTGGCCGATATGCACCAGTTCGGTCGCACCTTCGCCGATGATATGGACGCCGAGCAGCCGGCGGTCGTCGGTCGCGAAGATCATCTTCATCATGCCGCCGCGCAGTCCCATGATGTGGCCGCGCGAGGTCTCGCGCAGGCGGGCGATGCCGACCTCGTAGGGGATCCGCTTCTCCTGCACCTGCTCCTCGGTCATGCCGACGGTCGAGATCTCCGGCACCGCGTAGATCCCGTAGGGAAAGAATTTCGGTGCCGGCGGCAGCTTCAGCCCGAAGGCGTGGCAGGCCGCGATGCGTCCCTGCTCCATCGAGGTGGAGGCCAGGCTGGGAAAGCCGATCGCGTCGCCGGCGGCGTAGATGGTCGGCACCTGGGTCTGCAGCGTCGTCTCGTCGACCAGGATGCGGCCGCGCCCGTCCGGCTCGATGCCCAGCGTCGCCAGGCCCAGCCCATCCGCCGCGACGGTGCGGCCGGCGGCGTAGAGCAGCATCTCCGAGCGCACCACGCGGCCGCCATCGAGATGCACCACTGCCTGCCCGTTCTCGATCGACACGGTCTCCACCTTCGAGCCCAGGCGCAGCGCGACCCCGCGGTCGCGCAGCTCGTGCATCAGCTCCTCGATGATCTCCCGGTCGATGAAGTCGAGGAAGGTGGACCGCCCTTCGACCAGCGTCACCTTCACGTCGAGGGCGCTGAAGATGGTGGCGTACTCCACGCCGATCACCCCGGCGCCGATCACCGTCAGGCTGCGCGGCAGATGGTCGATGTTGATGATGTCGTCGCTGTCGAGCACGATCCTGCCGTCGAACGGCACCCCGGCCGGGCGCCGCGTCGCCGTGCCCACCGCGATCAGGACCTTCTCGGCCTGGATGCGCCTCGCTTCGCCGGCGTTGATCAGCACCTCGATCTCGTGCGGACTCTCGAAATGGGCCGCGCCGTGCAGCGTCTGCACGCGGTTGCGGCTGAACTGGTGCTCCAGCCCGTCCACCTCGAAGCCGAGCGTCTTGCCGAGGCGCTCGGTCAGGTCGGCGGCGGCGATGTCGTGGCGCGCGCGATAGCCGCGACCGTAGAAGCCGCGCTCGCGGAAGCCGGTCAGGTTCAGCACCGTCTCGCGCAGGGTCTTGGACGGGATGGTGCCGGTATGGACGCAGACCCCGCCGACACGCTTCTCGCGCTCGATCACCAGCACCGAACGCCCGAGCTTGGCTGCCTGCACGGCGCCCCTGCGTCCTGCCGGTCCGCTGCCGATGACGACGAAATCGTACTGGTCCTGCATCCCCGCGTCCCCTGTCCTCGCCTCGAATCCCGGCGCGTCAGCCGAGCCTGATCTCGCGCAGGCGCTGCATCAGGTAGGCCTGCGCCGTGATCGGTTCCGGATAATGCGCGACCCTGGCACTGGCGATGCATTGCGGCAGCGCGCGGATCTCGTAGTCCATGTTCGGCGCCAGGAAGAACGGCATCGAGTAGCGGCTGGCCGATACGGCTCGTCCCTCTGGAAGCTCGGGATTGACCACCCGATGCGTCGTGGACGGATACACCCGGTTGGTCAGGCGCTGCATCATGTCGCCGACATTGACCACCAGGCTGCCCGGCACCGCCTCGATCGGCAGCCAGGCGCCGTCCCGCGTCAGCACCTGCAGGCCAGCCTCCGTGGCGCCCACCAGCAGCGTGATCAGGCTGATGTCCTCGTGCGCCTCCGCCCGCACCGCCGGCAGGTCCTCCGGCCGCACCGGCGGATAATGCAGCGCGCGCAGGATCGAGTTGCCGCGATCGGTCACGCGCTCGAAGAAGTCTGCCGCCAGCCCGAGATCTTCGGCGATCGCCGACAGTACCACCCCGCCCGCCTGCTCCATCGCCGCGTACAGCGCAAGCGCATTCTCGCGGAAACTGCCGACCTCCTCGGGCCAGACGTTCGGACGCAGCACCGGATCATCCGGCGGGGCTCCCTCCCGGCCGACATGGAAGAACTCCTTGAGGTCCGGCACGTCGCTGGTCCTGGCGGTCTCCACCTTGAAGCCGACATAGCCGCGCCCGGTGCCGGCCGGCGCGTAGCGCTGCTTGACGGGCTCCGGCAGCGCGAAGAAGCGCCGGAAGTCCGCGTAGGCCGCATCGACGCGCGGCTGCGGGATGCCGTGATGGCTGAAGCAGCAGAATCCGAAGCGGCGATAGGCCGCGCCGAGTTCGGCCACGAAGGCGGCCCGCTCGCCTTCGAACCTGCGCATGTCGAGGGTAGGCACGCGATCCATGGGTGCTTGATCTCGCTTCCGGTGCGGGATGGGTCAGCCGAGTATGGCAGGATTTCCCGGGTCCTGGCAGCCGTCGCGGCTGGCCGCGTTGACGCGATCTGTCCGGCATGAGATGCAAGTCACTCGCAATCGCACCTGTTGGCGTTGGGGCTCGTGGAAATCCGCGTCCTTTCTGCAGGTCCGGTCATTGGGGAAGCTCGGATGATTCGTTCCCGCCTGTGGTCGTCGGTCCGCTCGCCGGCGCCTTCGCCGCATCTCCGGGCAGCACTCGTGCCGCCGGAACTGCACTGACGCTGTACAGCGCCCAGCACCAGCAGATGGTCGAGATGGTCACCGCCGCCTTCACCAGGCAGACCGGCGTCACGGTCAAGGCCCACTACGGCGAGGCGCCAGAAATCGCCAGCCAGAAATCGCCAGCCAGATCGCCAGCCAGATCGCCAGCCAGATCGCCAGGGAGGGCGCCTCATCCCCCGCCGACATCTACTTCACCAGAACTCGCCGGAGTTGATGCTGCTGGACAGCGAGGGGCTCCTGGCGCCGGGCGATGCCGCCACTCTGGCCCAGGTGCCTGCCAAGTACAGCGCGCCGGTTGGCAAGTGGATCGGCGTCCTCGCAGCGATTCTAACTGAGCCATGGCTGACGGCTCACATTGCGATTTGGTCTGCGATTTCGGGAGGCGGTTTTGAGGTGATGAGGGTCTGCATGAGGGTATTCCAGTTGGGGAAGACCA
>JAABUX010011082.1_pt1 | contig 9998 bp, 16 predicted proteins | sample 5561851 | NCBI WGS metagenome assembly JAABUX01 (sample SAMN10711883, study PRJNA513361) | rock metagenome | isolation source: Antarctica rocks | place: Antarctica: Victoria Land, Richard Nunatak red sandstone | collected 2016-01-03 | reverse complement strand
CTAGCACTCACGAAGCGAGCCCCGCGACGCGCTAACGCCGCGAGGCTCTTGAGAGGACCGAGATATGACCTCGACCATCCCCAGCGCCGCCGATTCGTCGGATACGAAGGCGCTTCAGTCTGATGCCCTTGAGATGCTGGCCGTCTACTGGCTGCGACGCCTGCAGCTCACGGACGACGTATCCGGAACGTCGACAAGCGACGATCTTGGGCAAGTGGCCGCGGCGGCCGTGGATACGATCGTCGCCCCGGCGACGCTCCGCGACGCCATGCCGGCGGACATGATCGGACTTGGCCTCGTCGCGGGGCTACGGCTCGCCGCGGCCGTCCAGGCGCAACCGATCGGCGATCCGCGATCAAGGATCCGCGAGATCCTCGCGTGGCTTGTCGACGGCCTTGATTGCGAAGCCGAAGTCGCTCGCATGACGGTATCTCGTACAGTTGCCGGTTCGGCGGGCGCGCGATGAGCGTGATCGCACTTGGCGTCGTCGACTCGACGATTGCGTATTGGCTTGATCGCAGCGAACACAACAATTATCCCGACGACCACGACGATCATGACGCCAGCGTTGCGATCGCCGGAGTTCTCGATGGCCTATTCGGAACATCTGATGATCCGATTGTAGCAAGCTGGCACTTGTCATTTCCCGAGGCTGTTATGCTTGGAGTTCGCCTTGCCGTCCGCATCATCAGCGGTCCGCTTGAGGAGCAAACCGTTTTTGTGGATGCTGAGTTCGAGGGCTTTCGGTCTCTAATAGCTCGACTCGCGAACAATGAGCGAAACGTCGGTGGTGGCTCGCATGCAGCGCGCGCCCACGCTTACTTGAGCAGTGCTGAGTCCGCGGCGGCTAAGGCAAAGGCTTTGTTGGAAGAGATCAGCCCGTCAAAGAGCGCGTCATGATCGATGGGCTTCCAATGGGAACGTTGCATCGTTATCAGTGACGCTCCGGCCGAGGAACTCCGGGCGCAGCTCGATGAGCTCGATTCCTGGGTTGACGAGCGAGCAAGAGAAGAAGTGAACTGTCAGTAGCCTATTCTGTTGGCCCGTGAGCCGCTTGCGATGATCGTCGCAAGCGGCTCATTCCTCAGTGGTATCGCTTTCAGGGTCGTTGTCGCGGCGAAACAAGAAGAGCGATACCAGCGCGACAATGTCGAAAGTTCCAATAACGCCACCAGCCCATTGATGGCCGGTCAAGATGCACACCAGAGCGCCAGCGAAGAAGACGAGAGCGATCGAGTACCCCATCCACTGGCCTGTTGTCTCAGTGCGCCGGCGGTGGCTCCCTTCGCGATCAACTTCGTCAAGAACGCGTTTTGTGAAGCCGGGAGCGAGCTTCTCAAGTCGTTCGCAGTCTTCTGGAGACGGCGTGATTCCGGTCCAGCTCGATTGCGTAATCGTAAAGCCTTGGCGCTCTGGATCAAGCCGAACTGGTCTCGCTGGCTCACCGTCGGTGAGAAGTTCACCCTCGACGGGATCGCGCTGAGAAGTCCGCACCACGCGCTGCTCGGGCTTGCCATCGTCCGGTTCGAGTAACTCTCCATGCGGGTCATCGAACGCGGGCACAGTGATCGACTAGCCGACGCGTCGCTTTGCTGCCGCAGCCACGGCCGCGGCTTTAGAAAACTGGCGACCAAAACTGCGTCTCACAACCGAAGCATCGCCGGCTAACGCTTGCTCGGTCGTCTTAGACTTCAGATCCCCGAAAATGCCGAATACCGAGCCAGCGCCGTACAGAAATGCGGTGCGACGCGATGAGTGCTTCGTTCGGGTCTTTGTCGCAGTGGAGACCACCGCGACGACACCCTTGCGGGTCGGGGTCTTCATGATATTGGCGTTTCCCCTGCAGCCGGTTACAAACCCTGTAGGGAGCCCATAGCCATACCGCGCTCTCGAGGTAGCGCTCCTGGTCACACTTATGCGTCGCCCCACGAGTCGTCCGCGACCTGTGCCGCAACGGCGTCTTCGTACGCCGACTGCGCCCTACCTAGCTCGGTGGCGATCGAGCGCTGGGCGTCGCGAAGCAGCCGGATCGCCTCGGGAACATCCGGCTCGGACTCAAGCGCCCCGATCGCGCGAACGATTCGATTGCCGGCGAGCGCGACGTCTTGCATCTCGGCGCCGGGCCGCGCTTGTGGCTGCTGTCCACGCACGAGCTCAGCGACGTATTCGGATTCCGTATAGCCGAGCCGCGCCGCACTTGATCGGAGCCGCTCATCAACGTCTCTTGGCAGCGTGAGATGAACGCTGCGGGTCGTCCTGACGGGCGGCTTTCGAGCCATGCGAGCGTCCCTCCAAAATCGTGTGCCGCGCACACACTAACCTGCCCTCTGTTATTTCCTCAATACCGAAGTCTCAGCGAAAATTTCGGCCGAAGCGGACCGAAACCTCGGACCGAGACGAACCGACGCAGAAGAAGAAGTAAACCGAAAACCGCGGCGGAGATAAAGCGAGCAAATAGCGAGCGCCGACCGAGGACTCCAGAGGGAACGCGAGCCGGACGAAAAACGAGCGTATGGCGAGCCATCGGAGGACGCAAACCGAGTGCCTGAGACGCAGACGAACGAGATCGAGGCCGCCCGCGAAGCGCTGCAGCGCGCCGCGGCCGATCAGACGTTCAAGCGCCGGCGCCCGCAGAGCAAGACGGAGAAGATCCGCGAGCTGCGCCCCGAGATCGTGAAGCTCCGCAGCCAGGGTCGCACCTGGCAAGACATCGCCGACGCACTCGCCGGTACGCTCGCAGCAAGCGCCGATACGATCCGGCTCGCAATCGGCTCGAAGGTCGGGTCGAAGAAACGGACGACGCGGAGCAGTGCGCCGCCGGCGCCCAGCCCAGCGGCGCCCTCAACTACAGGTTCATCGCGGCACGCAACGCGCGACGCCGAACCGGAACCGCCATCTCCTCCGGCGCTGCCGAAGAAACGCTTCGGGCCGCCCGAGCTCTGATTCTCCATAAGGGGTCACATGAAGCGCCAGATCATCTTCGCCAGCGACAAGGGCGGCGTCGGCAAGTCCTACGGCAGCCGCATGCGGTCGTGCGCGACGCCGGCGGCGAAGTCGTCTTCTTGCCGCGGCTCAATCCAATCACCGACGCGCTGCTCGACGTCGAGGGCCTCACGTTCGTCTAGGGCACCGAGGCGCTCGAGCTTCTCGGCCGCCGGCATTCGTCGAACGTCCGCGCGTGGCTGGCGACGGCAGAGACTGCTCTCGCGGGCTCGTGGCTCGCGCCGAATGGCGACGTCCCGGTCGCGAAGGCGAGTCGATCGCGCGCGACCGCGGGCGTTGGGTAGCGTCGATCCACGCGTCGCACGTGAAGCGTTCCTCGATTCGCTGACGACCGAAGAGCAGCTGCGCGTGCTGCGGCAGGCCGAGAAGGTTGGGCCGATGCCTGACGATTTGGATTGGCTCGTCGCCTACGCGGCGTCGCGCGCAGTTGCGCGCATCGAGGCGGCTGCAGCAGGCGCTGAGGCGCAGATCGAGCGGGCCGCCGGCAAGGGCTCGCGAGAGCCGGGACGCGCGGTCCTCCGCGATCGAGGTCCGGCGTCCGAGCTCTTCGCGTTCGCACTCGCCCTCGCGGCATTTGCAGGCGTCGCTGCGTTCGTGGCAAGATCGCCTCAAAGGGTGTCGTCGCTCGTCGTGTACGCGATCGCGCTCGGCGTCGCGGCGTCGTCGGCTCCGAGTGGAGCGGTCGAGGCGCTCTGCGCATATGGCGGTGCGGCAACAGTTGTCGGATTCGGCCTTGTGAATCGGATGCTGCGCTCAACGATATTCGTCGTCCCGATCGGCGCGCCGATCGCGTTGCTCGTCATTCTTGTCACTAGCTGCGCCGTAGGCTATGTTGCCCTTCCATTCGTCGTCGGTTGGCGTCTATGTCGCGTCTCACCAAGGCCGCTATTGGTCAGAAAGAATCCCTAATGACGTTACAAGAGATCATCGATCGAGCTGATCTGCACAATTTCAAAATAGTCGAGGTGACCGAGACGGCGATCAAGCTTTCAGATCTGCCTCCATCGCCTCGTAAGGCTTACCGAACAACAGATATCACGGAAATCCAAGCGATTCGAGATGAGCTCAGGAAGCTAATGAAGTCAGACGAGTCGCAAAAGTATAAGACTACCGGCGACGAAGCGCCCGATAGCACAGATATCACGGAAATCCAAGCGATTCGAGATGAGCTCAGGAATCTAATGAATTCAGACGAGTCGCAAAAGTATAAGACTACCGGCGACGTAGCGCCCGATAGCGCTGAAGCGCCTTGGACGGTCGACGACGGCTACTCTAAAAACGGCTACATCAAAATTGGAGCTCGCGAGGTCGCAGTCAGCTACATGGTTGACTCGAAGCAGAAAGAATATTGGTACGTCTATCCGTGGTTTCGTCGGATGCAAGACGTTACTACTTGGCTAGCCGATCTCGACTTGCGTCGTCGAGAATGGTTCTACTTTGTGGACTCTAATCGTGATGAACTGAATGCATATCTCGCCGAAATTGTGCTGGTTCATGATCTTGCGAACGTCGATTTTGGTGCCTATTTAACCGCTCACAATATCGCACGGCGTGCAAGGTAAGCGATGCGCGCCGCCTCGGGGCGGCGGATCGGCGAGTGCCTGCATCCTGTACGTCCTGGGCGAAGAGCTCACAGATAAGATCGAGCATGAGCGCGATCGTGACGACCCGCTGACCGCAGGCCAGCGTGGCGGTGTCTCGGCGCTCTTCGCCGAGGCGCGGCAGCGCCCAGACCTCGGCGCGGGCGTCATCTGGCAGCCCGCCGGCGGCGGAACGCGGCCCGTGAAGCAGCCGGTGCAGCACTACGTCATCTCGCTCAACGAAGCCGAGTCGGCGACTGTCTCCGACGAGCAGCTCATCCGCGCGGCCGAGGACGCGCTCGATCGCGCCGGCTGGGCGGGCCATACGGCGCTTTTCGCGGTTCACCGCGACACCGATAACGCGCATTGCCACGTCGCGCTCGCGTCGGTGAACGCCGATACGCTCCGGGCGTGGAATCGCCAGAGCGAGTACTACCGGCTGCATCATGCGCTGCGCGAGACCGAGACCGCCTTCGGGATGCAACACGAGAACGGGCTCGCGATCGTACGCGATCAGGGCCTGCCGACGGAGCGCATCGAGTGGGCGTCGCTCGAGACCCGGAAGGCGTGGCGCAGCGAGCACCAGGCCGAGCGGCTCGAGGACATGGCTCGCTCGTTCCTCGCGGAATCCGACGGGCTCGAATCGACGGCCGATCGTCACGACCGCATCACCCATGCGATCGGGGAGCATCTCGCGAAGTCTGCTGCGCGCGGCGAGACGCCGCTGCGCGCCGATCTCCATGTCATCGCTGCGCGGCTCACGGCGACGCTGGAAGCGGGCGAGGACGGCGCGCTACGTGCGCGCCTGATGGAGCCTGCCCCCCGAAGGCGCCGTGGCGCGCGAGAACGTCGACTCGCTCGGCGAGAGCACGCAACGCCTCGCACGCTGGCAGCCGACGGCGACCGTTTTCGAGCTCGACGTCGCGGCTCTCGCGCCGAGCCCGCTCGACGGCGTCGCCCCCGGCGGCACGACGACGGAGCACGAACGGGTGCAGCACGCGGCCGCGCTCGAGCGGCGCGCGTGGCTGCGCGATCTCGGGGACGTCGATCGTTCGGAAGCGGAAGTCGCCGAGCTCGTGCAATCCGATCCGGGGCGTGTCTCCCGCGATCTCATCGCCGGCGGATCGGCGACGTTTACGGCCGAGGACTTCGACCGTTGGTGCAGCGAGCGCGTGAGCGCCGAGTGGATGGAGCTCTCGAACCTCGTCCAACGCACGGACGAGACGCTCGAGATCCTCAGCCCCGACGCCGAGACCCCGCTATACTCCACGCAGGCCCAGCGCACGCTGGAGGCGAGCGTTGGCGACCGAGCCACGCGCCTGGCGAACGAGCGCGACCCGCTCTTTGATCGCGCGGCGCTCGGCGCGGCGATCGTGGCCGAGGAAGCCTCGCTCGGGATTACGTTCAGCGCCGAGCAGCGCGGCGTCTTCGATCTCCTCGAGTATCGCTTCGCCTTCGTGCAAGGCGACGCGGGCACCGGGAAGAGCACGCTCATGGCCGTCCAGCGAAGGTACTGCGAGCTGACGGGGCGCGAGATCGCGGGCTTCGCGACGTCGCAGCTGGCGGCGGAAAATCTCGGCCAGAAGGCCGGCATCCGGTCGGTCAACACCGCGCGGGCCCAGGCGCTCGAAGACGCCCGAGGCGAGCAGATGGTCCAGCCGGAGAGTCGGGCGATCCTCGATGAGACCTCGATGCTCTCGATGGAATCGGCCGACGCGATGCTCGCGCGCATCGAATCCCAGGGCGCCGGCGCGATCTTCATCGGCGATCTCGCGCAGCTGCCGAACATCTCGGCGGGCGACACCGGCCGCGTTCTCAGCGCGGCCGCGCGCGACGCATCGCGCTACCGCGAAGTGACCCAGGTGTTCCGGCAGACGGGCCCCGAGGTCGCGTGGATGCGCGACGCGGTCCCGATTGGCGGCCGGGCGATCCGCGAAGCAGACGCCAATGGCTTCCGCGCCTACCTCGAGGAGTTAACGACACCCCCGCCGGCGGCCCCTACCGGTTTCGGAGCTTGTATCCGGCTCCGTGGACGGTTTGCAGCTGCTTTGCCGCGTCGCCGAGTTTGATCCGCAGGCGCCGCACAATCACGTCGACGTTGCGCGTGTTCTCGATCTCGAGGGCGACGGCTTCGGGCCAGGCGATCTCAAGAAGCTGCTCCCGGCTCAGGACGCGGCCGGCGTTCCGAGCGAGGGCGGTCAGGGCGGCGAACTCGCGCGGCGCGAGCGAGGTCTCGACATCGTCGACGAGCACCTCATGCCGAGCGACGTCGATCTCGATCGCACCGACGTGGAGGCGTTCGACCCCGGGCAAGGGCGCTACGATCTCGATCGGCTGCGCAAGAGCCGGCATCTCTCGGATGAGCGCGATGGCGATGGCTTTCGCGAGAATGGTGATCTCGTCGGGCGTGAATGACATTCGGGATTCGGACCCCCTCTGCCGGCTGTGCCGGCGGCTGCTGATGGGGCCGTCTCGAGACGGGGTCGTGGATCGGCGCAATGACGACGCGAGGCGGCGAGGCGTGGACCGGAGCGCAGCGAGGACCGGAAGCCGGTCGTTGCGGCGAGCCGCGATCCCGGCTAGGCTCCCGTGAATCAGCTGCTGCCGTCACCGCCGACAGAGGGGCGAGCACGACGCGCGCTCGCGCTCGCCGGCCTCGCCCTCGCTGCGATCGCCATGGCCTACCCGCGACCGATCGCAGCCGACGAGCTCCCGGATCAAGCCGTCACGCCCGGCGCCGTCATCACCCGCGACCGTGCCGTCGTTTGCGCTCCCGGCTACGCTCGAGCCGCCCGGCACCGCTACGACGCCGAGTGGCTACGGTATCGGACCGACATGTTCCGCGAGTACGGCATCCCGCATGAGCGCTGGCGAGACTTCACCGTCGACCATCTCGTGCCGATCGAGCTCGGTGGGGAGCCGTTCGGACTCGTCGACGGCCGCTGGGATCTCCGAAACGTCTGGCCCGAGCCGAAGGTCGAGGCGCGGCACAAGGACGCCGTCGAGGACGCGCTACACGCCGCGGTATGCTACGGACGCGGCTATCGGGGCGTCCGCCTGACTGTCGTTGCTGCGCAGCGTGCGATTGCGCACGATTGGACCAGGACGCCCGTCGGGATGCCCATCTCGCGACGATCGCCGAGCTGATCGCACCGGGGAAGCGGCGGCGAATCGCTATAGGTCGCCGCGGGGATCGCTACGGGATCGCCATGGGGATCCACTCGCGGATGCCGGTCGTGCTCGACGTCGACGAAGCAAGGGCGTGGCTCGAGCCAGGGAAGGCGAAGCCGGCCGCGCTTCTCGAGATCCTCTCGCCGCGCCCACTCGAGAGGCCGTCCGGATTTGCTTTGGCTTTGCGGTCCGCGCTGCGGTCCGAACCGTGTTCCGCGACGCTGCTTCTTTTGCGGTCCACGACGGGTCGTCGCTTGCGGTCCGATTCTCTCGTAAATTGCGGTCCGCAAAGGCCACGTTTATGCGGTCCGCGAGATCATCTTCGCTGCGGTCCGCAGCGCGGTCCGTGGTGCTCAAAGCGTCCCGACTTAGACCGTGGAAGATCGCTCGACGCGTTGACGTCCGAGAGCCACGACCCCCGCGGCGCTGTGGACGGCGCACGACGTCGACCGGCGAGTTGGCAACGTCCGCTTCGAGGACCCGACGCTGATCGCCGAAGTGCCGTAGCTCGTTCGCATCCTGACCGGACGATCGCATGCGGCGCTCCGCACACTGTGCGGATAGGGTTCGTGCACGCTCCGTGAGGACTCCGTGAGGACGCATCGATCTCAAGTTCGTCTTCAATGAGTGCTCCGTGAGGGCTCATTGAAGCGCTGCGCCGTCCGGCCATACGCGTGCTCTAGTGGACCAAGTGGCGCGCGCGCGTTGATCTTCCTGACGCCCTCCGATGGGACTTTCGGGACCTTGCTCGCGCGCGCGAGCACACTTTTCGCACTCTGCTCACGCGCGCGTGCGAGGGATACCGACTGAGGCATTCGAGGCGTTGCTCGCGCGCGCGAGCACGCACGCGAAGGAGCGTCGCCTGCGCAGCCGCGCATCGGCCTACGAGAGTCCGCATTTTACGCACTGCTCGCGCGCGCGCGCGAAAGGGCACCCCCGAAAATGTGGAGTTTGTGGAGATGCTCGCGCGCGTACGCGAGCGGCCGAACTCTCGCATGCGTACATTCCGTACACTGCTCGCGTGCGCGCGCGAGGGCAGGGAAATGAAAGGAATGACACCTTGCTGGCGCGAGCGTGCGCGTGCGCGCGAGAGCGGGCGAAATCCTCTACGTGACGCCAGTCCCCACTGAACGCTCGACGACCATCTTCGAGCGGAGCATCGCCCGAACGCTCGAGGCGTGCCAGGCCGTCCCGCGGTGCGGCCGCATCCCGCGGTCGGTGAGGGCCCGGCCGATTGCACGGAACGAGACGCCGGCGTGATCGAGGCGAATCGCTTCGTCGAGCGCCGCCTGCTCGTCAGGGATGGGCACAAGCGCGGCCCCGTCGCGGCGGTAGCCGAACGGCGTCGGACCGTAGACGCGAGCCGTCGCGCGCTTGTGGCTGAGGGCGGTTGCCGTCCGCTCGGCGATCGCCTCTCGCTCCCATTGGGCGACGACGCCGAGCATGTTCACGACCATGCGACCGGCGGCGCTCGAGGTGTCGAGGTTCTCGGACACCGAGATCAGTGCCGCATCCGCCTTCGCGAACGTCTCGAGCAAATCGGCGAGATCGCGAGTCGAGCGGGTGATCCGGTCGAGCTTGAGGACGATGACCCGCTCGATCGCTCCGGACCGGATGCCGGCGAGGATCTCGTCGACGCCGGGCCGCTTTAGCGTCTTCGCCGAGATCCCGGCGTCACGGATCACGCGATCGACCTGGAAGCCGACCGCCAGCGCGTAGCCGGCGATCCGAGCTTCCTGAGCGTCGAGGCTCACGCCGGTCGTCGCCTGGTCCTCCGTCGACACGCGGACGTACGCGACCGTGGTCCGAGCGATCCCGTGAGCCGCCTTCTTCCGCCGCGCTACCATCCGATTTCGACCCTCCGGGCGTACAGTACCGGGCGGTAGTGTACGATACTGCCCTCGAAATGCCTCTGAATGCAATGCATGCAACGAGAGCAAGGCCCTAGATCACCGTGAGCGCGTTGCGCAGGGCGCGTTATGGGATCGCGACGATCTGTAACGGATACGGATCAGTTGAACGAGAGTAGCCCGCTTGCGCTTGCGGCGTCCATTCCGTCGAGTCAGGACCGCCGGCGTCGATGCCAAGCGAGCGCAGAACTTTGATTAGGGCGTCAGCGGCGTTTGCTGCAGCCGGAAGCGCGATAATTATCACCTGATGCGGATACGCGCTCGGCCCGACGTCAGCGAAGCCGCCAGGGCTATAGTAGTTCAACATCGGGATGACGTTGAATTGAGCTGCTAG
>JAABUX010011081.1_pt1 | contig 9999 bp, 15 predicted proteins | sample 5561851 | NCBI WGS metagenome assembly JAABUX01 (sample SAMN10711883, study PRJNA513361) | rock metagenome | isolation source: Antarctica rocks | place: Antarctica: Victoria Land, Richard Nunatak red sandstone | collected 2016-01-03 | reverse complement strand
GCCTATGGCTCACCCCAGATGGAAGCTGACGAATACGCGAGGGTCAATCAACACATAACGTGCATACCGCCTTCACGCCCGAGACATTTGCACATGTCACCGTCCCTGCGTGCGGGACCGCACTCGCCATATTTCTGAGTCACGCTGCTCCTTGCCCTGACCCTAGCCCAAGCCCAGACCCTTCGCCCAGACCCTGGCCCCCACTTTGGTGCAGGCGCAGGAAGCCCAGGACGCCGCCGCCTGCAGCTGCGCCAGCGCCGGCTGCCGCAGCGCCAGCAACTCCCTCGACACCGCCGTCAGGCTGTACAGCACCGCCTCCAGCCTAACAAAGATCACCTCCACCGTCAGAGACGTACGCACAGGACGCTGCCGACAAGGTGCACACCCCGAAACGATAGCATGTTTGGCGGGGGAGTGCTCGACTCATGCAAGCGAAGGCCTTCCCTCAATTGGACACTGGCCGGGCCCTGGGCTTATGAGCATCCCTTTGAGGCGTAAGCTAGGCTTCGTCCGAACACCGGGCGCACCACTCTCCACTGCATTTCGCTTGTCGACTCGCCGTGGTATCTTCCACGGCTCGAGTCTCACGAAGAACGTCTGGTCGTGCTCACATGCGGCGGCACGCACCTGTCAGCGATGGCGTCCGGGGTGAAGCGCAGCGCCGTGGCGCGGGCGTTCCGCCGCAGCTGCGCCGCCACGCCGGCGTTGCACAGCACCTCCAGCAGGTGCCGCGCCAGCCCCAGCACATCCTGCACGTGCATGTTTGCAGCTGCGGCATTACGCTTGCTTGTCGATGCGGGTGCAGAAAGCCTGAGGTAGTATCTCTGCCGATTCAACCGCGCTGCAACTATAAACGCAGTTTGCATGGTGCAAGGCTCAGCACTTTATCTTGCCAGCGCGTTGCTCACCGTAATTCTCTCCCACAGGTGTGACCAACAGCACCCTACCGGCATGCTCACAACAGTGGTACGATCGAAGCTCTGTGCGAGGTGTCAGAGACGTGCCTGCGCGTCGGCGAGGAGGCAGTTGAAGCCGTGCTCCGCGAAGGCCGCCAGCCCGAGGCAGCGCGTCGCGACGACGGGCAGGCCGCTGGCCATGGCCTCCATGACCGGCAGGCCCCACGCCTCGTACCGGCTCGTGAACAGGAACGCCGCGTGGCCCCGGTACAGCAGCGGCACGTCGTCCTGCGGTCGTCGCCACACTTCTCACATGATTATCAGCCAGCATACACCTCCGCGACACGGCAGGCGGCCGACGGCAGACGGCGCACCGTAATGCTCCGAGCTTTGGGGTTGCAAGGGGTTCAGCTGTGCTCTGGACCTGTGCAAAGCTACATTGTCACATGTGGGCAGGATCAGCTTCGAGTGGACAGCCGCGTTGTTGCTGATTGAGAATCAAAGCACTGTTTGCAAGCACCACTTGCAGTCAGTCCTGAACCAGGTTTTGCGACTGTAGGGGTAGACACCCGCCAGTACTTTAGCACAGCGCACCAGTGACGTTTAGGATCAGGGTTAAGGTCAGGGCTAAGGTGAGCACTCAGGTCAAGGGTTGGGATACCTGGGGCACGTTGACGTGGAGGTCGAAGGTGAGGTTGCAGCGGCCCAGCACCGGCAGGTGCGCCTCGTCGGGGCGATTCTGGCACACCCAGGTCACGTGGATGGGGAGCACCGCATTGACGGCGTGCAGCACCGCCACCGCCACATCAAAGCCCTGCGGACGCAACGATTCGCGTAAGGGGTAAGGTTTTGGTCCGGTTGCGGTTGGAGTAAGACTCAGGGTCGGAGCTAGGAAGATGAAGAACCTGCAACGAACTGCACGCATCCATTTTTGGCTGCGTTCATGCAGCACAATCACGGAACGAGCTATGGCCTGCCCTCTACCACACTGGCGCGTCTTGAAGGCGGTGGGTGGTGCCACGGACCAACCGCACACTCGCATGTCGGACACACCTTCAGCGGCAGAGACGGGTTGCCGACCAGCAGCACGGACAGCCGCTTGATGTTGGCCATCTCACCACCAGGCGGCGCGATGCCTTGGGCAGCTTGCGCGCTCAGCAGCTCCCCGTTCCTCAGCACCTGCGTTGCGAGAATAGCCAAGCACCGTCAGCAGATCGGACACAACTACCAGCTGTACACCGATACGACGTGCGGACGATGAGGTTGGTCGACTTGACGAACAGGGTTGCTGTTGTCGTGACTGCCGCTCAAATACAGCGTGACATGAACTCGTGTCCGCATATCGCGGAAACAGACAGCTTGGCAGACGCAGCTCGCGGTAGCAACGGGCTTGTAAGACGGCAACCGACCATTCTCTTACCTTGGTGCGACAACCGTCAAGCCTGTGACATGATCACCTGCGCGCCCGGGTAGGCGACGGTGGCGGTCGGGGGCAGGGCGGCGCGGCGGCCCGGCGCGAAGCGGTCGCAGTCGACGCCGTTAGGCACCGTCAGCGGCGCCCGCCTGCAATCGAGTACCTGTCAGTGTGGCTAAGCTGAACAGTTTCTATGCTCTGTTCCCGTTATCCGGGTGAAGGACTGGGTTGTGTATGACGGAGGCTTTATCATTTTGCTGATGTGCTGCCTTTCTGCCTCAAATCAAGGTTTATGACTAGAGTCGGTTAGAGGTGCGGATGAAATCCGTTAGGGGTAGGGCTAGGATTGGGTAGGGTTGGTGTACCGGAACTGGCCGCCGAGGATGTCGTTGACGGCGGGGCTGACGGCGGCCAGCGCGACCGGCAGGTGCATGACCATGTGGAACAGCTGGTCCTGCTTCCGGTAGTTGTGCACCTCCTGCGTTCACTGGGACGCTCCGTCGCATAGGGTCTCGGTCCCTCTGTCATGAACCCAGAGGGGCCAGCGTCCAGTCAATCGCCCGGGAACCCTTGCATTGCGTCGATCGCCACGCCGGGTAAAGTGAGAAGCAATCAGGTTCCGGACAAAGGCAGATCGCAGAACCCACGTTGGGCCAACGCATCGACGAAAGTCTCACTGTCATCTGCCACATTCAGCAGATGTGCAATGCGCCGAGCGTGTGCGGCAGCTTGTGCGTGCTTCACCTGGAAGCGGATGGGGTCGCCGAACAGCCACTCGTGGCCCTGCTCGAAGTAGACGATCGGGACGGGCAGGCCCAGCAGCAGCTCCGCGACCTGGCGTCAGACATGGTTGCATCGGCAGACATAAGGAAGCCCGTCTGGGACAGTATCTACCAATTGTCAATGAGTGGGATCCCACAGAACCTCATGACCTGGAGGTGATATACACAGGTACCGGCTGGCGGACCACGGAAACCATTCACGAAGACCAAACACTGCGAAGTCGGCATGCTCGATGATGCGTTGAAGCCGTGAGACAGCGGTACAAAGCGAGGCGCGTGACAAACTCCCATGCACACACACGGCGTACTTCTCCTAACATGGCACCTACCTGGTGGAAGATGCCGACAACGACGATGTCCAGCGTCTCGACCGGGTACACATTGGCGACGCGCTGGTGCAGGCGGCACACGACGTCCACGTCCGCCTCGACGGTCGTCCAAGGCGGCATCGCCCGCTGCGCCACGTCAGACCTGCGCCAGCGTTCAGTCACCGAGTCAGGGTCACCATCGTATGCGGCAAGAGGCTCACGGCCAGCGTGCCACGGCTGCTGAGGGTCGCACGCCTGCGTGCGCCAGGCGTCACAAACAATGGGTTTTGGTGTGCGCTCGAGCAGCAGCAATATAAGCCGGCGTACACCACCAAATACAGCCGCATTCCACCGATCAGGACGCGTCCAGCAGAGGGGATTGAACTACAGGTTCTTGGAGGTTGAGGCAGGTGATATGACGGCGCAGCATCGGCTCGCTCGCGCGCCTGTGCAGCGCGACGGTGGTGTGGCCGCGCGCCCGCAGCAGTCGGATGTGCTCCACCAGGCATTTCATGCCGCCCGTCAGGTTGTGGTGCGGCAGCATGTAGCCGACGTGCAGCTTCCGCTGCGGGGTCACGCACCCCTGCGACAGACTCGATGCATCATCAGTCCGGTGCAGCGTCAAAGCATACTCTCCACAACAAAGCACAGCAGCTGGCGCATGCGTATGGCTTGCGCTCGGCAGGCGCTGGCAGCGCCAGACATCAAAACTCTCAAGGGCAGAAGTCAAGCGCTGTAGATACATAGTGATGGACACCGAGACGGAGGCCTGCACACCTTAGCCGCTGCCAGGGCGTCGCTACGGCCGACAGTGGTGTTACGCTCAGTCAGCGACTACGGCTGTGTTTGCGTAGTCGAGAGGTGGAAGGATGGCGGGTGACAAATTCAAATGCGGAGCAGACGCTGCCGGCGCGCACATGCTGGAAGGCCTGGAAGCTGCGCTGCGCGAGGACGTCCACCAGGTCCGCCGCCCGCGGCGGGTGCACCGGCATCGTCAGCTGGTGCCGCCACCCCTCCGGACAGCCGCACCCTGCGCGTGTGCTGAGGTGGTGAGGTCCCGGACAATTCAAACGACGCGCATGGGGGTTCCCTGCAGGCACTCGCAAGGCGAGCTGGGCTTCATTTGTGTGACAGCCTGCTTGGCAAGCGGAAGCTTGGAGCCACGCGTGGACTTTGCAGCGTAATAATTGGCCAGGCTGCTGAATACGCATGTGAGCCTGATCAGCATGGGGTGGGGGGAGGTTAATCTGCCAGCAAACTTGCAGAGGCGCAGGACTCACCGCGCCAGTGCAGTGTGTGTCCGTATGGGAGCGGGGGATCGGGAGCCCGCGCCATCCCCTGCACTAGTCGCAGGTCGCTGGACACGCGGCATGAGTTCGGCTCCACCGTCCTGGTTGCCCTATTGGACCAAGTTCAAACGACTGTGCAGGCAAGCTTCCGTGCGCGCATGGTCTCCGAGAAAGCTATTATCGGCGTGTTCCGCACCAACGAAATCCTCCAGAAACAGAATGCAGCATGCGACCGATCAAGCCTCAATCGAGCTCCAGTCACGAGTCGGCGGGGCGTCATGAGCTGTTTTGAAATTGAGGGTGCCAGCGCTAGGGCGTGGTGCAGCCTCGAGCGGTCATATGCCTACTCTCTGCGTGCGCAAGTGCTTCAGCAAAGCGAGTGTTGGGCCTCGACAACGTGGGCGGCTTGTGTGGCAACAAGATACTCGACGACAGGTGTTGCGCGGGGCACTGTATGACACCAGACCTTAAGCTAAATTGATGACATGGAGGCAAAAGGCAGCATAAACCACGCGAGCTCCACAGTGGATCCACTTCTTAGCGCTATTGACCTGCAAAGACCTGTAAAGCTGAACAACATATCAATGTACATGCAGCGTCGTAAGCGTGGCTTGCCACAGGGAGGCATGTACCTACAAGCTCGGCGGAAAGCACAAAGCTGCAAGATCATTTCGTTCCGTAACACGGGCTGCGCCTAGCGGCTGTTACGGACTCGACCTCTGGCTGGCCTCGGTGCACGGCGAGCGCGGGCTGTGACCAGGCGATTGCCAAGTGCCATATGCGGACCGGCTGCAATCACCAATGGCGCCATCCAGGCGTTTCCGCAGGCGGCGCCGGGTCGCCATTAAACGGCAGCCGGCCTCCGCACTGCGGCCGGCCGCCGCCGTCCCCGTCGAAAGCCGGCAATTGCGGAGCGTGGCTGCGCAATTGTCGACCCTCAGCGACTGTCGGCCTCTCGCCGCCGCCGTCATCGGGGCGAGCTTGGGGGCTGCAATCACCGGCGGATAGCCGCTCACGGCGAGGCCGCTTGTGCGTCGAAGGCGAGCGCGGGGGGTGATCCGGCGACCGCCGAGCCTCGCAGCGCGGTTGCCCGCAGGACGGAGGCGAGCGCGGGCTGCTGTCGCCTGGCTGTTCGGCTTCGGACTGCAGCCGGCTAGCATCGCTAGGCTCCAGCGCTTGAGAGCGGGGGCTGCTGGCAGGTGACGGCTGACGCTCGTTATGCGACTCGTTGCGGTCACCACGATCTGGTGAAGGCAAGCGTAAATCATAGCCGGGGTACTGCGGAGGCTCAGACCGCGATCGTCCGTACCCGCCGTCATACGACGGCGAGCGGCTGCCGCGATCTGGCGAGGGCCAAGCCTCATAACCGCCGTGTGGCCGTCGCGAGCGGTGGCTGCCGTTGTACGACAGCTGGGAGCCATATCCTGGCAACATGCTGTAGTCGTGGTACCAATATGGTGACGGCGGGCTGTATTCCCAATATGATGATGGCGGGCGGCTGTGGTCAGGCGACTGCGGAGACTCGTGACGCGAACGCCTGCCGTTGCCACCTAATGGCGAGCGTGGCGTGTAGTCTGGCGACGGCTCGCAGTATGCCGGCACATCCGGCGGGTCGCTGTGTTCCAGCGGAGCCTCTTGCGCGGCGTCTTGAAGCCCGCTGCCGGGGTCGCTGTGCTGCGGCGGAGCCTCTTGCTCGGCACATAGCTGCTCACTGCCAATGGCGCTGTCGCTGTTCCGTCGTGAGACCTCCGTGGGGCATGGGCACTCCCAAGGCGTCGCTGGCCGGACTTTGAATGGATGTTCCTCGGATCCGTCGCCCTGACAGACAACAGACTGGAAGGTCAGGTGCAGTGAGACCATGCACGTAGGCTGAGCATGACGATGTCCTGCAGATGATGCAGTAAAATGCGCTGTTGCACGACCCACATGCATGTGCCTTCTGCACGCAACAGAACTGGCAGGCCAAGACGCGTTAGAGAGACGCACCGCGACATGCTCCTGCAGGAATGTCAGCGTGTACGTCCCAGCGGTGACGTCCATCCACAATGTCCCGTCTTTGCCCAGGAAGTCGACAGAGTTCGACTTCAGCCTCTGCAAAGCGATGCACACGTTAGTCAGGGTTCGTACACAGAGCTAGGAATTTTGATGGGGCGCGTGCGGATCATGGCAGCAGTGGCTCAGCGGCAGTCTTCGCTTTACGGCGGCCTGCAACGCGGCGTTATGAGAAGCGGCCGCCTACCAATGACGAACCACTGAGACACTGCGCCTGGCTGCATATACTTGTCAGTTTCTGGTGCATGACTTAAGACCCCACTCGACAGAGGGGCAGACTTCGTGTCTCGCTGCTAGATTTCACGCCCACTGTGTGCACTAAAACTTCCAACTTCAGCTTTCTACAATCATGGGTATGAAGCGGTGCCGTGCGTATGCAGCGCTGCGTTGATGCCGTCCTGCATGAATACAGTCCAGCCATCCCTGCACGGTCCCTCAGCATCGACAAGCTACTGCGACCTACCTGACTGAACGGGGGCGACGTCATGGAGCGGACTTGCCTTCGCAACTGCGAGGACGTTAAGCTCGTCCTCCCGCGGGTGAAGCATGGGGTGCATGTCCCCCTCGAAGCTCAGCCATACGCACGACATGTTCCTCCGGAAGAAGTTTATGATCTGACGTGCAAGCCTCTGAAATTCACCTACACCGCAGCTTATCGACAATCCGGGGCATCACCCTGTGAAGCTGCACGATGACAACGCAGACACCATTCTCAAGTATACTGACGCTTGATGTCAGTCGATGAGCATGGGCCCCCCATGCATGCAGGCAGGTATACAGTGATCGAGGGTGTGCAGGGCTTGATCCCGACCGTGAGAACCGGACGTCGACAGTGAGCATTTGCAGCAGAGTCAAGTCAAGTTACCGAGCGCCATAGCTGAGCAGACACAGCGTGATATGCTTACGGCTCAACTGGGTCACAGGACAACGTAACCTCGCATCTCCGTGGACGCAGACACTCAATCGACATGGTGCCTGCATGGCGTGCAACCTGCATGCACGCAGCTAAGGACGGAGCTGCAGCACTGTCTGCCGAACACCTATCAGCCCTCTGGCCGGGCTGTCAACAGTCAAATGCTGAGACGCGCTGAGCGCTATGCGCTGAGACATGCTGGCAAACTATCCATCGTTTGAGGCCGAGAGGGCGGGGGCCGACGATGGCGTCACACGGAGAGTGAGTTTCAAGCGGAGGTTTTACGCAGCCCGAGCACGCCTTGACAAAACCATCAACCGCTCCAGCAAAAGTACCACATGATTCCTGCTGCCCTTTTCTTTCTGCATCGACGCACTGGGACTACAGATGGGTAGTTGGGCGAGGTCGGGCTGTAATTTTGGCGACGTCGGCCTGTAAGCAGGCGAGGTCGGGCTGTAAGCAGGTGAGGTCGGGCTGTAGGCGGGCGACGCCGGCTTGTGTATCGGCGACGTCAGCGAGTAACCATAGTATGTGGTTATCTCCTTGGCCTGGCGCTGAGCTGCCTTGGCCAGATGTTTGCCGCCGCCGCCCTGAGGGCTGTCGCTGTTCCGTTTGCGAGACTCTGCAGGGCCGTCCCACGGAACGGGCGACCTCACACTGAACGGGTACGACTTGGATCCCGTCCCCTGTCAGGACAGCATGCAGCCAGTGTTTCAGTCCCGCAACAGAGCGGCGCACAGAGGCGTGCGTACCTCCAAAGGTGACATCAGGCGCAGCTCGTGGTGCGCATGGACAGCACTTACAAGCGGCGAAGACGCAGCGCAGCGCACCGAGACATTCTGATGCAGGAATGGCAGGCTGTAGAGCCCAGGCATCACGTCGATCCAGAAGGTTCCCTCCTTGGCCAGAAAGTCCACGGAGTCGGCACCGAGCTTCTGCGAGCCAGTGCATCACGTTGCGGTCAGTTGTGTATGGTGCAGGCCATTAACGGATGCAATTCAGGGCCATCATGACAGTGTAATCCATACAGATGTGTCCACCCTGTCCCCAGGCGGGATGAGCGATGCTTCATCACCCGCACAGCGAGCTGCGGATGCATGCAGAGCATGAGGCAAAGGTCTAGACACGTCTTAGGTGATCGTGAGAAAGCGTGCCTTCGCGACCATGAAGACGTTCACGGTGTCCGCATCCGGCTGGAGCAGGGGGTGCAGATCACGATCTCCAGACTTCATCCAGATGCAGGCCATCGTGTCAGGAGTCGCAAGTCGAGCAAGGCGGATGATGAGTCCTTTGGCCGCTGTCGATGATGGGATGCCTCTGCGAATGGCAGATCACACCTCCAGACAATCGAAAGCGGTGCGTGGCGAGTTGCACAGAATTGGAGTGCGAAAATCAAATTGCGCATGCAGGTTGCACGTGGATTGCTGCAGGGCTTGAGAGCGCATGGCCCAGTGACCAAAGAGAGTGAGAGTCGTTCACAGCCGCTCCAGCTCTATACCCGCGCACGCTCCATGCGAGCATGCATCGAGCGCCCTTGCTGAGCAGACACAGCGTCCGCAGCTTTCAGCATCGGCGAGCAAACGTCTTCGCACTGCTGTCGGCCCCCGCAGGCGCCTCGCCGCATTTTATGCTTACCATGGCGGCCGATCCGCTGGCCGTGCAGGGAGCCAACAGCTCGACCGATGCTGCGACGCTATCGACAGCGCAGCAGGCAGCTACAGCAGATGCCGGCGCCGCCAGGGATGCAGTGCTGCCCCTGAGGGACGGAAGCAACGGCGCGTCCACCGCCAGCCATGACTCCAGCCCAGGTGCGGTGCAGAGAGCTGACTGCGATAACTGGCCCACATCCTACCTATACGTTGGCGCAGCAGCATAAGCTCTGGTCGCAATTATGCAGCGAGCGGCCTCGGGCCTCTGGTCGGTGTACTATTCAGCTGCCTGCCAGACAGCGGGCAGAGTGGTTGCCTGCAAGCAGGCAGGCGGGATCCGCGCTGTGTGCTGGCCAACAGCTGCGGTTTACCCATGGCTTCGGCCTTGATGTGTGCCGAGAAGCAGCAGGCGCCAAGCCGTGTCGGAGACCATTCACGAGTCAGGCTCGGGATTCATAGGGTTGGATCCCAACCATGCCACACACTGCAGCTCCGGGTCATCAGGAGACGCATTGCGTCAGGAACTTTTCAACGGCTAGATGCTTACAGCTGCTGCGTCTGCCACAGATCAGCCGCTGCCGTGGCGGGACATGGCCCTGAGCAAGGCCCAGCGGCAGGCGGCCTGGTTCGCCGCCCATCGACCGGAGCGGCGGCTGCCGCAGCTGCGGCCAGACGGCAGCAAAGTGGTCGCCGGCG
>JAABUX010011079.1_pt1 | contig 9999 bp, 10 predicted proteins | sample 5561851 | NCBI WGS metagenome assembly JAABUX01 (sample SAMN10711883, study PRJNA513361) | rock metagenome | isolation source: Antarctica rocks | place: Antarctica: Victoria Land, Richard Nunatak red sandstone | collected 2016-01-03 | reverse complement strand
TGGGCCAGCAGGCCACCACCCTGTCCGGCGGCGAGGCGCAACGGATCAAGCTGTCCAAGGAGCTGGCCCGGCGCGGCACCGGCCGCACGCTGTACATCCTGGACGAACCCACGACCGGCCTGCACTTTGAGGACGTGCGCAAGCTGCTCGAGGTGCTGCACGCCCTGGTGGACCAGGGCAACACCGTCGTGGTGATCGAGCACAACCTGGAGGTCATCAAGACCGCCGACTGGGTGCTGGACCTGGGTCCGGAGGGTGGCGAGGGCGGCGGACGCCTGGTCGTGGAGGGCACGCCGGAAGACGTGGCCGCCTGCTCTGCCAGCCACACCGGCCGTTTCCTGCGCCCCCTGCTGCCCGCGGCGGCACTGCGGCGCACGGCGTGAGCTTCTGCCCCCTCACCCCGGCCCTGGCCCGTTTCGCGGCCCAGAGCCGGAAGGAGAGAGAGCAGGCAGCAAGCCTTGGCTGAGCTCCTCGTCCGCTCCGGCCACATCACCGCGTTACGCCTGTTCGACATCGCCTATGCCATCGATCTGCGCCGGGTGGAGGAAATCTGGGTCCGCTACGCCGGCACCGCCAGCAGCCGCAGCCGCCTGTCCGCCACCCCGGCCAAGGCCGTCGCCTTCGGCGTCCCCCCGGTGGCCCTGCAATTCGACCCGATCCCGCTGCACCTCGGCACCCTAGCCGTCACCGCCGCCGTCACCATCCGCATCTACGACTTCGGCGTCGTCGCCCTCGCCCTGCGCGTGGCGGCGGTGGACCTCACCTGGCCCGACTACACCGCCCTGCTGAACGCCATGGACGCCCATGTCGGCGACGGCGGCGACGGCCGGCTGTGGGATGGCCTGCTCGCCCGGGTCCGCACCCTGCTGGCCGAAGCTCTGGTGCGGCCCACGGCCTCCGCCATCGAGGAGGACTACCTGATCGGCACCGTGCACGCCTTCAGCGAGCAGCTCTCGGCCGCCGCCTTGCAGGACCGCGTGGACCTGGTGCCCCTGCTGTCCGGCGAGCAGCGCCCGCTGTCGGACGGCGCCCGGCGCGACCTGCTGCGCCAGTCCTACAGCTACTACACCGACGACCTGGTGGTGCTCACCTGGGACCGCGCCTTCATCTACGAACCCCGCGCCGACAGCGACGTGGCCGACGTGCTGGAGGTCGCCAACGCCCAGCTCTTGGAGATGCGCTACTACGACGAGCTACTTGATGACGAATTGCCGCGCATGTACGGCCTGGTGCAATCCACCCGCCGCACCGTCAACATCCTGCTGCCCCGGCGCTTCGCCGACCTCGCCCGCCGCCTCTACACCCTGGTCGCCGAGGTGACAGAGCTGACCGAGAAGGTGGACAACGCCCTGCAGGTCACCGAGGACGTGTACCTCGCCCGCATCTACGCCAGCGCCCTGGACCTGTTCCGCGTCCGCACCGTCAGCGCCGCGGTGAACCGCAAGCTGGCGATCATCCGCGACACCTATACGGCGCTGTACGACGAGGCCAGCAGCAGCCGCGCCGGGCTGATGGAGCTGCTCATCATCGTGCTGATCGCGGTGGAGATCGTCCTGGCGCTGGTGCGGCCCTAACCACCGGGCCGCACCAGGCGCCGGATCACCCGGTGTAGGCGATATTGACGTAGTTGGCGCCGCCGGTGGCGCCATAGGAGTAGGTGAACTTGCCGCCCTGGCTTACGTCCTGCGCGTCGGCGGCGCTGATGCCAGCGAAGGTGACGGACCCGTTCACCCCGGTCCCGGCGCCGCTCAGCTCGGAGTGGATGGTGGCGCCGGTATAGCCCGCCGCGCCGTCATTGGCGGTCAAGGGCAACGTGCTGACGCCCTGGTTGAAGCCGAAGATGGTGGCGCTGTCGCCGTGGTGGAAGTTGACGATGCTGCTCCACGTCACGACCCCGCCGCGGCCATCGACGAAGAAGGTGTCCGTCCCGCCACCCGCGCCGGTGCCGCCGACCAGGAAGTTGGAGCCGCCGCCGCCATCCAATACATTGGTGCCGCCGCGCGCCGACAGGGCGTCATCGCCGGAGCCGCCGTGCAGGAACATGTTGTCCACCTGCGCGCCCATGGCGACCGCATCGGCGCTGCTCCAGATATACTGCCATTGCAGGTTTGCGACCGGGCCGGTGTAGTAGGTTGCGCCGTCCGCCCCCTGGGTGTTGGTGGCCGTGTCGGTGAACGCCACGCGTTGCGGCGCGGCGCCGGTGGCCGAAACGGTGGTGACCCCAGTCTGCGCCGAGGTGTTGAGCGCAAAGCTGTTGAGCGCGTAGTCGCCAGAGAACGCGATGGACTCGAGCGGCACGCCGGTCAGCGACAGCACCAGGCTGCCGCTGCTTGGGCCGGTGGTGACGTACGACACGCTGTCGTAGTGGACCCCGGCAAGGCGGATGGTGTCCGCCACCGTGAACCCGGCGAACGTGCCGAGGAACTGGTTCGCCGCGTCGAGCTGAACGGTCGCGGTGCCCTGGCTGAACTGGATCGTCTGCCCCGACCCGACGTTTTGCGCGAACTCCGTGAAGGTGTTGTTGCGGACGCTGACCGTCCCGGTTCCCGTCACCCCGGCCTGGAAGTAAACCGGGTGGGTGACGTCGAGGCTGTTGAGGATCGTCACGGCGCCGTTGTTCACCAGCCCGGTCGTGTATTTGGAGCTGCGGACGAGGAACTGGGCGCCGCTGTCGATCGTAATGGTGCTCTGGTTCGTGAGCACGGCGTTCGAGACGTCGCCGGGCATGAGGACTGTCGTGGTGCCGCTGCCGAAGGAGGTCAGGTTCAGGTTGCCGGCGTTCACGACGTTGCCGGCGATCCCGAGCACCGCATTGACCGCACTGGCGGAGACAAGGATCAGTTCGGACGAGCCGAAGCTCGAGTCGGTCAACTGCAGCATGGCGGTGGCCGTTGCGGACGACACGACTTGCAGGGACACCCCATCGAGAAGGCTGCCCGCAGCCGTGACGACGCCGCTGCTGATATTGGCGGTGTCCCCTGCGACGGGAATTCCCACCGGCGACCAATCCGCATCGGTGGCGTAGGCTGCTGCGGCGCCGTTCCAAGTTCTCGTGGCCATGGTCATCTCCATTTCGATGTTGATTGCGAAGCCCTATATCTTAGAGGCCCGGCTTTGTCCAAAAAGAAAACGTGTAGCTCGCATGTCGGATTTCTTTACAATTCCTTCACATAACTGGTGTTAGAATTTGTTAAAGCTATGATCTACAGCGATTATTCTCTCTGGCATCATCTTTGCTATCCAAGGCTCCAGGCACCGCGACAATCGCAGGCCAAAAGTTTAGGAGCTTGCTTATGTTCAATTTCAAAAAGGGCCTACTTGCCGGTGCGGCCCTGTTGGCGACTGCGGGCGCAGCGAGCGCCACGACGCAGACATTCTCCACGAATTTCGGCCCCACCAAGACCGATTTCAATACGGGTCCCTTGACGCTTTCCGGCTTCAACACGGCCCAGGGCACCCTGACCAGCGTTGACCTGTCGCTTTCGGGCAGCGCCAATTTCGGTGGCACCGTCACCAACAACAATGCGACGACGGCGACTTTCAGCGTTGTCGCAACGACCGAAGTCGATCTGGCAAGCAGCGTCTCTGCGATCCAGTCCTTGCTCATCAATGTCGGTGCCGCCGAGGGCTATGGCCGCACCGTCTCCGGCCAGCCAGGTGCAGCGCAGTCGCCGGGCGGCGCCGTAGGGTCCGGCCAATCGGCTGCCTTCGGTCCGTTTTCGGCATCAGCAAGCGCTGACTCCGGCGCGCTCACCAGCGGCCTGGCGGCATTCCAGAACACGACCCTGAACTTCAGCGCGTCCACCACCTCTAGTACCACCATCAGTGGCGGCGGCAACAACATCGCTGCATCGATCAACGAAACCGCCGGCGGCACGCTGCAGGTCGTTTACACCTTCACGCCGACCCCGACACCGGTCCCGACGCCCGCCCCGACCCCCACCCCGACGGGCGTTCCCGAGCCGGCTTCGATGGCGCTGATTGGCGCCGGCCTGGCCGGCCTGGGTCTGCTGCGGCGCCGCAAGGCCTAAGCAGCGGCTCCGTCCAACAAGGGGCGCTGCCGTCGGGCAGCGCCTCCCCTCGTTGGACGAAACGCCTCTGCGACCAGTGTAAGATTACCCGACTCGATCCAAATAGCGGTTCAAATGCGCCCAAGCGCGGCAGCGGCGGCAACCGCCGTCTTGTCCCCGAATGTCCGCGGCTCCATCCCGTTCGTGCGTTGCAAATCCCGTCGGGCCAGGACGCCCGGCAGTGCCGCGGCCAGCACGGACCGCGGCAGGCGTTGGCTCCGCCCCGCACGCAGCCAGGTCTGGCCAATGTGCTTGAGGCGGTCGGCCACCGGGGCAAGCCTCGGGTCGGCAGGGTCGGCGAGAACGTCCGCATCGGTCAGCCCGGCTGCAGCCAGGGCGTCGGCCGGCAGCATCGTGCGCGACTGCCGGGCCAGCGCCGGGACACTCCGCAGCACGCCCGACACCCCATAGGCAGACCCGATCTCACGCAGCGCGCCGATCTCCGCCGCCGCACCCAACGCCCGCCCAGCCGCCACCGCCACGCTGCCTGCCGTCGCGCGCACATAGTCCTCGAACGCGGCAACGTTCTCCACCGGCTCGGTCTCCGCCTCCCGCCCGTCGATCATCGCCAGGATGTCGGTAGCCTCCAGCCGCCCCTCGTCCAGCGCCTCCCCCAGCGGACCCGCCACCTCGTGCCGCCGCCGCGCGCCCTCCGCCACCTCGCGCCACCACTGCAGCCGGATCAGCGCCAGCATCGGGTTGGACACCACCTCCCGCGCCCGCGCCAGCTCGTGGTTGGTGGCATACAGCACGAACAGGGTTTCTCGGTGGGCAGCCGGGGCGAACAGGGCGGTGAAGAAGCGGTCGGGGTCGTGGCGCTGCACGATCCGGCCCACGGCGGACAGCTCGGTCATGCCGCCGACATGGCCGCATTTGCCGCAGGCCGCAACCTTGACGGCCCGGCGCCCTCGCGACCACTCTGCGCCCGCCACCACCCCGCTACCACAAGGACGCATGCCATGGCTTTCGAACTTCCCCCCCTTCCCTACTCCCACGGCGCGCTGGCCGAGCGCGGCATGTGCCAGGAGACGCTGGAGCTGCACCACGACAAGCACCACCAGGCCTACGTCACCGCCCTGAACGGCTTCGTCGAGAAGACCCCGGCGCTGCAGGGCAAGTCGCTGGACGAGATCGTGGCGCTGTCCGCCGACGATCCCGCCATGGCACCGGTGCTCAACAACGCCGGGCAGCATTGGAACCACACCCTGTTCTGGCCGAACATGGCGCCGAACGGCGGCGGGATGCCGGGCAAGCTGGAGACCAAGATCACCGAGGACTTCGGCAGCGTGCAGGCGTTCAAGGACGCCTTCAAGGCGGCGGCGGTCGGCCAGTTCGGCTCCGGCTGGGCATGGCTGGTGCTGGGCAAGGACGGCAAGCTGAAGGTGACCAAGACGCCGAACGGCTCCAACCCGCTGGCGACCAACGAAGGCAAGGCGCTGCTGGGCTGCGATGTGTGGGAGCACAGCTACTACCTGGACTTCCGCAACCGCCGGCCGGACTACGTGACCAACTGGCTGGACAAGCTGGCCAACTACGAGTTCGCCGCCAGCCAGATGGGCTGACCGCCGCCCTGCTCCCTCTCCCAGAGGAAGAGGGAGCAGGCAGCTACGCCTTGATGTCGTTCGCGACCACCGGCTTCAGCACCGTCGAGATGGTGTCCCGCAGCACCGTCACCCGCACGTTCGAGGCGATCTCCACCTCCACCTCGTCCGAGCCTTCCTTCACCCGCTGCACCGTGCCCAGGATGCCGCCGGCCGTCACCACCCGGTCGCCCCGGCGCAGTGCGGCCAGCATGGCGCGGGTCTGCTTCTGCCGGGTCTGCTGCGGCCGGATCAGCAGGAAGTAGAACACGCCGAAGATCAGCAGCAGCGGCACGAACTGCGTGGCGTTGCCCAGCAGGCCGGATGCGTCCTGGGCAAAGGCGGGGGAGATGAGCATCGGATGTCCTAAGGTGCCAATGGAAAAAACCTGTGGGCGGTTGCCGAGGTTGCGGCGGGACCATAGTTTGCGCCCCACCCCCGTCAAGACAACCGAGCCGCCCTAGGAAATCCCGGCAATCATGGACTCCCAACTGCTGACCCGCATCGCCGAGGCGCTGGAGCGCCTGGCCCCGCCACCGCCCGCCCCGCCGGACCTGCAGGGCGCCGACGCCTTCGTCTGGCAGCCTGCCACCGGCGGGCTGGTCCCGGTGCCGCAGGTCTCCCGCGTGGACATCAGGCTGCTGCAGGGCGTGGACCGGCAGAAGCGCCAGGTGCTGGACAACACGCTGCGTTTCGCCCGCGGCTTCCCGGCCAACAACGCCATGCTGTGGGGCGCCCGCGGCATGGGCAAGTCGTCGCTGGTCAAGGCCGCCCACGCTGCCGCCAACGCCGCTGCGCCGGGCAGCCTGGCACTGATAGAGATCCACCGCGAGGACATCCGCACGCTGCCCGACCTGCTGAACCTGCTGCGCCCCAGGGACCGCCGCTGCCTGATCCTGTGCGACGACCTGTCGTTCGAGCGGGAGGACGCCGACTACAAGGCGCTGAAGTCCGTGCTGGACGGCGGCATCGAGGGCCGCCCGGCCAATGTGCTTTTCTACGCCACCAGCAACCGCCGCCATCTGATGCCGCGCGACATGATCGAGAACGAGCGCGCGACGGCCATCAATCCCTCCGAGGCGACGGAGGAGAAGGTGTCGCTGTCCGACCGCTTCGGCCTGTGGATCGGCTTCCACAACTGCGACCAGGCGGCCTTCCGCGCCATGGTGGAGGGCTACGCCGACGCGCTGGCGCTGCCGATCAGCCGGGAGGACCTGCACCTGCAGGCCAACGAGTGGTCGATGACGCGCGGCGCACGGTCCGGCCGGGTGGCGTGGCAGTTCATCCAGGACCTGGCGGGACGGCTGGGCGAAGCGAGGGCGGCATGACGGCAAATCCACGGGCCATCCGGCGCCAGTTGGGCAATACGACGGTGACAGCACTTTGCGACGGCTACCTCGAGCCGCCGTTTGGTGCGCTGCTGGGGATCGAGGAAGCGGACGCCGCCGCGCTGCTGCGGCAGGCTTTCCGCCAGCCGTCGCCGCGGTCGAACATCAATGCCTTCCTGGTGCAGTCGCCGGGCCGGACGGTGCTGATCGATACTGGCGCCGGGTCCAGCATGGGGACGACCATGGGCCGGCTGCCGGACGCGCTGGCCGAGGCCGGAGTGACGCCGGGCGATATCGGCGCGGTGCTGATGACGCACTTGCACATCGACCACTGGGGCGGCCTGGCCACGCCGGACGGCCAGGCGGCGTTCCCGAATGCCGAGCTGGTGCTGCCTGCGGCGGAGGCTGCATACTGGCTCGACAGCGCCCGGACGGCCGAGGCGCCCGACGGTGCCGCGAAGGCCCGTTTCACCGGCGCGCAGGCGGCGGTCGCGCCTTACCGCAACCGGATGCGGAGCTTCGCCGGTACGGACGTGCTGCCCGGCATCCAGGCCGTGCCGCTGCCGGGCCATACCCCGGGCCATACCGGCTACTTGGTCGAGGGCGACGAGCCGCTGCTGATCTGGGGCGACGTGATGCATGTGCAGGATGTGCAGGCACCCCGTCCCGAGGTCGGCGTGCGCTTCGACAGCGACCCGGAGGCCGCCATCACCTCCCGCCGGCGCGTGCTGGACATGGCGGCGGCAGACCGGCTGCTGGTGGCCGGGATGCACCTGCACTTCCCGGCGTTCTCGCATGTGGCGCGGGCGGCGGAGGGCTACGCGCTGGTGCCGGACCTCTGGGCGGCGGAGTAGGCCGCCTGTGCCTTCTCCCTCTCCGCCTTGGGGAGAGAGGGGGCAGAGATCAGTTCCATCCCGCCCATGTAGGGCGCCAGCACGCCTGGCACGGCGATGCTGCCGTCCGCCTGCTGGTACGTCTCCATCACCGCGATCAACGCCCGCCCCAGCGCCACGCCCGAGCCGTTCAGCGTGTGCACCGGCCCGGCTGCCTTGCCATCGGCCCCGCGCAGCCGGGCGTTCATCCGCCGGGCCTGGAACGCACGGGTGTTGCTGCAACTGCTGATCTCCCGCCACGCGCCCTGCCCCGGCAGCCACACCTCCAGGTCGTAGCACTTGGCCGCGCCGAACCCGGTATCCCCCGCGCACAGCAGCACCCGGCGGAACGGCAGGTCCAACCCGTGCAGCACGGCCTCGGCGCACGCCGTCATCCGCTCATGCTCGTCGGCGCTGGCGTCGGGGTGGGTGACGCTGACCAGCTCCACCTTGCGGAACTGATGCTGCCGCAGCATCCCGCGCGTGTCCCGCCCGGCGGCGCCGGCCTCGCTGCGGAAGCACTCGGACAGGGCGGTGACGCGGATCGGCAGGTGCTCCGCCGGCACGATCTCGTCCATGACCAGGCTGGTCAGCGGCACCTCGGCGGTTGGGATCAGCCAACGGCCGTCGGTGGTGCGGAACAGGTCGCCGGCGAACTTCGGCAGCTTGTCCGTGCCGTAGGCGGCGGCGTCGTTGACCAGCAGCGGCACCTGCACCTCGGTGTAGCCGTGCTCCCCGGTGTGCAGGTCCAGCATGAATTGTCCCAGCGCCCGCTCCATCCGGGCCAGGCCGCCGCGCAGCAGGGTGAAGCGGCTGCCGGACATGCGGGCGGCATGCTCGAAATCCATGCCGCCCAGCGCCTCGCCAAGCTGGAAGTGTTCAAGGGCCGGGAAATCCGGCGCTCGGACTTCGCCATGCTGGTGAACGACGACGTTCCCGCCCTCATCCGCACCGTCCGGCACCTCGGCGTCGAGCACATTGGGTAGCACCGCCAACTCGGTTGGGATGGCCGCGTCCAGTTCCGCCGCGCGGGCCTCGAATGCCGCCATCTCGTCCCGCAAGACGGTCGCCTCGGCCTCCAGCACGGACGTGTCAGCCCCGGTGCGGCGCCCCTGCCCGACCTGCTTGGCGAGCGCGTTGCGGCGCGATTGCCGGTCCTGCACCGCCGTCAGCGCCGCCCGGCGTTCGGAGTCCACGGCCAGCAGGCGTTCGGCCACGGGGGGCAGGCCGCGCCGGGCCATGGCGGCGTCGAACCCGGCCGGGTCTGAACGGATCGCGCGGATGTCGTGCATCAGACGTCAACAGGCTTCGACTCGACCAGCCCGGCCGTGAAGATGGAGATCTCGTACAGCAGGATCAGCGGCACCGCGAGGCCAGTCTGCGTGATCACGTCCGGCGGCGTGATGATCGCCGCGATGATGAACATGCCGACATAGGCATAGCGCCGGTACTTCTTCAGCCCGCGCGAGGTGATGATGCCCACCTTGGCCAGCAGGGTCAGCAGCACCGGCAACTGGAACGCCAGCCCGAAGGCGAAGATCAGCCGCATGACCAGGCCCAGGTATTCGCTGACCTTGGCCTCCAACTGCACCGGCAGGCCGCCCGCGCCGTCCGAGGTCTCGAAGCTCAGGAAGAACGTCCAGGCGGCGGGGAACACGAAGTAGTAGGCCAGCGCCGCCCCGGCCACGAACAGCACCGGCGTCGCCAGCAGGAACGGCAGGAAGGCCCGCTTCTCGCTGCGGTACAGCCCCGGCGCCACGAACATGTAGATCTGCGTCGCCACCACGGGGAACGACAGGAACGCCGCGCCGAAGAACCCGACCTTGAGGTAGGTGAAGAACGCCTCGTACAGCGCGGTGTAGATCAGCCGCCGGTTGCCGCCGCGGGTGATCAGGATGTTGGCCAGCGGCTGCGCCAGGAACGAGTAGATGGCGGTGCTGAAGTGGTAGCAGACGAAGAAGCACAGCAGGAACGCGCCCATCGACCACAGCAGCCGCGTCCGCAGCTCGATCAGGTGGTCGAGCAGCGGCATCGGCTTGTCGTTGATCGGGTCGTCCACGGCTGGGCCGTCGGGGGGCGCCAAGGTCTCGGGCACTCTTGGTTAGACGTGCAGCGACGGCTGGTGCGCGTCCGCGGGAACGGTCATGGC
>JAABUX010011078.1_pt1 | contig 10000 bp, 18 predicted proteins | sample 5561851 | NCBI WGS metagenome assembly JAABUX01 (sample SAMN10711883, study PRJNA513361) | rock metagenome | isolation source: Antarctica rocks | place: Antarctica: Victoria Land, Richard Nunatak red sandstone | collected 2016-01-03 | reverse complement strand
CCAGCAGCATGCAACCCAGCTGCGCGGCCGCGGCGTCGGCGAGGGGCAGCCGCTCGTACACCATCGCCGGCAACACATCGGCTGCGGTGCGCGTGGCCTGCGCCCATTGAGTGGCCATGCTGTTGGCGGCTATAGACCTCAAGGTCCAAGCACTGGGTTTGAAATGACAGACCGAGTGGCATTGCTGTTGTGTACCTGCGTTTGCCCGATCAAGACAAACAGGTCTCAGCAACAAAACTATAGGTTTGCCAGGCGAGCAACAGTCCAGCTCACCATGAGGTGACGAATTGCCAGCGACACTGCCACGGCTGCGGCCGGGCTGCGGTCGTCGAGCAGGACAGACTGCGCCGCGCCAGGTACCTCCATGCCAGTGACGGCAGCGGCAGCGGTGGCGTCTTTTAGCTGAGTGACCACCAAGCCCCTGCGTGTGCACGGCAGAGTTGGGTCATGCTGGCAGCATGCCGGCCATACACGATTGTACGTGTCTTGGTCTGCTGCAAAGCGTCCAGCGCGTGGCATGCAATGCGCATTGCACACTTTGCTGCGATCCCCATTGACCTTGGCCCTAGACCCGCATGACAGGCGAGCCATGTGAGGCTCGTCACATATTGTAAGCAAAGGCAAGTGTCTCAAACGATAATTCGCGTCCGCAGGGCTGCACGCCCTGCACGGCAGGCGGTTCCTTGCTAACTCATGTGCATCGGCGATGGATTTCATCCGCTATGTAGTGAACACAACAGCATGTAGCGGGCCAACAGCCTCGGCCGGGTTGAGCAGCGCTACCTGGCTCCGCTCCGGTGGCGCTTGACGGCGGCCAGCGTCGCGAGGCTCAGCGCGCCTTTCTCGACCAGCACCTCCGCCGGCCGGCACTGTGCGAGCAGCGTCGCCAGCAGGGTGCGCTGCGCGTCGTCCCGGAAGGCGCCGACGGACATGCGCGCGGCGCCGCAGTCGACCACCGCCACCCCGAGATCACCTGCAGCGTAAGCCAACTTCACTCACCGCCTTCGTGTCTTGTCCTTTCCGATGTCAGCCAGTTGACCGCATGCGTAGGACGCAGGAAGGTGACCCCGCTTGTCAATAGCAGCTACAGCTGCCTAACAAACGGCAGTATGAGTGCCTACGGCTGTGGCCTAAAATTGCACAGGGAAGTAGGGAAGCACGACGCACCGTCTTCGGCCTCGCAGATGGCCAACAGCGGCCGCGCCTCACCAGCATTGCTTTCCAAGGCTTGCTCCTGCCTTGCGAGCTGGACATCGTGACAGCAGGCCACAGCGAGGGGAGAGGCACGTCACATGCTGTGCTCCCTGTACGTATACTATTATGACGGCTCAGGTAAGGGGAGAGCTGATCAATATCGCTGCAAACCTTGGCTGCAATCGCTCTACAGATCGGCCTGGTCAGAAGGCTGCGCAACTGCGGCAGATTGGTCGCCGTCCCTGGAGTGTATGTGCGGGCCACCCGCCGGCCCAGCAGGCTGCCGTTGCGGTCACGCACCTGCGCTCATGTCAACCCTCTTTCGAGTGCCGGAACGATCAACGCAGGAACATGAGCTGCAATTGCACACAGCCTCACGCAGAGGTGTAAACCTCACACGCAGCCCGGATAACTCAGCACTATCAATATAATCAGCGCTCGGGTTTGCGCAGCGTGCCTCTTCGACCCGAGACACGGAGTAGCCGAGCGCGACGACCTTCGCGGCCCAGTGGTCAAACATCCGCGCATGAAATCCGACCTGCAAGCCGAGAGTCGATCATTGAGGGTCAGATATCCAGTTCAGGTTCCCAACGTCGCATCGATCAAGGACCGGTGTACTTGGTGCCTCATTGAGGGCAGGATGGCAGTCTGTCGGGTCTCACACACGCAGGTCCGCTCATGCGACCTGGGCATGCCGAGTGCTCAGAGCAGCTGCACCCAGAGTTCACCTTCCACATGTTGGTGTTCTGCTTGCCGCACAGGTTGAGGCCGACCTGAAGGCCCACGTCCGCATCTAGCTGTGCGGCAAAGCAAGGCACTTTTACGAATGCATCACAGGACTGTTGCCAGCTCTCGCAGAAGGAGGCAGACGCGGTCAAAGCTTTATGCAGCCTGTGTCGCCATCAAATCCATAACACTCTGGCCCACCAGCTGACGCAGCTAACACGCACATGGATTGCTTAGCGACGCCCTCACTCAGATGCTGGTCAGCCTGCAGCGGTGGAGGTGCTAGCCAGCCGACAGATCTGACATTGCATTGCCGCAGTATTCAGGACGAAAGCTGGCGCAAGCGCACGTCATAGAGCTCGTAGAAGGCTCCCACGCGCACGAAGAAAACCACTTGCATGTGGCGGGCTTTCCGGTGCCAGAAGTCTCGTTGGAACGCCGTCATCTGCCGGTAAGCCGCCTGCAGAGCAGGTGCGAGGGTCGACGACGACCGCACGTCACGTCGTCATGCAAGACATAGAGCGAGCAGAGGAGTGTGCCTCGGTAAGTGGAGAGGTAAAGCCGCCTTGAGCAGACGGCAGTGCAACAGATGCAGGGGACAACTTCGAGATGACCAAGTCTAGACCTGTATCTCTAGCTGCTGTGTGGCAGGCGTGCTAACGTCAGAGCAACCATGTGATACGGCGCTGGCATTCAAGCACTTCTTGATGGCTCAGCAGACCTCGGGTACGGAGAGCGTGTCCGGGTTGAACTGCGGATCAGAGCAGCAGCGACCCTCGGCGTCGCGGCGGTCCTCGAGCCACGGCCACCGCTTGCAGCCGCCGCTGTCAGCACCTGGCAGAGGAGCATGACGACATGGCCCACAGCCGCGATGCGGTCATGCTGCTGCTCTCAAATGCTTCGGACGTCACTACCGCCGCTCATCATGAGCGTGCAGTGCCTTCATGAGACAGCTCATCCGATCAAGGCCAGAGCAAAGAGCACACCATCGGCACTGAGGATGGCGTGAGCACGCTGTTTGCGAGAGCTCGCCGTGCCGGTGGCGACGGACGCCCGCGACGGTGTGACCATGCGTCCGCAGGGAGTGTTGGGCCCGCCAAGCAGTCCATTGCTCAGTGACGCAGGCGTGCCTGCTGACAGGCACGATGACGTGGTGCAGCTGGCCAAGTCCGGCATGACGGAAGACCAGACAGCGCTTGCAAGCTCTAATGCCGGCTGCGTGAGCTCATCATTGCTATATCCTGCTGAGTGCTCACAAATCCGCACCGTTCTGAGTGCACGCTGAGGACGGCGACTGCCGCTGACGACCACTGGGAGTCGCTCTCCCACGTCTCGGTGTCGGACGCTGTGCTTCTGATGGCGGTGTGTCGAAACGACGCCTCTTGTTTGGTCCATCATGCCCATTCGAGTGCTGTTCTGCAGCTGAACAATCATCTGCGCCCGCAGCCGCAGGGCCAAGCCAGTCGAGCTCGTCCATCTCAGCACACGTTCGCTCTGCGACCTGCACAAAAGGAAGCAAGCATGTTGCAATGCGTGCTTCCACACAGCGTGAGATCGCTTGTCAACGCTGCGTGTCGAACTCGCGATGTGCATGGGGGTGAAGAGCAGTGCCAACCCAAGCCTGATGCTATAGCGTCAGCATCAGATCTTTGATGCCTGGTACCACTTCGAAAGGCGAGGCAGCCAGTTCATGCATGGCTCACCATGGCGCCTTTGCTTCCTGAGGCGATCGTCAGTCGGAGATCGGATGCATATTGATGTCAGAATTGACGACGGAGTCCTGGGAGAGGGAGCTGACCCTGAAGGAGCTCGCGCAGCACGACGGCAGCGATCCGGACAGGCCGCTGATGCTGGCCATCCGCGGCACGGTCTTCGACATCACGCCAGGCGCGCACTCCTTACACGACCCCTGGCACAGCATGTTGGGGCCGGAACCGCTTGCTTCCCTCTGCAGGCCGCCATGGGTTTCGAGATCTGAGCGGGCGCTTTTCCACGCCTATTTACAGTCGGTAAGCGGGCAGTCTCCGCATAACGACGTCAGCAACATTTGCTGCAATGCCTTGTACCATGACACCGTCCGCATTCGGGCCCTGCCACATGTCTTCTCGTGTGGCTTCTTGACATGGGACGGCGGGATATCTGAGTCCTGCACAGAGCTGAAGCGCACTCGCGCACAAAGACGTGACAGATCTCTACCATCTCGCTGTTCCCCTTCAAGAAGCCTCAGGAGAAGACACATGCTAGGGCCACGTCCATGATGGCGTACTCTACTTTACAGCACTTGGCTGCCGAACCTAGGCTCGTTGTCCGTCCAGGCATGAAAACAATGTGCGGCCATCGACGCATGCGGGCTTTCGCTCCCGACGTTGCGCTTAAAACAGCATCCTGCTGTGCTGATCATCTGTTTGCGACGGTGATGCAGTCCGCGCCCTTCATGCTCCAGCAGTCAAGGCCAGCAGAACAGCCCCGCATGTCGCTGCGCCGCAGGCAAAGAGTTTTACGGTCCGGACGGCGTGTACCCGTTCGCCGGGAAGGAGTGTGCGCGGGCCTTCGCGCTGGTGTCCACGGATGTGGCGGACTGCAGCGACGACCTGGAGGGTCTGGGCGCCATGGAGATGGAGTCCCTGAGAGACTGGGAAGGCCGGTTCTGGAACAAGTACAGGATGATAGGGCGCATCGTCGGCTACCAGCGAGCAGTGGGCGTGAGTGAGAGCGTGTGAGGTGCACAGTTGGATTGTTGTGCGCCAATTCGCCATTGTGTTGTTGTATACATTACAGGCTCGCGAAAGTCATGCGTCAGAGTGAGCTGTCTAAAATACAAGTTCGTAGCACTGAGCCCAGTCCTGAACGTGTCAGTACTTGAGGTGCAAAGTCCTCTACACGGAGTAAGACTGCTGGCATGTGCCAGCTGGATAGGCTGTACGTCACTACGCCAGCAGATTGGGCATCCTGGTGATGACAATTGTCGCTTGATGGTGAAAGGATTATACTCACGATGACAGAGCTGTGTTCAGGCATTGGTCTTCGTCGGAGGTTTGGCATTCTGCGCCCAAGTTGCCGCATTCGACTCACTGGCCAAGGACCCACGGGTGTCGCAGTGCATTCTCGAAGCTGATCCGATCCTGCTGACGCATGCGCATCAGCTGCTGAACCAGGTCTGCGCCGGCGTCTGACACGCCAGCTTCCTTCAGCTTGCTCAGGGTGGTTTCTGGCCACGACGCCTCCTGCACAGGAGACCAGCATCAATATCACGCTGTTGCGCCTCAGCAGATACATCATGCCGAAACGTCACTCCGTCTGGCACAACAGTGGGTTTAGGCGGTGCCCGCTGATAAAACGTGATGGCGCTGTTGGCTGCTGATGCGAGAGACAGCAACAATTAGGCGACATGTGCGTTGTGCTGGTCGATAAGCCTAGACACATGGAAGGCGCGGCATACAGCGCACCTGTTCAAGGAAGCGGGTCTCTCGCTTCACCATGCCAGCCTTGCCGTAGGGCCGCTTGCAGTACACATCCAGCGGCAGCTCGCCCGTCGCCAGCTCGAACAGGGTCACACCAAAGGCGTAGGCGTCGCCCGCAGCCAGGTCGGCTGCACAGCCGTCGCGGCGCAGCAGGTGCTGCAAGATGTCCAGGCTGACAAACTCGATGGTGTTGCCGTACTTGGTGGGCGCGGAGCCTGCAGCCAGCAGCCACATCTTTGTAATGATGGTCGGTCAGGGCTGTGTGTACTGGGAAGGCGCACGATAGTATCCGGTGCGACGGCACAATTGGAGCACCTTCAGCCGAGAAGGGCTCTGCTGTAAGTTCATAGCCGGGTCAAATACATGACGATGTCTGCGTCAAATTGGAAGGAGACCTGTCAACGGACGGCTGTACAAATGCGTATCTGACTGCTATAGCCTTCGATAGCCTGAGGCACACACGATGACAGCAAGTAGATGTGGGCCGCACCAAGCGGCAGGGCCGACCCAAAGTCAAAAATGACTGTCGATTTGTAGTCACCACTGCGCAGCAGCCCGATGTTGCTGGGCTTGATGTCGTAATGGTGCAGCGCCGCCCGGGTCGTTGTGGAGGCCCCGTTGTGGAGGCCCAGCAGCACCCGCTGCGCGACGGCGCGGAGGCTGCCCTCCGGCAGGCGCTCCCCGCGCTTGAGCACGTCCGCAAGTGTCCCGCCTTTCAGCATCCTGCGCAGGCATCGTCATGCTCATCGCCGGGTCAAGCGACTGCAAGGTCGTGGCTGTGCAGCAGCGCATGTGGCGCTTGCGGCACAGCCCCTGTGGAAAGCTGCCTTGCCATCTTGCAGCTTCAACCATGCCCCTGTGAATGCCGCTAGTTGCCACCTGGTGATTGACGCTCAACCCCATGCTCTGGGTGGGAAGGTAGGGCTCGCTATGACCAAAAAGCAGAGCGACCCACTGGCCGCGACTTGATCGTTCACGTCCTGCCTGCCGCCGCTCCTCCTAGTAGCCTATCGTTTCCAGCATCTGAGCACCAGCCGGGCAGCTCCCCACAGCAGACCACTGATTTGCAGCGGGTGTTGCAGTTGTCTGTTTTGAGCAGTTGCAGATGACATATGCTTCCAGGGTGACAGGGCAGGTGCAGCGCACAGCATGGTAAGGTGATACATGGCGCCGCCGTCGATTTCGTGGAGGATCCCGGCGTAGGTGCCGAGGACGTTGAGGCAGCCTGTGAGCATCTTCACTGCCTTCATCGCCGCCGCCTCGCGCCGCACTTCCTCCTCCTCGTCCTCGTTGTAGCAGTCGAGCATCTTGATCACGATCCAGGGCTGGCCGCGGCCCCGCTTCACAGGCTTTGCCCTGTACGTGCAAGCCTTCGTCACACCTCGAGCTCCTGCACCAAACCTGCAATGGTGCAGCCATGCGCCTGTTTATGCTCACCACAGTGTTGTAAAACTGATCAAGAAAGAGAGTCAGCAGGCAACCTGGCTGCGGATGGCCAGGGTCCAACTACCAAGGGCCTACTCATCAGCCTTGACAGGACCACAGTAATAACGCAGACTTGCAGACATCGTGATGGCAAACCATGACAAGGCCGCTCATGACCGTCGTGACTGCTCATGCTTGTTCACAGGACATGACTTTGCAGCGACTTCTAGTCTGCGGCATGTGAGCTCGCCTGAGCACGAAGCCCTCGTCGTCCAGCCGACCCTTCTCGCTACCATCGAACTCATACTTGGCCACCAGCTTTGAGACCGGGTCGAAGCCGTCCAGGGCGCCGCTCGTCTTGATGAGCTTCGGCAGGTACCGTTCCGGCATGTCGTCGTCGGACGCGGCATCTGCGAGCACGGCACTGCGTGTGCCATGCATGACACAACTTGATACCAGGATTTGCAGAGGGACAGAACGCCACAAATGGTTAGGCACGCTCTGCGCTCTGCACCAGGTCCGAGCCAGCACGCACCGGGCGTCTCATCCGAGTCCGCCTCAGAGCCATCATCGCCGCTGCCTTCCTCTGTGGCGGCTGAGCCGACGCCACCGGGCGCCTGGCCGCGCCGCGACTCCGCGCTGGCCGTCTTGCTGGATTTGCCCCCGCAGGAAGTCTGCTCGCGGCAGGGTACGGACTCCGTAGGGCTGTGAGTGCCGTCGCTCGAGGCGCTGGAGGTCGAAGATGCCCTTGTTCTCGCCGCGGCGAGCCGATGCGTTGCCGTGCTGGCCGGCGGAGCCGGTGCGGGCCCGAGCCGAGGTCGCGATGGGTGCCAGTTCATGTGGCGCCGCCAGGGCGGGACTGCGGGGGATACCGCCCGCCTCCGGCACCAGGTCAATAAGCTGCGCTGTTGCTACGGCCACCGCTGTCGGCCCTGCGTGCCGACAGCGAAGGATACATCAGTGTATCCGCTCACGTAGCGTGGTCTGTCTCACGGTGCACAGCCCAGCTAGAAACATGCGCGGCGGGACCTGCTGACTGTACATTTATGTTGCCGCACCCACCTGTCACATCTGCAGAGCTTAAACTGCACACGCTTGTCAGCTGCGGCCTCGGCCGCCAGCGCCTCCTCCTGCAGCCGCAACTGCCGCTCCAGCTCTGCCGCGATGCTCGCCTCGTCCGCAGCCGACTCTCCCCGCAGCGTCTCCTCCGGCAGGACACCAGACGCAGCGGTGACGGCCTGCATTCTGCGGTCCCGTTCTACCTGCTATGCCGGTCGGGCCTGCGATCACTCCATGTGGACTGCTGAGCGACATTTTGTGTGTGTAGCACATTGTTCTCGTACGCTGAGCAACCCAGCGACCGCTAGCCTTTTATTGGAGGCACTGGACGGCAGGGGCGAGCATCCAGCGGACGCATGACACCAAACACGACAGACGAAGCACATAAACGGTGTATGGCGTCCCGCGGGAGCGCTCCAGAACACGAAGAACGGGCAGGTCGCAGACATACTAGCACAAGCATTTGTTGGTCAATGCCGATGCTATTGTAAGGCAAAGCAGGCTCAGCAAGACTTTGCATTCTGCGTATCAAGCGGTAGGGGCCTACCTGTCGTGACGAAACGGTGAGTGTGCGTCTACACCACTCCAGCAATCCTTCGGAAGGCAGCAGCAGCTGGAACCGATCTGCATCGCCACCTTGCCTCCCTGTCTGTTCGCTATCATGGTGCTCCGCTGTGCCGGGCCTCAAGTTCAAGCACAGTTGCACTGCAATGCCAGCAAAGGTGCTGTGCATGCATGCATAGTTCCTCGCCAGACAGTCGGCACACAGCAAGCAGCTGTGCCGGAGCGGGCACGCCCAGTGGGATTGCGGACCAGCGAGCAGCCTCATGGGACGCTGGGCGCACTCCCCGTCTGGCCGTCTGACGCTCAAGCATTTGATTGGCCAGCACGACGCCCTCTGTGTGCGACTGCATGCGCGCGCCGGCGAGTACGCAGAGAGGCCGGCTGAGCAGCCCACAGCATGGCATATCGCACCCTAGCCGTGGTAGGCCTGCCAAGGCAGACCGCGCAGAAGCTTAGGGGCTCTGCACCGCTGGCTCGCGGACAGCTCGGTCGCTGAGCTACCTGCTGCCCTCATTGGGTGACGTGCAAAGTGGAAGACGCCAGTCTGCACAGCTACACGGCTGTGGAAGCCAGTCACGGACCGCATGCCATGAACACCTGACCTCATCTGTCACGATCTCATTTTTGACTGTACTGTCAGGGTCCATCTGCCAATCACGCCACTATTCACTCGTGAACGTCCGCACGAGATCCTTTTACGGACAGGGCCAGCAGCGCCGCAAGGCGACCCCGACAAATCTCCTCAGCTGTCCCTCGCACAGCGAGCTGCGCCATCATGCAGCGCGGAGCCATGCATGGTTCAGTGCGTCCTCGAAGCTGAATCTGTCCGCCTGCCGCGGCCGCAGCAGGCCCTCGATGAGGTCCACGCAGGCGGGCGACATCTCTGCGGCCGCCAGCCGGCTGCGAACGCCGTCAGACCACAGAGACTCCTGTGCGGCGTGCACACACGTCCATAAGTTGCGTCAACACGCTGCGGTAAGCAAGCAGCGTTCAGTGTGGCGGGCAGTGCCAAGGGGGTTCGAGGAGATCACAGCAAGGCAGTCAGCGCTGGCACCACGCCTCGGTCTAAAGCTCTGCGCCCATGGGTAGTAAGTCAAATGGAAGGGGAGCATAGCAAAGTGGCGGACACATGTCAGAAGACAAACCGATGGCGATCTTGGTAAAGTCGCGCAATGGCCGTGCTCTCATCACCGTCCGTGTCCTGGGCTCCAGCGCGCACCCGTTCGAGTAGACGGCGCTCCCAGCTTAGCATGGCGGCCTTGCTGTTGGGCCGCTCGCAGCGCACTCGCAGCGGCAGCTTCCCCGTCGCCAGCTCGAACAAGGTGACACCGACGGCGTAGGCGTCGGCCGCTGCCAGGTCCACGGCGCTGTCGTTGCGGCGCAGCAGGTTCTGTAGGATCTCCAGGCAGGCGTACTCGATCGTGTAGCCGAGCTTGGTAGGTGCAGAGCCTGCCAATCAGAGCCCCAGCTTTGAGATTGCATTTTGACAGGGCTGTGTGCAGTGTCAAGGCGTATGACAGCTTCCGTATGACAGCACGAGACGGCAAAACGCTGTCAGACAGCGTTTTGCC
>JAABUX010011077.1_pt1 | contig 10001 bp, 9 predicted proteins | sample 5561851 | NCBI WGS metagenome assembly JAABUX01 (sample SAMN10711883, study PRJNA513361) | rock metagenome | isolation source: Antarctica rocks | place: Antarctica: Victoria Land, Richard Nunatak red sandstone | collected 2016-01-03 | reverse complement strand
GCAAGTCGGCCACGTTGGCCAGGACCACCGCGACCGACTTCGCCAGGTCGGGCAGACCCCCTCGGAGGTCGAACAGATCAACAACCCTCGGATCGAACGGCGACTTGCCGTAGATTTCGCCGTCGGGGGCGAGGCGAAGGGCCGCGCGGAGGAAGTACGTTTCGGCCTCCATCGGCGATCGGCCCGGGTCGCCATCGACGAGCAGGACCCGGGCGGCCGGAGCCACGCCGAAGGCCAGGAAGCGGCGATCATCGAACGGCAGGTCGTCCCCGGTTGACGCCTCGACGTAGCCACGCCTTAGCCCTTCGTCCAACTCGGGGAGCGCGAAGTCGACGGTCATCGAGGCGTTACCATCGAGGTCGATCGTCCGGTCGAGGTCGACCGGGGTCGAGCCTGCGGATTCGAGGTGCAATCGAACTGGGACCTTCGTGATGGGCAGCGGCGAGGCGTTCCGGACGGTGGCCGAGACGATCACCGGCTCGCGGGGGCGTGGGTTCGCGGGGGAGGCCAAGACCCCGATGACGGCCACGTTCTTGGGGAACGGGCGACCGAGGTCCACGAGGTGGACGTCGGCGTCGACCGGGAGTCGTGCCGCGTCCCCCCGGCCGAGGCCCCAGCGCTGGAGGTCGGTGAGGATGTACAAGGTCGGCGCCTTGCCGCCCGACCGGACGAGGAGGTCGCGTGCCCAGGCCATCGCCGCGTCGTAGTCCGTGCCACCGGCCATCGGCCCAGTGATCGCCTTTTCCACGTCAGCCAACCGGGCGACGGGGGCGACGGTCCGATCGAAGGCGGCGATCTCCAGCTTCGAGCCGGAGCCGGACCCCGACCGCGCCGCGATGGCGCGGACCTCGGCGGCGGCGCGGTCGATGGGCCGGGTGCCACCGACCAGCCCCATCGTCGCCGAGCGGTCGACGAGGACGACGACCTGGTGATCTCCCTTCGACCGCTCGTCGGCCAGCAAGAACGGGCGGGCGAACAAAAGAGCGATCAGGGCGACGCAGGCCAGGCGGAGCGCCAGGAGGGCGTACCGCTTGAGCCGCCGTTTCCGGGCGTTGTCGCGGAGGACCACCTTGAGGAACTGGAGGGTCCCCAGCTCCATGGGGCGGGCGTGGCGGCGGAACATCAGGTGGATGATGATCGGGATGGCCAGGGCGGCCAAGGCCCCGAGCATACCGGATTGGACGAGTTGCATGGTGCCTCGGTACCTGGGGGCCGCTCAATCTTTCAAGCCGCTGGCTGGTCGATCGAACAAGAAATACGGGCTGGTCCAGCCGGCATCAACGGGCTTGGGGAGGTCGGCGACCTCGCGGTCGTCGAGGCTCACCCGCATCCGCGCGGCCCCGATCCGGGCCAGGGCGTACGACCACGCCGGGTCCCCCTTCCCCGCGCGCTGCGCTTCGATCAAGAGCGCGACCTCGGGGTTCCGGCCGTACGACAACAGGAAGATCGCGCCATCGACCTGACCATGCTCGGGGTCGTGGTAGCGGTGGATCGGTTGGGGGAGGAGGCGGAGTTCAAACCGGTCCGCCGGGTCGTTGCGGGCTGGGTCGAGCGACTCGAACGCTTTGAAGCGCCGGGCGATCTCTCGCATCTGTTGGAGGCGTTTGGTGTCGGTATCCGCCGGGGTGGGTGCCCGGGGGATGGCTTGAAACCGGGTCTCCGGACCCTTTGGCTTCCAGGTCCAGGCGCCTGACGGGTGCTGACTCGTTCCCAGCACCGGGCCATCGGCGAGCGACGTCAACTCGTGAATCCACCGGGAACTCCCGTCGTCGTTCTTCGCCACGGAGAGGCAGAAGATCGCGGCGGGCCGCCCCAGCTTGCCGTAGGCCCAGATCGACCCGTCGCCGAAGGCCCGCGCCGGGTCGTCGAAGCGATAGATCGGCTCGGGGATGAGTCCGGCCGGCGTGTTGGGTTTGGCTTCAGCCACCGCGACGGCCCTCGCCAGCCCACGCATCGCCTCCAGGCGAACGCTCGCGGGCGTCTCATCCCCCCGGGCCACCGGAGGAGTGACGAGGGCCAGTGCCAAGATCCAGGCTGTCCGACACGGTGTCATGGTGGCTCGTCTCCTCGGCTTGGTTCATTCCCACCGATTCAAAAGGACTTCGCCCGCTTGACCAGATAATCGACCAGCGCCTGGTCGGGTGGGTCGGTCGTGACCAGTTCGACGCGGTCGATTGCCCGCTTGCGGCACTCGACCTCGATCTGGTCGCGCCAGTCGTTGACGGCCTGGCGGTAGGCGTCGCGGACCCCTTCGGCCTGGGTGGTGAGGGTTTCGCCGCTTTCCAGGTCGTGGAACCGGATGTTGCCGTCGAGCGACAGGTCGCGCTCGACGGGGTCCATGATGTGGAAGATGATCACCTCGTGGTTGAGGTGGCGGAGGTGATCCAGAGCGCTGACGATCTTGTCGACGTCGCCGAACAGATCACTCAGGAGGACGACCAGCCCCCGCCGACCGGCCAAGCCCGCCGCCTGGTGGAGGGCTTTCTCGGTGTCGGTGGCGGGACTGAGCCGGACGCCGCCGAGCATCGCCAGGATCTCGTCAAGCTGGCTGGCGCGGGTCCGGGGGGGGCTGTGGGCGACGATCGTGTCGGCGAACAAGGTCAGGCCCACCGCGTCGCGCTGCTTGATCGCCAGGTGGGCCAGGGCGGCGGCGAGGCTCGCCGCGTAGTGGAGCTTGGTCCGACCCGCGTTGGCGCAGCCCATCGAGGCGCTCGCGTCGACGAGGAGGTACAGGTTCAGGTTCGTGTCGGCGTCGTACTCTTTGATATAGAGCCGGTCGTGGCGGGCGTAGAGCTTCCAGTTGAGGTGTCGGAGGTCGTCGCCGGGGGCGTATTCGCGGTGGGTGGCGAACTCGACGCTGATCCCGAGGTACGGGCTGCGGTGCAGCCCGTGCATCGAACCCGCGACGATCGACCGGGCGCGCAGCTCGATCGACTCCAGGCGGGAGTAGAAAACAGGGTCCACAAGTTCGCGCGGGTCGAACGGCATCCGGCGTCATCCTTCTTGGCGGACGGTTTCGAGCAGGCGGCGGATGAGGGCGTCGGCGTCCACGCCGTCGGCCCGGGCGTGGAAGTTCAAGACCAGGCGGTGGCGGAGGACGGGTCCCGCCTGGGCTTTGACATCCTCGAAATCGACGTGGTACTTGCCCGCCAGGATCGCGCTCGCCTTGGCCCCCAGGACGAGGTACTGCGAGGCCCTTGGGCTGGCGCCGTAGAGGAGGTACTTATGGACCCCCTCGACCGCCTTCGACTCCCCCGGCCGCGACGCGGCGACGAGGCGGACGGCGTAGTTCAGGACCGAGTCGGCCACCGGGACTCCCCGGACGAGGTCCTGGAGCCGGATCAACTCGTCGGCCTTGAGGATCGGTCGGGCCTCGGCGGTCTGGGTGCCGGTCGTCCCTTTAACGATGAGCACTTCCTCGGAGACCGACGGATATTTAACCTTGAGGTTGAACATGAACCGGTCGAGTTGGGCTTCCGGGAGGGGGTAGGTCCCTTCCATCTCGATCGGGTTCTGAGTGGCGACGACGAAGAACGGCGGCTTGAGCGGGTAGGTCCGGCGACCGATGGTGACCTCACGCTCCTGCATCGCCTGGAGGAGGGCGGCCTGAGTCTTGGGGGGTGTCCGGTTGATCTCGTCGGCGAGGAGGAAGTTGCTGAAAATCGGCCCGGGGAGGAACTCGAGCTTCCGGTGGCCGGTGGTCGCGTCTTCCTCGATGATGTCCATCCCGGTGATGTCGGAGGGCATCAGGTCGGGGGTGAACTGAATCCGGCGGAACTCCATGTCGAGGGTCTTCGCCAGCGTCCGCGCCATGAGCGTCTTGCCGACGCCCGGCACCCCGAGCAAGAGGACATGCCCCCGGCAGAGCAAGGCGGCGAGCAGGTGGTCAACGACCCGCTCTTGCCCGACGACCACGCGGGCCATCTCCTCCTTAACCCGCATCCGGGCGTCCCGGAGCCGGGCGACGATCGCGGCGTCTTCGTTCGAGGGTTCCATCGCGTAAGTTCCTGGAGGGTGTCGGTTGAGCCGGACGAAAGATCCACGCGCAATCCGCCGCGGGTCAGGGCCAGAACTGGTAGTTGTAGAGCGGCTTGGTCGGGTCGCCGGGCGACCGCCAGGGGAGTTCCCAGACCGGGCGGTCTTTGTGCTTCACCTTGACCGCCCAGCAGCCCATCGGCGCCAGGGCGTACTGCCACTCGGCGCCGTTCGGTCCCGGGCGGGCCTCGATGAACAGGAACACCTCGGGGTCGGTTTTCTCGACAAAGGCGAACAAGGCCCCGTCCTCGGGGGTGGCCCCCGCCTTGCCGTAGCGGGCGACCGGCTTGGTCAGCATCCGGAGGACGTTCCAGTTCCCGCCGCCGCCGTAGTCGTCGTCGGCCTTGAACTGGCTCGCCAGCTCGCGGATCTGCGCGAGCCGCTGGACCGGCGAGGCCGCCGGCTTCGGGGCGTCGGGCACGGGTTGAAACTTGATCCCCGGCTCGGCCGGATACCAGCGCGGCTTGCCGTCGCGGCTGGCGACCAGCCGAGCGGTCGAGAGCGAGGTGAACTCATGAATCCACTTGCCGTTCGGGGCGTCGGGCTCGCCGATCAGGAACGCTTCCATCGCCGCCTCGGGGCGACCGGCGGCGTCGAGCCAGAGGAAGATCGCCCCGTCGAGGAAGTTCCCGTTCTGCTTGCCCGACCGGAACACCGGGTCCGCCTGGACCTTGACTGCGACCGGCGGGACCCCGTCGCGGGTCACTTCGTACGACTTCATCGCCCCCCGCATTGACTCCAACCGTTCAACCGGGGTGTTCCGCCCATCAGCCACCGTCGGCGACTCCGTCGCGGGAGCCTGACCCAGCAGGGCCGCGACGAAACCGGCGATCCAAGCGACTTGCATCCTCATCGGACCTCCGGCGGCTTCGAGCCGGCAACCTGGCACACCCGGACTTTCGAAGCCAGGAAGCCATCGTCTTTGAGTCCAAGCTGGGGCGCGGCCTTCGCAGGCGGCTTTGCTGGGACCTTCGCTTTGTCTTTGGGTTTCTCCTCAGGTCTCGGTTCCTCGCTCCCCGATTCCAGCGGAGGGAAGGTCAACTGGACCTCGGACCCGCGGCCATCGCCGTTGTCGTCGAGTTGCGCGTGTTCGGTGGCGATCAACTCGTCCTCGACGTACCGCCGGGCGACATCGGCGGCGACGGCGAGGTAAAGCTCGAAGACCGAGAGGACTCCATCCTTGTCGCGATCCGCCCCGAGCGGCGGGGTGTTGAGCACTTCGGCCAGGGCGAGCGGGTACAAGGTTTCGTTCACCTCCTGGTCGGCCTCGGTCGCCGAGATGGCGACCCGGCCGGGCTTCGCCAGCGGCTTGAGGAAGAAGCCGCTCGCCGAGGTGGTCAGGATGAAGACCTGCTCCTTCGCCTTGATCCCCTCGAACAGCCGGGCGAACGCCTGGTCGGACAGGTCGGGGCCGGGCAAGTTGAGGTGCGACCGTCGCCCGTCGAAATGGCCGTGACCCAGGATGATGATCCAGACCGCGTCCTCGGGTGTCGATACCTGGCGGAGCGCCTCGGCGTCGGCGGTGATGTTCTCCCGGTTCGCCAGCCCCCGACTTCCCTTGAGGGCCGCGCCGTCCCCCTCGGTCGTCTCGATTCCGAACCGGACCCAGACATCGCCCGGCGCGAACCCGCACCGCTCGACCAGCGCCCGGGCGATCGTCTCGGTCGCGGCGGCATACATGGTCCGGTGCTCATCATCGCCGGGCAGGCCGCAGATCAAAAGCGCCCGCCTCGTGCCTGCTTCGGCTGGACGGGGCGCGGCGGCGGGCTCCTGGGCAGACACGATGGGGCCGCCCAGCGTGATCCCCAGGAGGGCCAGACCCGCGACCCGAGGGATTGATCTCAATAAAAGGTCGTTCGATTTCATGGGACCGCCGGAGCCTCCGGCTTCTTGACCTCGCTTGCGGCCGGAGGGGCGTCGGTGCCAACTTCGGGAACGTAGCGGTCTTGGTAGAAGCGGAAGGCGTGCTTCGCGTCGTGGTTGAACGTGTTTTCCGGTCCCCGGATGGAACTCCAGACCTCGTCTTCCTTGTATTTGAGCCAGAGGCTCATGTCGGAGAACCGGGCGGCGCCAAAGACCCAGCGCGACCCCTCGGCGGTCTTTCGAGCTTCGAGGAGCAGGATGATCTCGGGATCGGTCCCCGCCGAGGAGACGAGCGCGAAGACGGCCCCGTCGATCACCTCCGGGTCGGTGCTTTCATACCGATGGAGGGGACGGGGGAGGAGCCGAAGGGTCCAGGCCTGATTCTTGTCGCTGAGGCTCCGCCCCGAGAAGTCGCGGGCCAAGGCCCGGAGCTGAACCAGTCTAGCGGCGGGCGTCGCCGCTGGAGTCGGCGCGCCCGGGACCGGCTTCAGCTCGACCCCGGGACCTTGTGGGACCCATTGGTTGGGCGACTCCCGGTCGACCGTCAGCACCGCCTCCGAGAGCGAGTGCAGTTCGTGGCAGACGGTCCTCAGATTCCCCCGGTTGTGCGGGTGCGAGAAAATGCTCGCGACGACCTCGGGCCGCCCCTGGTAGGTCCAGAGGAAGACGTCCCCTTCTTGCCCGCCGACCCGCGTCGGATTCGACCAGCGGTAGATCGGCTCGCGCCGGAGTTCCAGGGGCTGCTTTTTGGCGGTGTCGCGAAAGATCGCGTAGCTCGCCGCGTCCTGGACGTGGAGCGAAAGAAGCTGCTCGCTCCGCGACCGAGGCTCTCGCGGGGTGGGTTCTTGGCCGGTTGCCGTCAGGGCAATGGCCAGAATTGACGTGAAGCCGGCGGAGCGGCAGGCCGTTGAAGTCCGTTTCCCGAGCATAATCACCCCCTCGCGAGTGTTGCGGATCACGTCGGCTGACTACAAATATCGCCGGACCGAGCGGCTTGTCAACGACATTCTCCAGAAAAGCACGACGACTGTCGATCCCCGAGCCTCAAGGCCCGCGATTGTCCTGCTGGAGTCCGGCGATTGCCGCGATTCCGTCGTGGAATTTCGTTGACTTCTCCGGACCACCGACGATATTTGTCGTCGGTCGACTTCGGTCGTAGCCCCGGCTCGGTCCCACCAACGAGGGTACCGGGACGGAATGGGCCGAGCGAACAAAAACCCCAGCAATCGATCGGAGGTAGTTCCATGCGACCGGTCCTGGCCCTGATCTTCGTGCCAGCTTTGCTGGGGCAATCACCCGCCCCTCAGCCCGACCAACCGCCCAAGGCGCGCCGCGAGCGGCTCCTGGAGCTTTACCGGGGTGAGGCGACCAGCTATGTCATCCACCGCGATTCCGACCGCCACGAAAAGGTCGAACTCCGGCGCGACCCGCTCTATTCCTGGACCAACCCGGTTCGGAGCGACGGGCAAGACGGCGACGTCTTCGTCTGGACCTGTCGGGGGCGCGCCGAGGTCGGCGGGACATTCTTCTCCTACCCGTCGATGGGTCCGCGAAGCCTCAACCATGAGCTTCATTCATGCGCTGGCCCGGTTCTCCGACCTGACGCTGACGGTCCGGCACAAGGGGCGGGAGGTCTACACCGCCCCGCCGATCCCGTGGGATGCGCCCGAGCAAGACCCCAAGCAACGCTACCGGACCTTCCGCGACCGCGGCATCCCGCCGATGGAATCTGAACCCCAAAGCGCCCCGGCGGAACCCAAGACCTCCAAGGACCAACCCCAATGAGACGCTCGATCACAGCCGCGATCCTCCTGATCGGCTGGACCGTCATGGTTCCCGCCGATGACCCACCGCCCGCCAAACTCAAGGGAGAGGAGGAGTCCGCCCGAGCCGCCATCGCGTTGGAGATGACGAAGGCGGAAGCCGTTCGGTATCGCCTGGAGTTGGATGGGACCGACAAGTCGCCCGTCGTCTTGCAGCCGGACTCGTTACTCCAGTGGACGAACCCCGTGGCCGGCTCGATCCACGGCGCGGTCTTCGTCTGGACCGATCGCGGGTGTCCGGTGGCTCTGGCCTCGATCTACCGGTTCTTCGCGCCGAACAAACACCTGGGGGTCGAGCTGCACTCCCTGACGCCGACGCTCCGGTCGGCTAGCCGCGACGGGGTTCGCCTCTGGTCGCCGGGCGCCGCCGCCCCCGAGCGGAAACCGATCATCGGGGCGCCGAAGCCCGCCGACACGCCGGCCGGTCGCCTCCGCCAGCTTCGCGCCCTGGCCAGCGCGTACTCGGCGACCGAGTTGACGCGGGAAAACCTCAACCGCGACCTCCGCCTCTTGACCCAGCCGATCTACCGCTACGCGAGCACCGACCCCGACGTGATCGACGGCGGCCTGTTCGCTTTCGTGCAAGGGACCGACCCCGAGATCATCCTGATCATCGAAGCCCACCGGACCTCGTCGGGGCCGGAGTGGCAGTTCGCCGCCGCCCGGATGAACAGCCTGACCCTCCAGTTGAACTACAAAGGCGCTGAGGTCTGGTCGGCGTCGACGATCCCTTGGGGTCAGGTCCAGGACCACACCCAGCCCTACACGCTGTTCATGTACAACTGAAATCCAAGGGCGGCAAGCCGTTTGATCCAGCAACGCCTCGAAGGCCGGGAGGAATCATGCGACCGCGCGGAATCCATCGTGTCTTACCACTTGTGGCGGCAAGCCTGGCCTTGGTCGCCGGGGCCAAGGATCAGGACGAGCCGCCGAAGTCGACCGAGCCGGCTGCGAGCCACTGGAAGGAGGCGGCCGGCAGCTACCGGATCACCCTCGGAGCGGCGCGGCCGGTCCCGCTCGTCTTCCGCGACGAACCGGCGCTGAAGTGGACCAACCCCGAGCGGCGGACCGATGACGGGGCCGTCTTCCTCTGGACCGATCGGGGCCGACCCGAGGTGGCCGCGTCGTTCTACCGATACAAATCCGCCGGTCGAGTGCTCGAAGACCACGAGTTCATCTCGCTATCCACCTTCCCCTTGGCCGCCAAGCATGACGGTCAACCGGTCTGGACGCCGACAGCCGGGAATGTTGTCCCAACACCGATCCCCGACGCCCCCGAACCGGCGAAGACGCCCAGCGAACGGCTCCGCCAGATGCGTGGGTTGGCCCGCGAGTTCCGCGCCTCGTTCAACAATCCCCCCGACCTGTCCGAGATCCGCCTGCTCACCCAGCCGATCTACCGCTTCGAGACCGAGGGGAAACGGGCCGACCTCCTCGATGGGGCCCTGTTCGCCTTCGTCCATACCACCGATCCCGAGGTTTTACTCACGATCGAAGCCCGGCCCGCAGGCGAAGGCGGGCCGATGAAGTGGCATTACGCGCTGGCCCGGATGTCGCTGGTCAACCTCCGGGTCCACCATAAGGACCGCGAAGTCTGGTCCGCCTTGTGGGTGAATCCCACCACGGACAATTCCCAACCTTACTGGGTCCGCAGCATCCCCGCGGGGCCTTGAGTCGCTGGTGGGAATGTCCCCGCCGTCGACATCCTCCTCGATCGTGGAGCGGCCCACCTGCTCGCGGTGATCGACGACCATTCACTTCTCGCTGAGGCCGGTGTCCTCCGGACCACGCCGCCGATGTGCCTGACGACGGGTGACGCCGACTTCCTGTCCGAATGCCTCGAAGAGGTTCTCGCGGAGTTACCCCGACTATGAGCGAACCTGACGCCACTAATGCGTTGCCCGGAGGGGAGTGGTGGGTGGAACTAATGGCGGAATCTCGCCGCCAGGGGGAGGAAGATCGCCGGATCGAGGAACTGCACGAGGCGGCCCGCGAAGGCAACACGGGCCGTGTCCTCGGGCTGCTTGACGCGGGCATGGATGTCGACCTCACCAACCGTCATGGAAGCCCCACGGCGCTGATGTGGGCGGTCCGGGGCGGTCATCTTGATCTAATCGGCGAACTCCTGGCCCGCGGCGCCGATCCGGCAGCGATGAGCTCGCATTGTTGGACCGCACTCACCGAAGCGCTTTTCCGGAACAACCCTCGGTGGCGGACGCAACCCGACCCCCGACCGCTCGAACTGCTTCTCGCGGCGGGGGCACGCTTTCGGCTCTATGA
>JAABUX010011074.1_pt1 | contig 10004 bp, 9 predicted proteins | sample 5561851 | NCBI WGS metagenome assembly JAABUX01 (sample SAMN10711883, study PRJNA513361) | rock metagenome | isolation source: Antarctica rocks | place: Antarctica: Victoria Land, Richard Nunatak red sandstone | collected 2016-01-03 | reverse complement strand
TCTCATCGGCTCGCCCCGCCTTGAGGCCGTCGCCGTGCTTGTCCCCCGGCCGGGTCGCCTGCAGCGCCTCAAGCGATGGCGGCGCTTCGCCGCCCACCACCGTGGGGATCTCCGCCGCACCGGTGACGGGCTTGTTGATCGGATTGCCGAGTGTCTGCGCGGCCTGACCGACCTGGGCCGCGGACGGGACTGCGGGGACCGGAACGGGATAAACCCCGCCTTCCGCCCGCCCCGGTTGGCTGATTGCAAGACTAGACAGCACCGTTGCCGCGCAGAGCAGCGCCCGCAGCTTAAACATGGTGCACCACTTGGACCTGACGGTGGAGCGGGTCGACCTCGACGGTCGCAGCTGTACCTGCCTGCGTGCCGAGCGCTTGGAACGCGCCGAGCACTTGTCCATCAACATTGACGGCGACGGGAACGGATTGGGGATTATGCGGGCCAAAGATGGCCACCGTGTAGCCGATGCTGGCGGCCAGTTTCTGCACGCCGGCATCGAGCGGTCCATTCCAGACGAACTGGACCGGCTTCTGCAGATCGTCGGGAACGACCGGAGCCGCTGATGCGGCGGTTACGTAGGCGGCAGGCTGCATACTGCCGATTTGCGTCATTTCGCTGTTCACCTGATCAAGCGTGCGATGAAGCGCCAGCTCGGCGTTCGGCATGCCGGTTGTCGCGACGTCCGTTGGCACCTGCGGCGTGCCGGCACACCCGGCCAGCAGCCCGATGGCAAGCAATGCTGGAAGCGCTGTGGCTAGGTTACCGCTCATCGTGCCTCTCCGGGTATGTCCGAAACAGCATCGGGGCTTTCGGCGCGAACGGTGCCATCGTAATTGCTGGAATTCAGGAACGGGGTCGCGTGGCCGCCCACTACAGCTAATCCGCCGCAAGCAGCATCGGCTCCGCCGCATCGACGTCTGGGTCTCGCAGCTTCATGCCCATGCCATGACCGTCGATCAGCTCGCGGGCGAGTTCGTCGATCACGCCCAGCTCGGCCTTGGTGTCCATTTCGCCGCGTGTGAGGCGGTCCTTCTTGCGGCGCTCGATCTCCTTGAGCGCAGACCCGCGCGGAAACACCTTGGAGAGCCGTCGGAGCGCCTCGCTGAAGCCCACGCGATCATACAGGCGGTTGCGCAACCCGGTGTCGCCTGGCGTGGTGCTGAGCGCCCACAGCTCGATCGGCCCGAGCGAGTTCACCAGCATCTGCTCGTATTTCTCGCCGTCGGCCGTCAGGATCGCGAGGAAGGGTGCGCCACCGGGCCCGGGGCCATTCAGCCCGTAGCGGACAATGCCAGCGCTCGCTTCGGTCAGGTTGAAGCGATTGATGATCTCGTCCGCTTCTTTCTCATCCCCTGCCTTGAGGATGAACCGGCCGGTTGCCTGCGAGGTAATCCCGTCGCCCATGTCCTGCAGCCGCTGCGATGCGAAGCCCAGTTGGATGTTGTGCTTCGGGCCTTCACGCACGTCGAGTTCCGCCTGCGCGCGGACTTGCGGGCTGTTCTGGGTGCGGTGCCACTCGTCGTAGTCAAGCCGCTTGACGCTCTCCATCACTTCGTGGAACCGCGCGAGATGGTAGTCATGCACGGCGGCGGGCACGTACTGGGCGTAGTCCGGGTGCAAGAAGAAGTTCCGCGCCAGCAGATGCCGCGCGAGCATATACATCATCTCGGTCTGGCGATTGGCCGACGCCGATCCGGTCGGCGCGACAGCCGCCAGGTCGAGACCGATGACCCGAGCCGGGCCGAAGTCCAGCTTGGTCGGGCTGTTCAGCGTCGGATACTTGCGGATGACGTCGTAAATGTAGCGCTCGAACAGCGAGCAGGAATCCTCGTGCGTCGCGTCGATCTTGAGTTTGTTGAACATGTCCCGGACCTGGTCGGTCCGCGCCGCGCTGATGAGATCCTGCATCGTCGGCACCGCATACCGCTGCGCCACTTCAGCCAGCCGGTATTCCCCGATCCCGATTAGCGCATTGACCACATCTCGCCACCAGGGCTCCTCGTGTTGAAGATCGATGTGCCGGCTTTGCAGCATCGCATCGACCTCCGGCTCGACACCAGCACGATACCGCTTTGGCGACCCACCGGGTACGTCGGTGCAGAGGCGGTAGGCTTCCTCCAGCACCAGCCCGATCATCTGGTTGATGCCCTCGAAGGGCGTCGTGGCGTCAGGCGGCAGGGTCGCCAGCGCCATGAAGTTCTGCAGAAAGGCCCGCTCCAGCGGTAGCGGATACTCGCAGCCAACCTGCAGGTCGAAGATGTTGACCTCGTAGCCGCGGCCGAACTGCATCGTCACGAAGATCGCCTCATGCCGGCGGTCCGGTCCAAGTGCCTCCTGCAGCAGGCGGATGAACCCCTGCACCGACGGGCCGATATCAACCTTGCCGATCAGCGGCAGCTTGGCGCCTTTCGACCCCATAACGGCGGTGCTGAGGCAAAGCCCCAAATTGATCGAGTTGGCGAGGACCGACTTACCCGAGCGGGGCGGTGCCACGAAGATGTCGAGCACCTGCGGCCGCACCGAGCCACCGGACGGATCATACGGCCAGATCGCGCCGTCGGGCCGTCGGAAGAGCACCGAGCCGCGCTCCCAGGGAGACGCGGTCCGGTTCCACGGCAGCATCGACAGCGCGTCGCCGAGCAGCGCCAGCGAGGCGGTCCCGGTGGAGGTGAGTGCCAGCCCCGGCACGCTGCTCATCGCGCCCTCAAGCGGGTCGCCGCAGACGCTGGTCGCCCGGCAGTTGCCCCAGCCTTCCAGCCGTTGGCTCAGGGTGGAGGCGCGGCGGCGGAGCTTGCGGCTGTCCTCGACCGGAGCCCAGGTCGCGAACGAGCAGCGCAGCTTGACAGAGATGTGGTTGTTCTGCTCGCGCTCCTGACACAGGGCCGCGAAAGCGCGGCGCAGGTCGCCGTTGCTGGGGAAAATAGCAAGGAAGCTGGCGCCGATCTCTTTCATCGCCATCGACGCCTTGCCGCCGCCCTCGATCAGGATCGCGCCCCGCCAGGGGATACGATCCTTGCCGAGTGCGGAGGCCAGCTCGATGAAGGGACGCGGGTCCTCCGGTCCGACCGCCATATCGACGGGAGCATATTCATAGTCGCCGATCTGGACCCGTTGGCCGCCTTGCGTCACGGCGTCGGCATGGAACATCTGGCTGCGGATCGACGGCCAGAGCAGGTGTTCCGGGTGCGCCTTTTCGTCCTCCTCCGGACAACGCGGCATCACCCGATCGCCGATCAAGGTCGCGCGCCAGGCAGACCCGGCGGTCTCGCGATAGAGCGACTCCCGGATCACCTTGAGCGACGCATGCGCATCGAGCTCGACACTGGCGACATCGGCGTTGCGGAGCGACGCGGTCACGCGGGACACGAAGGCTGCATGTCGGGCTGCCATGATCTCGGAGCGAAGATAGAAGCGCTGACCGTCGCCGACGCGCGGCACCTCCCGCGCCATCGCGTCCTGCTCCTCCTTCATCTGCTTGCGCTCTTCCTTGGTCAGCACCGCCTTGCGTGTCCACAACACGTAGTAGGCGGCCTCCCAGCGCATGATCCGGGGCCAGAGACGGGCGCGCTCGTCGAGAATGTCGGCGAGGTCGATGTTCAGCTCGCGTGCGACGGCCCGGCAGCTATCCAGATTAAGCCGGTCGATCTCGACCGCCGACAGTTCCGGGTCGGAGGCGAACCACCCGACGATCGCGTGCCCTTTGCCTTCGAGCGAGCCCGACAGATCGACACGCTGTGCCGCGGCCATGCGCGCCACGTCCTGGCGCGTCGCCATCTTGCGCATGCCATCGACGCGAATGATCGTGACGTAGTCGCTGTGCTTGGTGACCAGCGCGTCACCATGCGTCGTTTCCACGTCGCAGTAGCTGTAAAGCGGCTGACGCAGGGTCAGGGAGAGACCCGCGAGCATCTTGGCGAATGTGCCGATCATGGGCGACCCCTCGGAATGTGGCACTGCGTCATGCGGGCGACCTGTTCAGGCTGGCCCAATCACGCAGGATGTCTGGATAGATGTCGCGGCCATTCCGGAAGAGCCGACCCAGCGGCAGCAGCCGGACGCCGCCGAGGAGCGCCATGCGGCGCTCGTACTCGGATGCGGGTAATTCCAGCAGCGCGGCCCCGAGTTGGCGCGGGGAGTTCGTTCCAAGCCGGATGTCTGCCACCGCGGCGCGATCGTGCAGCGCGCGAAAGGCAGTGAGTGGGGCGTTTGCAGCGGGCGTAAATGTTGACTTGGGGGGCTGCCCGGAAACCGGAGAAGCACCAGCCGCGACGCAGGCGAGATGGACTTGGCGAGCGAGAACATTGACCGCCGCCTGCGCCATCTCCGGCAGCCAGATCAGCACCGCCTCGCTGTCGATGTCAGGACGGTTGAGGTGCTGCGGCAAATGGCAGAGCGGACAGCTGGCCACGATGTTCGACGGTGTTCTGTCGCCGTGATCGTCGTTGAGGTGATATGGCTCCTGCCAGCCTGCGGTCAGCTGACCGCAGAACTGGCAGGTCGCCGTAGCCGTGGAAGCGACCGCTCCCTGCTCGCCCGGCTCGGCATCGGCGCTCCAGGCCGAGGGGTGGGCCGAGAGGGCGAGCGGAAAGCGCGCCATCGCTAGCCGCCCGCGCCGAAGGTAACGACGCCCGCGGTGCTGGTGATGTTGGCGTTGCCGCCGCTGGTGGTGTTGGCGGCCTTGTTGATCCAGGTGCCGCCGGCCGCGAACAGGCCGCACAGCACCAGCCCGGCCATGCCCATCGCCACGCGACCGCTCTCGCGGTTCTGCGGCTGACGGCTCTGCCACAGCGCCCAGGCGCCGCCGAGCAGGCAGATCAGGGCTGCACCATACATCGCCATGGAGCCGACGAAGCCGCCCGTGGTGGAGCCTTCCTGCGCCATCGACTGCACCTGGGCGCCGATACCGGCAGTGCTCGGCGTAGCGGCCTGCGCCAGCGCCTGGCCCACCAGCGCCACCGAGGCGAGCAGACCCGCGATCGGCGCGTTGACGCTGACGGCGACGGCTCGGGCGCGGCTGGTGTGCAGACGAATGCCGCGCGGGATTGCCCGCGTCGGCACGATCGAGTTGCTGTAATTGAGGTTCACGTGAAGCTCTCCTTGCCGAGGGACCATCCCTCTGAGTGGATGGTCCCCGAGGCCGGAGCGAACGAATGAAAGAAAATGCGGATCACGCGCCCATGACGCCGACGAGCCACGCCGTGATCGTATAGATGTTGATCAGCAGCATGCCGAACACGAACTGTACGCCGCAGCCACCCCATCCGCGGTTGCTGCGGCCACTGGCGGCAGCGCGCCAAGCCATCATCGCGAAGAAGCAGGTCATCGCGCCGAACGTCTGGAAAAAACCCAGGAAGACCTGGACGATATTGAGTACGGTGACACCGGGCGTGGCGCCGAGTATGCCGCCCGTGTTGACCGGCGCGTAGCTGGTGAGGCCGGCGACCACCGAGATGGCGACGGCCGAGCCGCCACTGATGTCGACCCTGGTGAGAATGGTGGGGAAGGAGGCGCACGCGCCGCTGACGAGCAGCGCCAGCCATGGAATCCAAGGCTTGCCGCGGAATGGATTGTGCGGCTGCGCTTGTTGCCACATGCCCCAGGCCGCGAACAGGAACAGCCCAATGGCGCTGCAATACAGGAAGGTCGGCAACAGCACGCCGAGGATAAGCGCGAGTTGCTGCGCGAAATTAACCAGACCCTGCATCGCCGATCTCCTACTGGATCAGGCCATGGTCGGTTTTCACCATCCAGGTCGTACCCCTTTGGGAGATGCTGACCACCTTGCCCCACCCTGGCACATCGTCACCGGGAGAGACCGGCAACTGCCGCTCCTCGCCACCGGACCGGTCCAGCTCCGACAGCATCGCGAGACCAGGTGAGGCTGCCTGCACATGGTAGCGATGCGACCCGGTGTCGGCCGGGAGCGCCGCGGGTAACGGATATCGCGCGACGATGGGCGTGACCCCTGTACCGGTCGATCCGCCGGTTGCACCGGCAGGCTGCACAGCGCTTGGTTGCGCTTGCCCGGCCGCGCTTACGGCGCGACGCGCCTCTGCCAACGAGATGCGGCGACCAAAATCCGCCAGGGCGACGTCGACGTGCTGGCCGACATGCTCCTGATCCTGGCGAAGCTGCGCGATTTCTGCGCGCTGATCGCGCACCAGCGTGCCGAGCTGCGCCACCAGATCCAACACCTGCACCTGCTGCGGCTCGGTCATCGGCGCGGGACGCAGAGCGGCGATGGCGACGACTGCATCCGGCTGCGGCCTTGTCGGTGCCGGGGCCGACGACTGAGCGGCTTCATCGGTCTGCTTGAGCGGGCCGGGAGCGGCGGCCGAAGCACCAATCTCCTGGGCCTGCGGGGTTGCCTCGACTGCAGGGGCTGCTGGCGCAGTTCGGGCGACCGGGATCGGGGGTCCGGGCGTTGCCGCAGGCGCGCTTGCGACCTCGCGATTGGGCTCTGGGATGGACGTGGGCCCCCCTTGACCGCCGAGTTTGAGGAACTCGGCCATGTCGTCGCCGTGTTGCGATGTGATGCTCACGGGAGGTGGCGCTCGGTAGAGCGCGGTCGGATGTGTCGGTTCCGGCGCGCGCGCTAGGCGAGCGGCTGGAGCGACAGGCGCCGGTGCGGACATGCTCGGCATCTCGTTCAATGCCGCGTCTCGGGCATGCGTCGCTATCCGCGAAGCGTCTGCGAAGCTGTAATGGTTGTAGGGAGAAATCCAGAACACGCCGCCGGCGACGGCCAGCACGCCAACGCTGCACGCCGTCACCATCAAACCGTTGCGACGACGCTTCCGCACCGCCGGCGGCGTCTCCTGTGTCAGCCGCTCGCCTCGATCGACCGAGCGGAAGCCACCCAAGCGATCCGTGCCAGCACTCGACGACGGATGCGAGAGTGTCTCCTCGGCCTCTTCGACTTGGATCTCGGCGCGGTCGGTGATGTGCGTGTCCATGGCGATCCCGCTTTGGTTCAACTGCCATCAGGATCGGACCGGCCGGAGCGAACGACCGCACGATAATCAGTATTGCGGACGGGTTTCCCTGACTGGCGCCAGAAACATCACGCCCACGTTCACATTGGCGTCGAGATGCACCGTTGGACCGCGCGGCGCCTGCTGGTTGAGCGTGTTGCCGAGTTGCTGCGCGGCGACGCCGGCACCGACGCCAAGCTGCTGCGGGAAATTCAGCTGGGTTGCATAGCTGGTGCCGCCCAATGGGCTGAGCACACCGACCGTGTTCGACGTGGTGGCGAGGGCCTGTCCAAGCCCCTGCACGAAGGCCGCCGCAGCCGGAAGCGCAAAACGGGCCAGGTAATGCTCATCGACGCTGCTGGCGACCGTGGTTTCCATCGTCTCCGGCGCGGTGACGATCGCGTCGACGCCGATGCTCTGGCCACGATGCTCGATCGTGTTGATCCGCACGACCAGGCGGTCGGACGACCCGCTCCCGTTGGAGGTCGCCTTGCCGAACGTGCCGATCATCCGATCCCCGGCCAGCGGGCCGGAGTCAGCCTGCAATACGACCGGTCCCTCGGAATCGGACGAGGCGGCCAGGACCGTGTGCGCGAACACGCCGCGGCCGGCCGCCATGATCAGCCTCCCGACATCACCGCTGCCGTTTCCATTGCCGGGAAATCGGGAGTTCAGGGAGGCGGTTTGTGTGCCGCCGGCACTGCTTCCCGATTGCCCCTCGGCACCGCCGTTCCCGCTTTCGCTCGAAGACTGAGCGGGCTGCAACACGACGTCGGTCTTCGGCGCGCGCCCGTTCCAGCCGCGCAGCAGCCGGTTGACGGCGTCGTTATAGGCCGCTTGCTCCTGCGGATCGGCAGGCGTGGTTTGCGCGGCAGTGTGCCCGATCGGGTCTGGCGTGTATTGGATAGGCTGTGCGACGGGCGCCGGGCGGGCCGGTGAGACCAAACGCAGCGGCGCCGGCGCAGCGGGCGTCAGCGTGGATGTCGGGGTGGCTGGGGGTGCTGCCAGCAACGACTGGCTCGCAGCGATCGGCGGCGTGTACGAGACGCCGCGTCGTGCCGCCTGGTCCGCTTGCTCGCGGTTTGCCTGCAGCGCCAGCTTGTCCTGTTGCGGGTTGCTTTGCAGCCCACCGGGCAACGGATCGACGACCGGCAAGCGCGACACTTGCGACGTCAATGGCGGGGCCGAGCCGGACATCGAGACGTAGGCAATCAGGCCAGCTACCGCCACGACACATCCGCCAATGACGAGAAAACGTCGTGGCCCGGCATAGGCGGAACGGTTGAACACTGTGCTGATCTGTAGCTTGTTTGCGAAACCCGACATCAGCGTGCGTCCTTCAGTTCGGCGGAGACGGTGCGAGAATTGACGGAGAGCAACACCACCGGGGTGCTGGGAATCGCGTAGATCGTGGTGCCGCCTTCCCCACTCTCCGAGGCATCCCAAGCCGGCGACATCAGCGTATAGCGGGTGCGAATGTAGGTCTCGCCTCCCAGCCGCCAGGCACGCACTTCGTCGGGCGACACCCCCGCGACGTCCAATGGCACCGCGTCAGCCGGGGCGACACCCGCAAGCATGGCGTTGAGATAGGGCGCACCCGTAACCGGGGCACCGGGACGGGTATCCACCATCACCCTGGCGTTCGGCCCCCGGTCGGAGACATGAACGCTTAGGTCCGCATCATAGCGATCCCGGCCGGAGATCAGCAGGAAGGAGAGCGGTTTCGGCGCATTCTGGAGGTTCACCACGAGGCCCCCACGCGGGACCAGGGACATCGGCGTGATCTCGATGGTGTTGCTGCCCTTGACCGGGACGCAGACGTAGAAACCGACGGCATTCACCGACGGGCTGCCATCACCACCAGAGGCTGACTGCGAGGAGTTACAATTGGTGCCGCCGGCGACGTTCGCAGCATTGCTGTTGGTGTTCCAACCGACCGGCCAGGGCTGGCCGGTTGCGTCGAAGAAGCTGATCGCCGTCGGATAGCCGCGCACGGTCTGAATGATGTTGGTCGCCTGACCGGGTGCGAAGGCGGCGCTTACCATCCGGCTGACCGGCGACGCCACCTGCTGCGTCGCCTGCTCCTGGGCCTGTTGCGCGGCGCCATAGCGGCGTTGCAACTCGAGGATCATTTCTGGTGTGAACGGAATGGCGTTATGAACCGCTCGTTGGCCCGCCGGATCCAGCGCGTCCAGCCCCTGGTTTGCAGGGGGCGGCGGTGGAGGGGTAGTCAGAGTATTTCCCGCGTCCTGCGCGAACGACGCGACAGGCGCAAGCCCTCCGACCAGCAACATCGCGATGAGGGGACGCGCGCGCACGATGACCTCTCTTTCAAAACGCTTTGGCGGTAAGTTGCTCGACGGCCAGACCGTCCGGATGGTCCTGGTCATTCATCCGTACAATTGTGGCGGTCATCATCAGGTTCGACGTGCTCGACTGATTGACGTTCTCGCAGGTCTGCACCATCGGGAACTGAATCTGATAGGCCAGACGGCCGCCGATGATCGACGTCTCCCGTATGATCGCACTGCGTTGCGCCTGGGCGTAGCAGGTCAGCCGGGCCTTCTGCATCTCGTCGAAGTTGCCACCCTTGATATAGCTGGCGCCGAAGCTCGCCCACCCGTTGCGGGTGTAGTGCAGGCCCGCCGTGTTCAGCTGCTGCGGAAAGTCGTGATAGTTGACGTTGTAGGGAGCCGACACCCATTTAACCGCCCACTGCAGCAGCTCGGTGTCGTCGACGATCGGACTGTCCAATGCTACCGCCGGCGTCGGAGGACTGCGTCCGTCCACGTAGAAATAAAGCGGCCTGGTCGGATGAGTCCAGACATAGGCATCATGGATCACGAACACCGACAACAGGGCCGCCAGAACAATGGCAAGCAGAATGCTGTAGCGAACCACCCATCCCTGAAAGTCCGGGTCGGATAGTCGGCGGTTCACGGCAGCGGATTGGTTCTGCATGGCGGCTTCCTGCAAGGCGGTAGAGGGACGATCGCCGAAGTTGGGGCGAACGGCGGCAACTGATTACGC
>JAABUX010011073.1_pt1 | contig 10004 bp, 8 predicted proteins | sample 5561851 | NCBI WGS metagenome assembly JAABUX01 (sample SAMN10711883, study PRJNA513361) | rock metagenome | isolation source: Antarctica rocks | place: Antarctica: Victoria Land, Richard Nunatak red sandstone | collected 2016-01-03 | reverse complement strand
CCAGACGGTTCGACCGCGCGGCGTCGAACCAACTCCCGTCGGAATCCGTCCGCAACCCGCCTGATCGCGGTTCAGGGTTGAGCCTAAGAATCGTTCAGTCGGACCAATCGAACCGGAAGGCCATGACGATCACTCCAGAGGCGATCGACCGGCGACGACCCGGTTGCGGGATCGCTTGACCGAAAACTGACTTTGGGAATAGAATTAGGTGGGTCACGATCCGGCCCGGTCCGCTCTGTCCTGGCTCGACGCCATCATATCAATCAGTCTGTTCGCGGAGCGCGACCGGCCGGCCGGCTCGCTGATTGGAGTCTTCCGATGAAATCGTGGATCATCTTGATGGTGGTGGCGGCGGTTGTCACCGTGACAGCTTCGGTGGCCGTGCCGTTCCTCGCCAACAACTCGACGGCGGGCGCTCCCAGGGCGATCCCCGCCCCGACCGAAATCGCCGACAACGCTCCCCAGGTGGAAGTGGTCGACCCCTTGGCCTACGACTTCGGGGTGATGGCCCAGGAAACCGAGCGGACCCACGGCTGGACGTTCAAGAATACCGGCAAGGGGACGCTGGAACTGCGAAACCTCGGAACCGACTGTTCCTGCACGGTGGCGCAGATCGGCAAGGCGGAAGCGGGCGACAAGAAGACGATGCTTCCCGTCGCGTCTGGGGCGTCGGAGCCGATCGAGTTGAAGTGGAACACCCGGAAGATCGACGGCGGTTACCGGAAGTCGGCGCGGATCGGGACCAATGATCCTCGGACCCCCGAGGTCGTCCTGTCCGTTCAGGGAAAAGTTTACCCGGCGCTGGTGGTCTTCCCGGCGGACTCGGTGGTCAGCTTTCAAACCGTGAGCAACGATGAGCCGTTCGTTCGCAAGGTTTATCTTTACTCTAAAGAACGACCGCAGACGAAGATCACCCGCCTGGTCTGCTCGAAGCCCGAATTGCTCGAGGTCAAGGAAGCACCGATGACCGCCGAGGAGTTGGCCGGCTTCAAGGTGGAAACAGGACTGGCGATCAATGTGACCCTGAAACCGACCGACAAGCTCGGGTCGTTTAGCGAGGAGGTCTTGATCCAGACCGACCACCCGGACAGGCCGGAAGTCCGCCTGCGGGTGACCGGCAAGATCACCGGGCCGATCACGTTCACGCCGGAGCGGGTGACGATCCATGGCGCGAACGCGCTCAATGGTGGCTCGGCCAACGTGCTTGTCTGGGTCCGGGGTCGAGCGGCCGACATCAAAGTGGAGAAGGCTCCGCCCGGATGCGAGGTCGCGGTCACGCCGATTCCACTCCCGGCCGGCGTCAAGGGGGCGAAATACAAGATGGCGGTCCGGGTCGCGCCCGGGACCCCGGCGGGGCAGATCAACGATGAGATCGTCCTCAAGACCGACCATCCCCAGGCGTCCGAGATCCGGATTCCGGTTGACGTCTTGGTGCAGAGCAGCAATTGATCGCAAGTCATTCCCCCTCAGGCTATTGGACAGCAAAGACTTCAGGTCGCCGATCCGCCCACCTGGTGGCGGCTCTTGAAGCTTCCTTCGTCGGGAATCTGCTCAAGCGAGACGGATCGGCGGCTGACTCCGCGGTGGGGCAGGATGCCTCGCCTTTCGTTCTTGCCTCTATTCCAAAGGATCACGATGCCGCTTTCCTCGTTCCGGCCCGTGGCCGCCGTCGGGTTCGTCGTGGCGGTCTTGCTTTATGTGGGTTGCGCCCGGACTTACGAGACCGCCGACCCCGCCAAGGGGGCCGTCGCGGTCCCATCCCCCGAGCCGTCGCGAGTCTCGGCGCCCGACCCGCGGCCTCCCGCCGGGGGTGCGACCGAACCGGAAGCTCCCGTCGAACCCACCGCCGCGGCGACCGACCAGGACCCGCTCAAGAAGTTCGCCGCCTGGTCGAAGAGGCCACCGGCCGCGGTTCTGGTGGTTTCCGGCGAGCAGAACGGCTACTTGCAGCCGTGCGGTTGCACCGATGGCCAGCTTGGCGGCCTGGGCCGGCGCTATGACCTGGTCGAGAAGCTCAGGGCCAGGGGCTGGCCGGTCGCCGCGATCGACCTGGGGAACCTGATCCATGACCCCGCCGGGAGCCGAGGCGGGCCGCAGCAAGAAAAGATCAAGTTCGACACCGCGCTCAAGGCGCTGACCGCGATGAAGTATGCGGCGGTCGCCGTCGGTCCCGAAGATTTGAAGCTCGGGATCGGCGAAGCGCTCGGGTTGTTCCTCAACTTGAAGTCGCCACTCTTCCTCAGCGCCAACCTCAAGCCGACCGAGGGGCTCGAGGGCGCCGTCCGGGCTTCCACCATCATCATCGATGGCCCGGTCAAGGTTGGGGTCACGGCCGTGCTGGAGCCTGCCGCCTTCGACGCCCTGGCCGACCCCGACAAGGCGGCTCTCCTCACCCTCCAAGCCCCCGAGGAAGCGCTCCCCGGCGTGCTGACCCAACTCGAAACGGATTCGCAGATCCAGGTATTGATGGTCCAAGGGTCTCCCGACGAAGCGAAGCGGCTCGCGGGTTTGTTCCCGGGCTTCGACCTGGTGGTTTCGACCGCGCAGTTCGACGACCCCGACGAGCGGCCCGAGGTGTTGAACGGGGGGAAGACCACCCTGATCAACGTCGGCCGGAAGGGGAAATATGCCGGGGTCGTCGGCCTCTTCCCGGGGGCAAGTCCAGCGGTCTCGTTCGTGCTCCAACCGCTCGAAGGCGGGAGCTTCCACGAGGCCGAGCCGATGCGGGCGTTGATCGACGACAACTTCCCGTCGATGCTCAAGCTGGTCGGCGTGGTCGAAAACTATAGCCGGACGGCGAACACCGCTTACCCGGTGGGGGCCAGCTACGTCGGCGCCCAGTCGTGCCAGGCGTGCCACCCCAAGACGTTCGAGAAGTGGTCGTCGACCAAGCACGCCAACGCCTACACCGTGCTGACCAACCCCAAGCGGAACCGCGAGGCCGACGCCGAGTGCATCTCGTGCCATACCACCGGTTTCGGCTACGAGACTGGTTGGGTTTCCGCCGCGAAGACCCCGTACCTCAAGGGGAACCAGTGCGAGAACTGCCACGGGCCGGGGTCGCTTCACAACGCCGAGCCGGACAACCTCACCTACCGCCAGCCGATGCACAAGACTGCCGAGGTTGTGGACAAGGGGGGCTTTTGCATCAGTTGTCACAACGACGACAACGGCCCGCACTTCAAGTTCGACTCGTACTACGCCCAGATCTTCCACAAAGGTCTCGACACATATAACGACCCGAAGGTCCACCAGGGGCAGCCCCGCAAAGTCGCCACTCGCCAACCCTGAACCGCTTCGCTTCGCTTCAAAAGGAAAAGGATTTTCCCATGCGGGAATCGGTCGTCCCCCCGTCCAAGCTCGACGGCTTCGTCGCCAAGTATCGCCAGGACCACACCCATCCGGTCAACCACTTCCTCCACCTCGGGATGGGCTGGCCGATGTGCGCCGCGGCGGTCCTGCTCTTGCCGTTTCACCCGCTCTGGTCGGTGGGGTTGGTCCTGGGTGGGTATGTGTTGATGTTCGCGGGCCACTTCCTGTTCGAGGGCAATAAGCCGACGATCTTAAAGCACCCGAGTACCCCCTTCGTGATGGCCTGGGCCGTCGTCCGGGGACTGGTTGTTGGTTTGGGCCGCCTGGTGACGGGCGGTCGTCGGCTGGGTTGACTTTGATCGATGTCGCGGAGATTTAGTCGTGCCAAAATCCGAAGCTGATCTCGGGAATCGTCCGTCAGCTTCAGAGCGGACGATGACGCTTGATGCCTTCACCGCGATCGATTGGCCCGAAGGTTTTTTGGGTGAATTAGCCCGAGGAGTTGTGACCGAGATCGCCATGCCGGGGATCAACCACTGCTTCATCGTCGGCCGAATTGCCGACATGTTCATTTTTCACGAGCACGATCATCAGGGAGTGATTCGGTATGGATCAGGCGGAGCAAATTGTCGGATCTGGTTGCCGGGGATTCATTCCTGCCGCCGACCAGACCAGGCGATCTACCTGCTTCCGGAGCAGATTGGCCGTCGGATCTGGCAACGATGGATTCCTCAGATTGTCGTCGAGGTGGTCAACCGGCAAAGTGAGCATCGCGATTATGTCGAAAAGCGGGAAGAGTATCACCTCTTTGGTGTTCTCGAGTACTGGATTTTCGATCCCAAATGCCGCAAGCTGCTTGTCCTCAAACGGTGGGGCGACTTATGGCACGAAAAGGTATTCGATGACTCCGGATTGTATCGCACCGAACTTCTCCCCAACCTCGAAGTGTCCGTGGGACGAATCCTCGGTCCGGTGCCCGAAGAGGACGACGACGAGTTTGATGACGTCGAAATTTGAAGCCGAAGTCCGATCTTTCGAGAAGATGAGGAACCGCGATGGCCGACCCGATCATGTATGACGACTTCGCCAAGGTGCAGCTCCGGGTGGCCAAGGTGCTCGAAGCCCGCCCTCACCCGAACGCCGACAAGCTGATGCTCTTGCAACTCAGCGTCGGCGAGGAAACCAAGCAGATCGTGGCGGGGATCAGGCTCCACTACACCCCCGAACAACTCGTGGGCAAAAGCATCGTGATCGTCAACAACCTCGAACCGGCGATCATCCGCGGCGAGACGTCCAACGGGATGCTCTTGGCGGCGACGTCGGGCGAGCAGGTGATCCTCGTTACCGTCGATGACCCGGCGTGCGTCTCCGGGGCGAAGATCAAGTGAGGGGAGTGGCCGAGGGCTTCCCTCGGTTGAAGATCCAGTACCCGGGCAAGCCCGCCGCGATGATCGCCAGCCCGGCGATCGACTCCGTCGGGCTGCTCCGAAGCATACTCCCCAAAAGCAGGCAGGACGCCACCGTATAGGCAATCGGCGTGAACGGGTAACCCCACGTCCGATACGGTCGGGGGAGGTCGGGCCGTCGCGCCCGGAGGACAAACACGCTGGCGATGGCCAAGGTGTAAAAGACCGTCCCGCCGAAGATGACATAGGTGAACATGACGTCGTAGAGCGGCGTAACGTGGAGTTTTTGCCACGCGACCAGGATCGGCGCGGGCCAGCCCGACGTCGGCGGCTCGACGAGGATCAACGCCGCGCCGACGACCATCAGGACCACCGACCAGACCGCCTGCGCGATGATCGCGTTGGCCGGGGTCTGGAACCGGGGGTGGACCCGACAGAGGCCCGCCGGAAAGAGGCCGTCGCGGGCCATCGCGAAGTAAGCTCGAGGGCCGGACAGGGCGTTGCCGTTGAGCGAGATCAAGGTCGACGCCATCACGACCAGGCCAATCACGCTCAAGCCCGCCGGGCCGAGCAGGTGCTCGAAGAAGTCGGCCGCGACGATCCGGGGGGAACCCTTCTTGGTTGACGCCGACGAGATTTCGTCGAGCGGCAGGACCATGTGATAGATCAAGGTCATCCCGAGATAGAGCACGATCAACGCGATCATCCCGCCGATCAAGGCCCGAGGGATGTTCCGCCCGGGGTCGCGGATCTCCTCAGCCAGCGCCGCGGCGTTGACCCAGCCGTCGTACGCCCACAAGACGCTGACCATCGCCGCCGTGATCCCGCCGAACAGCCCCCAACCCGGCCGGGTTGGCCAGATCGGCGTTAGGAGGCCCGGGTTGACCCGCCCCAGCAGGAACGGGAGGACGATCATGCTCGCCAGGGCACCCACCTTGAGCACGGTCCCCACCACCTGGACCCCACCCCCCACCTTGGTCCCGATCACGTTGACGACCGCGAGCAGGATCGTCGCGCCGACGGCGGCGCCGGTCTGCCAGGCGAGCGAGGGGATGGTTGCCGGTGCCGGGACGAGCAAGGCGAAATAAAGGCCGAACGCCGATGCCAGGGTGGCGATCGACCCGGTCCGGATGATCAAGAGCTCGGTCCACCCGAACAAGAAGGCGGGGAGCCGGCCGAACGCTTCGCGGAGGTAAACATAGGGTCCTCCCGCGTTCGGGAGCATCGTCCCGAGTTCGGCTAGGGTCAAGGCCCCCGCCAGACTGAACAAACCGCCCACCACCCAAACCAGGGCGATCCCCCCCAGAAACGGGACGTTCCGCGCCACGCCCGCCGGGACGATAAAGATTCCCGACCCGATCACCGAGCCGACCACGACGCAGAGCGCTTCGGTCGCCCCCAACACGCGCGGCAACTGGGTTTCTCGCGGGGTGGAGACTGGTGTCGTCATGCGTCCTCGGTCGGTCGGTCGGAGCGGGGGGCCGTCTGGATCGGTCCGTTGGGGATCAAGCGGCGGGTTTCGATGCGGCCGTCCCCGGCCTGGCGGCGGCGGGAGCCGGAGCGGCGGGCACGGGTCCGGCGGCCTCGGCGGCGGTCTTGAGCGCGGCGGTGGCGGCGTCGATCCGCTCGATCAACTGCCCGGTCTGGCCGGCGACCATCTCGGTGTCGGCATCGAGGATACCCTGTCGGACCCCCGGCAAGGGCCAGGACGCATAGCCGGTCGTCAAGCCGGGGGCGTAAACCGCGTGCTTGAACCAGGGGCGGCCCGGCAACCCGCCCGCGAGGAGGAACTGCCGCTCGACCCGCGTCAAGGCGTCGTTCACCTTGGCGAACTGAGCGGGGGCGACTCCCTCGCGCCGGGTGATCGCCTCGGTGGCGGCATCGACCGCCTGCGCCTGGATTTCAAACGCCTTGATGGCCGCGACCAGCCGAGGCAAACCATCGAAGCCCAGCGAGGGGCGGGCGGCGTCGCCGTCGGTGGCTCGTCCCTTGCGGGCGACGGTTCGCCGGAGGTCGTCGACGTAGTCGCGGAGGGCGTCGGCATACGGTGTGAACCGAAGCGGGACGACCTCGGCGCCGGCGGCGCGCATGGCGATCAAGGTGAACAGCTTGGCGGCGGTGGCGTGGGTGATGAACTCGGGGTCGCCAAACTTCTCCATCCAGAAGAAGTCGTCGTAAACCGAGTGGTACACCCCGTACCGGCCGCTAAACCCGGCGTCGAGGCAAGGGACGCCCAGGTGGTCCAAGAACGCCGTGTAGTCCGACCCCGAGCCGAGGGGGTTGAGCAGGGGCGCGAACTTCCGGGGGCCACCCGCGAGCAGTTTAGCGGATTCATCCACGTTGGCGGTGTCCCAAACCCCGCCGAGGTCGACCGGCGCCGTGTTCGCGTAGGCGGCGCGTTTCTTGGCCATCCACAGGTCGCGGAGGGTCCGCCCCGACCGGACGTCGTGGACCCCACCGGCCGCGTCGAGGAACAGGTCGCGGAGCGACGGGACGCCATCGACGTCGAGGTCGGGGCCGGACACGGCGACGTCGACGTTGAGCATCATGACGGCCTTCTCGGTGATCTCGGCGGCGTGCTGATCCGCCCACTCGGTCGAGCCGACCAGGCCATATTCCTCGGCGTCCCAACTGGCGTAGACCACCGTCCGCTTTGGCTTCCAACCATTCTTGACCGCCGACCCCAGCGCCCGGCACATCTCCAGCGTGGTCGCCGTGCCGCTCCCCGGATCAACCGCGCCGTAGACCCAGGCGTCGCGGTGGTTGCCGACCATGACCCAGCGGTCGGGTTCAACCTCCCCCTTGAGGTGGGCAATCACGTTCCAGATCGTCCGGACCTTGTAGTCCATGTCGATCGCCATGTGGACCTCCACCGGCCCAGGGCCGACGTGGTAGGGCATGGGCAGCCCCCCTTGCCAGCCGGCGGGGACATTGGGTCCGCCCATCGCCTCCAGGATCGGCCGGGCCGACTCATAGCTGATCGGCAGCGAGGGGATGCTCGCGTAGTAGTCCTCGCGGACCTGGCCGGTGGCCTTCTCCCACGCCTTGATGGCCTCCGGCGAGTCGTCATAGCCTTTTTGTGGTGAGCCGACAATCGGAAAGCCATTTTTGAAGTCGATCGGCAACCGCGGCGCGTCTTTGAGCGACGGCCCGTTGGGTGTCGAGGGGTCGCCCGGCCCGAGCGAGAGAAATTGGACACTCCCGCGTTGAAACGACGATGGCGACCGGTACGGACCGCCGGGAAAGGTGTCTCCCTTGCCGTAACCATCGTCCTGCGGGTCGGAGTAGATCAAGATCCCCTTGGCCCCTTTTTTCTGGGCGTTGCGGACCTTGAGGCCGCGAAATACTTCACCGTAGCGGACCAGGACGATCTTCCCCTTGACGTCGACGCCCAAGCGTTCGAGCACCGTGTAGTCTTCGGGGCGGCCGTAGTTGACGTAGATGACCTGCGCGGTCACGTCGCCCGAGACGCCGTAGCCGTGGAACGCGGGGAGAACCTCGGGGCTGGCGGAATCCTTATCGGCGTTGATCGCGTCTTCGGTGGTCTTCAGCGGTTGGCCGTTGGGGCGGACGATCGCGCACGTCGACTTGGTCGGGTAGTTGAGCAGGACTTCGTACTCGGCGAGGTCGGCTTGCCAGCCCCAGCTCCGGAGCTTGTCGCGGACGTCGACGGCGGTCTTGTAGTCGGCGGGGGTGCCGGCGACGTGCGGTTCCTCGGTCAACGCTCGGAGCCAGGACCGCGCCGCGTCGGGCGTAGGGACGCTCAGGGCGTGGGTTTCGGCCTTGGTCTGCGCGGCCCGGGAGGCGGGGGTGAAGCCGATCGGGCCGTCGTCGGCCGAGAGGCTGGTGGTGGCGACAGTAGCGGCGGAGGCGAAGACGAAGCGGACGGAACGGAGGAACCGACGTCGCCGCATGAGGAGATATCCTTGGCTCAAAATCCCGCAAGCGCTTGACAGCACGCGAAGGTCCGGTCGAAACTCGGAACACCTTCGGTATCAACAAAATACGCGGACGCGAAGCGCGAAACCAGACCCAGCCTCCCCCTTTTTGCCACACCAGGGCAACCCGTCCACCCCAGCAGCGCCGCGTCCAGAGCCGAACCCGAGGCGAGTCCGCCGGTGCCGACCACCCACCCCACCCCGCACAAGGCGACGCTCGACGGCCTCCGGTTCCTCGCGTTCCTGGCCGTCTTCTTCTTCCACGCCGAGAACCAGCGGTTCCCTTGCCCCTGGGGCTGGGGAGGGGTCCGGGTCTTCTTCACCTTGTCGGGCTTCCTGATTACCCGGATCTTGATTCGCGACGAGTCGGGAAGTCTGGTCGCCGACCTGAAACGATTCTATCTCCGCCGGACGCTCCGGATCTTCCCGTTGTATTACGCCTTGATCATCGCCGTCTGGCTGGGCGGCGGCTTGACGCATACGGTCTGGTTCCTGAGCTACCTGGCCAACGTCGAAGCGTACCTGTCCGCGAGCTTCGACACGACCCTCGGCCACTTCTGGACCCTGAGCGTCGAGGAGCAGTTCTACCTGATCTTCCCGCCCTTGTTCTGGGCCACCCCCCGGCGGTACCGGCTCGGGCTGGTCGTGGCCTTGATCGCCGGGTCGGTCGGGTTTCAGGTTTACGCCCATTCAGCCCTCCGGATGCCGATGGCAAAGTGGCTGACCCCCTACTGCGCCTCCGACCTGGCCTGGGGAGCGCTGGCGGGGATGATCGAACTCCGGACCCGACCGCACCGCTTCGAGGCGACCGCTCTGGTCGCGGCGGGCGTGGGATTGCTCGTGATCGCCTGGCGGCTCAACGAGGGTCGGTTCGGCTTCGCCCCGCGCTGGCAACTCGACCTGGCCCCCTCAGCCTACGGGTTGGCCGGCGCTTGCCTGGTGTTCGGCCTCTGGCGGACCACCAACCCGCTCCTCGTCTGGCCGCTGTCGTTCGCGCCGATCGCCTACCTGGGGCGGATAAGCTACGGGTTGTACGCCTTCCACCTGCCTGTCCTGCGGGGATACGGCCAGATCGAGATCCCGTACGCCTTTTATATCCCGCAGATCTACCGGCAATTGATCACGACGATCGTGCTCGCCGCGCTCTCCTGGCGGTTCTTCGAGGGGCCGATCAACCGCTGGAAGGACCGGTTCGACCCGCCTCGACCGACCCATCTGGAATCACGAAATGGTGGACGAGAAAAAGTCGGACTAGTGTCCTGACTCAGAAATTCGGTTCATAAGTTTGCGCTTTCGTCTTCCCTCTGGTAAAGTCTCGATAAAGGAGAATTGCCATGGGACGACCGAT
>JAABUX010011071.1_pt1 | contig 10004 bp, 5 predicted proteins | sample 5561851 | NCBI WGS metagenome assembly JAABUX01 (sample SAMN10711883, study PRJNA513361) | rock metagenome | isolation source: Antarctica rocks | place: Antarctica: Victoria Land, Richard Nunatak red sandstone | collected 2016-01-03 | reverse complement strand
GCTTGCAAGTGCTTGAAAAGTTGATTCGCTTGCGTGGGGTGATCCTTTGTGGTTCTAGGGCTGCTGAGGACGACATTTGCCGCTTCCGGGCATCGCACCCACATGTCACCGTCACGATGTAGCCCACCCAGCCTGTCCACGTCGCGTCAATCACGCATTGATCCCTGTATGGCCTCGCAGTCGTGCATGTAAGCACCCACGCCGCGGCGTGAGTACTTGTGCGGGCGGCAATGCAATGGCATCACTGTAGCGCTCGAGTTGCTGGACAGCACACTACCTGAAACATGAGAACATTGTACGATCGTTATTCACGACCGCACAGCTTCATTTTGCCGCACTGTCAGACACCTGCCAGTGCCGATTCAAATATGCCGTGGTGCAAGTTTTGCATGGATCATATGATGGTTGTTAAAGCGATCGCGGCCGTGTAAAGAAGGTCGGCCGCCGAAGGAGAACCTTGCCACGAGGTCGGAGACGCCGGCGCCGTGAGCAAGCAAATCCGGCGGCGGGCGTGAAGACCGTGGCGTGAGCACTACGCTCCGGTACCGGTGAGGGCACCCCAAACGCCCGAACCACCCCATGGGATCACGCTGCCGACCCGGCATGGACCTAACGTCGTGATCTCTGATCACAAAGGAGCGGCCTGGACGCACCCCACTGGGGTCGTCTGGGTTAGGGTGGCTAAGCGCGAGTGCAGCCTGTGGTTTACCACGGCTGACGCCCCCGAAACGCTAGACGGTTCCCAGCCATCGTTGCCTCTGGCACGCTACTCCCACGGCTTAGCGATATCGCTCCGGCGACCCCCACTCTCCCTTCGGGGAATCACAAGCGCTTCGGTGCTCCTGCGCACTGTCGTGTTCATGATGGCTATGTTTTGCGCCTGGGTACCCCCCGCCCGCGCAAGGCTGTATGCCTTTTGCCCAGAAGCTGCATCTACTGGCACTCCAAACAGGCTCGGCGGTACGAATACTGACACGTCCGGCTCACGTCCACCGACACCACATGCAGGCATGGATCCAGCAGCTAAGGCAGCAGCAGACCTGGCCAAGGCGGCCATCAGCGCAGGGCCGGCCGCACCCGTCAGGGCGCACAGCAGCGTCTCAACTCTGCGCTTCGTCGCCAGCGCAGATGGCATCGAGCGGCAAACCGTCAGCGGTTACATGCCCTCCGATGAACATGGCAGGCAGCAGCGCCGCAAGCATGGCAAGCTGCTCGTCCTTATATCGGGCCTTGACCTCCTCGGTCACTCGGTGGCCAGCGCACAGCAGCTGATCCACCACGAATTCACCAGACACAACCGCACGGCCGCGATCGAGCTCAAGCAGATCACGGTGCACGCGAACCCGCTCAGCGAAGAGGCGGCAGGCTCAACGGCCATTGTCGATGTCACCGGCGACCCTGGCCTCTTCGAGGCCATGGTGGACAGCATGGACGAATTCCCCTGCCGTCTGCCAGTGCTGCGCCAGCCAAACACCCCTGCGCATGTCGAGCAGCGCCTCCGGGTCAAGCAGGCGCCAGAGCTTGGCATCCCGGACTTCAAGCCGCTGCCGGGGCCGCTGCAGTACAAGGACCCCGCAGCAATGCGCGCCTGCGGGGTCATCGTGCGATGCGATGCGTTCGTCGACAAGGATGCCGCCGGCTGCACATCGCTGCTGTACCAGTTTTCCCAGGTTACACGGCCCGACTCACCCCTACGTCGCTGTCAGCCCGCAAGCCAAGCAGCTGCAGTTGTGTCGAGCTACGCGCCTTTACTCCAACTGACACGCATGAGACGTGGCAGGCTGCAGGCCTCCTGCTCGTCCGATCTTTCGTATCATATGCAAGGCATGGCCTTACAGTGTCCGTCTTCACAGGACTTGTTCACCTCCGGCGAGACGCAGTTCGCCGACAACATGAACTTCGGCGCCGTGAGCAAGGGCACGCTGTACGCTAGCCACGCTGGGGTCACCGTGATGTGCTCCCGGCTGGAGCGCGACTCCGTGCAGCTGCAGCTGGACTCTGCAACAGCAGCGGAGCTCCTGACGAGCTGCCCTCCTGCGGCACCCGGAACATGGACGGCAAAGACAATCACACACGACGGCGTGCCCATCCCCACCACATGCATCAACCAAGCCTGGATGCTGCAGATTGCGACGCTTTCTATTACTCGGTCAGTGCAGCGTGCAACCCAGTGCATGATGACTGATAAGCCTGGCCATATGCTTGCATTCCTGTGCGTACACCGTACATTCCGTTTGCCGGCAGCCTCATGGCTTCAACCCTGCTCCAGGACCTGCTATCGGTGCTTGTGCCGTGCTCATTGCGGTTCCCAGCTTGCGCAGACAAACCCATGGTCATCAAGTTCTCGCTGCTGGCCGAGGACGCGGGCGGCAAACAGTACCCAGTGCTGTTCCACAAGGGCGCCATCCTCGCATACTGCCGCGGGGCAGTGTCGTCGAAGCCGCCGGACATCATCGCTGCGTCGCAGCCGTGGCAGTCAGATCCCAAGGACTCGTCACGCTGGTGGATGCTGCTGCCGGAGGAGCTCATCACCGCATACCAGATGCTCGTCAGCGGGCTGCTGCGCTGGGAGGCCACAGCCAAGCTTCAGAGGCAGACGGTCACAGCGCCGCTCGATTTCTCCGGCGACACAGTGGCGGAGATCTTGTCTCAGCGCGGCGACCGCAGATACCTGGCTCTGGCGTTCAGCAAGGAGGCTGATGCAGTCATGGTGCTGGGCAAGCGCTCGCAGGTGCTCACCACCCTGTCAGGCACCGACATCAAGCTGGGCGAGCCCCGCTACCAGCGCGACAGCAAGCGCTGGGGTCAGACACTCCGCAAGCAGGCAGAGGAAGACGGCGTCGTGCCGATGGACACGGAGGCCCCAAAGTCAAAAGCCGCGGCCTTCTGGGCCTCAGCGCCGCCAGCAGACACCAAGCGCAGCGGCGGCGCTGGCCCAGGCCGTAGCCGCGGCGTCAGCAAGCCGTCAGGCCCCCGCCGAGGGTAACTATGCGTTGCTCGTGCATCTGGCTGCAGTACAACTGGGTAACTATATGCTCAGCTATGTCGACCTATTTCCTGACACGGTAGCACATTCGAAGCTTTTGCCGCTCGCTTATTCCCTTGGGTTGTCGAGATGCTGGAGGCACGGCTTACCACTGCTTTCGTGTTGGTGCCTAACACTATTTTCTGAGGCGCTGCAGGTAGGGCTGATAGGAGCTCAGCAAACTGTAATCAAACGTGTTGCGACACTCGTCCGGCCACTATCATCACCGCAACGGGAGGCCAGCATAGCCTGCCACCAATACCGCTTGCGGACGCTAAACATGAGTTACACTACAGGATTCCCCGTCAACTGCGAAATGCTGTGTACTCGTCTGACATCACACCGACGCCGTTATGCGCTAACTCTTGCTATGCGGAGCCCGCCAAACAGCCCGTTGGGGCCATGAGTAGCGCCGCAGGAGCTGAACAGCGTACCGGGGCGCAGACCTCCCGGCAGCGAACTGCGGACCGCCTGGTCACATGCATCGAAGGCACGACTGCCTTCTTGCCACGTCTGCTGCACATGCTCATTGATCAACGATTCTGTGATGCGCTGCAACCTGCTTGGTATGCAATGAACTGCTTGATTCACATGCTACTACCTGTAGATGACCCCGCGGTGGCACTCTGGGAGCTGTACGCCAGACAGGGTGGCGACGAAGGGTGCTTGCGGCTGCTCGAGGGGCAGCCCGCCATCCTCGCCGCCATGGAGACGGCAGCATCGGCCCAGTATGGCGCGCAGCCAGGCGATGACGTGCCCGCGTGCTCAAGTACGCCAGATAAGCTGATGTTTCTAACGTGGAACGTCCAGGGAATGCACAGCAAGCCGGCTGCTCTGCAACAGTTAATTAAGGCGCATAATCCGTTTGCCATGGTGCTGACGGAGACCAAGCTGCTCCCCAACGACTGCAAAAAGGGAGCCAGGGTGCACAAGTATATGCCAGGCTACCGCCTGTTCACAAGCTGTTTCCCGCAGAAGAACTGTCTTAAAGATATGCCAAGCAACCCTGTCAATCCGCAGGGAGACGTGCTGAACACGCCGCTGCGCAAGGCGGGTGTGGCGCTCGCCATCAATGACACATGGGCGCGAGACCACCTTGCAGTAAGAAAAGCCATACCCTGTCACTTGATGGGCTATGTGGTGCACGTTGTCCTCACCTTGCCGGACAGCCGCCCGCTCAATATTGTGGGGCTGTACAGGCCCAACACGCTGGGTTGGCGCTTGACACATGATGTCATCACGCAATATCTAGAGACGCAGATTGCGACAGCTGGCGCGGATGCGCAATGGCTGATCGGCGGCGACCTCAACGCCATCTTGCGGCCACTGGACCGCTCATCACAAACGTATGGCGCGGCCGACTCTCTATACCGTGATCACCTGACGCGACTGAAGCTTGAATCTGCCTTCGTTCGACCGTCACATGGTGCCCCACCCATGTCATTTCAGCAACGACGCAACCTATGCATAGGGGTCTCATCACGCCTCGACGACTGGCTCTGCCAGTCTGGATCCGAGCTCTTGGCATCAGTCCAATGTATCCCTCAACGAGAAGTGCTCGAGGACCCAGTAGCCGGTGTCTCCGATCACCAGCCCATTTGCATTGCTGTGCCGACCACAACCTTGTTCTCGAGCCCTCCACCAAACACGCCGGCAACTGTGCCGCGACAGGAAACTCTCCGCAGGCCATTCGGTGAGCAGGCGCTCGCAGCATGGCACGATGGATTCATGGCGCGAACGAGCCTGGCTGCGAGCAAGGCGCTGGCAGGTCTGGAGGTCCTGAACGCCGGCTCGGCGGAGGCGGCCGCTGCAGGATATGATGCAGCGACCACGATGGTCAGCGACATCTTCGACCAGGCGGTCGACACGGCCAAACAGACGTTTGGTGTGACAAAACCTACTCGTGTGCCACATGATGACACACAACGTCGCAAATGGTACCTGCCTAGAGCCCCAGCCAAAAAATGGAATCACCATTTCCGCCTGCTGCGGCTCAACAGAGCAGTGCATGTGCTTGCGGTCAAGTGCTCGCACGGCCTTCTGAGTCTAGGCTCATTGATAACCCATCCGAAGTGGCATGAGCTGTGTGCTGACACGTACGTGTCGAGCAAGCCCAGCGCACCGCGCTCCACAGGCGATGTTAGGCTGATATTGCTCCCGCACTTGCTGGCCGACATAGCAAGGCACCGTCTTGCTATGCACGATGTCCTGAACACACAGCATAAGCGGGTTGCCACTCAAGAGGTCAAGATGTTGAGATCTCAGTTTTGGGCTAACAGAAAGAAGGCCAACGCTGCCATATTTGGTGCTGCAGGCAACAATACAGGCTCATTCACAGGAACTATGAGCGCCATCCAACACCCGCTACGGGGCGTGGTCACCGATCCGGCCCACGTCCGTCAGGGGCTGGACTGGTTCCACCGCCAGCAAATGTCGCCGACGGTGCCCGCCTCTGGGGCCACCAGCCTGCCGTGGGAAACAGGCGCGCCCTCGCAACAGAACGAGATGGCCCCCGATCCCTTCACCCTGACAAAACGGGGCTGCGCACAGAGTTTGGCAGACAGGCTAACCAGACATACCTTTGATGACTGCCTGCGAACGGCCAGCAACAACAAGGCGGCGGGCTCTGACATGCTTCCCAACGAGCTGCTCAAACATCTGCCTGACACTCACAAGGACATGCTGTTCTCCTTCTACCGACTGTGCTGGAAAACAGGCAGGACCCCAGCAGCCTGGCAGACCAGTAACACCATCCTCTTTCACAAGAAGGGCGCGGTGACTGACCCTGCTAACTATCGCCCGATCGCTCTGCATTTGACACTGTATAAGCTGTGGACTAGCATCGTGACCTCCGTTCTCCAATCCTATGCCGAAGAGGTTGGCATGATCAGTGATTCACAGGAAGGCTTCCGCAAAGGGCGGAACTGCGCCCGTCAGCTGCAACATCTGGTCAGCGTCATGGAGGACGCGAAGGTCACCAGGCGCAACCTGTTCCTCCTCCAGGTGGACTTCGCTTCCGCGTTCAACTCAATCGATCACCCCCGCCTCCTTGTCATTATGGAGCGCCTTGGCATGCCTGCGGACGCGGTTGCGGTGGTGCGCAATCTGTACACAGGGGTGACCACACGGATACAGTCATCCGCTGGGGCAACGGATGCCATACCGGTGCAGCGAGGCACGATACAGGGTGACACGCTATCACCCTTCTTATTTCTCCTGTTCATCGAGCCCCTGCTCCGCTGGCTTAAGGTCGGCGGCAGGGGATACCGCTGTGGGTCGCTACCATCGGATCATCCTTATTCGGAAACTGCCCTGGCATATGCGGATGACTTGAACCTGCTCACAGATGCAATCGACCAGATGCAGAAACAGATCTCAAAAATTGAGTCTTTCTGCGCATGGTCGGGCATGAAGCTTGCGCCACACAAGTGCAACCTGTCCGGGATCCTGCATGGAGCGCGTCCTCACGCGGCGAAAGAGGCCACGGACTGGGAGCGCATCGAGCCGCTCCTGCAGCGGATCACCATCAACGGCAGCCCCGTCCAGCACATCCGTCCAGATGCGCCGTTCAAGTTCCTTGGTGTCCTACTCACCCTCAGCATGGACTGGACACCCCAGTTCGACCATATCAAGTCACTCATACTTGAAAAGGCACAGCAGCTGGTCCGATGCCCGCTGACATATCATCAGAAGGTTTTAGCAGAGGAGCAAAGCATCCTGTCATCAGTGCGCTATAGCTTCTGCGTGACACCCTTCAAGCCAAAGCAACTGCATGAGCTGGATGCTATACGCGCCCGCCTCTTCAAAGCACTGCTGTCGCTGCCCGCCAGCACGAGCACTGGCGTCATGTATTTGCCACGTAGTAAACATGGGCTTGGGCTCAAGAGCTTGGTACCAACTTATGTACAGACTGCTGCTGAGACGCTTGTAGACTGCCTGAATGACAAGGGCGCCCTTGGCGTCCTCACTCGTGCGCTGAGGAACCGGTACATCAAGGGCCTGGCGGCGGAGCCCCAGCAGGAGAGCCGCCCTACTCTGGCCAACCCCTTGCCCCGGTGGAGGACAACGCGCCCAAAGGCCATGTGCCTCAGGAAGGCATCCTGGATACACAAGTACGACCTGTTTCTGGACAGCCCGGGCTCGGAAGTGCAGAACCTGGGTTTGATGTCAGCTGATCTACGTGCAGTCCTTGCGGACGTGATCAGGATCCATGATTTACCCATTTCACAGCATGCTGTCTATGAGCGTGTATTGCTGCCTCTGTCGCGAGCTGGCATCACTCAGTTACAGCAGATTACTCAACTGAATGAACAACAGGCATCGCATAGCGCCGAAGTGCTATTGACCTGGCATGAGCTTAAAGCTGCTTACCCAGATGCTGATCCGGATGTGCGTCATGCTCTCGAACACCTGCGAGCGCTCCTCTGCTCCCCGACACAACTGGCTTCCAGCCTGCGTGCTGCAGGAAGACAACCAGACCAAGCACTTGGGCTGGGTGGCGACAACTTCATGAACACCGGGCTCACCCGGGCTCTACCTGCTGCCCTCGCTGTGCGGCGAGGTGCAAGTGCAGTGCCGACAAAGCTACGCAAGCACTCCCATGCCGCCGCAGCGGACGGCGTGCGCAGCCCGCAGAAGTTCCCGACACGCCTGGCCAAGCTGCTTCAGGTGGACACCGTCGCTCCTAGTACAGCCCGACCAGCTGCGTCCAACACCGCTCCCCTCTGTGCAGTAATATGGAGGCCCTCTTGGTTCCTGAGCGCGCGCGATCGAGCTTATCTGACGCATACGCTTGGTATGCGGGTACTGAATGAGCTTGAAGCCTGCCAGGAGACGGAGACTTATGCCGAGCAGGAGGTGCCGACATGGAGCCATGTGATATGGCACCCAACGGTAGAGTGCGCTGTGCATGTAAATGCACACTGGCCACTGCAGGCTTGGAGCTACACAGCTCAAGGGTTGCCAGAAGCCATTTATCAACGTGCAAGCGTGCGCGATGCCAGGCATCTTGTGCAGGGTATTGATATCCATGGTGCACTCTTGCGAGTCCCTCAAACGATCATTGACAAGCATCATGTCTCGATAAGCACATCCGAGGTCAACCCAGACAATGACGCTGCCGGCACAAGCAGTACGCAGCTGTTGCTGCATGCCTCAGGCGACGCCATGGGGATCCACGGTCCATCGGGGCACTTCATGGGACGTCTGGCGCTACGCCGCTTGTACCACTTGGAACCGCGCTATGCAGCCTGCCATCCACCGCTGCCACCGTCAGCAGACCACACAAGTAAGATGCCTCCCGATGCAGCCTACCAGCTGCTAGCAGCGCATGGCGTGCATAAGGCGCGGAATCAGTCAGGTGGTAAGCAGAATCACATGCGCCGCTGGCTTCCAACAGCCAGTGTTGCGAGCGCGCTGCGCGCAGTCGTGCCTTTTGACCAGGAATGGTTCTCCTCTTCTCTTACTGTGTCCGAGGGATGCTCCCTGTATGCCAGCCGCATTCAGCAAGACGCCGAGCTCGGTGCTGTCGTCGATGCCTTCAGGTATCAGTGGACAGGCAAAGGCCTGATCAACGTCCCACCCTCCTGCGTCGAGAGGGCACTGCGCTGGGCTGTGCAATCCACGACGGCACAGGAACCCGTCCTACATGTGGCCATTGTAACCATGGTAGCCAAAGTCAGTGAGACGCTGAAGCGACACCAGGACAGCGGCAGACTGCACGTTCTGTGCTGCATCAGGGCGCAGAGCATTGACAGTGAGCTCAAAGAGTATTGGCTCAATTCAAGCCCGCAACCATGTAGAAATGATTGCCAACTCAGTCTGGCTCTGATCTACAATCAGGCGGGCTTGGATCAACTTAACCGAACTGGCCTGGATGCCTTGCGCAGTACGCTATTGGCAGCCGGAGCGGAAATCCCGAGCTGGCACGGCAGCGTCCCTCGCACCATTGGCAGCGACCTGCCGCCGCAGCTGTCTGCCGCCTTCGGGAGGGCGCAGCCGCCTCCGGTCATGCCGGTGCACATGGACGGCGCCTTTGCTGTGCCGGACGACAACCGCCTAGCGGCCTGCTACAGCGGCCATGCCACGCATACCCCAGATGCGCGCTATGCCCGGGCCACTTGCATCTACACTGATGGTAGCAAAGTGGATACCACCATTGCCGGCGGCGTATACCAACATGCACAACATGGCGTCCCACTGACCCAGCAGGCGTTCTTGATTCAAGGTCATGACCCTGAGCTCAACACAGTCCTCCGTGCAGAGCTGGCTGCTATTGACCGTGCCCTTGAGCAACTCCATCTTACCGTGCCCAGAGGTTACCCGAAGCGCACAGCGTACGTTCTGACGGACAGCCTGACATCCATACAGCTGCTGAACAAGGGGCTGCACAACCCGGAAGGGCTGAAAACTCATAAGCACAGAGACCTTGTGTTTAAGATTGTGCAGCAGTTGCTGTCCAGCCCTCTGGACCTGCGCGTGGTCAAGGTCCGGGCGCACACGGGCGTTGACGGCAACGAAGCTGCAGACCGCCTGGCGCAGGAGGCCCAAGAGGGCCGAACGACGTCAGCCACATTTAACGCGCAGGGCCGCTCTGGCCGTGGGCTGCACTGGATCCAGTACCGGCCGCAGCCACAGGATGAGGAGGATGAGCAGCTGTGGAACGTCGCAGACCTCAAAGACCATCTGCTGACTCTTGTCCAAGCGGTGTTTGCGGAGCAAATCCTAGAGAACCCAAAGCAGCATTCTGTGTTGCGTAAGACTCAACGGCTTCTGACCGAGAATGGTGGCATTGCTGCCCAGATTGCAGACCACATCTGGACCGGCAACAAGCTGAAGCCGTTCGAGCGGAGCCTGGCTGCTCAGTTCTGGGCGAACCGCCTCTGGACGCTGGACCGACAGCGGAAGTGCTTGGGCGCCACGGCAGTCCCAGATGCGACCTGCCCATACTGTCATACAGAAGAGGAATCAGCTGACCATG
>JAABUX010011070.1_pt1 | contig 10005 bp, 10 predicted proteins | sample 5561851 | NCBI WGS metagenome assembly JAABUX01 (sample SAMN10711883, study PRJNA513361) | rock metagenome | isolation source: Antarctica rocks | place: Antarctica: Victoria Land, Richard Nunatak red sandstone | collected 2016-01-03 | reverse complement strand
GCACCCACATCAAGGATGCTTAGCTTGCCGAATAAGCGACCTCTAGAATCTAGAATCTTCATAAGCAGTGGAATTAGCTAACAGCGGAGCGATTGCGATTATATAGCACCCTCCACCTCCTACAGATCCAAACTTGTCCCTAACGACGAGCTAGAACCCGCGCTGGGTCGATCCGCGTCACGGCTTCTTTAAGGGGCACGATGCGAACCGAGTGCTGAAAAACGTTGACTTGATAGACAAGGCGATTCGTGATGTCGAGTCCGGTCAACCAGCCACTTTTCGGGTGATAAGCGCCGGTATCGATGTCAAGCCACCCCTGTCCTTGAGCTAGTTTACCAGGGGCAACGCCCGGTAGAGTAAAGGTGATAGTGTGACCAATGATGATCAGCTTGTCGGGGAAGTAGGGCTGAGGAATACTGTGGAATTCCTCGCGCACCCAGCAAAGCTGATCTGTAGTTTGTTTTTCTAATGGAATTCTCGGGTCAACACCAGCATGAGCCAACCATATATCACCTAAATCTAGGTGCGTGGGTAAGCTGAGCATCCAGTCCAAGTGTGATCGGGGAATGGAGGCTTCTTTGTAACTAGTAACAGTCGCATACCCCCCACTGTAAAGCCAAGCTTGCTCTACTAGAGCAGGGTCGCTTCCACCAGTAAGGACGTCTATCAACATTTGCTCATGATTACCCCGCAAACAGTGATAGGAATTTTGCTTGACAAAATTTACTACCTGCGCGCTTTGGGGCCCTCGATCAATTAAGTCTCCCAAAAAATAAATCTGATCGTCCGAGCCAGGGGCAATCGCCTCCAATAAAGTCATCAGACCGTCATAGTGACCATGCACGTCGCCGATAAAAATACGACGGTGACTCGTTTCGCGCATCCGACCCTCTAGTTAAACATGCTATTTAATGCTTCAGATCCAACCTGTCTAGCCTGCTCTTCGGAACTAAAAGTGAAAAACGGCTTAGACATACTAATCTAATAATAAGGCTAGTCGATTTTAGACTGGCTGACGACCGAGTTATGACTGAAGAAGGGGTCAGGAATCACCAAACCAGAGGAATAGAGAAATAACTTGGCTCTACAGGTGGTTTCAACCGCTTGTCTTTAGATTTTGAAACTATGAAAGATTATTACCGCGATTTTTTGATTCGTGATTGGAACGAGGGCGACCGCACCTCAGGTGGCCTAGTAATTCGTTCCGTTCTGACCCAGTACGGCTTGCCTTGGGAGTCAATGGGGGCAGACAGGGATGTGTTCTAGAAGTCGAAGACTTTTACCTGGCACATGGGGGAGAGTTTTGGCTCGTTGAACAGAGCCAACTGGTGGGAACTGGAGCGTATTACCTAGTACGCCGTGGGGAAAAAGCGGTAGAAATCCGCAAAATGTATCTCTTGCCAACTGTCAGAGGACTGGGGGTAGGTAAATATTTATTACAACAGTTGGAAGCAATCGCGGCTAGGGGTTTCCAGCAAATCTGGATAGAAACCGCCAGTGTTCTAGTTGAAGCAGTCAAATTGTATGAAAACAGTGGGTATCAACCAACATCAGGTGTGGAAACGGCTCGCTGCGATCGCGCTCTATGTAAAGTTTTGTAAAAAAAGTAGTAACTATGGCATTATTCTTGGCCTTGAGGCTGAGAAGTAAATAGAGGTTCACAAACTCCTTCGAGGTATTCAGACTAAGTAGTGAAAAAACCACCTAATTTTCACTACTTACTGTAGATGCCGCAGGAAGAAAATGGGAGTGCAAGCATATTTATCTCCTGTAGACGTAATTAAATAAGGCACAGCTGCTGAAAAGCGCGAAAATTGGGGGGAGGCATGCAAACTTTAAAGCAGGAATTTGAGGAGCGCGCATTTCTCATGGCAAAGTTGGCGGAAGACTTGACGCAAGATTGGCGCTCGCGGCTGGCTTTCGACTGCCCGGAGCAAAGTGCTGAGACTAGGGAGAGTATTATTCTCTGGCTACTAGGAAACGACTTAAAGCGGTTTGAGATGCTTAACCCTACTCAGATGGAAATTGCCCAACAAGCAATGGAATACCGCTACCGCATTTTACGGCAGCGATACCTGGGGGTAGTACCAGAGCGGGCTTATCGCCAATTGACTACTCGGCTGGGCAGTTTAGTGTTGCTCCGGAATAAAATTCGCACATGGGTTGCCCAGAGCCGCGATCGGCAACGGGCTGTGGTGGAGGTCTTGCAAGAAGTTATCCAAGAATTATTGCAAAACGATCGCTATATGCAGCAGCAAATGGCTTGGGCTGCTAAATGTACTGATAATTTGAAACTACGAAATGCCTTGCTGTTTGCCAGTACGGAAGAATATTGTCTACGACCGATTCGTAATCAACCGCTACTGGTCTATAGATTTGTTAACTACCTGCGTCGAACGCAGCGGGGAGGTATGACGCAGGTGCCTACTCATACCCTGTTACGGTTGGTTTCTGAGGACATCCTCACTGAGGATGGTCAAAACCCGATCAGCCTGCTAGATGCCCAGGCAGTTGCTCAGTATCAAGATACGCAAGCTCTGGTTGAGCAACAATTAATGCGGACGGCTGTGAAGCAGGAATTTGAGCGCTATCTAGCAGAAAATTTGGGAGCAGTTGCCGTGCGGTGGCTCCAACTTTATCTCCAAGGTCGGTCTCAAGAAGCAATTGCCCATAGTTTAAATTTACCGATTAAAGAGGTCTACCGACTACGCGAAAAAATTAGCTACCATGCTGTACGCGTCTTTGCCCTCAAGCGCGAGCCCGAACTTGTTGGCAACTGGCTAGAGACTTCTTTGCAGGAACACAGCTTAGGTCTGACACCCCAGCAGTGGCAGCAATTTTACTCAAGATTAACCTGGCGACAGCAGCAGCTTTACGAGCTGTTGAAAGCTGGCAAAAATCTAGAGGCAATAGCCCTTGACTTGAAGCTCAAAACCCATCAGGTTATGGGCGAGTGGAGTAAAGTCTATCTAGCAGCCCAAGTCCTGCGCAGCGATTTTTAAAGTGTGTGCTACCCTATTTGTCTATTAATCTGTCTGTGCATAACACACTCTACTGATTTGTATGGCAATCCCCAAGGAAGTAAATGGACCTCAATAAATTAATGCATATCAACAAGAGTTTTTGCTTGCAGAACATCCGATATTTATCGAAGCTGAAAGCGGATCTTATTCAAATCGGTTAGCACCCAAGGAAGCTAAGGAATTAGCTAAAAAAGTTTCGATAATATATAACTTAACTGCACAAGAGCTTAGCTAAATTAGTTGTTAGATTCCCTCTAAGAACTATAAAAATGACTGAAGCAACAGCTGTCCGCCCCAGCAGTGTCCCCAGCATCGCACCAACGATTCACTACCAGGTAGCAATGCCCCGGCCAGAATCACACCTGTTTGAGGTGACGTTAAATCTGACAGGCTACTCGTTGCCAGTTCTCGATTTGAAACTGCCCGTGTGGACACCAGGCTCCTACTTAGTGCGAGAATATGCCAAGCACCTCCGGGATTTCTCTGCCCATTCAGGAGAAGATTCTTTGCTATGGAATAAGCTAGGCAAAAATCACTGGCAAATTGCGACTCCTGGAGTATCTAAAATTACGGTACGTTATAGGGTATTTGCCAATGAGCTGTCGGTGCGGACGAACCACCTAGATGCGACGCATGGCTATTTCAACAGTGCAGCTCTGTTTTTTAGAATATCTGGAGTGGAACAACCGATCCGTGTCACTATAGTGCCGCCGCGACCAGAGTGGCGCGTTACTACTCCCTTACCAACGGTTCTGGAGCCACCTGACACATTCCAAGCTTCAGATTTCGACACCTTAGTAGATAGTCCTTTTGAGATTGGTTGCCATGAGTTGCATCACTTTGAGGTATTAGGCAAATCTCATGAGTTCGCTATTTGGGGACAAGGAAATGCTGACCCGGCACAAATGATTCCGGATATTCAGAAAATTATCCGGGTGGAAGCCCAAATGTTTGGGGGTTTGCCCTATGACCGATATGTGTTTCTGCTGCATCTGTCTCCCCAAGGTAATGGTGGATTGGAGCATAAGTATAGTTGCTCATTGAACTATCCCCGTTTCGGGTTTCGCGCTACGGATAAGTATGATCGCTTCATGCAACTGGTAGCACACGAGTTTTTTCACCTGTGGAATGTTAAGCGGATTCGACCTAAAGCTTTGGAGGTGTTTGACTACGACCAGGAAAATTACACGCCGTCGCTGTGGTTCAGTGAGGGTACGACGAGTTACTACGATTTGGTAATTCCCTTTCGGGCAGGGATTTATGATGTCAAGTCTTTTTTGAATGGTTTAGGCAAGGAAATTACGCGATTGCAGACAACACCGGGACGGCAGGTGCAACCACTGAGTGAATCGAGCTTTGATGCCTGGATTAAGCTTTACCGCCCTGACGCCAATAGCGGCAATTCCCAAATTTCCTATTACCTGAAAGGGGAATTGGTTTCGTTGTTGCTGGATTTGCTAATTAGACGACAGGGCAACGGGCGATCGCTTGATAATGTAATGCTCAAAATGTGGCAGCAGTTTGGGCAAGCAGAAATTGGTTTTACCCCACAACAGTTGCAGGAAGTGATTTCGTCGGTCGCTGGGATGGATTTGGATGATTTCTTTAAACGGTACGTTGATGGCACTGAGGAACTGCCCTTCAATGAGTACCTAGAACCTTTTGGCTTGCAGTTGGTTGGACACGAGGAAGAGGAACCTGTGCCTCAGCTAGGTGTGAAGGTTCAGACGGAGAATGGACACGAGTTGATTAAGTTTGTTGAGGCGTGTACACCTGCCGAGGCTAGCGGCATTGATGCTGGAGACGAGTTACTAGCGATTAACAGTATTCGGGTAACGGCTCAGCAACTGAGCGAGCGCCTCAAAGATTACCAGCCAGGTGACACTATTCAAGTCACGGTTTTTCACCAAGACGAACTCTGTACCTATCCTCTGACCTTGGAGGCTCCACAACCTAGCCGCTACAAAGTAATTCCCGTGGAGCATCCTTCGCCTACGCAGCAACAGAACTTTGCTAGGTGGTTAGGAGTGGCCTTATCGACTCTGTAGAAATTTGTAGACGTAGGGTGGGCACGGCTACCTACTTTTGTTTTATTAAAACCCCTGGTTCTCGCTGGATAGGAAGCACCTCTAAAACATCGGTTTGGGCACAATATTTGAGGTCTTCTTGACAATTAAGCCGCAGGAGTCTTTTACCGTGACTAGCTTTGTGTAGCAATTCTAATAACTTGTCTTGCCACTGCGAGTAAAGCGCGATCGCCCCAATGACTTCATCGTTGCCAGCTAGTTCCTCTAGGGGTAAGTTGGTTTGCTGCAAAAGGCTATGGGCGATCGCACCGGCACAAGCGGTATCTTCTAGGGAAAAACTGCCTTCCCAACCCGACCCGACAATCCACACTGTTTCTGGCTGCTGGGCAAGGAGATAATTAACTACAGAAGCGCGGTTGACAAAGGCAGCTGTTAGTACAACCGGGGCGTCCTGCACCTGTTGTAAAGCCCGGGTACCATTGGTAGTACTAATAAACAAACGGCGTCCCTGTACCCGTTCTGGTGTGCAGTCGAGGGGAGAGTTCCCCATATCGAAGCCAGGCACTTTCGCCCCGCCCCGTTCTCCAGCCCGCAGTCGTTGCTCTGCTGGCCACTGGTTGCTGACCTGCGTTAGCTTTTCCAAATCACTGAAAACCTGGACGGCTTCGCCTCCAGATGCCAAGACTGTCGCCATTGTGGTGGTGGCTCGCAGGACGTCTACTGCGATCGCACAGTCTGGCACCTGATCTGTTGGAGTCAGTTCGGGGGTGTGATAAATAAATAACTTCACGGGCTAGCTATACCTGCATTTTCAAGGTCGGAATAATATTTTATGGGTTTTCGTCACCTGTTGAATTCGGACATAATATCAGTCAATAATTGCTCAAGCAAAAGCGCGTGTAGAACGAATGAGTTTGGTAGAGGAAGATGCGGCATGAAAGGGGGAAGTAAGTACAAGCCGCTTTTTGAATATCTGCGACGTAGCAACCAACATGAGGTAACGCTTACATTTGTTGAAATTGAGGTGCTAATTGGTGAAACCCTGCCTGACTCAGGACGGTTAAAGCGTGCGTGGTGGAGCAATCGCAGCAAAGGCGCACTGCAAGCCTCCGCCTGGATGGAAGCTGGGTATCTTGTTGAAAAGCTTGATCTAGATGGGGAGCGTGTAACGTTTCGTAAACCTTCTACCGGCTACAAAGTGCAGCGCGTCGGCGACACCGTGCAGTGGGATAGTGACTTAATTAAGGCACTGCGTCTTCACATGAGCCTGACGCAGGGGCAGCTAGCCCAAGAGCTAGGCGTACGACAGCAAACAGTCAGTGAGTGGGAAAATGGCGTTTATGTGCCAACTCGTGCCACGTCAAAATATCTAACTTTGGTTGCAGAGCAGGCAGGATTCAAATATGGAGAAGGAGGCTGAAGGTTCAGCTCGTTTCCAAAACTAGTTATTGACAACTCTATCTGTTACCGTGTAGAATGTCAAAATTACTACCAGTGGTAGTCGTACCCATCTGACATCAAGGGCAAAGTCACCGAATTACCATTGGCGAAAATAGCTTAACCGATGGCATAAATTTAATCACGCGTGCAAGCGATTCCAAAAGCAAATGTCCACAACTAAATCACCCAAAACCTCAGAAGAGTTTATAGAACAGCCAATTGATTTATTTGGATCAAAACCGCAAGGTTTTATTATTGAAACTGATGCGGCTAACGTAGACCTTAGAAATCCGCTTCTTTACTACTCTCACCCGCATGGACAGATATTGCTTGGAGATGCTGCTTTTTGGTTACGCACTTTGGCATCTGAGTCAGTAGATCTTGTTTTTGCAGATCCTCCCTATAGCATTAAGAAAGCTGAGTGGGACACTTTCGAGTCCCAACAAGCATATGTAGAATGGTCGCTTGAATGGATTGAGCAGGCAGCACGAGTTCTCAAACCAACTGGCACTCTCTACATCTGTGGATTCTCAGAAATATTAGCTGACATAAAACTACCTGCGTCACGTTTCTTTAAAGGTTGCCGTTGGATTGTCTGGCACTACAAAAACAAAGCTAATCTTGGCAATGACTGGGGGCGCTCACATGAAAGTATTCTTCATTTCAGAAAAAGTAAAAAGTTTACTTTTAATGTAGACGATGTACGAGTGCTTTACGGAAAGCATACTAAAAAATATCCTGAACATCCACAAGCCGAAACTAGCCAGTATGGGAAGGGCAAGGCTAGAAATCATCTTTGGCAACCTCATCCAAAAGGAGCTAAACCAAGAGATGTCATTGAAATACCAACTACATGCAACGGGATGAAAGAGAAAACTCCACATCCCACACAGAAACCCGAGGAGCTACTGAGACAATTTGTTCTAGCATCATCAAATCCTGGTGATCTTGTAATCGATCCATTTCTTGGCTCGGGAACAACAGCGGTTGTCGCTGAGCAGTTGAAACGCTTGTGGAAAGGTTGTGATATATCGCTAGATTACTGTAAATGGGCTGTTAACAGAATTGAAGCAGTACCAAGTTGGTCACAAGAAACATGGATCAAGTACGACGTGGAAAATGCAGAACGGAGGAAGTCAATACGATGAGTGACACTACTCTTGCTGATCTCCGAGCCAGCATCTTAGATACGACAGCCTTTAAAACACTTACTGATTACATAAAAATTGGTTATGTTTTTCTCAACTATATAGAACAAACCGCACCGACACGCATTATATCCCCTACTAATAGGCACTACATCTTTTTTCAATATGGCAGCGATGAGGCATATAAAATAACTCGGCCTCTCAATTCGGACTTATTCTTTGAATCTTCAGAGACTTTCCAGCAAGCCTGCGGCAGATTTTTTGACTTTTTAGGAGACTTAAAACGTTATCAGCAAAACATTGCTAGTCAATCAAGCCGAGCAACTTATATGGATTCTAATGAGCTCAACAGGGTGGTGTACACCGTTCAGCAGGCTATTGGTAGCATATTCGATTCTTTTGAAAACCCGAATCAAGCAAGAAAGCGAGTTGGCCAGCTTTTTGAGAATCTAGTTAGACTTATCATTGAAGAAATAGGATTGATTTGTGAGCCGCGGCAGATAAAAATACCGATACCGGGCTTTCCTGGCTACAACATGCCTTATGAACTGGATGTTGTATTCTCTCGCAACAAAGCAATTCTGAGTTCTGATAACCCTGAATTAGTTGCTTCTGAAACTACATACATCCATCATGACGAAGTAGTTGGATCAATTAAAACGACTAGTAAAGATAGAATTGACAAGATATTTTTAGACAAGTACCTCTTAACAAAACTACTTGGGCGCGACATAGCTGTAATTGCAGTTTTTTTTGCATGATGTTCAGCGAAGTCAAATTAAAGCTAATGCACGGTTAAATAGAGGCAGCAGTATCTTTGGGATTAACTCAACCTTCAAGACAAATCACTTCTTAGGTTATACAGTTGCTTTAAATAAGTTAGACGGTGTGTATTATGTTGACCCAAGACCTGAAATGACTGCCAACGAACGGCTTCGTGAACAAATTAGAGATTTCCAGAGCTTCTTAACGCATGATCTTTGGACGCTTTCAAGTTGACTTTAATGTAAAAATGCATACAAAGCGCTTCAGTTACAGTACCCATTCGACGAGTGAATCACATAACAAATAATTTTGGCTAACGATAGGACTTTGCTCGTGCTAGAGGCGCATCCATAGGTCAGTAGCGTGTTGTTAGCCAAATTCACTTAATTATGTAGAATCAACAGCAGACGGAGAGGGGGGGATTCGAACTCCCGGAACCTTTCGGTTCACTCGATTTCAAGTCGAGCGCAATCGACCACTCTGCCACCTCTCCAATTAAGCTGTCAACTAATAAAAAAGCTGACAAGCTTTAATATATCTCATTTTCTATGCTGACTGCACTACCTGAGTGGGTTGCTGGTAAAGAAGTTGCTCAGATGCCACCGTGAAGTTTTTGCCAAGCCAGACTAGGGATATTTGAGACACTATACCGGCTTGCAGGGACACGAGTGAGAAATTGCGGCGGCGATCGCTGCCGTTTTGAATAATCCGAGGTACACTTGCCGCGTTCAAGTAAACCGTTCCCTCTGGATCTGCAAGAACTGGCGTCCGTAGCTGCTGCTTTGTGTGCCGTAGATTGTGGTGCATATGACCAAAAGTAACCAGAGGAATCGTTTTACCAGAGGCACGAGCCTGCGCGATCGCTGCCTGCAAATCTGGATCGCCAAAGTCGCCGCCTACAGGTTGCCAGTCTTTACCGCAGGGGTCTTCCGGGCGATCTCCTAACCCGACTGGGCCATTATGACCGATAAAAATTACTGTCTCGTAGGCTGTGCTGTTTACTGCCGCCACTATTCGGGCTGTAGATTCCTCAAAATTCGTTACACCGAATCGCTGTTGATAGAAATCAGCATTTCTCCAAACTGCTCCACCCCAGCTGAATGGACGACCACCAACAACGGTTAAATTTAGCGCCGGGAAGTCCAGCTTGCTATAGCCCACATGCGTTTCCCCTAGCAAATCTAGCTGTTGCTGCACCCAGTCTTCTTTTTTATGATCGTAAGGACTCTTCTTACGGCCCCAATCTGTGGCAGTGTACCAAGCATCGTGATTTCCCAAAACTGCTGCCTTGGGGATGTCGAGGGCGGCGATCATGCGGACAACCTCTACCGATTCATTGCCAAAATCCCCTACAAATAAAGCCAAATCAACACCCATTTGCTGGAGTGCGATGCCGTCGTCCGCTTCCCATTGGTCATGAATATCCCCAACAACAGCGATTCTAATTGGTTGAGTGTGATTTTTCTGACTGGTCATGCCCTCTTCCTTGCCGGTCTTTCTCCAGCATAGGGAAGCATAACCTATTTTGACAAAGTGCTCTTAGTGCCGGGAGTGACAAACCTGTTGTTTTTGGTGAAAAACACTATAATTACTTAATATTAC
>JAABUX010011069.1_pt1 | contig 10006 bp, 17 predicted proteins | sample 5561851 | NCBI WGS metagenome assembly JAABUX01 (sample SAMN10711883, study PRJNA513361) | rock metagenome | isolation source: Antarctica rocks | place: Antarctica: Victoria Land, Richard Nunatak red sandstone | collected 2016-01-03 | reverse complement strand
AGTCCTTCGCCGCCGCCGCTGCTCCATCCGGTGTCGCCGCTGCTGCCGACACGCAGTGGGCTGCCGCGCCATTCGCCTGCGCTGTTGGCTCTGGACACGCAAAGGCTACATCACATGACCTATTCAAGCGATTAGCACCACGGCAACGCATTTCGAGGCAGTGTCATGTGCCTTGGTTCGGGGCTGGTGTGCGCGCCGGAGGGCTTGCCGCGGGATATGCTTTCCCTGGACACCCAGATGGTCTGATACGGCGCCACGCAGCCGCCGACCAGCGGGATGCCCTTGATGCTCGCCTGTGACAGACGTTGCGTTAGACATGACAAGCTGACCATACAGGGCACAGACATTTGCCGTGCCTGTGTGCTCAGTCTCAATGTCACTGACACACGCGGATGCAGGACAGATGGTAGCAGGATCAGGTTGTCATGACCTCTTCGGCGCACGCTGCGGGATGGCGCGGGCAACACAGGGACTGGATGATCAAGGTGGTGAGTGGGTTTGCCACTGACAGGGCATCACGCGCCTTTGCGACGCCCGACGGCGCGAACATGCGCATCATGACGAGGCTGTCCACCCAGGACACGTGGTTGAACAGGACCACCTACGAAGAGCAGGACTGCGCTTTTGCTTTTGGCACCGCGCGACAGTGTCCTGCAAGGCGGAAGCTGCATGCTGCCGTGGGCCCTGGTGCTTGCTGCCGGCGTGCTGGTCCACTGTGTTGCGCTGTAGCTCTCTTCCACATGCGGGTGCCACCAAGGTGTTCCCGCTATCACCATCAACGCGCCGCTCACAGGTATGAGTGGATCTGACACCAGACTGTAGCCAGCCGCTTGCCCGCGGCCATCTTCACGCCGGCACGATCATACCATTGGGAGGCAAAGGTGGTCCTGTCTGTTTACGTGTCCTGCTGCGTGCCGCTCGCAGGTCATGACGCTGCTAACCCACGCACCGCATGCTGTTTGCGGCCCTCCTCGACGTTCTCCCAGCCGCGGTAGCGAACCCAGAACCCCAGCGCCAGCAGCATCGCGCGCGGGCACTGGCTGCCGGCCACCACCATCGCGCGGCGCCACCGCGGCAGCGGCTGCTCTGCGGGCCTGCAGTGCCCCACATATTCCCGTGACTGAATGTCAAAGCGGAGGTTCACAGGCTCCAAAATAGGTGCTGGGCAGGGTCACCGTCATCTCGTTAATCTTCCGATTACACGCAGGCTGTAACCGTGCTAGTCATGTGCAAGCGGACCATCATTGCATGAGTCCATCTAGCCATCCGCATGCTGCTATGCGGTCGATGGCAAAGGAGACAAGGTGTGTGTGCTGATCCAGGCGGTATCCTGTCCTGGGGCCAGCATACTGTGGCGTGTAACCAGCACAGGACGTGCGAGATTGCGAGACGATCATATGTCAGCGACGCAACCTCGCTCGCGCACCAGCCGTAGCCAGCCACATAGCTGATGAACGCCATCATGAGGAGCGCGGCCAGGATGAGCGCGATGCGGGACAGCAATAGCGGCAGCAGCAGCGCCATCTTCACGGCCTCCCTGCGAGATCACCCCCGCAGCGCATGACTGGAACGTACGTCCGGCAAGTCAGAGGGGCTGAAGCCCTGCGTAGGCTGCTTTGATGCTGTATCTAACGTCGTGTCTGGATCTGATAGCATGGCGAGCATGTTGCCGGTTGGGCGATGCACCATCGGCAGCGATGGGTCGCAGGCTGAGCCTTACCACGCCGTGAACGGATTCCCAAAGTCCAGGAAGGGGCTGTCTTTCGTGTCGTAGTGGCCGAGGTCCGGCGCTGGACCATGGCTGTGCGCTGGGGTGGCGGGGGTAGGTGCGCTCAGCAGGCTGTTGATGTAGCCGTCATCGCTGACGACGCTCGCAGTCTCTGAAGTAGTCGCAGAGCCGATCCGCTGTCGTGAGAGCGCGGTGCGCCGAGGCTTGGCCGCAGATGCCATCTGCCTCCGACGGCGCGGTGCGCGTCAGCATTGCATGCAATCGTGAACCACCCACATCCCGCACTACAGGTCGATCGCGGAGCTACCGTACACACGGCGTGTGCGGCACGGCAAAGGCTTGGAGCCTCGGTATTGATGTGAGCACTTCGCACTCAACCACATTGTTTTACAAAGGTAGCAAGCATCTAGTCAGCGAAACCTGCCGAATGCTCATCATTCGATGTACCTGAAGCACGCTGATCCTGTCTAGAGAACGTTGATGAACGTGAGAACGCCAGCGGCAGCCGACCCCGCCAGCGGCCATTCCTTATGCTGACCACCGGCTGGGGACCGACGGCACATCACTCCGAGGCCTCCGGCGCCAAGCGCATGCTGTCAGGAACTGGTCCCATGTCACACCTGCACAATGGGGCTCATCTCGGAGCCTGCATCCTACCCCAGAGCTGTGCTAACACTGCGGCGGGCTCGCATGCACGCTCAGCGTGACTCTCTGCGAAACCTTGACATGGTGCGGGCGAGGATGCTGACAAGCATTCACTTGGTGGTCGATGCTCTGCACATGCTCGCAGTGCAGCAGACGACAGGTAGCACACCGTTCGCAGCTCCAGATGCAGTTGCCGGGGGCGCCGGGCTTGCCGATCATGTACACGGGGTTGGATGTGCACTCCCCCGACTCCGCCCACTGGCCGCAGTGCGAGTCCAGGTCCCTGCACGATCAGACACAGTTACGATGTGCGAGGGTGCATCCGATGTGCTCTCAGCTGACCGCCATGGCGATGTGCGTCGTGAGCTCCACAACATAGCTTCCAGTTTCTCGGACGCACACGCTGACCATTCGCATCAGACATTACCAGCAGCAGAGGCAGTAGCAGCAGCAGAGCCACTTGCATGAGTCACAGGCCCACGGATCGTTGTCATTCATTCATGCAAACATAAGTGACACGGCTGCCTGATTCAATGACGATACTAAGACCGCATATGACCACAGATCTTTTATGATTGCCGCACCTGCAGCCCGGGGGCGCTGGCGGCGGCGGCGGCACGTGAATTAGGTGCTGTACGCGCTCAGGCTTCTCGCCGGCGAGCGCATAGTTCGCCACGTGCACCCACTTCGTGGCGGACCTGCGTCCGCAACTCTGTCGCTGTCAACCAGAACGAAGCTGCATTTTAGCCAATTCTAAGCGCTGAACCACAGGGTCGGGCAACAAAATGGCCTGACAGCGCCGTTATTCAGATGCGACATTAGCGGTCATGACAACAGCAAAGTGGCGACGAGAGCACTGCCGTGCCATGCGGGCATTGCGCTGTTTGAGCCACACGACAGTTTGGAACCAGCTGCTGCGCCGATGATTGTTTGACGGCATGTGCAATATGCATCACTGGTCACTACCTCGGGGCCATGTTGAGTCCCAGTAACACAACACCCTGTCCAGGATCAGTCGAAGGTAAACTCCCTGCTGCGGCAACCGATTTGCGGAATCGACAAGGGTGATGCTCACCACTTCTCGCCCTTGATGACGGGGCATCCGCCGTGCAGCGCCCCCTGATCCAGTCGCCCGTCGGTCTTGAGGCTCCAGAACGCCACCGCGTCCCCCCGGTGCGGCTTCACTGCCAGGCCCTTCATTGCGCACGGCGAGTACCGGTCTGCTGTCTGCTCCGGCGGCGGCTTCACGTTGGGGAACACCTGCACCCATCCGCCAGGCCAGTCGTGAGCGCTTCGCTGGGTCCTGTCTTCGGGCACACCCAGCACCGGCGATGCAAGTCTGTGTCCTGTGCACATTCACGCAGGTGCTGACCGCATGTTCACTACACCATGAATCAATGGGCGGGGAAGATGAGCATCGAGCCAGTAGCTGCAGACGCCGAGATCCTGCTTGAGCAGCCGGTTTTGCGACTGTCATTTTTGCCTTCGGCACGAACATGCCAGCACGATGCGTATGCACATCAGCACACACAACTCCAATGCCCCAAGCCATCCGGTGCGTCGGATCAAAGGGGTTGCACCAACACTGAAAGTTTCAGAGACTATTCGTGAGGAAAATACTATCTCTGAATGTCCAAATGATAACTTGGAAACCTCTTATGATAATGTCACAAAAACAAATTGCGACTGCAGGCGGGGCTGCGCACCGTTTCGCCGCCCTCCTCCACGTCGCTGAGGTACATGAGCACCGTGAGCAGCCGGTTGCCGCCGTTGTTCATGCCCTCGTCGTGGAAGAAGTAGTCGAAGTGAGGGTCACTGCGCGACGGTAGCATGTGAGTCATCGTCAGCACTCATCTGAACCTCGCGCTATGCTGCCTACTCCGGCTAGACGTGATACAGGACGTGGTCTATCAGACGGTCTGCCTTTGCAATTACCAGCACAAATGTACAGGAGTAGTGTCCAGCATACACGGGGAGGAAAACTGCTGCGTCCCGCTCATGACCACAGGATGCAAGGAGCGAGTTGAGCTGCTCACTACTTCTCCGTCGGCTCGTAGCGCAGCACTTGGATGCCCTCCCCGTTGTTGACCGGCACCATCGTCCACTGCGCAATCTTGTCCTCCACGGCTGCGCAGCTCACACGCTTGCATGCATATCACTGTCCCGCGCGGCCACATATTATCCTAAGCTTGCACGCCAATCTGCCACGCGGTGCTCGGGCTTTTGAGCCTGATCCTGTCCACACCCCAGCCTTGGACAGAAGCGCTTTTTGTTGGTAGCAAAATTACCGGACCACGCAGGGTTATTTGTGCCCTGTCTCACACGCTTAGCCTCTCGCAACGCAATGCTAGCCGTGCCCCAGCCACGGACACAGAGCATGGAAGGATTTTGCGAACTAGCTGGCTGTTGGCTGTGCTGCGTGTTGGTTTTTAAGAGCTTCATTGTTAGCAAAAGCGGACATTACCACAAGAATCGTGTGGCGCAACCCTAAATGTAACCCCAACCCCACCTGCGATGAAGTCATCCTCGCCACGATTGAAGAACATGCCGCTTGACGTCCGGATGTCGGACGTGAATGACTTGCCCGTCTCTGTGTCCTGCAGTGCAGCGGAGGAGCAGATGCTCGGAGGCTGACACGGGGATCAAGGCGACAGCAGACGGGTCGACACCCTGTCGGCGATCTGTTGCTTCACTGCATGGTGTGCAGCTTCTTATCACATTCATATTGATGCGCAAATAGAGTGTCGTTCGAGGCGCATCACGACGAACAGACTTGCACGCCAGCACAGACCAGGGACATGAATCGTGACTTCTGATGAGTTGCAATATCAAGTTTGCGCAGAGCCAGCGCGGGTCAGACAGCAGCATTCGCACCACGACTCCGCTGCGAGCTATCCTGGGTCGCGCCCGCTCCAGCATGTCGTCCACCTCCTCTGCGGCAGGGCAATGAAGCTCTTTGAGACCCAGTGTAGGAGTCTGACAGCAGGGTCACGCCCAGCACTGGGTTACGCAGCACTGGCATCATCATGCCGCATGGCACGAGCGCTGCTGAAGCCGCAGACAAAGTGATAGGAAGTAGGCTGTCCGCTGCATGGACTACTGTACTCGCTGTCTTTCGCCGCTATCAAAGCACGACTGGGACGGACACCTGACGGCGTGTCCCACCAGCAGTCATTTACGCCCTGTGGCCATTCGAATGTCACTCCAGGGCACTGCGTCTGGGGCAGACCTGGCGTGAGCAGGCCCTTGGCGTAGAATATGCGGGGCGTCCACGACAGCACGCTGAAATCGGGGCTCGCCCTCGCGCTGTATGTCTCGCCCTTCCACCCTGCAACCAGACTCACAACACCATTTGCATGATACAAGCCAATCGTCCCGAGAGCAGGCCAAACCTTTGCTGTACGCCACAGCACGCGTGGGGTAGAGCGCATTTATGCCGCAGCAGAGAGGGCCAGAAGATGCTTGTTGGTAGAGACGCGACAAGGAGAACTGAGCTGCTGGTCATGCCATCCGCTTTTGGCCAACATGCAGGCAGCCAGTTGCATGTCGCCCTCCGTCGAATTCGACAGCAGCGAGCCCGGAGCGCAGCAAATGTCTCCCAATGTGGCAATGTCCACCGCACCGCGCACCCGGCAGCTTGTCTTCGTCCAGCGGGACCGCTCTGCCGGCATTCACTCCGCACCAGGTGACCGCCAGTGCCACCGCGAGCACTGTGAGCTGGGCCGTGCCGCGCTGCCTTTGGATGCACGGCCGGCAGCGCCATGGCGAGCCCCCAGCGGCCGGGGACATGAGCGACGCCAACGCGCCGGGACGGTCCGAGTGCGACCGGAAGGGGGAGGGTACGACGACCTCCGTGAAATTTCGACGTTCAGCTACGCTACCAGACTTTATTTGAGGCGCGCAGGCAGGGGCGCTGTGCCCAACCTCGCGCGGGGAGGCGTCGGGTCGCTGAGTACACCAAACTGTGACCTGCCGGGAATATAGGCGCCTTGAAACAACGAAAAGTTCCCCTCGCTGAGCTGTATGTCAGCCGGTGGTCCTTGATGGGGCTTGCATGGCATGCAGGCACTAGCAACAGGCTGCCAATCACATCAAGAGGGGCATCGCTTGCGCATGCATGTTCATAAGTCCACGTGTCTAGCAAAAAGGGTGTGGGGCACGGGTCAGGATCGAAGCACTTATGTATCCACGTCATGTAGGCCGCCTATCCGACCCTGCTTCCGCTGCACATCCCGCGCACTACACCCAATACATGCATGCGATCGGGTAGGTAAGATTATATTGCAGGGTGTGACGTTACAGCAAGGCAACCGCAGTGATGCAACGCCTCGTGGCTCTCGTGCTCCTGTTGCTGCCGGCGCTTGCCGGATCAGCCACTGCAGCAAGGGCGGACCCTGCCAGCGATGGCATCTCAGCGGCACCATGGCTGCACCAGCTGCAACAGCCGTATGTCGGATCGTCCAGCCTCGCGGCTCAGCAGGCCTCCAGCCGGTCTGTCGTCGCTGTCGTGGACGGCGTGCTGCGGCCCCTGCAGCACGCTGCAGACGCTGCGACGAGGGGCGTCAGCCAGGTTGTTGGCGGCGTCATCAGGAGCAGTCCCGCAGTACCTGGCACAGAGTCGAGGCACAGCACGCGCGTGATGCGGCGGCACTTCGTGACCGACACGGACCCGTCAGCTGTCTGCAACGACGGGACCCCAGGCGCGCTCCGAACTGTGTCAGCGCTTTTCTGCAGAACATTGACCGGAGACATCTCTGCAGCTGCAGACTCATTTGATTGCTGCTTGCATGCCTAACGCTGCTTGCGGTGCCTGATGCTGCTGCGCACTTGATAGATATACGTGATTGGAGCACCGTGCAGCTTTGTTTGAGCACGTGCGGCTTGAGCGGAGGGCACTCACGATGTGCTAGCCTCGTCGCGGACCCCATGACGGCTGGTCTCTGACTCTGCACGTCGCTGTGCAATCGCGCTGCATGAAGGCTGCGCAGTCATGACCTGCCCATGAGCGCGCCATAGAGTCCGGTAGGAGATGCTGCAAGGACCTCGATTGGGTGTCCAGGCGCTTACTACCACCGGCCGGCTGTGCCGGGCAGCGAGGGGAAGTGGGTCATCCGCTTCATGGGCGGCGGGTGGTGCGTCAATGGCCCGACCTGCGCTGCGCGCGCCGCCGGGCAGCCCTTCTGGGTGTCCACCCGCCTCTGCCAGGTGTGCGGTGAGGAAGCATCACTTATCCTTTTTGGTTTTTGGTAAGGACCAAAAGACAAAGCAAAACTGAAAAGAATCTTTAAGTTTCGCTGGTTGATGATAGTAATAGTCGTTGGTCTTTACCAAAGGGCCAGCGATCATTGCTGAAAACTTTGTTTTATATCAACAGGTTGATCTAATCTCAAATTTGGCAGAAGCTAAAATAGTGTTGTAATTTTTCAATTGAACTGATCTATCCATAATGCAAGTGTTCCAGCAACTGGACTGACCGAGCAGAGTTGAGCTTCACCCACCTTGTCGCGCTGGCACTGCTGAAATGCTGAGCCGTGGCAGAAGTGATGTATAGTATAATGCAGTAGCATGCGGGTACGCCATCATGCAGCAGGCAGAGCGCCATGGTTGGGCACAGTGGTGATGGCCTGGCCTTCGGCACATGCCGGTTGTGACGATGCAAAGCCATGCAGCTATAAACCAAGGTTTATGTGGAGACCCTATCCGTGGTTTGGTGGTGGGATGTTTCCAACCATCTGGCATCATGTATGTGGTTTGGGCCCAGACACTCGCCCCAGCCCATATAAACGGACACACCGTTTTATGGGCGCAGGAGGCCATGGGGGATGATGTGCAGTGGGCCAGCGTGCCCGACGGCCTGGCGCAGCCGCGCGGCGTCTTGTCGGACCGCGAGGCAGAGAACCCCGTGTTCTGGGACTACCATCACGTGTTCGTGTGGTACTGCTCGTCGGATTCCCACCTGGGTGCGGTCTGCGTCACAGGTTTCAAGGTCTAAAGTCTCAGCAGTGCTCTGCGATCACGTGTGGCGATCGTTGCAGGCTGCGAGACGTGCTGAGCTCCTCATGTCGCACAATCGCTGTAGTTTTGCACTTGATTATTGTTCCCGAAGCACAGCCAGCGAGATCGCTGATGCTGCAGGTGAGAGGGACGTCACATGGCCGGACGGCAGCAAGTGGCTCTTCAGGGGGAGGCACATCAGGGACGCGGTGGTGATGAACCTCCTGGCGGATCACGGCTTGGCAGGTACTTGCCTCACGCTGCATGATCACGGCGCGGAGTCCCCGACACCTGATCAGCATCGTGGCCCTGCAAAGTCGTTCCCATGTGGAGGATAGTGATGACATCCTTGCAACGCCAACATGCAGTGCTTGAGGCCATGGCAGACACGACTGTCTGTGCCAGACAGCATCTGACGTTTTGTGTGTTGTCCATGGTTGCACTTGCCATACATAACACCCCAACACCCCCGAGACGCCGTCTGACCTCATGTAGCAACTGCGATGCTGTCCCTGCACAGATGCTACAGACATCCTGATCACCGGCGACAGCGCCGGGGGTGTCGCCGCGCTCAACGCTGCAGGCCCGCTCCGAACCATGCTGCAGCCGCAGCTGCCGCGGTGAGACGGTGGCTCCACCAACCCAAACTCGCTCCAGAGCAGCTGTGCAATCTGCCAGCACGGCGTTTGTTCTGTCTCGGGATGCAAACACCTCTGCCATCCTCTCTGAAGCTGCGCAGATGGGACTATCATGGTGCCCCGCGCCTGCTGTTGTGCAGGCGAGCGCTGACAGCGCCCGTGTCGCGTGAGCGCAGGCTGCGGCGGTTCAAGGTCCTCGTCGACGCGGGGGTGTTCCTGGACCTGCCCGTGTTCACGCCGCCGCCGCCGCCGGCAGACTACCGCATGCGCAGCATCGCTCAGGTCGGCTGACTTGACTGGCATCTCTCATGCAGGGCTAAATCACCTGTGTGTAAATCTACCAGGAGCCTTCAATCGCAAGTGTAGAGAGACTTGTTTCCTGCACGCACCGCGACCTCGATAGCATGCCGTGTTTGGCCTACTTCATGGGTGTGGGTCGTCTGACAAGGAAAACAAGCGCAAGGTGAGTGGCGGCCTCATCCGACCCTGTACACGCCGCAGGTGCTGGACGACACGTTCGGCGCCGCGTGGGACCCGTACTGCGCCGCGGCGCAGCCCGCGGGCTCTGCGTGGCGCTGCTTCCACGCGCAGTACTGGCCGGCCGCGACGACGGTCGGCGCGGTGCCGACGCTGTTCCTGGAGTACCTCTATGACCTGGCCAACGTCTGTGCGTCATCAAGACTGCCCAAAACCCGAAGAAATATTAGGACTCATCTCAATACTTCTACGTCGGGTTCGGATGCATGGCTAAAGTAGAAACTTTATCCATCTCCACCATCTTTCCATGCCAGGACCCATTGCGCGTGACCCTAAGTGGGGTTCACATGTGTGGCTGAACTACATCAGTGCAAGCTATTTGATCCCTGACCCGTGTCCAAGCCTCAGCCTGGTGCCTGCTCGGGCCGTTAACACCGACGTCAACCCTGCATGGACGACCTCTATGACAAGGCCAACGTCTGTGCGCCCCAGATCTCGTGTCCTGGTCTCCGTCCTGTGCTTG
>JAABUX010011067.1_pt1 | contig 10007 bp, 8 predicted proteins | sample 5561851 | NCBI WGS metagenome assembly JAABUX01 (sample SAMN10711883, study PRJNA513361) | rock metagenome | isolation source: Antarctica rocks | place: Antarctica: Victoria Land, Richard Nunatak red sandstone | collected 2016-01-03 | reverse complement strand
CGTTGGCGTAACTTCATTTCTTGCCTCACTCTCGGGTTGTCTAGAGGTTAGTCTAGACTCACACGGTGGCTTTTCTTCGCCTGGCCTCTCTTGGTACCACTGTCCCGCTTTACGTTGGTAGCCAGTCCAAGTTTTAACAGCCTTCAACAAGGTAGAACCATCGCTCCCGCTAACCAACACGACGTCTTTCCAGGTCTTGGCTTGCTTGAGTGCTTCGGACGCATATTTAGAGTTTAAAACGACTCGCCCAACGTTCTGCACTTCTTCGTAGTACCCTGAAATACTATTGCTGTCAATTAGCTCTACTATCTCAGAAACCTTGTCGGAGTGCAGCTTTTGTTGTTTTTTGAGCACAGGTGTAACTTCGCGCTTAACGATCTCTCCTGACTCAGAATTCACTAATTTGGCTTTTAGCGGTTGGATTTGATTGTCTATTTTCTGTAAGTCAGCTTCAGCACCTCGAAGCTGCTTGAGCACATTCCAGTCTGGCGATATAAGCGGACAGTCGGCGGCAGAAGCTTCCTCGGACGGCGTGAGGCTAGCTGTCTGCTGCACTGGGTGGGCAGGGGCTGCTTCTGGTGCCGGTTCCGGGGAGTCAGCTGCCTCAGCCGCTTTAGGCTCCGCTGTCTGCTCAACCTGTGCTTCTACTCCGTCCCCCATAGAGTGCAGAGACTCTAAAGATTCCGGCTCCGAGTAATCAGTCTCCCGCTCAACATGCAAGCCTGTTAGTTCCTCAAAGAACATTTCTGCGGGAACTAACGCACGTCCAGCTAACTTCGCCTCAAGCTCAGCAATCGTGCGATCGCGCTTGTCCAATTCTAACTCCAACCCCCTCTTCTCTCGCTCAAGAGTTCGGGCGTTGTCCACTACTGTGTGAAGTTCTTCGAGCTGGGCAGCACGGTATTCGCTTAGTGGGATGGAGCCTGACTTGTGCTGTGCTCTAAGTGCTACTGCTTCGGCTATGATTCTCTGGGGTACAACCCCTTCGGATTCAGCCTGTCCTTCAATTAGTAGCCCAGTCTGTTCATCGTGCAAAAGCAAGTTATAGTAGCGTCCGCCACCGGAACGTGACTGCTTCCAGCCGCTGATTGGCTCACTTGACTTCTTTCTAGATTGCTTCGGTAGCAACTCCTTGATTAAGTCCTGCACCAACTTGGGAGTGATATCCAAATGCGATTGCAGTCGCTCTATGATTGGGGCATATTTATCGGAGCGCAACTTTAACAAGGTGAACGGCTCAAGACTTTCCAATCGGGAAAGGTCGAACCCGTCAAAAGCACGGGCGATATCTAGGTATTTTCTGGCTTCTTCCCTACCCCATTGCAGCAACCCCTTGACAAAGACCCCAAACTCTTTGCGGGTTAGCTCCAATTTCTTCTCTTGTATCCAAGTTGCCATTTGCAGGATAGTTTGGGTAGCCAATCCTCCAGCCTTCCAGGTCTTTTCAGCGGTTGAAGCGGCGTCTTGACGGTAGCCTGTGCGGAAGCCTGCTAGAACTCCATCATCGAATTTGAAGGGCTCGGTGGTGTCTGGCTGTTGTTCACCGCCTTGGGCGAGTTCGTCGGAGGCGCTCGCTATCTCTTCCACTGGCAAGGGCGCTTCTGTTGTGCTGGAGCCTGCGGTTTCATCCTCGGTTTGTGCGATGAGTGCTGGCGCTTGGGATTCTACGTGTTGGGCTAGTTCCGCGCCGTCTACCGGCTGAAAAGCAACGCAGGTAGCTGTCTGTGTCATCATTAAGAAACCTCAATTCATTTGTGGGCAAGAGAAGCGCTTCAAACTTTGGACGGCGAGAGGCGCTTTCTTTGCATCGTTATTATCACACGTTACTCAATACTCGTCAAGCAATGCGTAAGGATGTAGATTAGAGATAATTCTATGGAGGCATCAATCTATGGATTTAATGAAGATCATTGTTGAAGTGGAACTCACAGGCGTAGGTACTGCCCTTAAAAGGGCGAGGGAGTCTGCAGGGCTAAGTTTAACTGTGGCTGGAGATCGCGCTGGCATGAGCGGAGCAAACTTTAATAGGATTGAGAACGAAGACACTAAAGGAGTGCCGCTAGATACATTAGTCAGAGCTGCTAAGGCGGTTGAATTGGATCTAACAGAATGTTTGGGAGAATGGATTAAACATGTGCCCGGTGTCGATTTACAAGGGATCAGCAAATAAGCGCGATTACTCCTGAAAGCTTAAATCTTGCTTGGTATCCCTGAAGTGGCAAGCTTTGCTCCCTACCAGCCCTAGTATATATTTGGAATTAGCAAAGATATAATCGTCTAGCTTTGACTGGGAATTGATTAGAAATATATGCAGTTAACTATTAAAGATCTAGAACAACTTCAAGAAGTATTAGCAGAAAAGCATTTGGACTATCAAGTTGAGATGGTAGACGGGAAAATCATTGTTATGGGTCTATCAGACTACGTTTCTGAAGAAATTATTGCTCGATTGATTGCATTTCTCCAAGCCTGGGTGTTGCCGCGTCGGGTCGGGAGGATCACAGGCTCTGGAGCAGGGTTCAAGTTACCCAACGCCGCCAACAATTTGAGGGGTCCAGATGTCTCATTTGTTTCAGCAGAACGAATGAGGCGCAGTCCTCGTGATTTTGCCAACTTGGTTCCTGACCTGATGGTAGAGGTGAAGTCAAAGAGCGATCGCATTCCACCTTTGGAGGAAAAGATCCTACAATTCCTGGAACTAGGAACGCAGGTGGGAATACTGATTGACCCAGATAGGCAAACTGTAACTATCTACTACCGCGACAACCAACCACCAGTGGTGTTGGGAAATGGCGACGAAATCTCTATTTCCGAACTGCTACCTGGTTGGTCGGTGCCGGTGTCGGAACTTTGGCCTCCGGTCTTTGAGTGAAAGGACTTCGGGTTTCAGCTAGTGTCATAGCCATCGACATCACGACTCAATCGCAATGACTGGCGAATAATCCTGCACAAATGATCCAAAGCGCTCCCTCAATAGCGGTCGAAGCTTTGATGAGTCGAGCGATGAAGTTGGCGATCGCGCAATTCCTGCAATGCGCTTTTTACCTCCCTCCATGCTCTTTCCACTTTCTCTTCATTCTGCCAGCCCCGGTCAAGCTAGTGGTGAGCTGAGCTAGAGTCTTGACCATCGTACACTGCCTGCAATACGACTGCGGCGCGGTACAGTGCTCTCTCAACTCGCAGCTCTAACCGATGGCGTAGGGCAGTTTCTTCAGTAGTGAGTTCTGTCAACTGCAATGCTGGCAAATAGCCACTCAGTGATGGCAGGAGTTTGGGAGTGAGAGGAGTTGGTTTCACGGTAGCAAGCGATCACTGTGTTCAACTTATCAGGTTAAACCACGTCATAGTGATTGGAAAGCTAACGGCACTCCGATGGGCGAGTCAAATAAAGGATTTGTTTGCCAATAGTGAACAAGTTCTCCAATACCTCTGCTACTGCAATCCTGTTGTGAGCAGAGATTCGATTAGAATTGTTGATATTAAGTTGAAGTCGGAGTGCCTAAGTTGGTAAGAAGATGTTTCACCAAGGCTCAAAAGCTGCTAATTTTGCGTCGAGCTGGTTATCAATGCCAGCTTTGTGGCACACCACTAACTCTTAAAAACTTCCAGGCCGACCATCAAATACCATTTAGACACGCTGGCGCAACGGAAGTCTGGAATGCTCAAGCATTATGTGCTAGTTGCAATAGATATAAATCAGACAACTTTATCGCCAATAAAGTCGATGGTTGATAGTTACTTCCTGAATTACCACGAATTGGTACTCAACCGCCTGCTCTCTGGTCAAACTGATTTGTACCAACATCAGGTAGAAGCCGTATTAGCGCTCTATCAAAAAGCAGTGCGAGGAGAGATGGACACTCACCCTCGACAAGCCGCTTTGATTTTGGCGGGCGTGGGCACGGGAAAGACGCTGATGCAGGCGATCGCTCCCTTTGTTTTAGCCCCCTGGATGACAGGGCCGCGATCATTGTTTCTGTCAGATAACTGCACGTTACGCTCCAGATTCCTTAAGGATTTTCCCACGGACTCTAACCATAGACCGCTCTATGACCAGTGGTTGCTCTACAGCCTGAAGGTTCTGCCAGCAGGGGTGCCACCGCCAAGAATTGTCGAGTTAGATGCCAGTAAATTTGACAGTTATGCTTTTGCCATGCAGCAAGCGGATATCCTCGTTGCCAACCGACAATTTCTCGTCAATCTAGTCCAGCGCGGAGATATTGAGCCTGGAGCAGTTGGTTTAATTGTTATAGATGAAGCACATTTTTCCGCCGCCGCTAGCTACCACACCATCACTAATTACTTTTCCAAAGCGCTGTTGTGTTATTTCACCGGCAGCAAGTTTCGGTCAGACAGTCAATCGTTGCCACATGTCCAATATAGTGAGGTTGAAGATTCTGACGATTTGGGGCGCAGGGCAATCAGATATGCACCCCTTGCAGACTACGAATTCTCTATCCAGCAAGCGTGGCAGCTAGAGCCACCTCCGATCAAAAAAATGTGTTTACAAGAAGCAACTTCCACAGCGTTTCTCGTCTTAGAAAACGGGGCAGAAGTTGAATACGACCCGGACACATTTTTTGCCAAAGTCCAAACCGACCGTGCATGGTTTAGACAGATCATGTTTGCCGACTCTTTCTCGCTCCCCGTGTTAGAGATGGCAGTGCGGATTTTACTGGACAAGCGATCTCACACTGGTCAACCGCATGCAATGCTGGTCAGAGCTTTGAACGTATCCCATACCCATCGGGTTGCCAGATTGCTAGAAGAAAACTTCCCACTCCTCCAAGGGAAAGTGTTGGTGATTCACTCGGAGCACGAACAATTTGACCTAGCTGGACGTGCTAGTGTTTTGCTGGAACGCTTTTATAGCGGAGATTATTGGGTTGCGGTCCATTGCGGTCTAATTGGTGTCGGGTATGATCATCGGTTTGTGTCAGTATCCTGCTGTTTATGCGTCCTTAAGAGCATGTCTCCGGCAGAACAAGAGTGGGGCCGAGCACTGCGACGAGTACCGGGAGGACCACCTGGCAAGTTTCCCGAGCTAAATCATCCAAACTGGGCTGTTGTCGTCACTCATTCTGCCCTAGGACTGCGAGAGTTATTTGAGAAATTTCAGCAAGGCATCGTTGCTGACGTTGTTAAAGACGGCGCTACAAAGCAGCGGACTAAACCACAGCTAACAGTCGCCTATGAAGCAGGTGAAACTGTGCTTAAACTTAGTGATACCAAGACTGTTAGAGCGGGCGATGTGTTAGAGCTAAGGGTGCCGGTGCCAGTTAGTGAGATTTCAACACCAAAATTTAATCTACTTGAAGAACTCCGGCGCACAGGCAGTTTGACAGAAGATCCTGATGCTGTCGGTAGTGCTGGGTTAAATGGTAGTGCGGAATCAAAGACAGATCCTAGTCGGACTCAAAATAGTGTCTTCTCTCCGTCACAAGAACAGCTAACTCTATTGCCTTGGCAGCAAGAAGTAGATGCAATCGGGCAAAGGTTGGCTCAAATCAAGAGCGTCAACACCTATCAAGTCCAGGTTGAGGCAGTTCTAGATGGGAACTCTGTGCAGATCTCACCAGCTTGGTTTGATTTTCCGATGGGGGTAGAAGTCAGTAAATCTAGACTGCCCGTAGCTGAACGTCAAGCTGATTTCCTGCGGCATGTGGGGCTAGATTGGCAGGTGCTGGTTGATGGAGAGCTAGTCTCATACCAGACTTATCAACGGCGAGTCGTCTTGCAAAAACACGGGATGAGCCTTGATGGTGACGGCGAAATTAGTATTGGTGGGCTCCGGCTCCGGGCCACTATGCCAGCAGCAGCTTATGAGATTTTCCTCAAAGGGCTGGAGATTGAGCTGGCTGAGGTTGAGGTGCCTCATTCAGATGCGATCGCTCGACCTGATAAAGCCAAGCTCGAAACCCAAGAACGTTATGGGGCAAGGGTACGAAGTATGGTCAACGATTTGTTTAAACAGCGAGGATTAATCCGTGATGGCTTGAACGGTAACTCGCTGGTTGAGCACCCTGTAGAGCTACTGACGCAAGCGATAGAGCGAGTCAAAGCCAAAGGCAATGAGCCAACTTTTAGAAACAATTCTGAGTTGGTGCATTCAGCCGTCTTTGGGTTCGTTAAAGACAAGACAGGTAAAAGTTGGTCTGAGCATCAGGATGAAGGGCAGTACCAAGCAGCTTGCCGACTAACTACTCAATACCTGCTCCGGCTTAGGGAACAACTGCAATGGCGCTCCTGGCGCTAAACGGCTAAGTGCTTTTCCTCCAACCACTCCAGCAGTTGCAGTTGAATTGGCGTGAAGCAGTTAGAACGCTGCAACACCTCAAGAATTGCATATTCTACCGGCTCCAACTCAAACTGAATCAACGCCGCTATGCGTTTACCCACAGCTCTAATATCATCTACATACTCATCGTCAACCTTGACCATTTCTGACTCCTTGCACTGTTGCACATCCTTAGCGATGCTGACCCGCACAGTGTAGCTGAAACTGCCAACGTGTTCAATTGTTCCCCACATACCGTTGAATGGGTGCAAGGGGGAGCGCTTCTCAACCCTAATTTCAACTACATCTCCTTGAGCAAACCCTGGTGGCGATGGATGCTTCTGTTTGAGGCGCTCGACGACACCCAGATGGCGCATAACTAGATCTTTGACAATACGCGCTGGCGGAACCTTCCCCCCAACTTGCTCTACAGCCTGTCGCCAGACCTGTGCCTGTTCTTCAGATTCCAGCTTGGTCAATGGCCTACACTGATTTTCCTTTGTTGGGAGAATGTCAACAATTTGTTGACATTCTGAAATTAGGTTATCCATCACCTCAGCCGCGCTAATTAAGTAATAGGCTGCTGCCCTCGTAAACCCAAAACGATCTCGACAATACTCCTCAAAAGTTTTGTGAGTTGATTTATATAGTCGCCTGGAGCGCAGTACTGTTAAAGCTTTTCCCGACTCGTGAAACGCCCTCTCAACTTTCAGCTCCAGCCGTTGCCGTTCGGCTTCTTCCTCTGGGGAGAGTTCCTCGACTACCTCAACTTTTACGTGGCTCGAATCACTAGCTTTGTTTTCTGCCATAGTGGGTTCAAGGGTACAATTGTCTGGTGAATCTTCAAGCAGCTCAGCCGTGCTGTTTTCCAAATTAGGGTGCAAGTCCGCCTCGTCCCAAGCTGGATCAGACTCGGCTGCATCTCTCCAGTCGGGACTGTAGCTTCGGATCGCCGCAGACTGATATGGGGACATGTCGAATAAAGGACTGTTCATGACTCTTCCCCTAAAGCTGCGATCGCTTCCCAGGTCATCCCCTGCGCTTGAGCTAAGGCAATCCGTCGCCCATTAGTGAACATGATCCAGATGGCACCGGCGTACTCAGTTACAGACTGGATCAGTTGATCTCGCTGCTGTTTGCCTAAAGCTGCCGCTGCTCTGTTCCACCAAGACTGCCGGTCATTGCGAGGTTGGCAGTTGTTGAGGACGAAGTATTTGAAGGCGGCGATAGGTAATTTCAAACCCTTGGTTGCAGACTCCTCCTCTAGGGCGGAAACGTTGTGCTCCAGTTGCTCAACTGGTGTCTTGACAACAAGCGATCGCACTTCCGAACTTAGGGGAATGCTCAAGGAACGCAATCGCTCTAAAATTGCTCGGGCGATAGGTGCGGAAAACTTATCCTCAACCGCTGGCTCAATGGGTGGTGAGGATTCCGGCTCATCACTGTCCTGCATGAAGGGGGCATTAGCGATCACGGCCTGAATTTCTTCCAGCAATTCGTCATCACAACCCTCTCCATCTTTTGGTGTCTGTGGGTCCTCTGAAATTCTCTGTATAGAGGATGGAGTCATAAGGGTTTCAGGCTCAGATTTGAACGAGTCGGTTCTTTCAGGAACTTTCAAGTTCCTTTGGGAACTTTTTTGTCCTAACTGGATTGGCTTGAGTAAGCCAGCATGACGAACCACCAAGCGCATGACCCTGTTGGTGTAGGTCCGGGTCACGACGACAAAACCTGCCGTTAATAAATTGGCGAAAGAACGCAAGATGTGTTTGATGTGATATCCCTTTTCCCGCTTTTGACTGCTGGTTGAGTACTGAAATTCTTCCAAGTCAACTTCTTGTTCAGTTCCACCGGCAGCTCTTTCTAATAGCCATCGGTACAGCCTTTGTGTGCATGGATTCAGGTCTGCGGTTTCTTGATCGTGGTGTTCAGTCCATAGGGTGTAGCGCGTGGATGTTGTATCAGGCCGGTGAGGAGTGCCAAATGCCTGTTGTTGATCATCCCTGGCGACTAGATCCTGGGCTGGTGTCAGTATTGGTGTCATGGTGGAATTACAAAGAGCTTAGTGTTTCCCAGTAGGAGTTGGGCTACTACTGGAGTTGTTTGCTTTCTGAACTAGTCCGAACTAGAACGTAGTTGCAATGGACAAGACTTTCTCGACAAAAGCAGGCGCTTTCTTGCCATTGACGGCTGGCACTGAGTCAAACAGTTTTTGCAATTCTGGCGGTGTCAGGTCGGGGAGGATTGTCGCACTCCAAGTGAGCGCGTCAGTAGGAGACTTCCAGGTTCGCCATACTTCATTTGAAGTCTGTGTAACTTGCACTGGAAGCTCGACAACTGCTCCATCTTCGTCAACAGTTGCTCCTAGCTCCTCAGGTGTGTAGACAGGAGCGCCCAAAAAGATATTTGGACAAAACCATTTCACTCCATTAGAAATAGAGCGTGCAAACAGCATGTTGCGAGGGAACTTGCCCATGTTTTGAGTTCCTGCTTTAGCGGCATCAGCTGCACTGAACTCTGAAACCCCAATTTGTTGCCCCTGCTCAAAAAACGCAATCTTGCAACAGCGATCGCTCAATTCTAATACCCGATAATCGTAGCAACCACTACGCTTAATAGCAGCTGCAATCAGACTAGCTCCAATCGCTGGCTTGCCCTTGATAATGTGAATTCCCACCATGCTGGAAAAAGCTGGAAATCCTAGCTCTGAGCCTGCTAAAATTTTCACCACTGCTTGAGCCGCCTGCTTGCAGTCTTCAAAAAATCCCGACTGACTGAGAATTTGTCCTAATCGTTGTAGTTCGTCAATACTGTTGATAGTGACATTGCCTGCAACCTTAGTCTGTTGCAGCTTCTTCAGCTCAGTAGATGTTGTTTGTTCGTTGGTTGTGGTTGATGTGTCGATCATTGTTGGTTCCTCGACTACTGAACAAGTTAGGGTTGAAGGCAAAAACCTCCAACCCCTGTGGATTAAAATTCTGAGCAGTCAAAGGGAGTCCAATGAGCCACTATGCTGTAGTCAGATAGGTAGCCAGCTGCCCCGATTACAGTTTTTATTGCCTCTAATGCGTTCTCCAGCACCACCACATCAACGATGTGGTAGCTTGCAGGCACTCCCTGTGCATCAGTTTTGGTCGATACCAATTGCACAAAGTAACGGTACGTGCGCTGCTTAGTTGTCTTGGCTTCAGGTGCAGTAATGTATGTCATGATCAAAATACCTAATTTGATGGGTAGGGTGATCGCTTGGCTTTCTCAGGGCTTCAGGCGATCGCCTTTTGATATCTATAATTATATCTAGATATTTATCTAGATGCAAGCACTAGAAGGAAAGAAATTTTATAATATACTGATACATATATAGATACTGGCTATTTGGGGTTTGAGATAAATGCCTAGGAGAAAGTTAGAAAGAAAGAAGACAGAGATGATCCAAGTCATGGTAGAGCCACAAGACAAGGCTGCCTTTGATGCTTGGTGTTCTGCTAATAGCACGACTATGAGTGAAGTGTTACGTCGAGCAATGGCTCCGTATGTGCGAGAAGGACAAGAGTTACGGCAAGAAGTTGCGTTATAAGTGCGATAGTCCAAGGGGCACGCGCAAAACACTTCGTTTGACAACAGTAGCGAATGGGTTTTTTTGCATAACCCCTCGAAAAGGTATATTTCAGTGACTAGGTGTTTTAGGCAGACTGGAAGAAATAAGTCTAGAAATCTTATGGAATAAGAC
>JAABUX010011066.1_pt1 | contig 10008 bp, 13 predicted proteins | sample 5561851 | NCBI WGS metagenome assembly JAABUX01 (sample SAMN10711883, study PRJNA513361) | rock metagenome | isolation source: Antarctica rocks | place: Antarctica: Victoria Land, Richard Nunatak red sandstone | collected 2016-01-03 | reverse complement strand
GGTGCCATATCCTTTGCCCTGGTACGCCGTTTCCCCGATCACGATGCCAAACTCAGCCGTCCGATTGCGGTAGTCGATCTCTTGCAGGCTGGTCACCCCGATCAGGTCCCAGGTTGCCCGTTCATAGAGCGCGAACGTGACGCCGGCTTCATACCGTGCCGCGCCGTCATATTGGGTCGTCACCTCTTCGCGCGTCCGGGGTTGCATGGCGATGCCGGCCACGCGGTGCACCACGAAGTCGTTGAACCAGCGCTCACGCACGAGGATGTGCTCGCGTGCAATCGGGCCGAGGGCAATACGCCGCCCGGTGATACTGATGATGGGCTCGCTCCGTTCTTCGCCTCTCATCCACCCACTCCTCGTCTCACCTCTGGATGGCCTCATCCACGACCATCCTACCAGAGCCGGACGGCAGTGAACGGTCGTGCCCTTCCGGCAATGAATTGCGCTCCCACCGGTACGGCGCTACCATCTGCGGACGATGGTCAGGGAGGGTGCGATGGCGGTGCCGCCGCGACATGTCCAGATCGGAGTCGCGCTGATCCGTCGCGGCGACGCGATCCTCCTGGTGCGCCAGCAGGGACCGGACGAACCGGAGCATAATTGGGCATTGCCGGGCGGTATCGTCGAGCCGGGCGAGCTGCCCACGGAGGCGATGGTGCGCGAAGTCCGGGAAGAGACCGGCCTCGCGGTCCTCGATCCGGGACGCCTGCTGTACGTCGCCAGCGGGGTCAACATGGCGGATGGCGGCACCAGCACCGCTTTCGTCTTCGCGGTGGGTCGCTGGGCCGGGGAGGTCGCCGTCGCCGATCCCGACGGCCTGGTATCCGAGACGCGCTTCTTCGCCGTGGATGCGGCGATCGAGCGCCTGCGCCGCCTGCCCTGGCGAAATATGCGCGAGCCGATCGTCGCGCACCTGGCGGGTGAGGTCGGCGCGGGGGCGTTCTGGCTCTACCGGTTCGGAGTGGACGGGGAGGCGACCCTCGTGGGCCGCGTACCCGGCGACGACCGCTGATGCCGCAATCACACCGCCGCCGACGGTGAAGGGGATCGCGTGCAGATCGTCACGGAGCGCGCTCTCCCGGACGGGGTGGAGGAGATGGGCCGGATGGAACATATGGGACATGAGGGCGTGCCGAGCTGGAACGTGCTGCTCATCGGCGGGCCGTCCGGTGTGGGGAAGTCGACGGTCGCGGCGTCCCTCGCACGGCAGCTCGGCATCTCCTGGATTCAGGTCGATGACCTGCGCCTGGCGCTCCAGTTCAGCAACCTCATTGCGCGCGAGCGACACCCGGAGCTGTTCTTCTTCCTCGATCCGGCGGATTGGCAGGTCACGCCCGAGGAATACCGGGATCGCCTGATCGCCGTCGGCAGGGTCATCGCCGGCGCGCTGCGGATCGTGGTGGAGAGCCACATCCACCACGACGCCGACGCCATCGTCATCGAGGGCGACGGCATCCTGCCGGGGTTCGCGGCGAGCGTCGCCGAAGCGTTCGGGTCAGAAGTGGTCCGCTCGGTGTTCATCGTCGCGCACGACGAGGAGGTCCTACTCGCGAACATGCTCAGGCGCGGGCGGGGGATCGAGCGGATCGGCCCGGAAGAGCGGCAAACCGAGGCGCGCGGGAAGGCCCTCTTCAGCCGGTGGATCGAGCGGGAAGCGGCGGCGCGCGACATGCCGGTGCTCGCGCCGACGCCGTGGGCATCGCTGACGGAGCGGATCATATCCTCCATCGCGGCTCCGCCCCGGGGGCGATGAGATCCTGACCGCGTGCGCGTGTCTCAATGAGGCGAACAGATTCGTTACGCGGTGGTGCGGTCACGCACTAACGATCCAGCGCGCTCTTCGCCACCCCCAGCATGCGCGGTGGCAGGTCGTCGAGCGCGAAGTATGCCAGTGCGCGTGTCTCACTCCCATCGGGAACGATCGTGCGATGCGCCTCGCGCGTCTCGTAGATGGCCATAACAAAGAAGACCTCATCCCCATTCGGATAGCGGGCGAAGAACTCGGGCCCCGAGTAGACATCGACCAGGGTCAGCGTGCCGAGCTCGAGTGCCGTCTCCTCCCGCACCTCGCGCCGGGCGGTCTCCTCCAGCGTCTCGCCGGGTTCCATCGCCCCGCCGGGGATGCCCCAGGAGTCGTCGTAGCGATGCTGCAACAGGATGCGCCCTCGGTCGTCGAAGATGGCGACGCCGGCGGCGGCGATGATCAACGGGCGGTGCCCCGTGAGGCTGCGCAGTTCCTGGATGTAGCCCATCGTGCCTCCCCGATTGCCGAGCGCCAACAACGTGCCCGACGGCCCAGAGGTCCGCATACCCCGCATGGTCAACGACCGCGAGACGACGCATCGTACCAGAACCGGTGCGGCAAGGGGTCGGATCGACACACCGGTTCTGCGGTTCCCGGTCGTCCCGGGAAGGGCACGGTGGGGCGCCAGGACGCCCGCAGACCGACCGCAGCGTCGGAGACGGATCGAACCGCCGGTCGCGGCACCGACGCGCCCGCTCGGGGCAACGTCGCGCCGTCGGGGCGGGGAGGGCATCGAACGGGATCGATGCACGAGTACGTTTCGTCTACAGGATACCGGTTGGCATCGGATACCAAGGATGTTCGAGGACACGATGTCCTCATGACGAGGGGGAGGGGTATAGGATTTCGGGTACGAGCGAAACCCCTTTCCGAAATCCTAGGGTGGTGAGCGGGCACGCCGCCTACGCTGACAGCCTTACCCCGCGCAACTGTGCACCGATTATTTCGGGCCAGTTTGCCGCTGACTTCCTCCGTCTTCTCACGCGCTTTTTCGCTCGTTCGTCGCCGTCGCCGATTCGTTCCCCTCTCTGTCGTGAGCAGACACCGGGAATGGCGAGAATGCAAGCGCGCACCCCATTGATTGGCGGACGAGAGGACGCACAACGGTAGAAGAAAGAGTAGAAGATCAACACGGTGCGCGCCGAGCCATTTTTCCTCGCATGGCCGGGCGATCCGCCCAGCCATTTGTTTGGCGCTTCCTCACATCTGTTCGTCTGCCTGTCCTCGTCATTCACTGATCGTTCATTCCTCATCCCTGCACACGCCCTGTGCTCGTCCACATCTCGTACCCAACGGGGTGGCGGCCGACCGCTTGATAGAACCCTGTGATCGCTATTGACATCGCCGATATAGTGGAGATGTGCCCAACGTGACTTCGGCGGTTTGAAACGCCGCAGGAGCCAAAGTCACGAGCACGAACAATCCATCTCGGTAGATTCCAGTGAGCTGGTAGACTCGGTGCCAACGTCGTAACGTTGATCGTCGAGGGTAGACTTTCGAGAAGTCGAAAGGTGTCGAGTTCACTCGACCTAACGTTAGGTCGAGTGAACTCGACACTTTAGCCGGGAAGGCAAAGAGAAAGATGTGGCGACGCCACCTCCTCTTTGCTTTCCCGGTTTTTGTGTTTGGAAGGGGGGTGATGCCAACGGATGGAACGGGTCACGCGGTCATTGTGATTGTGTCGTTTTGTGTGACGCAGAAGGAGTGTGTACCGTGGGCAAGAAGTCAACACCTGAAGAGCAGGTACTGGAAATCGCCGAGACTGGGATGATCGCCGGTACGGCAGAACACCTGATCGCGCTGCTGAAAAAGACGACGCTTTTGACGCAGGAGGAAAAGGAACCCTCCCTGACGGCGATTCGTGAACTCAGACCGCTGCTGGCAATGCGCACGCGTCCGGCATACCGCGCATTAACCGCGAAGATTGGCCGCCCGTCGAACGTGAAAGGAAACGTTTCATGACCACTACAGCAACCAGCAATCTTGGCATCGCGAACGAGGCGCAGCACATTTGCTTTCCCGGCTTTTTGTGTTGGAAAGGGGGTGATGCCGACGGACGGGACGGGATCAAGCAGTCGGAGTGAACGAAAGGAGAGGAATGAGCATGGATTTGTTTCACCGCATCGTTTTGGTCGCGTGTGGGGTGCTGGGAATCATGGCGATCCGGCAGGCGCGGCGTAACCGGCAACTCGACCGGGCGAAAAAGCAGACCCTCACGCTGCATGGGAAATGGCGGAAACAGTTCGGCGACGGGCGGCTTTTCGATGCCGTCTGCCTCGCCTATGCAAACGTGCCGGAGAGCAGGCCGTACATCGAGAAGTTCTGCAAGCGGCGTGGACGGGTCGTCTTCGAAAAACTCCGAGGATACATGGGCGTGTGGCGAGGAGCGAGCAACACGATCGCACTGAACACCTGTCTGTACTGGGAACCGGTGAGCGTGACCGCCGCCATCCACTGCCACGAGATAGTGCATGCGAAGTACGGATACACCCCCGCATGGCCAACAACAACGCGCGAGACTCGGCGCGCATTCGAGGAAGAGATTCACGCCTGCGCGCTCGAAGCGGTCGTGTGGAAACAGCTGCGCGAACCCTTCTTGATCGGCTTTGGAGCGTTCGCGTGTCGATACGTCTACCGCGCCTACCGCGCGAACCGGCTGCCGTCTTTGATCATGGAGCACGAGACCTACCAGCGGGCCTACTTCGGTCGCCCCTTGAAAGTGAAAGGAAAGTTTTCATGAACACCACGACACCGTCGAGCAGACTCGATGCCGCAACGGAGGCGGAGCGGGTGGTGCTCGGGCAGTTCGACCAGGTGGCGACGCTCATTCGTGAAATCGCCAAGATCGAGGCGCTCGCGCAGCAGGAAGGGATTTCCGATGTCTTGAAGGAGATCCTCCATCAGGAGGCGCAGGCCGCCTATGAGCGGCTGAAGACGATTCGTGCCTGGACGGACGGGGAGATCAGCCAGCTCCTGTCCAAAACCTCCGCACTGGCCGGTAGCCAGGCGGGGACGACCGAGGATGTCGATTTCGACGCACTCATCCCTCATGAATGGGAGCTCATCTCCCTTTCAACGCGGCTAGGGATTCAATCGGGAACCGCAAGCATGGAACAGATCGCCGATGCGAAGGCAGCAATCCGCGCATTCCGACGGAAGGTCGCGACCTTCGGTAAGCCCTACGCGGAGTTCACCGAGAGGGAGCGGCTGCAACTGCGATTCGTGAGAGACCCGAAGAAAGGAAACTGAGATGGCAATCGTCATTACCCCGCGGCAGGACGAAGCGCCGCTGCGGGGCGAGATCATCGAGGCACAGGCGCCCTTCCGTGCGCCCGCCGCCATCGAGCGGACGCCCGAGCAGGAGGCGCTGATCGAGGAGACGCACCAGGACGGCATCCAGCTGCTCGGCATGGCGTGGAAGCAGGATCTTGCCAACCGCGTCAACAGCGGCCTGATCGTCAGCGCGACCGGCCACGTCGTGCAGGCGGCGATCGAGGTCGAGCAGATCCTCAGGGCCGCGCCGGCGCTCGGGGAGGGAACGCAGCTCATCGTCCAGGGGGCGGTCTCGGCGATCCTCCAGCAGGGGGCGGCGGCGATCCAGCAGACGACGATCCTGGGGACGCAGACGATCGGCGAGATGGCCAACAAGGTGCCGACCGGCAAGGAGGGGATGAAGCGGCGACGGGAGGAGGAGGAACGGCGACAACGGGAAGCGGAGCGGCTACGGCGGGAGCGGGAGGAGCGCAAGCCGGGCCTGATCGAACTCCTCTTCGGAAAGTGAGGGATGCGTGATGCCAAGCGACGCGTATCTCGCACGGCTGCGGAAGATCCCGCCGTTCTATACGCTCACGCCGCCGAAGCCGGCAGTCAAGGAGGAGCCCGTCACGGCGCCACCGCTCGACCCCTGGGAACCGACGATCATCGGCACGGACGAGGATGGCCGGGCGGTGACAATCAGCGCGCAGGATCGCTGCGAGCATACGTTGCTCCTGGGCAAGACCGGCCAAGGCAAATCGGTGCTGATGAGACACTGGATGCGACAAGATATTTATGCAGGGCGTGGTTTCTGCTGCCTCGAACCGCATGGCTCGCTCCTGGACGGTGTCATGCGGGACATCCCAGCGTGGCGACAGCGGGATGTGATCTATCTCGATGCCGCAGATGACGAGTGGCCGTTCGGCCTCAACCTCTTCGAGTCGCCCCGTAATCTGACACCAAAGGCAAAAAGTGCGCTGACCGACCAGCTCGTGCAGGTCTTCCAGAAGACGTGGGAGGGCCAATGGGCGACAACAACGGGCGACTGGCTGAAGGTGATCGCCACGACCTTCCTCGACAACCGGCACGGCACGATGGCCAACATCCCCAAACTGCTCACCGATGATGCCTACCGGGAATCGTACCTGCCGCGCCTCAGGGACCTCTTTGCGCGACAGGCATGGGAGGCGGCGACGAACAAACGGACGGGTGAACTAAGCATGACAGACATCCGCCCGACCTTGCTCCGGATGCGCAAGTTCCTGATGAACCCGATTCTCACCAACATCGTCGGGCAGCAGCAGACGACGCTGGACTTTCCGACGTGGATGGGGGAGGGGAAGATCGTCCTGGTCCGCCTGCCGGGGCAGGGGGAGGAGGGGATCGGCGACGAGGCGGTCGCGCTGCTCGGCACCGTCATCATGCAACTGATCCTGCGGGCGGCATTTAGTCGCACCATCGGCGATGTGCTCTGGCCGGTCTACTGCGACGAGTTCCATCACTTCGTCACGCCCGACATGCCGAAGATGATCATGAACGTGCGCAAGTATGGCGTCGGGCTCTTCCTTGCCTCGCAAAGCTTCGCGAACATTCCGGAGGAAGCGGTGCGGGATGCCATCCTCACGGTCGGCTCACTCCTGTGCTATCAGACGAGCGAGAAGGACGCGCGCATCGTGGCGGGGGAGTTCCGGCGCGGGGTCGAGCTGGCGGAGGACTGGCAGGAGGAGATCAAGACCACGATCAGCGGCGGGGAGTCGTACCGCCACCAGGAGACGGTCTACCACCGGCCGACGAAGAGCGAGCAGGCGAGCCGGATCGCCAATCTCCAGCCCCTCCTCGGCAAAGGGCGCTGCTTGGTCAAGACGAACCGGGGCGAGTGCGTCGTCCGGGTGCCCAATGTCGAAGTGATGCCCGTCACTGGGCCAATCGCCAAACGGGGAGTGATCATCCGCACTAGCCGGGCACGCTATTGTCGGCCGCGTGATGCAGTGGAACGGGAGATCCGCGCCGCGCTGATACCCGATGACGACGCGGCGGATCTTGGGGATCTCGACGACATGCCGCCGCCCATCTTCGGCTGATGTGAGGAGCGAGGAGATGACCAGGGAACCGGTCCTCAGACCCCAGCACCGCACGGTGATGCGGTGCCTGTCCGAGGTGGGCTACGCTACCTATCAGCAGCTCGCCCGCTACGGTGCGTACTCGCCGCGCTCCTATACGCACATCACCGAGACGACCAACGCGCTCCTCGACTGGGGCTTCGTCGCCTTCGACTTCGCGAAGCGGGGAAGCGAAGTCGGCCGGAGCAAGCGGATCTTCACCTACACCCGGCGGGGGAGGCGCTACTGTGCCCGGGAAGTTCCCGACGAGATGCTGCCGTTCACGACCAATCGACACGACGAGCTGTTCCAGGAGCATCGGCGGGGCGTCACCGACCTCGTGATCGCCGCCCACCAGTTTGCGAGGGCCGATCCCGAACGCGCGAACGTTCTACGTGTCCAGATTGATCTCGTCACGAACCGCCTGCCGATCACCTTTCCCCTGGACGGGAAGGCGGTGCGCCTGATCCCCGACCTCTGGGCGGAGCTGATGATCGACGGCGTGCGTCGCCCGTTCGCGTTCGAGTACGACCGGAATACCGAGCGGAGCGCTAAGGGCGAGAAGCAATGGCGCGACAAGGTCCGCAAGTATGTCGCGGGACTCCGGGGGCCGATCCAGCACTCCTTCGCCGTGCGCGGCTGTCTCGTGGCGGTGGTGATTGATCCGGCGCGGAAGGAACTGGCGCCTCGTCGGATGCAGACGCTGCTCGATTGGACGGAGAAGGAACTGACGGCGCTCTTTCCCCGGGCGGAGAGCGCGCGACAGTGGGGGCAACTCTTCCGCTTCGCGGTCGCCGACCCGGGAACGTGCAACCCGACCGCCCTCTTTACGGCGCCGTGGTGGGTTTCGCCCTTCGGCGCGGCCCCCCGCGCCCTGATCACGCTCGCGGAGGCGTAGTCATCATTGCGATACCAGCGCAGCATACCCCATAGCGTTTTTGATCCGTTCGTATCTTTTTCGTATATGTTTGTCCCGTTGACCGCTATGGAATGCCGCTTGATACAATGAAAAGACGATGGACCGCAACCGGAAACCAGCCCAGAGTACGGGCATGACGCCCGCGAAGGGGGCGATTCTCACCGCCCTGCACCGATATTTCTACCTCACGGCCCGGCAGGTGACGCGTCTGCTCTATGCGGCGGGTTCGCTGACGCGCGTGCAGGCGCTCCTCAAGGAACTGGCCGACGACGGCTATTGCCAGCGGCTCTTCCTGCCGCGCCCGAGCGCCCACGGCCGCGTCCCGGCGGTCTACACGCTCGGTCGCTTGGGGCGGACGTCTCTCGCGGCGATGGGCGTGGACGTGCCCACCCGGCTGCGGCCAGCGGAAGCGCGGGAGCATAAGTATCTCTTTCTCGATCACACGCTCGCCGTCAACGATTGGTTGATCGCCCTCGCGCTGCTGTCGCGCCGGGCGCCGCAGATCGCCATCCGCACGATGCTCCACGAGCGCACCCTGCGGCGGACGCCGATCGCGGTGCGCGACGCCGACGGCAGGCGGGCCGCCGTCATCCCCGATGGCTGGCTCGACCTGCGTGTGACGCTCCCCGAAGGCACCGACCGCTACTGCATCGCGTTGGAAGTCGATCGTGGAACCGCCGAGCAAAAAGCCTTCCGGCGCAAGGTCGCCCGCTGGGTCGCGGCGGCGGATGGGCCGTACCGGGACGTATTCGGCACCGACCTGCTGACCGTGGCGATCGTCGCGACGCCGGGGCAGGGGAGGGCGGACGAACTCCTCCGTTGGATCGCCGCCGAACTCGCCGGCCTGCGCAGAGAGGATGCGGCAGCGTGGTTCCTGGTCACCGCCGTGGACGCGGCATCGGCCGACCCCGCGACCCTCTACTGCGGCCCGGTGTGGCGCCAGTGCGACCGGGAGACGCCCGTGCCGCTCATCGAGGGAATCGCGCCGTTGGATGCCGGGACTCGCTGAAACGATGTCGCACGCCATCACACTATGTCGTTCTTCACCACACCCGATCACATCACCCTCGGCACCTTCGGACCGCGCGGATTCCGCATCCCGGTCCACCTTCGTGTGGCGGAGTTGACGAATCACGTCTCCATCACGGGCGCGACCAATAGTGGCAAGAGTCGGCTTCTCGCACATCTCGCACTCGCCCTGATTGCGCGGGGCGAAGGGGTGACCATGCTCGACCCGCATGGTGATGCGGCTCGCCTCGTCATGACGCAGCTCGTCGCACGCGGCGTCTATGACGACTCCGATGCATACGAGCGGATCACCTATCTGGATCTGCCCGCCGCAAGCCGTGTGTGGCGCTATATGCCGTTCAACATCCTCGATCAGCCCTACGATGCCCCGACGACTGCCCGGCTCGTCCTGGAGGCGCTGAAGCGGGCGTGGCCTACTCTGGACGACGGGGTCGCACCGGCGTTTGAGAACGCGGTGCTCGCTGGCGTGAGCGTCCTCATTCGCCACAAGCTGCCGATTGTCTTCTTGCACGATCTCTTGACCGATGCGGCCTGGCGGACCGATCTGCTGAAGGACGAGACCGACCCGACAGTGCGCGGCTTCTTTGCTCGGCTTGACCGGTGGACGAGTCGGGAGCAGGCGCAGTACCTGGATAGGAGTTACGCAGTTGAGGTCAGGGTATAGCGAGGATTGGTCAAATAGGAGCGCACGGCATGGCGGATAATGTCCGTCTTCGCTTCCCACCAACTCACTCCCGTCACCAATCGGTGCTGCTCGAAGCGCACGAACGCCCGAATCGCCATCCCGATGTGGTTACGTTGCGCCCGTCCCGCTCGCACCATCGCGCGCTCCACGCCACATTCCTGCTTGAGTCCCCGATGGTAGACCTCGATTCCCCACGCGAACTCCGTATATTTCA
>JAABUX010011064.1_pt1 | contig 10009 bp, 9 predicted proteins | sample 5561851 | NCBI WGS metagenome assembly JAABUX01 (sample SAMN10711883, study PRJNA513361) | rock metagenome | isolation source: Antarctica rocks | place: Antarctica: Victoria Land, Richard Nunatak red sandstone | collected 2016-01-03 | reverse complement strand
GATTGTGTCGTCAATCCCAAGCACGACCGGCCCTCTTGGCGCGAAGGCGGCGACCAGCAGCCCGAGCAGAATGCGCGAGGCGGCCCGTGGGCACCAGGCCGCGCGGTTCAGCACGCGATGGTGGTTGCCTGCTCGGCCTGTTCTCACTTGTGACCCTGCTCGGGACAGCAGCTCACGCCCCAGGCGCGCCGGGCCACAGCCACCAGCGCCCGGTATCGCAAGCAGCGCCCAACCTTCTCCGACACCCTCGCCGCCGTGCGCCGCGAAATCTGGAGGGAACAGGGTTTCGTCACCTCTGCCCGCACCACCGACATGCAGAAACTCCGCCCAGCCCTGCGCAACGCCATCACCTACGCACTCCGCCAAGCCGCGTAATGGCCAAAGTCGAGCTTAGATCCCGGCGTTCGACGGCCTGGTGCGCCGCCTACGCGCCACCCCGGCGTGGCCGCATGGGAGGCAGAGGTCCGTCTGAGGCGCCCGCCGGGTTGGCCGATGGCGCCCGGCGGTGTCCCGGCGCCATCGAAACCATGCCGAATCGGCATTTGCCCGCACGGCCTGCGTGCCGCAGCGTCCCGGCATCCCGCTGCGGCGCCGCAGCAGCGGGGGAGTAGATCATGGAGAGCAGCCGATGAACGCCTCGCTCAAGCTTGTTCAACAGGGCCGCTCCGGGCCAGCAGCAGCGCTGCGGGCTGGCATGGCGACGCTGCGGGACCACTGGCCCGAGTACTTGATGGAGGCATGGGGCCTGGGCCTGCTCATGCTGGTCGCCGCAGCGGCAGGGGCGTTGCTGCCGCCGTCCGTGCCGCATGCCTGGCAGCGGATCGCCGTCGGCGGAGCCGTCGCGGTGACGGCCGCCGCGCTGGTTTACTCGCGCTGGGGCCGCCAATCCGGCGCCCACTTCAACCCGGCGATGACGTTCACGTTCTTCATGCTCGGCAAGGTCCGGCCGTGGGACGCCGTGTTCTACGCCGTTTTCCAGATTGCTGGCGCCGCGGCCGGGCTGCTCGTCGCCGCGCTGTGCTTCGGCGACGCCCTGCGCCGGCCGCCGGTGGAGTGGCTGGCGACCTATCCCACCGGGATGCGTGCGGCCCTGCCCTTCATGGCCGAGTTCCTGGCGTCGTTCGTGGTGATGAGCCTGGTCCTGTCCATGGGCGGCGCGGTCCGCATCGCGCGCTACACCGGGCTGGCCAGCGCGGCCGCCTCGCTGGTGTTCAGCCTGTTCGAGGTGCAGGCGACGTCGTTCAGCCTCAACCCGGCGCACAGCCTGGTCTCGGCGGTGCCGTCCGGGCACTGGGACGGGGTGTGGATCTACCTGCTGGCGCCTCCGGCTGGAATGCTGCTGGCGGCGTTCGTCAACAGCCAGGTCGTCCCGTTGCCGCCGATGCTGTGCGCCAAGCTGATGCATGACGGGTCCACCCGGTGCATCCACTGCGGCTTCCGGCCGATCCGGCCGCAGGCCCTGGGATCGGCCCTGCCGCCTGCGTCCGTCCCTCCATCCGCGCCGGGTTGATGGAAACTATGACGCCTCCTCATTGGCCCGCTCCGGCCCGGCGCCCGATCTTCCAGGTGTCGCGCGGCTGTCGCGCCCCTTAGTAAAGGTTCACCGCCATGACGCCCAATCCCGTCATCGACACCTGGAACTTCCTGATCGGCAATACCGGCGACTACAATAATCTTGGGCCTGCCAAGTACGTCCTCGTCGCCCTGTTCCTGGCCCTGCTGGCCGGCAGCGTCGCCATCGCGGTGGTCAACTGGTCGCGCGACCCGGAGCAGCGCACCGGCAAGCACGTCGCCATCTGGCTGATGCGCACCATCACGGCGGGCCTGTGGTTCCAGGGCTCCATCTGGAAGCTGCCCCTGCCGGTGTCGGACGGCTTCACGTTCTGGACGGGGCAACTCGCCAAGTACACCGTGCTGCCGTTCGAGGCCCCGCTGGTCCAGCACGTCCTGCTGCCCGGCATCGGGGTCCTGCAGCCGCTGGTTTACCTGTTCGAGGTGTTCCTGGCCGTGTCCCTGCTGCTGGGTGTCGCGGTGCGGTTCGCCGGCGTCATGGCGATGCTGTTCACCGCCCACCTTTGGCTAGGCCTGTATAACGACCCGACCGAGTGGGCCTGGACGTATGGCGCCATCATCGCCGCGCATGGCATGTTCGCCGTCACCGAGGCCGGACGCAGCCTGGGCTTGGACAACCTGCTGCGCGGCCAATGGGCTGGCGCGTTCAACCGCCACCCGGCGCTGCTGCGTGCCTACCGCCTGGCGTCGTAGCGGCGCCTGGCCGTTCCCCCGCCTGCACCAATCGTCCCCCGAAAGGACCTGACATGACCCGGCTTCCCATCCTCGGCATCGGCGCCCTGCTCGGCACCCTGTCCCTCGTGGCGTTGCGTTCCGCGCCCCCCGCGGCCCAGGCCGAGACCGTCCTGCCAGCGCCCGCGCTGGACGTGGCCCCGGGCGGGCCCGCGCTGCCGACATCCGCGCTGCAGACGCCTGGGCTGCAGACAGCGGTGTTCGCCGGCGGGTGCTTCTGGGGCGTGCAGGGCGTGTTCCAGCACGTGGACGGCGTGGTGCAGGCGGTGTCCGGCTACAGCGGCGGCGACGTGGCCAACCCCGGCTATGCCCGCGTCAGCACCGGCGCCACCGGCCATGTCGAGGCCGTGCGCGTGACGTTCGACCCGGCCCGCGTCAGCTACGGCGCGCTGCTGCAGGTGTTCTTCTCCGTAGCCCTCGACCCGACACAGGTGGACGGGCAGGGGCCGGACCGGGGCACGCAGTACCGGTCCGAGCTGTTCGTGGACGGGCCGGAGCAGGCGGCGGTGGCGCGGGCCTACGTGGCGCAACTCGATGCGGCCCGGGTGTTCGCGGCCCCGGTCGCCACCCGCATCGACCCCTTGGGCGCGTTCTACCCGGCCGAGGCCTACCACCAGGACTACTTGGAGCTGCACCCGGACAGCCCATACATCGCCCGATTCGACATGCCGAAGGTGCAGGCGCTCCAACGCCTGTTCCCGGCCCGCTGGCAAGCCGCCCCAGCGACGGTGAACAGGGGCGCCGCAGCAGGCTAGCTTCTCCTTCTCCGGGAAAGCGCCGGGTTGAGGGAAGCGGCAAGGGCCTGATGCACCCGGGGAGCAAGCGGAACTTGCTGCTGACCCGGGTGGGGGCCAGTCTTTCCGGCCTCCCTTGGGTCGCGTCATGCCCGCCATCTTTGCCGCCCGGCGCCGGATGGCCGAAAGTCCGGCCCATCAGGATGCCGCCGCTTCATCCCCGCTTCACACCAGCCCCCCCGCTTCACACCAACAAGGAAGACCCGCCATGTTCATGAACCGCTCCAAGCGCCTCATCGCCGCCGCGCTCCTGGCCGGGGTGTTCGCCGCCGGCACGGCGCAGGCCGCGACCGAGGCGCCCTACACCCAGGCTGCCTTTGTCGCTGCGCAGCAGCAGGGCAAGCCCATCCTGATCCATGTCACAGCGCCCTGGTGCCCAGTCTGCGCCAAGCAGAAGCCGATCCTGGCCAGGCTGTCGGCCGACCCGGCCTTCAACGACCTGAAGATCTTCGAGGTGGACTTCGATAGCCAAAAGGACCTGCTTCGCGCCTTAGGCGTGCAGCAGCAGAGCACCTTCATCGCCTATCACGGCGCGGCCGAGCGCACCCGGTCCACCGGAGCGACCGACGAAGCGGCGATCCGAGCGGTGCTCGACAAGTCGAACGGCTGACGGGCGGCCCGGTCATGGCCCTGGGCGGGATAAGCGCCGGGTTCCTGGCCGGGATGCTGTCCACCTTGTCGCCCTGCGTGCTGCCACTGCTGCCACTGGTGGTCGGCGGCGCGGCGGCGGCCCACCGCGCGGGGCCGCTGGCCCTGGCGGCGGGGTTGGCCGTGTCGTTCACCGCGGTCGGGCTGTTCGTGGCGACGGTCGGCTTCTCCATCGGCTTGGACGGCGGAGTGTTCCGGGTGGTGTCCGCGGCGATGCTGGCAGGGATCGGCGCCGTGCTGCTCAGCAGCGCGCTGCAGGGGCGGTTCGCGCTGGCGTCCGGCGGCTTCGTCAACCGCGCCAATGCAGTGCTGCAACGCTTGTCGCCGGACGGCCTGTGCGGGCAACTCGTGGTGGGTCTGCTGCTCGGGGCCGTGTGGACGCCCTGCGTCGGGCCGACGCTCGGAGCGGCATCGCTGCTGGCGGCGCAGGGGCGCGAACTGGGCGCGGTGGCGGCAACCATGCTGGCGTTCGGGCTGGGCACGGCCGTGCCGCTGCTGGTGGTCGCCAGCCTGTCCCGCACGGCGTTGCAGCGCTGGCGGGGCCGGATGATGGGTGCGGGACGATGGGGCAAGGTGGTGCTGGGGTCGGGCGCGCTGCTGGTCGCCGGGCTGATCCTGACGGGGCTGGACCACCAGCTTGAAACGGCGCTGGTCGCGGCGTCGCCGGCGTGGCTGACAGACGTGACGACGCGGTTCTGATGGTGGACCGTGCCTTGCCGCGCTGGCACCCGGTGGTGTCGCCGATGCTCGATGCCCCCGCCCTGCATGCCTGAGCAGCGCCCCACCCTGGGCCGCCGGTTGCTGCTGGCCGGCGCCGCCGGGTTGGCCGCCCGGCCAGCGGATGCGGCAGGGCCGGTGTTCCTGGGCCTCTCGCAGGCGGCGCTGGACGACGCCTACACGCAGACCGTTTGGGCGCTGGATGCCCCGGCCATCATCGCCGGCTATGCACGCGACAGCGCCGCCGCCCGCGTAGCGCTGCCGCCCCGCACCGAACGCTACGGACCCGGCCCGGCGGAGACCCTGGACCTTTTCGTGCCAGCGGGCGCGATGTCCGCCCCGGTCATGGTCTTCCTGCACGGCGGCGCCTGGCGGGCGCTGGGCAAGGACGACGCCTCCGCTCCGGCGCCGGCCTTCGTGGGCGCGGGCTGCATCTGGGTTGCCCTGGGATTTGACAACATCCCCGCTGCCACCCTGCCGGACATGGCCGACCAAGTGCGCCGGGCCGTGCTGTGGTTGGCCGCCAACGTCGCCCGGTTCGGCGGCGACCCCGGGCGGCTGTTCGCGGCCGGGCACTCCTCGGGCGCCCATCTCTGCGCCGTGCTCCTCACCACCGATTGGCCGGCCCTGGGGCAGCCGGCGAACCTGCTGAAGGGCGGCGTGTGCCTGAGCGGGATATACGAGCTGTTCCCCGTCCTGCTCTCCATACGCAGCAGCTACGTCCGGCTCACCGCGGCGGAGGTGGACGCGCTCAGCCCCTTGCGCCACATGGGCCGCATCGCGTGCCCGGTGCTGGTCGGCACCGGCGGGCGCGAAAGCCCGGAGTTCAAGCGGCAGGCGGGCACCTTCGCTGCTGTCCTGGCCGGGATGGGCTGGTTGCACGCCCAAGCCCTGATGCCGGAGCTGAACCATTTCGAGGTGCCGAACCAGCTCAACCGTGCGGACACGTTCCTGAGCCAGGCCGTGCTGGGAATGATGCAGGCAGGGCGCACCAGCCAGGACGGCCGTTAGGCAACAGGGCAGCCTGGGAACAAGGCGGTGCTGTGCAAGCCGGAGCTGTTCAACCTGGGACCGGCATCGCCCGCGACTGCGGCAGCCCGGGCGGGGAGGTCGCAGGCATTGTTTCTATAAGCGGCCGGTATTGGCGCTGCCCGCGCCGGCCAGGCAGTTTCGGCGTGGCAGGTCCGGCGGAAACGGATGCTGCTTGGAGCGCAGGAAGCCGCATGAACGACCTACGGGAGGCGGCCCGCACGGCAGCGGTTGCCGTGTCGGCGCTCGGGGCGGCGCTCGGTCCCTGGCTCGACCTTGCCATCCGCCTGTGGCTGGCCCAGGCGTTCCTGGTCGTGCAGGTACATGAGATGATGGCGGCCCCACGCAGCGGATTGAGCGCGCCGCTCGGGCCGTCCTGGTGGCTGAATGCGCTGCACGGGGTAATGGGGTCCGGCCCCGGTGCGCTGATCCAGGCGGTCTGCCCGCTGCTGCTGGCGGTGGGGCTGCTGTCCCGGCCGGTGGCGCTTGCAATGCTGGCGCAGGCCGTGCTGCTGCCGGTGGCGGGCGCCGCGCCGGATGGGCGGCTGTTCTGGATGGCGGTGCTGCTGCGCATCCTGCTGCTGGGTCCCGGCGCCTTGTCCCTCGACAGCCTGGTGCGGCACGGGGCGGACCTCAGCGCCCTGCCCGGCGCACGGTGGGCCGGGCAGGTTCATGCGGGGCTGCTGCACTGGGGCGGGGTGGCGTATCCGCTGGGGCTGCGGCTCTGGCTGGCGCTGGCGCCGGCCGGGATCGCCCTGGCGGCGCTGGGCATGACGGATACCATGCGGCCCGGCCTGCTGGCGTGGCTGCCGCAAGTGCCGCCGATGATGGCGGGCCTGGCGCCCTGGGCCGGGCTGGCCGCCGCCGCACTGCTGGCAGGCGGCGCCGCCTGCCGGCTGACTGCGCTCGGGCTGCTGGTGCTGGTGCCGCTCGGGCACCTCGCCGGGGCGGGGGACGCGCGGCTGCCCTGGGCCTTGCTGCTGGCGGTCCTGGTCCTGCATGGCGCCGGGCCGGTGTCGGTGGACGGGCTGATCGGCGGCTGGCTGCGGCGGCGGCAGGCGCCGGTGGACCGGTCGGGGCTGCCGCATGTCGTCGTGGTCGGCGGCGGGTTCGGCGGGATCGCGGCGGTGCGCGGGCTGCGCGGGGCGGCCTGCCGAGTCACGCTGCTAGACCAGCGCAACTACCACCTGTTCCAGCCGCTGCTGTACCAAGTCGCCACGGCCAGCCTGTCGCCCGGCGACATCGCCACGCCGGTCCGCGCCCTGTTCCGCGCCCAGGACGGCGTACGGGTGCTGCTGGGCGAGGTGACAGGCGTGGACCTGCCGGGCAAGGCCGTGCTGTTCGGCCACGGCCGCGTCCCTTACGACCACTTGGTGATCGCCACCGGAGCCCGGCACAGCTACCTCGGCCATGACGAGTGGGCCGCCGTCGCGCCCGGCCTCAAGACGGTGGAGGACAGCACCGCCATCCGCCGCCGCCTGCTGCTGGCCTTCGAGGAGGCGGAAGGCGCCGTCACCGAGGCGGAGCGCCGGGCCTGGCTGACCTTCGTGATCGTCGGCGGCGGCCCCACCGGTGTCGAGCTGGCCGGCGCCATCGCCGAGCTGGCCCGGCACGGGCTGGCGGAGGAGTTCCAGAGCTTCGACCCCGCCAGCGCCCGCATCGTGCTGGTGCAATCCGGCAAGCGCCTGCTGCCGGCCTTCTCGGAGAGCCTGTCGGACGACGCCGCACGGGCGTTGCGGACCCTGGGCGTGGAGGTCGTGCTGGGCAGCCGCGTGGAGGACGTGACCGCGGAGGGCGTCACCATGTCCGGCCAGCACGTCCCGGCGCGCACGGTGCTGTGGGCGGCAGGGGTCATGGCGTCCCCGGCCGCGGCGTGGCTGGGGGTGAAGCCGGACAAGGCGGGGCGCGTGAAGGTCGGCGGAGACCTGGAGGTGGCTGGGTTGGACGGGGTGTATGCGATCGGCGACACTGCGGCGTCGGATGGCTGGGCGGGCAAGCCCGTGCCGGGCCTGGCGCCAGCGGCGAAGCAGGGCGGCGCCCATGTCGCCCGGGTGATCCGCGCGCGGCTGGCCGGGCGGCCGGCGCCGCGGGCGTTCCGCTACCATCACCTGGGCAGCCTGGCGACCATCGGGCGGCAGTCGGCGGTGGCGGACTTCGGGTTCCTGCGGGTGCGGGGCGCGCTGGCGTGGTGGCTGTGGGGGGCGGCGCACATCGCCGTGCTGGCCGGCGGGCGCAACCGCGCGACGGTGCTGGTGCAGTGGGTATGGGCCTACCTGACCTTCCGCCGCGGCACCCGGCTGATCACCGGGGGGTGACGCCCAGGGCTATCGCACTTCGAATAGTTTGAGAAGTCTGACGAGGTAGGCATCATCCCAACCGGCTCGTTTGAGTTTGCCGCGCGAGGAGCCCTTGCTGGGTTCGGCCTGGATGACGTTCAGGGCCATGTGTCGCAGCACGGCCAGGGTCTCGGGTCCGTGTCCCAGTCGGGTACGGTCCCCGTCTTCGTTCATGACGACATCGAGCCGCCAGTGCAGTTGGTTCTCGATCCCCCAGTGCGACCGGGCGACCTCGTTCAGGCGGTCGGGGAGGAGTGCGGCGCTGAGCAGGTAACAGGCGGTCTCGGCCGTCGTTCCCGTGGCGGTCTCGCGGATGCGATGCACCTTGCCGATGGCCACAAGCCCCGGCCAGGCATGCTGCTCTTGCAGCCAGCCGATGTCGGTCGAGGCGGTGGCCTGGCGCGTCTCGATCCCTGGCGAACGCCTTCGTTCGACCCGGCCGTGGCCGGCATCGACCATGGGCGTGCCCGTGGCAGCCTTGATGGCTGGGTCGGCGAGGAAGCGGACGACGTCATCGTGCGGCGTGCCCTGGTTGCCTTTCAGGGCCAGGGCATAGTCGCCGCCCTGATCGACGCGCTGCTGAGCGGTCGCGCGCTGGCAGTGCAGCGCGTCGGCAGTCACGATCGTGCCCTGGAGCGACAGCAGCCGCAGCAGGGCCGGCACGGCGGTGATCTCGTTCGACTTGGCGTCGGCGGCGACCTGCGCCAGCACCAGCCGCTGCTCGCAGCCCCAGGCGCTGACCATGTGCAGCGCAGACTTGTTGCTGGCGCGGTCAAATGAGCGGCGCAGGACCTTGTCGTCGATAGCCACGACACCTGTGCCGGGCGCCGTGCCGCGGCACTGCTCGGAAAACTTCGCCATGAAGCGCTGGAACGCGGCGCGGAACGCCTCCGGGTCAAACTGGCGGAACAAGCGGCTGAACGTGTCGTGGCTCGGCACCCCATTCGCAAGGATGAGGACGCCGCGCAGAAACGGCTCCTTGGACTTCGCGAACAGCGCCATGTCCACCGCACCCTGCCCGCCGCACAGCACCGAGCACAACGCGATGATCAGAAGCTCGTGGAAGTCATGCAGGCCAGCGTTGCCAGTCCGCGGGTCGTCCAACTCGTCCCAGCACGCCGCAAACTCGTCCAAGGCACCACCCCCATGCGCGCCACGCGCCCAACGAGGCAGAGTCCATCAGCACCGCACCCAGCAAGCCTCTGCCAAGTCAACAACATTCCAAGTGCGATTGCCCTGTGTTTAAGTGGGTGACATCTTGACTGCGTATTGATTCGATAAGGGCCTTCCCGATTCGGAGTGCCTCCATGCCGCCATCCCTTGGCCTTGCCCGCAGAAGTCCCGTCTTGGCGTGCTGCTGGACCACCTCGCCGCCATCGACAACCCGCGCGACGTGCGCCGCATCGCCCACTCCTTGGCCGAGCTCCTGCTGCTCGTGGTCTGCGCCACCATCGCCGACTGCGACCACATCGCCGCATGAGGCACGGCCCACCTCGACTTCCTGCGCCGCCACCTGCCCTACGAGCACGGCATCCCCGGCGGGCGATGGCTCACCATCTTGATGAACCGCATCAACCCCGCCCTGTTCTCGGCCGCTTTCACCGCCTGGGTGCGCGAGGCCTGGCCCGGAGGGCATGGCTCGCATTGAGCAGCGTACCACGAGCCTCATGCGCGAGGTCAATTGGCTGTCCGGCGACCGCCGCTTCCCAGGAGAACTGTGCCTGCCCGGCGTCGCCTGCATTATCCGCATCGAGTACAGCCCCGGCTGCACCCCGGCCGCACCGGGTAGCAAACCGGGGTTCATGAAAACTTCTCCGGTCGGAGGCTGCTAGAACTAGGGCGGTTGTGGTCGAACATCGGGCAGCGTCTTCCTGAGATAACTTCCTCAGGCGGGCACTCAACCTGCACGGGAGACAAGCATGCGTCCGGCTCATCGAACAACGCTGCTCAAGACTGCCCTCCTCTCCGCCACCCTGCTTGCAGGCGCGACCGCTGCCTGGGCCGACGACGGCGGCCCCGACAACAGCGGGCAAGCGCCGCTGCCCACCGGGCAATTCATCACGCCGACCTTCGCGACCGGCTCGACCTTCTCCCTGCTCAACCCCGCGCAGCCCGAGTACACGCCCGCCGTCGGCAACTATCCCTACTTTCATCCCGATGGCGCCATTGCCTCGACGCTCA
>JAABUX010011063.1_pt1 | contig 10010 bp, 7 predicted proteins | sample 5561851 | NCBI WGS metagenome assembly JAABUX01 (sample SAMN10711883, study PRJNA513361) | rock metagenome | isolation source: Antarctica rocks | place: Antarctica: Victoria Land, Richard Nunatak red sandstone | collected 2016-01-03 | reverse complement strand
AACGTTCAGCGCCGGCCACGCTCCAGCTCAAGGCCGATGACGTGTTTATCTCCGTCAGAGGCCGCGACTTACTCGACATAATGCAGGCGCTCGACACGCTTCCAGCCCACCTCGCGTGCCTGGACACGCGCCACGGAGAACGGCGGCTCATCTATAGTGAGGGTATCTGACGCATCGACCCATGATCGACCCGTGGAGGGGAACGCCGTGGAACGCAACAGCATGACGACGGTCGCGAAAGACGACATCACGACGACGGACACGGACACGGACGCGACGGGAGAGGTGAGCGCGGTCCCGGCAGGCGCTGCGCCAGCCAGAGATGCGGAGATCAACGGACAGCGGCGCGTGTCGTACGTCTCCGTGCCTCCCGACGTGTGGGCCTTGGCCCGCGCCTTCGCCGCCGTCCTCGGCGAGACAATGCCCCCGCCCCTCCGTATCATCACCCGCGTCGTGCAGCGTCTCGGCCCCGCGCAGGCCCGTGCCCTCCTCGGCCAGGCCCTCACTGTCGAGGCCCAGGGCGGCCTCACCCTCCCCGACGGGACCCGCCGCACCCCCGGCGGCGTCTTCTTCTTCCTCGTGCGCGCCGGCGACGAGGTGAGCCGGGCGGACAAGGAGTACATCTTCCCCCGCCGGGCCACCGCGGTGAGCAGCACAGCCGCGGCCGGGGGAGGGAGCGCGCCGGCCCCCGTGCCCCCGGCCCCGCTCACCTGGACGGACGAGACCTACCGCGCGCTCGCGTCCCAACTCCAGCAGGACCCAGGGAGGATCGCCACCGTGAAGATCACCGTCATCGGCCGACCGGGCACGACCGTCGAGCAGGGCATGGCCGTCGCCCTCGCCCTCGTGAGCGAGACCGTCCCGGACCTGCCCAAGGGCCTCCCGGAGCCGCCCGCCGGCACCCGCTACACCGTCTTCATCGCCCATAAGCAGTGGGCCAAGATCGCCGAGGCCCTCGCCGCCGACTCGGAGGACGCGGCCATCATCGAGGGCTACGCCGCCCTCGACCCCCGCGTGGACGGCATCGCCGTCTACGCCGCCAGCGCCACCACCAAGCGATTGCAGGCAGCCAAGCGGGCGGCCACGACGCCGTGAGCCGAGTAGAAGACCGCTGCCATGCGTGTCCTAGCCGCGCTCCGGGCCTGGGAGCGCACCTCTGCCCCTGGTTGGACCGCTGGCAGCTGACGCTCATCCAGGCGGACACGGCCTTCGATCCCGCCGCGACGGACGCGGCCGACCCGGAGTATCGGGGCCTCGTCGCCGTTGTCGCCGACAGCAGTCGCTTGACGTCAGGCACGGAGGGCGGGAGGATCGGCAGGTGTTATTCGACATAACCACGGCGGGAAGGAGGGATGCATAGTGGCTGGCCGCTCGTTAGCAGGCAGCAGGAGAGCGGGTGCGGGGTAGCTGGCCGTACGCTGCTCATCCCGTGCTATGCGTCCTGTCACGAGAGGCGTGACCCACGCCATCGTGCAGGCCTTGACGCATGATTTGCCCCGACATCACGCGCGCCAACCGCGCAGTTAGTCGCTACGTCAAGGCGCGTCAGCGACGGATGAGCCAAAAGGTACGCACAGGCCTCGCGTGCGCACCTTCACTGCGCGATGTGCTAAGGTGAAGCATCACATCGACCACCCACACCAGAGGAGCGTCGCCATGCAGTTCTACAGCCTTCAGACCAAGGAGACCGTCGAGGTCCCCGACGCGCAGGTCGAGCGCACCACCATGGCCAACGGGCGCCCGGCCGCCCGTGCGACCATCACCCGCGACGGCAAAACCCTCAAGCTCTTCAAGTTCCTCCCCGCTTCTGTCGCCTCCGCGCCCGCTGCCACGCCCGCGCCCGCGCTCGCGCCGGTGGAGGTACCGGCTGCCAAGGGCAAGGCGAAGAGGTCAGCGAAGGCCTGAGGCTGCCGCTAGAGGCACGGGCGACGGGAAGAGGCCGTCCGGACAGGAGCGGCGGACCCGCACGAGAGGAGGACGCACACCAGGTCGGACGCTAGACGATGAGGAGGGGATGATGAGGGACAAGGAGGGGGATGCAGGGGGCGCGCGCCGGGTGCGCGCCGGCCCCGCCCGAGAGCGGACGGCGGGTGCGACGGAGATGGGCCCGACGACGCTGACGGCCAAGGCGTATGAGCACGAGTTGGCGACGTTCCAGATCGAACTGGCCAAGTTGCAGGAATGGATCAGGGTTCAGGGGCTCAAGGTCGTCGTCCTCTTCGAGGGCCGGGACGCCGCGGGGAAAGGGGGGACCATCAAGCGGATCACGGAGAGCCTGAACCCGCGCATCTGCCGGGTGGTGGCGCTGGGCACACCGACGGAGCGCGAGCGGACGCAGTGGTATTTCCAGCGCTACGTCGCGCAGCTCCCCGCGGGAGGGGAGATGGTGCTCTTCGATCGCAGCTGGTACAACCGGGCCGGGGTCGAGCGCGTGATGGGCTTCTGCAGCGCGGATGAGTATCGCGAGTTCGTGCACTCCTGCCCGGAGTTCGAGCGGATGCTGTTGCGGGCGGGGATCATCCTGATCAAGTATTGGTTCTCGGTGAGCGACGCGGAACAGGAGAGGCGCTTTCAGAGCCGCCTCACGGACCCCATCCGCCGCTGGAAGCTCAGCCCGATGGACCTGGAGTCCCGCACGAAATGGGTCGAGTATTCGCGCGCCAAGGATGAGATGTTCCTGCACACCGACATTGCGGAAGCGCCCTGGTGGGTCGTCGAGGCCGACAGCAAGAGGCGGGCGCGTTTGAACTGTATCCACCACTTGCTGAGCACGATCCCCTACGGGGACCTGACGCCCCCACCGCTCTTCTTGCCGCCGCGGCAGGAGGAGACGGGCTACGTCCGTCCCTCCCGGACCGGCCAGCGGTTCGTACCGGAGGTGTATTGACGGCGCCGGATGTGGGGCGTCGGAGGCAGTGCGCCAGCCGCACCCCGACGGCATGGATCACGCATCACGGATAGCTGTCCTAGATCCCATTGCCATCCAAGGCTGTTTTTAGGTCGGATGGCGACGGGAGCCAGGACACCGGTCGAGTTGTTCGTTTCGAGCACGGCGATGACCATGGTCGTTGTCGCCGGATGAAAAAACAGGGGCTGCGGATTGCGATAAGAAAGGATACGTCATGGAATCGGTACGCTTCCTGATCGTCGGCGCGGGCGGTATCGCCCAGTATCGGCACATCCCGCAGCTCCTGGAGCTCCCCGACGCGGAGATCGTGGGCTTGATCGACCCGTCCATGGTCTCACTCGACGCGGTGCGGGCCACCTTCCCCCGGCTGGCGCAGACCCCGGCATTCGGCGACTACCGCGACGCCCTGGCATCCGTGCAGGCCGACGCCGTGGTCATCGCGTCGCCGCATAACCAGCACCTGGAGCACGGCCTCGCCTGCCTCGACGCCGGCTTGCACGTCCTGATGGAGAAGCCGTTCGTTGTCGGGAGCGCCAACGCCGAACGCCTCGTCGCCCGCGCCTGCGAGACGGACCGGCGCCTCGCCATCGCCTATCAACGTCATGTCGAGGGACCGTACAAGTACCTGCACGATCTGGTCCGGGGCGGCGCCCTGGGGACGATCCACGCGATCTGCGCCTACCAGGCCCAAAATTGGTTGACGCTCACCGCCGGCACGTGGCGTCAGGACCCGGAGATCTCGTGTGGTGGCCAGCTCAACGACTCGGGCAGCCACCTGCTGGACGCGATCCTCTGGATCACCGGGCTGCGTCCGCAGAGCGTGGACGCGCGCATCGACAATCGCGGCGCGGCGGTCGACATCGACGCGGCCCTGACCGTGCGCTTCGAGGGACAGGCGCTGGCCTCGATCGGCGTGGTCGGCAGCGCCAGCGTCACCTTTTGGGAAGACCTCTCGATCAACGGCGATAAGGGGACAGTCCTCTACCGCAACGGGCAGGTGCTCGTGGCGCGCGAGGGGGAGCGGGCACCCGTTGCCGTGCCTGCGGAGGAACTGCCGCCGTCCGGCACGCTGGTCGGCGATTTCGTCGACGTGATTCGGGGCCGGGCGGCCGAGCCAGCTGCACCCGCGTCGTGCGGCCTCGCCGTGGCGCGCCTCACGGAGGCGGCGTGGCGCAGCGCTGAGGTCGGCAGGCCGGTCGTGCTCTGATCGCGCCGCAGCCTCGCGCAGCCGCCTATTACAGCAAGCGCTTCGACGGACGCGTCAGGACTTAGAAGCGGTGGGGGGCAAGAGGCTGTCGGCCAGGTATCCTTCATCTTTTAGAGCGGTGATTGAGGGGGAGCCAATGGCCTACCCGTCTTGCGAGGGGGACGCGACACAGGAACGGGAGGGGAGGACAGCGTTGGGGCCGCTGTCGTCCCTGCCAGCGCACTTCAACGATGACCGCTCGCATCAGGGACTGCAGCAGCGGGTACCAACTCCGGGTGAGGGAACAATCCCTATGCTAGCAGCCACGGGCGTCGCGCAGGGCGTACCAATCCTGGGCGGTGGACTTGCTCAGCCTCAGGGGCTCTTCCACACTGTGCGTGAATGGGGCTAGAAGCGCGGCTCCCATCGCTTCGGTGGGTGATGACGCGTCCGATGCGCGTGCCGACTCCCTCACTGGTAGGACAGCCTTGCCGTTTTCACCAAAGTGCGGAAGAGCTTCTGATGCTGAGCAAGTCCGCTACTGGAGGCCGTCCACGAGGACCGCGCTGTCGTCGGTCACGGCCACGACCCGCTGAGTGTAGGGGAAATACTGTGGCAGATTGCCCGGTGAGCTAGCGAAGGTCTGCCGCACCAAGCGGACACGGTATACGCCGACGCCCCCGATCCGTTGTCTCATCACCGGACCAACGACGGGCATAGTGAGGAAAAACGTCAGCACGGGATTCATGGCCACCCATGTCACACGAAGGCGTTGGCCTACGTCGGTCGGATCGGATAGAACAGCGCTACCGCTCAGACATCTGTCGGTACATCCCCGTATCGTGAGCTGTCCGCGCACAAGGATTGTCCGCCCAACCCACAGGCGTGCATGCTGTGCCAAACCCACGTGTGCATCAGCTACCGTATAGACAGGCTCCCTAGGGCCCTGCACCGCGATGTCGATTCCAACGCCAACGGCGAGGACGAGGACAACGAGGACGACAGCGCTTACAACGCGGCGTTTCATCGAGGAGATCGCTGTTCCGATTCTACCCCATCACTCTGTCGCCAGCGCCCGTCCCGCCCTTGTCGAAGCGTCAGGAGACCGTAGGGCGAGATAGCCTGCCGCTGCCCCGTCGCCACGAAGACCACGCTGTCGGGCCGCCCCTCCACTTCAAGCAAACGCACGATCACATCTGTCCCCTCCTCCGCCCCTTTGAGCCAGACCGGCACGCTCGATCCGCTCTCGACCGCGAGAAACTCCCCCCGCGAAGGCCCGGTTCCGCCGCGGGACACGTGCGGTGTCGCGACGAGCGGGCGCGTGAGTCCGTCAGCCAAAGCGTGGGCATGGCGAGGACCGAGACCGTCACCCGCCAGCAGCCGCAGGGTGATGAGATGCTCACCTTGGTCGGTATACCGATACTCCCCCTCCACATCGAGCGTATAGGGGTCGTGGTGGGCGTAGGCCGGCGAGCGGAGCGCGGTGACGTAGAGCGTCTGTCCATTCGCGGCGTAGGAGTAGAATGCGTCGCTGGCCAGGGCAAGGCTGTAGCCGTCGCGCCCGCGAACCAGCACCCAGCGCTGCCCCGGATACTCTCGCCCGTCGGCGGGTCTCTCCGTAGAGCCCGCCGGGATCTCGTAGCGAAACGTCGGCGCGGCGGCGGACACGGGATAGCGCAGCCGTAAGAGCCGGCGCTGCTCGCGCCACTCGACGCGGACGCGGATCTCTAGGGGCTGCGCCGGATCGTCGTGCAGCAGGTAGGTTGTCGTCATGGTCGACTGGCCGGCGTGGGCCTGAACGCGCAGGGCGGCGCGTAGCGGGCCGTCTTCCACGACCACGACGCTGTCACAGGCGAACTCTTCACCGTCCAGTCCGAAGCGGTCGAGGCCATGCCCCCAGGTATCCGAGGGGTCGGCGACAATGATGGGGAGATGGGCCGTACCGTCGAAGACATCGCGCTGGGCGTGCTTGTCCACCAAACGGGCGATCCCTCCCGTCCGGCGGTCGATCTCCAGGCGCCACGCGCCGCTCTCCAGACCGTCGGTCGCGGCAGTGAGGGTCGACGACACGGTCGCGGTCGTACCGTGCGCGAACCTGTAGACCCGATACCCATAGGCCGGGACATCCGCGATGAACATGATGCGGCCCATCCACGAAACAAGCGCCTCGGCGTGTCCTACCTGGTAAGCAATCTCCGCGTCCCTATCGTCGACCAACCGGCGCGGCCCGTCCACGCGCTCGTCGACCCACGGTTCGTGGTCCAGGGGCGCCCGCCGACGCAGCCCGGTCAGGTTAAACACGACGAACGTCGCGGCCGTCCTATCGGACGACGGCGCGATGGTCGCGGCCAAGCGCCGCAGGGCGACGTTGAGCACAGCTTCGGCCCCTTGGGCCACCCCGCCCAACGCTTCAAGGGCGTCGCGCGTCGCGCTCGGGATACTTGTGCCACACAGAATGTCATGGAACTGGTTGAAGAGCACCGTTTGCCAGAGCGTCCGGAGCTCCGCGACGGGATAGGGCGCGCCAGCGTGGCGGGCGGCGAGGGCGCTGGCGGCCTCCGCCAGCGCCAGTCGTCCCTCGACCCGTCGGTTGAGCATTTTGATGGGGGCAACCACGGAATAGCAGCCGATGGCATGCATCTGCAACTCGCCGCAAACCTCTGGCCGCGGCGTGGCGGCCACCGTGGCAAAATAGCGCAGTGGGTCGTCGAAGACAAGGTCGTGGCCGCGCGCGCAGGCCTCCGCGATGAGCGCGAGGTCCGCACGTGTTGGCCCCCCGCCGTGATCGCCGACGCCGAAGAAGCACATCAGGGGGTAACCCTCGCGCGCGGCGAGCGCCTCGACCGTGGCTATCTTCTCGGCAAGTGGAGGCACATGGTTGTAGTATTCGAGGAGGCGGTAGGCTGTGACGCGTGAGCCGTCGGGCGCCAGCCAGTCGAACAGTGACGCCGGCAGGCTTTTCTCGCGCGCGTTCGGCCGCATGAAGACATACGCGTCGGACCCGGTATGCCGCAGCAGCATCGGGAGAGTCCCCGCATGTCCGAATGAATCGACGTTGTATCCAACCGTCACGTCCACGCCGAAACGCTCACGGAAGTACCGTTTTCCATAGAGGGCTTGCCGGATGAACGCTTCGCCATCGGGCAGATTGCAGTCTGGTTGGACCCACCACCCGTTGACGATGGCCCAGCGCCCGTCCGCGACGAAGCGCCTGATGCGCGCGAACAACTCCGGCTCCAACTCCTCGATCCAGCGGTACACGAGGGCTTCTCCGCGTGTGAAGATAAAGCCTGGGTGCGTCTCCAACAGCGCGACCGCCGCCCAACAGGTCCCGATGGCCTCGGCGCAGCCCTCGGGCCAGCGCCAGAGCCAGACGGGATCCAGGTGCGCGTTACCGATCATATGCACGCGAGGGGTAGTCGGCCTGCCGCTCCTCTCATCCATGCTGTCACTCACCCTTCATCTTTCCTATCGCCGTGTCTACCGTGATTGTCAAAAACGAACCAGATCACGCCCCCTCGTTTCACATTGAAACAAGAGGGGCGTGATTACTGTATTGCGTGGAAAAGCCTGACGCCGCGGCGTCCCGATCACTTGTTGGCCAACCGTACGCGGAACGTGCCAATGCCGTACGGGCGAACGGCGACGCGCAGATCGTGTCCATGATAGATGGCCGGACCATGCGTCTCCTCCAGCATATTGGTTTCCTCAGCCGAGACGATCGAACGCGCGAAGGTGAGCGTCGCCTCGCCACGCGTATTATGGGCGTCGTAGAAACGCACGATGACGCCATCTCCATCCTCGGCCGGCTTGATCGTTTCGATGACCAGCCCCGGCCTACTCGTCGCCACGAGCGAGTCGGCGGACGGCAGCGTCGTAGATGCGATTGCATCAGCCACACGTACGTCCCGCGCCCGGACATATCCCGTTGCTGGCATATTGAAGAGGTAGGCCTGACGGACCACCTCGCCGCGACGCCAATCGCCCTCGTGCGGTAGCAAGGCGTAGGAGAAGACATGCGCGCCCTGGTCAGCGTCGGGATCGGGGTACACGCCGCTCTTGATGAGCGAGAGCCGGATCGTCTGTCCCTTGACGTCATAGCCGTACTTGCAGTCGTTGAGCAACGCCACGCCGTAATCCCCCTCGGAGAGGTCGGCCCATTTGTGCGCGCATGTCTCGAAGCGGGCCCAGTCCCACGACGTGTTCCAGTGCGTCGGGCGCTCCACGTTGCCCCATTGGATGTCGAACGTCGCGCGCGGCGCGTTGACCGTGACCGGGAAAGCGGCTTTGAGCAGCGTTTGATGCTCGTGCCAGTCGACGTGGGTGGGGAAGTCGATGCGCGGCACGTCACGGTAGAGCAGGATGCGCTGCGTGATCACGCTCTGTCCATAATGACGGACGATCTCCACGCCGCCGCGCAGCGGCCCGTGCTCGACGACCTCCCACGAGGTCACGTTGTCGACGGGGTACGGCTTGTCCTGATAGTAGATGTTGATGTCCCAGGCGTCGAAATTGAGCGGGCGATCTTCGAAGGCGATCAGCCGATTACCGCGCTCGCCGGAGACAATGATCTCACGCCCCGTCTGCTTGTCGTAGAGCGACACGATCTCGGCATACTCGTCGAGCTGTAGGCGGAAGAAGCGATTCTCCAGCAGATTGCGCGTCACACTCAGCGCGTCCGCGTCGTCCTGTGTGCTCGTGGAAGGGATCGCCACGTACGTTCGGTAGCCCAGCGACGGGACGGACGCTCCAACGAGCGCCTGCCGACCCGTGTCGTCCCGCGCCATCTCCTGCATGAGGACAGGGTGGCCTGCCGGATCGGCCAGCGCGGGGAGTGGCCCGTCGGCCGGGAAGGTCACGACGACGGGATCCTCGCGCGCGAACGGGGCCGGGTTGAACACGACGACGGATGTCCCGTGCGGACCATCGTCCTCGACCGCGTGTGCGATAGTTGCGCGCGCGGCCGCGCTCACCCTCTCGCCGCGCGCCGCAATGGCCCGATGGTCCGCGCGCGCGTCCTGGTAGACCTCGTGGATGGAGGAGCCGGGCAGGATATCGTGGAACTGATTGAACAGCAGGCTCTCCCAGCCCTGCTTGAGTTCCTGCTGTCCTTCGGCCGAGGTCGGATCGACCAGAGTGGCCAGCGCCGACCACAACTCAGCCTCGCGATAGAGCAACTCGTTCTTGCGATTAGCCCGTTTGATCCAGCCCTGGCTTGTATAGGTGCCACGGTGGTATTCGAGGTAGAGCTCGCCGACCCAACGCGGCAGATGAGGGTCGTCCCAAACCCGCTCACGCAGCCGTGCGCAGAAGGCTTCGGCCGAACTCTGCTCGACCTGCACGAAGTTGGGCAGATCGCGCAGGCGCAGCGCCGTCTCCTGCATCTCGGCGGTGGGTCCGCCGCCGCCGTCGCCGTAGCCAAACAGGTACAGCAACTCCTCGTTGACATCTTTCTGGCGGTAGGCGCTCCAGTTGCCGGCTACATCGTAGGGCGTGAACTTGGCGTTGTAGGTATAGAAGGGCTGCTGCGTCGTCCGCGAGCGTTCGGAGGGGAGGAGCGGCGCCGTGACCATGTGGGTGAGCACCTCGGTTCCGTCGATGCCTGCCCAGCGGAATGTATCATAGGGCAAGCGGTTGTACTCATTCCAGGAGATCTTGGTCGTCATGAAATACTCGACATCGCAGCCCTTGAGCACCTGCGGCAGCGCGGCAGAGTAGCCGAACACATCGGGGAGCCACAGCACCTTGGGGTCGACGCCAAGCTCCTGCCGGAAGTAGCGCTTGCCGAAGAGGAACTGACGCACCAAGGCCTCGCCGCCGGCCAGGTTGCAATCCATCTCCACCCACGAGGCGCCGGTCGGCTCCCAGCGCCCCTCGGTGATGCGCTCCTTGATGCGCGCGTAGAGATCGGGCTCG
>JAABUX010011062.1_pt1 | contig 10010 bp, 22 predicted proteins | sample 5561851 | NCBI WGS metagenome assembly JAABUX01 (sample SAMN10711883, study PRJNA513361) | rock metagenome | isolation source: Antarctica rocks | place: Antarctica: Victoria Land, Richard Nunatak red sandstone | collected 2016-01-03 | reverse complement strand
CATGAGCTGCGGTCCAGTACAGTGCTCACCCATGCCAGCTGATGATGCTGCTGGTAGTTGCTGTGCGCAGATCCTGTGCCTATGGTTCTACCAGGCAGAGGAGTGCACGACGGTCTCGAAGCTGCTCGAGAAGATATGCGCATCATACAGCAAAGGAGCGGAGGCTACGGACGACGCCCTCAAAGTGTGTTTGCTTACCCTTGCCACATCCTGCCGTTGCCACATGCCGGCCTGATTGACGTCCGCATGGCTGCGCTGGCTAGCAAGTCTCATAGTCACCCACCTGTATGAGTGCGCAACGTTCCGCACGGTGCACATGTCAAGCAATGGTTTCTGACGCTTCTTTGGTGCGACAGGGGCTAATCAAGGCGCCTCAACCAGCCAGCAAGCGCGGCGACGCGGCACCAGCTGATGACGACGACTTCTGGGATAAGCAGGGCCGCAACGGTGTTGCCCGGCAGCTGCAGTCCACAGAGGACGCCCTGCCAGGGGGCCGCCCAGGCAGCATGCAGCCAGCACAGCCGCACAGCAAAGGTGCAAGCTCGATGTACCATCGTGGTCAATACACGATATGCATGACGTTCCTGGCGCTTAGCCAATGCAGTATGCTCAGCCACACAGGGATGGGCGTCGCTCACGGCCCGGCACTTGCCGTGTCAATGTCGAGGCGCACCCACAGCACGTGCACACTTCACCGTGAATGCTGCTGCTTGCAGCAGCGGCCGGGGATGCTTCGCGGAGCAACGACCTGATCAGGCTGTTTGGCCGGACAAAACTAATGGATGCCGGCAGTCCGGGAGGTGCAACCGAAGCAGCGCCAGGCATGGGACACGGAGAGCGGCGCAGCAAGGCGGCGGCAGCGCAGCAGGAGCCGCCGGGCCGACCACCGGCGCTGCTGGCCCCGTCATTCTTCAAACAACCTCCGCCTGGTGCGCCGCTCGCACAGGCAACGGTCGAGGGCACTGTCAGTGGTGTTGGCCATCGCACACATGCGGATGTTGAGGGGCTGCTGCATCAGTCTGCCAGTACACCATGACACTTCTGAAGTGTTACAATTTTCATGACAAATGATTGAAGAGCAGCACCGCGCCTGATGAGCGCCGTTCGAGTGTGCAGGAGGTTCGTCCAGCACAAAGCCTGCCGCGAGTCTCCTTTCACCATCCCATCTTAGTGCAGCACCGTCCTCACCATCGCTGCAATCCGACGACTTTCGTTCCCTCATCTCCAGGTGGGCATCTCCTGCGCCAGTTCCATTGCCTGGCCCGTGCAAGACAAAACAACCCTCCTTTGTGCTGATGGATGTCGTCAGCATCGCAGGGTGTCTGAACCTGGCAGCCGCAAAGACAAGGTCGCACAGCCCACTGTGCGCCCCGATGCGCGCGAGAAGCTGCGGGAAGCGCTGCGGCGACTGGCTGCCAACGATGCGTTCATCGATCTGTTGGGAGCAGAGCTGTCCGCTGTCGGCTTCCTGGAAGATGGCGGAGGGTCGGCCCCTGGGACATCTGTGTGAAGACTGCCTGCGGACAGCTAATGATGTGGTGGCACGGACATGTAAGGAGATGTCAGCCTGCGCAAACACTTTGAAGACTGCAAGCTTGATGCAGTTCCCGGCATGCATGGTCTCTGTCTACCATCTCCTTCAATTTTCCTTCAGAGCAGTGTCGCGCTACTCCGCGAGCTAACTGCCCAATGATCGGCCTGATCAAGCGCTTGCTTGCCCTTCCGCACCGCACCTTTCGGATCACCGTCGGGACGCTGTCTGGAGTCGCAGTAGATCGCAGACAGATCGACTTCCTGCCCATCGCCGGCCTGCAAACCGAAACCCAAGCTCTCATCCTTTTCAGCCTCAGAGAGAATGCCACCAGCAGCGAGGTACCGGACTGTTCGCGCGTGACGCGTGCCTCAGCTGTCCGTGTCCTGCGTATCGTGTCTGGTAGCACGTGGATGCCTCGACCCGCTGCGCTTGCCGTCTCCCCGGACCCAACGGGTGTCGCCCTTGCCGGCACAGGAAGCGGAGCTCGCAGAGCTGTGGCTCGCAGCTGTGCAGCTCGCCCAGATCACGCTCGACAGGTCCGCCGATCACGCATCGCAATCCGCCATGTCGCTTGTGCACAGCTGCAACAAACCCATGAGCGGAGCCAAATGCATGCACGGCCGCTGTCAAACCCGGCTTGCCAGACCCTGCTGGAGGCACAGTGCAGCACAGCCCTTGGCTAAAACGCAACTGCGCAAATGTCGAGAAAGACGCGACCTCAGAGCCTGCGCAGGGTGCTGAAGGACCTCGCGGGCGTCGATGCCGACCTGGCGTTCTGGAAGCGGCGTCTGTCGGAGGGCAGTCACGGCCGCTTCCTGCTGCTCAGCCGCGGCCCGGCCAACTTCCTGCGCTCGCTGTCGGCGGCGGCGCACAGGCACGCGCCGCAGGCGGAAACACCCAAGCGCCTCAGCGCCGCCGACAAGGTCGAGCGCCGGGCGAGCTTCGAGCCATCTTCTGTCGCCCTGACTGTGTGTTGATGACACTGCAGGTCGGCAAGGAAATGTTGTGTGCTAACGTCGTGACGTCAGGCATAAGCTGGACTTTGGCCAATTGTCCTCACTCAACCCAGCGCTCATGCGCACAGATCATCGTGCTGCGATCGGCGGAGCAGCAGTTTGAAAGCGCGGCAGCCACGCTCAACCGTAGGGCGGCGGCCCTGTACCTAAACGTGCAGCACCGGAATGGAGGAGCGCGCGAGACATCAGCGGAAGGCAACGGAGCGTCCGATGCTGCGGAGAAGCATGAGGCCCTGTACCGCGCGTGCAGGACCGCCGTCGACACTGCCGTCCAGGCAGTCATCGAGGTGAGCGCCATCCCTGCTGACCCTCCGAACAGCTGCAATGCAGGGAACCAAGATCATTGTTTACAGCGATGTGTGCCGACCTCACGCGTGCACGCCGCGAGGAATTGTTGCGGCCCTCAGACTATGGCGCTGCCGCTGCACAGGCTGTAGAAGGCCTGCAAGGAACGCAGCAGCAGCTCGCCAAGCAGCACGAGATGTCCCGCGTGCAGTCGACGCAGCGTCTCACGGGGCAGGCCGCAGCCGCGCAAGCGCTGGCAGCTGGTAAAACTTGTTGCTCGGCCACTTGAGTCCCTGCCGACCTGCTGGAGTCAGTTGCCCATTATGTTTACTGCATTGAAATCGCCGCAAACCTGATACTGGCAATCCAGGAGTGCCGACCTCGGCGGCAACGGGGAACTCAGGAGAGGAAGGTGACCGAGGTCCGGCTGAAGCTGACGCCATCGCTGCCGCGCCCGGCGTCGGTCCGAAGCCGCCGGCGGAGCTTTGGGCGCAGCTGGACCGGGCGCAGCGCCTGCTGGGGATCAGCCACCGCATTGGGGACGGCGTCTCCGCGGGGGACGCCCTCGAGTACGCGCACAGCGTCGGCGCCAGGTACGCAATCCTGCCACCCTCGAGCAGCCCCAGCACGGTGGGCTGCAGAGCATGTGGAGCACTCTTTGAGCGGACTCTCGTGCGATCTGCAGAGCAACATTTGCACTTCGAGTGCGACCACTTTTGCTCTCATATGCTGCGCGCATGGCACTGAAACCTCCGGTATTTTGCGCACTGGGCGACTCAGCAACCCTGCCGCTGCACGCAGGGCACCGCCGCTGATGACCGTGCCCGCTTGGGTGCACGCGCCGTCGCGGTACCAGCAGCACTGGATCCGGTACGGCCTGCTGTCGCTCGCGACCAGCTACGGCGCGCTCTGGGTGTACAGGCGCGACCCTGCGCCCGCCAGTCTCCTCATCAAATGTGGACCATGCCACGAGTCGAATGTCTGTTCATCCCGCTGTATTGGTATTGCTGTCCGCCTGGTGTGCACAAGTGCCGTTCTGCGAGCCCTTACGAACCCACAGTTAAACTCTGCCTTGGAAGACAGAAACTCTGTTGAGTGGGGTGATGATTGAGTCGTCCTTGTCTGTTGACCAGGCATTCGCGGTTGGGCGGCAGCCGGGACATCGAGAGGTGGGTCCAGCAGGCGGTGACGGGGCTGCAGAGCACGTACCGGGAAAACGTGCTCAAGCCTCTGCGAGCGCTGCAAGCGGAATTGTTTAAGACCTTCCGAAGTGCGCTTGCAGGCTGTTCATAGGTCTGCCTATTCACCGATCGAGTTGCTGGAGCCTCCATGCAATCAAGCACATGCCATGTGCAAGCAATTGTTGTGTCTGCTGCGTCTTGTAAAACGGCACGAATCGGCTGCACAGCTGCGGACTTGGACCGTCTTGCTAGCGTGCCTGAGGACGCCTTGATATGCGGCAGATCGGCCGAGCATCGTGACCCTGGACGAGTATGAGATCGACAAGCAGACCCTGCAGCGCATGCTGGCGGACTTCCAGAGCGACTACCTGAAGAAGCACGGGGTGCGCATGACAGTCCTGGGTATGAGGCAAACGCCACGGCTCTGTGCGGGCAAGATCCACTAGATTTTGGCAGCCAGCTGACATGAGACCTGGTCATAATCGCAGGGCCTCAGCCCGTCAGGGCGGCCAGTAGAGGTTCCGCCGCAGGCGCTGGCCGAGCCGGGCGCGCTGAACTCTGCGGAGAACGAGACGGCCGCAATGCAATTTATGATGGAGGCCTTCGAGCGGGAGCTCAAGCGACCCATCCGAAACCTGGTGTCAGGTGCGGCTTCAACGTTGCGCGTTGCTCAGCATATGCAGACGGGTTCATATCACGTTCAGCTGAGCTGGCTACCCTCAGTGCTGTGTGCGCAGTTGCCGGTGGGCAGGGGTTCAACCTGCCATGCTGACATGATGCTGTGTCACAGGAGAGCTGCCCCGGTCACTGTTGATTCAGGTGCAGAAGCTGAAGGTGCGCGTCCACGCTGGTACCATGTCGGATCCAACCTGCATTTCCTGGTCCAAGCGGCACCATGGTCAGTACATACACCGACACGCTCTGTTGTTGTTCAGCTTGATGGGGAAGCAGCCATGCTGGAGATCGACCAGATCCTGAAGGCGAGCCTCGTGTTTCCTGGCTGCGCCGCGCGCATGCTGCTGCTGCTAGTCTCCTGCGCCAGTCTCCTCTCATTGTAACCCAGCCGCTCAGCGAGTTGCGCGATGCTGGGGATTACAGCTGAAACAGCCTGAGCAAACTGCTCCTGCTGACCGATCCTTTCAGTTGTATGCAGGCGAACGAGCTGAACATGGCGCTCGTGGCCGCTGTGCCGGCTTTCATTGTGTCCGGCGGGCTGCTATTTGTTGTGTACCGCTACCTGAAGCCATCGCCGCCTGATCCCAAGCGCGCCGCACTGCCGTGCAGGTGCTCACGCGCGTATGCGCGTGATGGCTTGTGTCACTTGCTCCTTCGTTGCGTACTCTTCTGATGCAAGAGTCGATGCACTTTATCGGCCATGCAGGATGGCGATGGTCGATCTTGAGCGGAGCGTTGACAAACTCGAAGCAGACAAGTCTCCCACAGCGGAAGGGCAAATGCTGTACCATCTGTGGAACGTGCGCCGTGCTCTCCCTTGAATTACATTTGCACGGCTGTTCCTCAACACATTAAGCTACGGATCGGTTTCTCTTGCCTGGACAGGTGTACAGGGAAGCCAAGCGAGTGTACGACCGGCACGACGCCATGTCCTTGGCTTCCGAATGGCCTAACCTCCAGACAGACCTCGTTGAGCTGGCCGGCCCAGTGACACTCAAGCAGCGGATGCGGATCGCAAAGCGGATACGCAGCTCGTACACAATTTTCCAGTTCTAGTTGAAGAGCATGCGCAGCTGTCGACCCTCACCAGGCTATAGAGACACGTCAGAGTGCAGGTCAGAGTTGCCTTCCAGACCAGCTGCTTCGCGTCGTGCGGACACAACTTCGAACACGATGGGCAGCACGCTGACCAGGACGATGGCGAGAACGACCAGCGTGAAATTGTGCTGCACAGAACATGCGAGCTCAACTCAGACCGACGCAGTATCAGCACAGGCCATGCACGCCGAAGTCGGCTTCGAAGAGCGGCTTCGTTCTGTGGCAATGACACAGCAGTGCAGTAACAGCAACATCACAATTCTTGCAACTGACCGCACCTGCACAAATGGCAGGTTTCCAAAGAAGTACCCAGCGCCAACAAAAAGCACCGTCCAGAGCACCGCGCCAGCGACGTTGTACCTATGAGACTGTGACTATTTTTCACAGCCCAGCTGCAACATTGTGCGCCAATATTATGCTGCAACAGTCATAACCAAGGTTAATGGCACGCGCACGCGCACGCGCACGCGCAGCATGACGCATGGCGCAGCTCAAGCCCGAATGCCTTAGCCTTGGCCCTGGCTGCCTTGAAGCCCCGATGTGCATACAGGCGTCGACAGCCGCGGCCACCGAGTGCGCACCACGCAAACTGGGCGTAGTCCATGCTGCCAACGCCCGCCACAAAGGGCGCAAACGTGCGGACGATGGGGATGAACCGCGCGAGGACGACGGTCTTGGCGCCATGCTTGCCGTAAAACTCCTCAGTCTTGGCAACGTATTCCTGCACGTACATCGCTGAGTGACGAGCGGCGCTTGCTAGATTTCTATGATTGAGGTATGTCACCAATCAAGACTCAGCTCAAGGGCCGGGGTTCACATGTCGTCTCCAGTGATGCAATTCACACCTTCTTGACGAGCCCGGACCGCAGTGCCCTGCCACCTGCACACGGACGCCACACAGGAATCACCGGACAGCCCTGAAGTCGTGTTCTGAGTCACGCCAGCACATGCACGCTGCAGGACTGGTCGGGACGGCGACCGTCCGCGCAGCTGAGGAGGGTCTAGGGTTGGGGTTTAAGGTTAGGGTTAGGATTTAGGTTTAGGTTAAGGTTAAGATTCGAACCAAGGCTTGGAATGAGGGTTCGGGTTAGGGTTACAATCAGGCTTAGGATCAGGGTCAGGGTCGAGGTTAGGGTTGGGATTAGAATTACAGCGGCGAGGAGCTCACCGAGGTAGTGACCCGCCGCGTAATTGACGGCGTCGCCCAGGATGGCGGCCGTCATGAAGATGCCCATCAGGGAGGGCAGGTGCAGCGAGCCCAGGGCCGCGAAGGCCCCGGCGGCGAACAGGAGCGAGTCGCCCGGCAGGAATGGGGTGAGCACCTGCGCCCCCGCGTCGCCACGGAGGTCAGCACTGTGAGAACTGCTACCTGTCAACAGATACAGGCATGCAAGTAGAACAGCAGCAGGGTCGGGGCTGGCTTGGTGTTTCATGCAGCAGACCAAGGAATGACGAAAGCGGGTCAAAGAGCCACCGTCGCTGTACAGGGTCAGGCGATTGGTGAGGTGGGGCCTTCATCGCAGCAGGATGGATGTGTTCAGGTGGTCTACAACAGGCAGCATTATGACACAGGAAAGAGTGTTGAGGCTCACCAGCCCAGTCTCGGCGAAGACGATGGCGAACAGTATGGCGTAAGTGGTGCTGCCGTGCTGCGCTATGAGCGCGCCCAGGTGCTTGTCGAGGTGCAGCGCGAAAGACACCATCCCTGCACTGAGTGGCAACATGTCCGTCAGCAGTACTAGCGGCCACAGATAAAAGTTGTATGCTCGGCACAGCAAGCAGCTCTGTTTCCTTCCACATGCCGAGAAACTGCCCACCCTGTGCTGCTCCCGTCAGCGAAAAGCCGCTGCTCGCTCCTGTGGCTGCCGCTTGTGCTGCTGGCGTTAGAAGGGTGCACGCCACTGTCAGTGCCACGAGCGTGATGCAGCAGAACCGTCCTGCACCGCTGAAACGCACTGAGCTGGGCCATCGAGCGGCTTCTGAGGGGCTGTCTGCTGCGCAGGCTGGGCCAGCTGTCGAGACTGGTGGCCTGTAGCTTTGAGACCTGATACCCGCACGCGCCGCTGCCTGACGCTGACTGAGATGTAGACAGGGCCTCGGCTGCGGCGTGGACTGCATCAGGATGGAGCCTGCCGCGCGTGTGCAGGCTTGTGCAGTCCTGCAGCCGCGACTACCGCCGGGACTGACGAGGCCGGGTGCCATAACCCGCAGCATCGCACAGGGACCGATGATCGCTTCAGCCAGAGCGTCAGATCGCCGCGCTTCGACACACCGAAGTCGCTTCCCAATCATCACTTTTCCCCACGCCGAAAGCCGAGTCGAACCGAAAGCTGTCAGCTCTCACATTCAAAGAAGTTGCATTTTAATGTTCGCACAGTCATTCATTGCTGATCGCTGTTGTATTTAGCCGCGGACCTGCCTCGTGACCAGAGCATGGGAAACCTCCATCCCAAGCCGAAGCAGTACGATGTCCAGCCACCCTGCACAAGCGCAATGCTGCTCACAGCCTCTGCTCTGGCTCGCGAGCCTGCATGCGCTTGCGCAGGGACGTCATCACTGACGCGGACAGAGCAGTGCTAAGCCTGAAAACGCAGCGGCGGAAGCTCACCGCAGAGAGGAAACGGGTGCGTCCGCGCAGCTGCGGGTCATGGACACACGTCATGGCGCGATCCCTCCATGGACAAGCTTGGGGTCGGCTTCGGACTGATGAAACCTCTGCGACGTGCAGCTAGACGCAGCTGTGGACAGGGAGTTGGCAGTGGCGAAGGAGCTGGTGGCCGATCACAAGCGGGATCGAGCGCTGCTGGCGCTCAAGCGCAGGCGACTGCACGAGCAGCGCCTCGCGAGCCTGGACGCGTGGCTCCTCAATGTTGAACAGCTGGTGCGTCGCCCTGTCAGGTCCTGTTCTGCATGACGTTTGCGCACCGTCTTGCCACCTCAGCATGGCGAGAAGCACCACATCGCTATCGGCTGGCGCCATGCCAGACGGCGTCAGACATATCTCACGGCTGCCTGTGCCGTGACGCTGCAGCTGTCGAACATCGAGGTGGCGAGGCAGCAGAACCGGCTGTTCGAGGCCCTCAAAGCCGGCAGCGAGGCCGTCAAGGACCTCCAGCAGCAGGTGCGGTTGGACCCGCGCTGCCGTGACCCCCTCGCGTCAGCGCCGCGCTGCCCGCGCCGTCGGTGTGTTGCCCCCGTTGAGCAGCGGCTCTATGAGCATCGCGAACTGCTGCCCGCAGGTGGCGGTGGAGGATGTTGAGAGGCTCATGGAAAACAGCGCAGAGGCTCAGGCCTATCAGGTAGGAGACAATGCTGCTGCACAGTCACAGCATCCGCACTGCTCGCTGCAACAGTGGTACCTCCATGCAGCATCGGCACGTGCGCCCTGAGCACGACCCGTGTCTGCGCAGGAACAAATGGACAGGGCCCTGTCCCAATCGCTATCGCCGGCGGAGGGCGAGCTTGCCGAGGCCGACCTTGAGCAGCTGGAGGCGGACTACGCCCGGCTGGAAGCCGCGGAGCAGCTGCCCTCCGTGCCGTCGGTGGGTTCATCGAATTGTTGCCAATTTGCACTGTCAAAACCTGCACCACTGTGGTAGCAATGGGTGATGCCACAGCGCTGACGGCGTTTGGGCTGTGCGTGCCGCAGCACGATGTACAAGTACCACAATCTGCAGCAACCTCAGCGGAGGTGAATTCCGAGCCGGAGCGGGCAGCGCAGTGGCAAGAGCCGCTGGCAGCATGACGGTCCACAGAGGCCAAAGTGTCAGCAACTGAGATTGCAGCAGGACAGCGGGCTTGGCCATGTGTATTGACTCGTCCGACTCTGCAGTATGTTGTGGCGGCAGCGGCTTTACCTAGACGGGGAGGGAAAAGGAAAGGTGTCAAAGCTCTGCATGCTTTCACTCCTGCTCACACCCGAACCAAACCAACCAACCTCCACTGGCAGAACAAGCAATGCAATTCATATACCTAGGGCAGATTGGTCGCTTCAAGTCAGTGTCTTGTCTTGTAGGGTCAAAAGCTACTTTCTATGTTAATCAAGAGGGTAGGCAATGCTTTCTGTGCCGGGAGCCGCACAGACTGAGCAACTCGAGCACTCCTTGATGAAAACCAGCGGACGACTGAGGATGGGATTGCGTTCACACATGCGTTGCAACCATACAAAATACTGTCGAGAACAAAATCCACGAGCATTGTAAGCTTCGCAGCCATCGCTTG
>JAABUX010011058.1_pt1 | contig 10013 bp, 17 predicted proteins | sample 5561851 | NCBI WGS metagenome assembly JAABUX01 (sample SAMN10711883, study PRJNA513361) | rock metagenome | isolation source: Antarctica rocks | place: Antarctica: Victoria Land, Richard Nunatak red sandstone | collected 2016-01-03 | reverse complement strand
CTGAGCGAGCATACCCTGTGGCGCAGCGTGGGCAATTCGATGCACAGCTGCAAAAGCATCGCGAGTTCCGGGCAGCCTTCCGGCGTCACTATCGGGAGAAGAAGGCAGTCATTGAGCAGCTTCAGACCAGGCTGCGGCAGAGCGCCAGACTGAACGAGCAGCTCAGACAGGAAAATGAGGAGCTCAGGAGTGCGGCAGGCCGAGTCAGCGAAGCAGGCAGCCCGGCTACAGTGGTGGAGTCCCCGCCTGCTGTGCCTGGGCCTACCAATGCGGTGGCGCATGCTTCTTACGCTGCTGGCGGCGCGAAGCTGCAGACGAGGCACTCGACGGACTGTCGGGCTTTGCAGATGGTACATCAGCAGGCAGCGAGCGCAGGCAATGCGGAGCCGGTGCGTGAGGTTCATGACGCGCTTCGCCCACTGGCGGATGGCAGGTTAGCAGCTGGGAGTCAGGGGCGGGACGGTGGACAGAGCAGTCTGCGGGCAGTGGACCCTAGCACTACCCTGCCGCCAATCGACGGCCTGCGCCTTGCGCACAATGAGGACTTCAACGTGCTTCCTGCCAGCCTGCCCTCATCACAGGACCTGCAGCCATACGCAGCTGCACGGCCAGTGTCGCACGGGGTATCCTCCGATGCCGAGGGCCGGCACGAGGTCGCTCTGCGAGGCAGCCTTGTCAGCGTCAGCAACCGCGGCGGCAGGGTCGCAGCAGAGGAAGGCCGGCGCCCAATGTCAGGACCCATTCGGCGGCATGCCGAGCAGCCCGGTGCTGCGGAGGCTCAGTCCAGCAAGGGCTGGAAGCGGAAGCGTGGCGGCGGCGACAACTTCATGCCGGACGTGCTGGCCCCTGCGCTGCGGACGAAACCTCCGCTGGTCAACGCTGATGATGCCGGCGACCAGCCAATGGCGTCCCCACATCTGCCCGCTGTGACTTCCATACCCGAGACTCCGAGGGCCAGCCCGGATGCCGGCAACCACGAAGACTACGAAGGTAGGTTCCGACTGTCTGCTTGCTGTTTACGCTGTGCGGCGCGCCCAGACAGCATCGGCGCTCATGATGTCTGTTCCTGCCTGCTAGAACCTGCTTGAAACTCGAAAGCCAAAATCCACACGTCGCGCCCCAAACGAGGCTCTCAACCCTTCTGGTGCGAGCTTGCCGAGAGCACTCACTGCAGCGGCTGCAGACCTTATCGTATGTGTTGCGCCAGATGGGCAGCCCCGGTACAAGTACCAGGAGCGGGTGCGAAAGAAAGCAGACAGGGAGAAGCTGGTTGGCCGCGACTGTCACGACTGCGCCGGTTGGTATGCGGCCCTCAAAACGCTGGGCATCGGCGGCATGGCTGACACACGACCAGCGTGCGGGCATGCTGTCGGCGGTGAGTTTCTCCGCTGTCAAGCAGATCAAGAGAATTGCAACAACTCATGCAATGCCACTGCATGCGCCGCTCCCTATGAGGCAGCAGTGCTACGGGCACGACACTCATCAGCAGGACGCTCGTGCAATAAGGCTGCCAGCTGCATCATGTGGTACGAGAACTGGTTGCCCGCCAATTGCAGGTGCAGGAAGGGATGCCGTTGACCAGCTGCGGCAGGATGCCTCGCGACATCGTGCCCGCCATGCGCCGCCGCCGACGCCCGCAGGTGCGGCCACTGCCGTGACCTGCTCAGTTTTGCTGTCCGCACAGCCTGCCAGTGAACGGCGCTCGTAATCAGCGCATGTGTGGCACTTCTATTGTCGTGCAGGCTCAGCATGTGCTTCAAACGTGCAGGATTTTGGGATCTCGGCTTTCATGACACCGCTGAGCAGGCGGCGAAGAGGCTGCCGCCGTCGCAACTGCTGCAGCCTAGAGAGCCTCGCAAGCTGACCCGCTAAACTTGCGCTGGGTGCAAAGTTTAAATGGTAATGCCTTCTCTAGCCAACCATATAAGCTTGCTTTCAAGGAGCACATGCTGCAGTGGCCAAGCGAATTGCAGGGACTAGAACTCGTTTCGAGTAATAAAAGTAATAGCTCTGATCATGCTCGTCATCAGCCACCCAGTGACACACATCATGACGAAGCATCACCGGTCTGCAATTCCCCCGCGTCTACTTCAGCAAAGTCCAATTCTGTGTAGCCCATCAATCGTGCAAATGTTTGTGTCAGCTTGCTGGCTACGAGGGACGGATGCAGTCCCGCTTCGTTGCCATTCAAAGCCGACAGGTCCGTCTCACTGGCACCGAGAGCCTCCTGTAGCGATGTCATGCGCTTGCCAGGCACACCACACGCAACGATGTGATCGAACCACCGAAGGTCCGTGGACACGTTGAGCGCGAGGCCGTGCGAGGCGATGCCATGCGTGATGCGCACTCCAATGGCGCCGATCTTGCGCTCACCGAGCCAAACTCCTGTCCGGCCTGGCACACGCCCCTGCCGCAGTCCAGCCGGGAACACTGACCGCGGCTCCAATTGATGAGACGGGCGGCCGCGCGCGAGCCTAGCATCGTCGCCCGCGGCCGCACTGTTACACTCATATTGCCGCTACATATTGCAACTGAAAATCAGCGCACCCTGGCGTGCAGGCCATACGAGCCGAGTACGAGCACCATGGTGTCCTCAAGCGTCTCCACGTATCGCCGCGCACCCATGCCCAGCTCGCGCAGGCTTACAATGGGGTACAGCACCACCTGCAGCATCGTGCACCGGGTTGGGCGCACTGGCAGTGGGAGGCCTGAGGCCAAGGGAGGCCAAACAAACCCACCCAAAGCTCTGCGCAGGTCAGCCAGCGAACAAGTGTGCACGACGGATAGAACAAAGTCATTGCCTGGCCAGGTCCGTGGAAGGTGGCCTGCCCGCCGCGCGCCGAGCGGTGCACGTCGGCTCCCAGCTGCCGCATCTGTTCCGGGCCGGTCAGCACATCCTCGTCGGTGCCGCGCTTGCCCAATGTGAACACAGGCGGATGCTGCGGCACAGGCGGTCACGATCCGGTCCATGCCTGTCTTTGTAACCTTTGTGTCAGCGAATGCCGCATGGGATGAAGATCAGGGTGAGCGCACTTCCAGGCGTAGGACAGTGTCAGGGACGTCTCCCGTGTGGCGCAGGGCGATTAGGCCCTCCTGCAGCTGCAGAGCGACGTTGTAAGGGACCGGGGCCTGCCCGAAACTGCAGACGCTGAGCAGCCGCTGTGAGGCCCGACGAACGGCGTCCGTCATGAGCCGGGGGCAGCCTTTGAGCCGGCAGCGATGTCACGGATGCCGATCACGCGCAAACCCAATGCAAAAACAAATGGTTATGTCCTTTATGCAGCGGTCGGATGCACCCCATGTACTGCGGTTAGTCATGCAGCACGTCCATACTGATTTATCACAGTGCCTATCCTGTGTAAGCTTCCAGGTTTTGACCCGTCTTTGTGTTGCCACACCTTTTGTCCAGGATGCTTGGACTGAGACGCACCCGCCGACGCTGAGTATAGCATGGAGTTGGGGCACGTTCAGCCGGTTCTGGGCTTGCCTGGAGCTTGGGCGGGGCCAGAGGAGCCGGCTGATCACTATGCCACGCGCGTTGGCGGCCTGCCGCATTTTCCTGGGACGACGCCGCCAGTCGAGCATCAGGCTCCTGTATGCGGAGTGTGCGGCTGTCCGCTGTCTCTCGTCCATCAGGTGAGCTGACCAATAATCCTGGACCCGCGTGCTGCCGTCCCTTCCTGACGCTCTCGATGATCAGCCCATGTGGGGCCAGGCATTTCCAGCACTGAGGACCTCAGACTATGTGCCCATAGGCATATGCGCCGCTCGACGGTGGGCAAGCGGGGCGGCGGCTGCTCGACCGCTTCCTGCTGGTGCTCGGCTGCAGCCAGCCCGGCTGCGGCTCAGCGCCGGCAGCCTGGCGGGCACTGCGGTGTCAGCGCGCAGCGTCGCCCCCGCAGCTCGCCGACGGATCCGCGGTGGGCCCGGACGCCATCAGCAGGACTCCGGACGCGCAGCCGCTCGCTCCTGACGAAGCACCACGGCCGAGCGAGTGGGGCGGCGCACAGGATGATTGGGGCAGTGGCTTTGACGCACCGCTGCAGACGAGCAGCGGTGCAACAGCAGCCTTCCAATTCGCAGACTTGGACGCTGCGCTCGACAAGGTGTCTGCATCAGTGGCTCCGAAAGTGCCTGCTGCTTCGACGACGCAGCAGCAGCCTGTGTCAGCGCCGGCAGGCGGCCAGGCTTCAGAGCAGCCGTTTCCCGCCGGCACCAGCTGCACCGCGGCAGCCGGGCCGGAGCTGCCAGCCTTTTACCTGCATGCCGCACCGGAGCCAGCCAGAGCCGTCGACCAGCGCCTGCAGCCCGAGCACGCGGCTCACGTGGCGGAGCTGCTGCGGCGGTACAAGGAAGAGGAGGGACAGGTGCGTGGATCTGTACCCGCCCGCAGCCTAAATGACCCAGTAAGCCTGGAAGGCATCTCTGAGGTCCCGCTGCTGTCTGCAAGCCGAGAGCCTGCTGCCAAACCGTGCAGTCACCTGGTCCGGTACCCAACTCGAACAGACCGTTGCCGCGCAGGTGCCAGACGCGGCATCGGTGCAGGGCGGTGAGTGGGCAGGCGAGGCGTACGAGCCGGACAGCACTCGGACGGCCGATGCGGCGTTCCTCAAGTTCACGCGCCGCCTGCAGAGGTGTCCGGAGCAGTGCGTCCGCTACGGGTGCGCCGGCAGCGGCCACGGTCGCCCAGCCCTCTGCCAGCGCGCCTACAGCAAGCATGTCGCCTTCGCTGCCCCTTGCGCAGCAAATCGTGTCTCCGGTCTTCCCGTGCTTCGGCCGTCCCCTGACCATGCGGGCTGCCGCAGATACGGCGCAGACATGCTGTGGCCAGCTGCCGAGAGACCGCAGCCGCAGCCGTGCCCTCGGTGCGGCAATCCCCGCGTGCCGGAGCTGCAGCTGATGCCCGGCCTGCTCGCCGCGCTTGGGGACGGGCTGGCTTGGCAGGCAGAGCAGGAAAAGGCAGAAGCAGGTGGTAGAGCCACTGTCGCAGCGCCTTCGGTGGACAGCTGGGTATGGCTCACACTGGCGGTGTTCACGTGCAAGGCGAGCTGTGGTCAGAGCGACGGTTGGAACGTTACAGAGGAGCAGATTGTGAGTTGCCAAGAACACTGATGCCATGGTTTTGCCTCGTATCTTTGGCGACGGTTGCCTGCGGAGTCTGCGTCCACGTTGGAGCAACGCTGGAACACGGCGTCAGATCAGTTACAACATGCTGCAGTAGGCAGTGGTTCCACAGAGCTGATAGCATGCGACCTTCTGTTCAAGCATGTATTCGTGACTTCCCGCAAACACTGAGTTCCGGCCGCGTCGGCTCGTCTGCACGGCAAGCCCGCAGTGCAGTCCCGCCATTCTACGCCGGAGCTGCCATATGGTCTGCTCGTTTCTGCTGCCGCGCTGCCCACTGGGCGGCAGCTCGCTGGCGTAGCGAGCAGCCCAGCGCAGCGGCTGGCTACTCAACCATGGTGGGCTTGTTTGCCGACGCCTTCTCGCCGGCGCCCTTGCGGTTGTCCTTGCGCACGCCCTGCGGGTGGGAGCTGCCGCCGCCGCTGGCCAGGAAGCTCCGGAACAGCGGAGACGTCACGTCGTATATCTGCGATAGCGCACAGACTCAGTATGCTCGAGTACAGGGCGCACGGCGCGAGGGAGGCGAGGCCAATGGGCCTTCAGCGGCGTGCACACAGTAAACGCAACCTCACCATGGGGGGCGGCCGAAGCTACGACAAGCTGGCTTTGGAGTTGGAGGCCAGACGTTGGGAGAGCTGGCAATACGGCCGGTAAGCAGAAGAGCATTCGGCACTTGCACCCTCGCGGTTTAAGCATCATCCTGCACTGGATCGGGGACATGTAATGAAAGCAGCGGAACATGAATCCAATTGGGATGCAGCAAGGTAGGCAGCACAGCGGCTTTGCGGCCAACGTCTCAGCGAAATTGCCTGCGCCTCGGCAGGCGCCAGGGCCGCCGGCGTTCGTGCAAGGCTTGAATGCATTGCCCAACAGCGGGTGTCCCAGCATCCTGCATGCCGCCCTGACGAGGCAGCCCCTGATCGCCACCCCTTCGGATGCCCCCGAGCAGCAGCGGGGTCCGCGACACAGTCCAGCGGCGCTGCTCACGCAGATGGAGAGCGCGGTCACAGCGATCCCCACCTCCGCCGAGACTGCTCGCACGATCGTCGACATCGTGGCGCACGGCGCGTTGTCGACGGTCGGAGCCGACGGCGTGCCGCTGGGCACCTACGCCAGCTACGTGCTGGACAGCGAGGGGCAGCCCATCCTGCGGCTGCGCGCCGACGCGGTGCACACAGCGAACCTGCTGGCGCGCCCCAGCTGCAGCCTGTTCGTGCAGCCCAGCGAGATGCCGGCGAGGCTGCTGGCTCGCGTCACGCTCATCGGCGTCGTCGAGGCGGTGGAGGGCGAGCAGAGGCAGCAGGCTGCGGAGCTGCACAGGCAACTGCACGGCAAGGTGAGGTTCGTTGCAGAAATGATGTCCCAGGCTTTGGCTTGTCGTGCTGGCTGATCATGAGAGGAACCCAGGCCTTCGCTGTGTGTACGGCTTGCGCTGGGCCGAGTGCACTGCTGCGTTGCCCCGAGATTCTGCTGTGCTGAGCGGGGGTATGATACGCGGCAGGGCGTCGGCATCGACGCACCGCAGCCGAGCGATCTTTACTACCGGCTGCTCGTCGACAAGGTGTTCTACGTCGGCGGCATGGGCGGCACAGCAGCGGCTGAGACGCTCAGCAGAGAGGTTGGTATTCATTTGCGATCCGACCTGTGTGAGGATACCGCGCTCTGGTTCCATGCAACGAGTTCAATCAACCGCGCACTGGAGTACAGTGTGTCAGAGTTGACGCATCATCGAGCCTCAGCTTGCTGCCACTTTCCTCTCGATGCTCAGATGCCTCTGCTGATCGAGGTGGCATCACGGCGCATGTGCACCATATGTCGCACACATTAATTACCATACCCTGCCATTGACGTGCAGGAGTATTGTTCAGCGGAGTCTGATCCGCTGCGCGGCTCGGCGGCGGCGCTGGCGGGGCACCTCAATGCAGAGCGCGGTGAGGACGTGCTGCGCATTGCCGCCGAGGCGGTGGGCTCGCGCTTCGAGGCCCTCGCGGGCGCACAGCTGCTATGTGCGTCCTTTGCGGTTGCACGAAGCCTGGGTCCCTGTCTGCAGTCATGCCGGCTGGCTGTTTGGCGCACCATCAGAGATGACTTTTGCAGTTCGCAGGCTTGTCGTCTTGTCAAGGCACTTGGGTGTAGTGTCGCCTGCTCTGAGGATGTTAGCATAGTGAGAGGGTGTACATGACTGACTCGACGTTGGTATGTGAAGGACATGTTGGCAGTGCGCACGCATCAGCCTCATGCATGCCAGTCTTACAGCAGTGTTGCCGCCCACGTGGTGCGGTCTTCAGTACCCTCCGCTTTCAAACAACTGCTGATCGCTGCCTTCTGGATGCAGGGGTGGACCGCCTGGGCGTGTATTTGTACGTGCAGCGGCTGGGGCAGGCCGGAGAGGTGGTGCGCGTCGCGTTCCTGCGGCCAGTCATCGACGAGCGCCATGCCCGCTCCAGCCTGACCCTCATGGCGCAGCTGGCCTGGGAGCGGGAACGCAGCTATGTGCCGGTGCGTTGCTTGACACGACCGCTTGGGCCCACCTGCAGTCGCTGCACGCTACAAAGCTTCCTGCGTACCTCCCTTCATACACTCTGCCCATGTGCAAGACACAGTCGATGAGCTTGCCCGACAGTATGGCATGGGATCAATCTTCTGGTGTGCAGATTGGCACTGCATTGCTACGCTGAGACGTGTTTCTTTGACGGCACATGCACTGTCCCTGCTGCCCGGCGCGTGCCAGCGGAAACGATGACTGTTGCCGAGGTTTACAACGGGGTTTCCCACAAGGGCTTATAAGATGTCAGTGCCTGCGCAGAGGCCTGTGAGTCGAACTAAGGACGAGATCGAAGCCATTGCATGAGACCATAGAACTGCATGTATGGATGCACTGCAAGATCAGGTTCACAGTGCTTTTGTATCAGGTCTTTCAGTTGCTCGCAAATGAATGAGTTTGCGCACAACACGCAAGACAATCAAAACCGCATATTCTGGTCAGTTCTCGGCTAGCATTTCGCAATCGTTCCAAAGCAAGGCAGAGGAGCAAGACCGTCTGCGGCCACGACAGAATAGCTGCCGCCGCTTCTTGCCACTTTCGACGATTGCAGACTGAGACACTGGTGACCGCCACATTTTGCCCAGGAGGCAATTGTCTTCCTGCAGCTGCTTCTGCGCAGTCACTGCTGCCCGCTCTGCAGCCTGCTGTCGACGCTGGCGACGGATGTGGCGCGGCTGAGCGGCGGCTGTGCTTGCGTCGTATGCGGCAGCTCGGCGTCAATGAAGTTTACATGCAGGTTGAAAGTCACTACCAGCGCCGCCACAATCATGGGTCCAAGCAGCGCACCCTGCGCAGGAGCGGGTTGCAAGAGAGTGAGCGATGACAAGTAATGCTAGGCGAGCCTCAAAGGCCAGCAGCGATGGCCACACTGGCCTGCCCAGAAGCGGCTGCAGCAACCTCGCAAACAAACCGGAGCATCGCTGACCAGGACATGGCTTCATGGCAGGTTGCTAGCGGACTCTCGATTCTTCCGCACTGAAGAGGCTGGACTCCACGCACACCACTGTTGCATCTCTCGCACCAACCTAGCAGGCCGTGGCTGCGGGACGCCTACACAGGATTGATGAGTATGTGGAACCGCACACCTGCAGAGGGTTGCTGAAGGTGGCGATGCCTCCCAGCACGCTGAGCGCCGCCACGTAGGCGTGCGTCCCGGGGATCTCGGCCATGATGATGCTGTCCGCCAGCTCCCAGGCGCCCAGGTGCAGCGCCAGCAGCACCAGCCCCGCCGCGGCGCGCCCCTGCAGGCACCTCATGGCAGTCATGCAGCTGACAAGCATCGCAGTCGCTGAGCGCCAGAGGCAGGCTGCGGGATGAAGGTGCCGCTGTCCACATGCACGGTTCAAAGCTAGCACTGAGCTTACGAGGACGGATGCCAACGTCGCACGGCAGCACAAAATCTGATAAGCGTTCAGGGCCCACGGCAGGACGCACCTGCAGGGCAAGCTGCGCGGCAGCCGGCACCGCAATAAGCCAGACCGGCATGAATGGCATGACTGCGCCGACTGCGCTGGCCAGCGTCGAGACATACACGAGCAGCACGCCGAACATCCTGAACGTGAGCCACGTGAAGACCGCATGGAACATCGCCTGCGGGCCGTCCACATAGCAACTTGGCGACATGCGTTTCCACGCCAGCCGGCATTATTCGCGTCCGTTAGAGCAAGCGACTGTCCATAGACCGAAGGCAGGCACTGTCGACTCTGCCTGTGCATGCACGTGCTAGCGGCTTTTGTCATGAGGCTCATTCATTGATGAACCAGAACCCACACCGCGCCCTCACCAGCTTGATCGAGCTGAGGAACACGGCGCGCAGGGCGCCGCTGAAGGCCGCGATGGTGCGCTCGCGCGCGGTGCTGCTCAGCGGCAGCACGCGCGCCGCCACCTCCAGCGGGTCTGTCGGCGCGGCCAACAGGTAGTACAGCAGCACCGCGAACAGCGTGAACTGGATGCCGAACTTGAAAAGTCCTGCGCCCCAGCGGAGTGGACCGTCTACACAAGGCTCACAGTCGAAGTTCGAGGTCCTGTAGTGTCCTCCAACATGAGTCACACGACTAATAGCATCCGCTTTGCGTGTTTAATTGTTCTCCGGTGCTGCTTGCTCCTGTCTGATACCGAGCGACAGCACAGCACCCTGCACATGATATCTTTGGAAGGCGACCCTATAAAACAATCCGTCTGCAGAACGCATGCCTGTTGGTCGCAAACACATTAAACCCATGTCGCTTTGCATCGCCTTGCTCACCGACACTGGCGCGCAGGACGCCGACCCCGCTAGTGAGCGCGAGCGCGGAGGTGCTCCCCACGCGTCGCATTGCCACGCCCGCCGCCGAGCGCCCCAGCC
>JAABUX010011057.1_pt1 | contig 10013 bp, 6 predicted proteins | sample 5561851 | NCBI WGS metagenome assembly JAABUX01 (sample SAMN10711883, study PRJNA513361) | rock metagenome | isolation source: Antarctica rocks | place: Antarctica: Victoria Land, Richard Nunatak red sandstone | collected 2016-01-03 | reverse complement strand
AGTTATTATATATATTATTATAGTTATTAAACCCCTTACTATCTACGCCCTTATCCTACTTAATACTTATTAGGACGTAGCTATATTAATATCCTAATCTAGGTAGTAGAGTAACCTTACTAGGCGGGGTAATAGGAGGTCTAACTAAATACCTATAATAATAAGGTAAGGGCCTATTAGGAAGCCTAGTTATAGATTAATTATATAATATAGTCCTATCTCTTTTATAACCCTATTAGCTAATACCTCTAGCTAGATATATATTAATATTATACTTAATATTAAGGGTAATTTATAACTCCCTATTAGACTTCTACTCTTATATTAAGTTTATAGTAAGGCCTTTATTTATAAGCTTATTATATATATTATCTAGGTTAACTATCTTATTTATAAGCCTACTCCTTTTTATCTACTTAATAAACTTAGTAAGATTACCCTTAATAGGGCTACTCTAAATATTTATTAAAGGTACTAGTATAATAAAAGGTCTTAGAGTATAAGAGGCTCTTATTAGTATTATTATAAATTATAATTAAAGGCTAGATAGCTCTTATACTTACTCCTTAAGCTCCTTTTATAGCTCTAAGGTTTATATATTTTATAGGGTAGGTAGGAGGGTAGGTAGTAGGGTTAGTAGGAGCTAAATTAGTAGGGTAAAAGCTCTATTATAAGGAAGATATAATATAAGAGTAGGTTATTAAAATACTCCTTTAAAAATATTATACTAATTATATAGGGGAGCTACCTAGGGGTAACTTTTAAATAGGAAAGGTAACCCTATCTATTACTCCTTTAATTACTCCTTCTCTTTTAACTTTATCTACTTTTTTATATATACCCTTATATCTCTTATAAATATTACTAGAGGGGTCTACTTTATAATCCTTCTAGTATTATCTTATAATATAGTACTAGCTTAAAGTATTACTTATTTTATTATAAAGAAGATATAATTTAAGTTATTATTAATCTAGTAGAATACTTTAGGTATAGTATTATTTAAATACCTTTTATTAGTATATTTTAATATTAATAATATCTCTTTATATAGCTTTTTAATAGGGCTCTTATTTTTAATTTTATACTCTTATAAAAGAGCTTTTATAGGATTACTAGGAGTAGGAGTTATAATATAACTATTAGGGTAAATAAGTTATTATTAAGTTATTAAAGTTATTATAGAAATATTATTTATAAGTTAAGTATAAAATCTAAATATAATATTAATATTAAGGCTATTAAAACCTTTATTATAAAAGTCTTAAATCTCTTACTTTATACTTTACTATTAATAAGGATCTAGGATATTAATTATATATTAATATATCTTAAGTAATTTATTATAACTTATAATTACCTTAATTAATACTAAATAAACTTTAATAAGATAATTAAGTAAGAGTATTTATATAAGATATTCTTATTTAGACCTTTATACTTTAAAAGGAGGTTAATTATAACTTAAGTCTTATATATAAGACTACTCCCTAGTTATATTTTCTAGAGTATCTTTTTTAAGGATTAATTTTAGGTATATTTTAAACCTTACTAGCTTAAGCTCCTTAATTTCTATAGCTTATAAGGGTAATAAGGAATTATTTATAATAGTAACTTATAAGGGATATATAAAATTATTTATAATAGTAACTTAAAAGAGAGAAATAGCCCTAGCTTTTCTAGTTATAATAGTAGTATAAGTAGTAGTAATATAATTTTTAATCTTAATTAAATTATACTTAAAATTAAGGTTTTTACCCCTATTAAGTTTAAGACTTAATATATTATTAATTATAAAAATAGTAGTATTATTTAGAGCTAGAGTTTATAAGTTACTTACTCTTATAAAAAGATTACTAGCCTTATTCTTAAGCTTATATTATTAAGTAGCCTAATTAGGATACTAGGAGCTAGATAAATAATCTTATATAGATTCTACCTTATTTCTCCTCTTATCTTTTAGTAAATAATAGCTAAGTAATTATAACTAGATAGAGGGTATAAAGTATTTAAAGGGCGACTTAAAGGGTATTAATAGTATTTATTTTAGAGTATTTATAACTTATTACTTTAGGTTTAATACCTATTCTAGGGTTAGCTAGAAGTTTTAACTTAAAGGTAGAAGAGAAGGAGGAGGAGGTAGAGGTATACTTAATTATAATATATTAAGAGGTAGAGGTAGACTTAATAAGAGTAAGTTAGGAAGAAGGGATATATTATAAGACCTTATTAATAATTTAGGCCTATTAAGTTATAAATAAGGTATTTATAATTAAGCTTAGGGCTTTATAAGAAGTCTAAGTAATAGTAATCTTACTTTAAAAGTACCTCTTAGAGTACCTCTATTAGTAGTTAATATACTAGGTATAATATTAGGCCCTAAAATAATACTCCTAGTATTAGCTATAGTATCCTTAAGCTTATTACTAGAGGTATACTTCTAGGTACCTCTCCCCTAAAGTTAAGGCTTACTTATTAACTATAATTTAGGTTATAAATTAGGCTTATAATAAGCTTCTATCTACTTAGATTTAAGTAGCTACTTATTATACTAAGGAGTTATAATAAGTATATTAAAAGTAGTAGTAGTAGTAAACTTTATAAGGATAAGATATAGGGTAGTAAAAGACTATATAAGTAGTAATTAAGCTAGTTAATTATATTATTATAAAGTTATTATATAGATAGTATATTACTATATATTATTAGGACCTAGTCGCCTAGTAGGAATAATAATAGTATAGTAGTAGTAATAGTAGGATAGTAGGATTATAGGCTAGGATTAAAATACTAAGGATTAGATATATAAGATAATTTATAGCTTTATTTAGATATTAAATAAGAGTTATATAGCCTATAAACGCGACTATATGTCGTTAAGGCTTTACTACCTAATTTTAGTAGGGGACGTTTAATGATTTACGGGCCACTAGCGTTAAATTAATGGCTTTGTAAACTGCTGTAGGATTTAGCCACAACGGGAGAATGGCTGAGTGTTGCCATACGGATAGGACCTCAAAGCTTCACGGTGCGTGCTCCGAAGTGTCCTTCGATATCCCTCTGTTTGACATTGCTAATCGGAAGACTGAAACCATCAATGCCAGCAGTGTAACTCACCTGAAACAAAAACACCCGAGGAGTGATTGCCTCGATCAAAGATGGGCAGCTGAGACGTTGAAGTTGACGTTTCACACCATGAGGCTGTCCTCTTATTCTCCGCCTCCACCAACCTAATAATCCTCGGTGCAGGCTTTGACGCCCTTGTCGGCGTCTTCGGGATCTTGTAGAGCTCATGGTCAGATAAGTACTCCTCTCGCTACTCAGTCTCATCACAATTCATGATGTTCCTCATTGTTATCTATCTACTCTCCTTGTTGCGTACGTAGACCGTTCTGTGCACATCTTGGCTTTCTATTTCTATTTTTGCTCAAGAAGACTTGGTCCGACCTTTTCCGCATCTTTCTGTGAAACTTTGTAAAGTTTTGGATATCTTCAACATGTATACTTCATACATCTCAAGCGTTGCTTTGGCTCTGCTTTTATTTTTGCGCGGTTCTTCTGCCCTGGTGGCCAAGCGAGCCATTCGAGCTCCTACATTCTCTGTCTCGACGTACCCTGGGGTAGCCACCGGATTTCCACATGTCGGTAGGGACGGCGGAGGCGGTGGTGTACTCAACGGGAAGAATATAATCGTCTACTCGGACACCACAACAACCAACGCGAAAGGAGGCATGGCCAATTTCAGCTCCAACTCCTACGCCTTCGTGCCAAACCCAAAGGATCCTTTGAAATTGCAAGACTTTGGAACTGCCGAGAAGCCGGAGGTTCCCGTCGAAGTGGTGCCATGGCACGGCACCGAGACCTGCCAGAACAATTTTATATGGCCAAACAGTAAGCCCGCAGAGATAGTATCAACGACGGAGAAGCTGCCTAACCCAGACACCCGCAAGACCCCTTCGTGACCGAGAACAACAACCCAATGGCTACACAAGCATACGCCATCTATTCCGTCGGCAAACGCACACCGAACGGCGACGGTTCCTTCCTCTACAACACCCTCGTCTCGATCTCAGCCTCTCACAACGGCCTAAAAATGACACGAGCCGTTCCGCAACTCCATCCTATCAACGGAGTCCAATACGGCGGCTTCGCCACTGCGTCGCACGATGACGGGAACTTATATCTCCTCGGTGGAGACGGCGCGGGAGGTCTCAAGTTGGCTCGCGTTCCGTGGGACGGTGCGACGCAGACTTCGCAGGTGAGATCTTCATATGCCAACGCGCCAAACACCATCGATGATACTTAAATCCCTAACATCCGCAGTACACATACTGGACCGGCACCAACTGGGTCTCCTCATCCTCATCCGCAGAGACACTAGTGAAGACGATAGCCGGCGCCCAGTATTCCAGCGGCGACGTATTCTACTCCTCATGCCATAACACCTGGCTTCTCATCTCCCTCACCACATTCACCAATCAAATCTATATCCAATACTCCATGGGAGGCCACATCGTCGGACCTTGGAGCATACCTCAGTTGCTGTGGGATTCCGTCCCCGCCATCGGGTCGTTTGGCAATTATGCGGCTCATGCCTATCCGCAATGGTTGGGGACGGACTCGGACGAATTGATTATTAGTTGGACGTATAATACGAATGCGACCCGGATGGCGTTGGTGACTTTTTTTTGAAGGATTTGGAGGAGAGGGTTGGAAGAGGAGGGTGCGGTGGTTACTTTGATTTACTTTTGCTGTTGGGTGAGTATGTTTCGGATGTTGGGCGTGCGATCTATCTTTCTTTTGGCTTGTCATCTATATATATCGGTTCGATGAACCTATCATATAAGTACCTCAGCGAGGTAACACGCTAGCTACGAAACCCTTCCTAGCTCCCGTATTGCACGCATTATGGCAATCATCTTCTCCGTTGTATTCAAGCAAGCAGTCCGCACTTTGCCTTCTATCAGAGATCGGCTGTGAAATGTCAGGTATGTATGCAGTATGCGACGTGTATTTTCAGCGCTGCATGTTGGATGAATTACTCTTCCATATCGCTTGATCCGGGTTCCGGATAGCCAAGGTGAGTCGGCTTGTCTACGAAGATCTGTGCGAAGTTCTCGGCTAGCGAATGGCCGCTCGGAGAGCCGGCAATGCTGTGTACTTCGTCATGGTGCAGCTTGAAGCAGCCGGAGATTTGAGCAGATATGAATCCTAGTCCCTGTGTATCCGAGGGCTCAAGCTACAGGCGATAAGCCTTACCTACCCTACCATATAGAACCTCATCTTCCCCCTACCATCATTCCCCCTTCGCCCTCCCAAACGGACACCCCCTCATCCTCTCCTTCACCAACCTCTCTCTCGACTCTCTCGCATACCCCTCTCCCTTCCCCCTCATAGCCCTCGGCCCAATCTCATGGATCTTGTACCCCTTCGGCCAAAAGTCCTCGCCTCCATCTCCCGGCACCGGAAGTCCCATGATCCACGACGTCCACGACTGAACACTGAACCAGCGGTTCCAGATGGTAGGTTTCACGTACCAGGGCACCGTCTCCCAGGTGTTCATAAAGTATCGGCCTTCTGCGGATGGCTGGTCTGTGGGACCGTGGACGCGGAGGAAGAATGGACGGGGAAGGAAGAGGTAGCGGAGGAGGAGTTTGCGGATTGTAAAGACGGCAGAGATGAGGGTGAAGTAGATTTGGGGCGGTCTCTCGAATCTGGATAGTATGCCATCAGCATTGCAATTGCTTCCGAAGAATGTACTTTGACACGGTATACGAACATCATAGCCGCCCTCAGCCTATCATCCATGAGCGCACTAACGGCCATCCTCCCATACAGCTTCATCGCCTTCGGCACGCCCCACAGCAGGATAGCCACGGTCTGCTCGGCCGTCTTCCTATTGCTCTCATCCGGCACCATACACTTCTTTTCGTACTCCAGGCCCCACTCCATAACCTCCTCCAACCACTCCAAACCATCCCTCCACCCCTCTCCATCTTTACCCCCACTCTTCAAATTCTCGTATCCAATACCCATCGCGTCTCCCATACTTTTCCAAAAGGTACCCATAGCGCACTTCTCGAAATCCTCCAATTGCCGCCACTCATACTTGTCTATCCACCTCACCGGCTCTCCTGCGAAGAGCGAAAGGGTATACAACATGTCATCATCCAGTATCTTTCCGCTCTTCCGATACTGATGGTGGATATAATTCATGCGCCCCACAGCCTCGATGCTTCGCTCGCTTTGGGGATGATATCCTGCGAATTCACCGACCAACACCGTCGTGTCCACGTATCTCTTCGTCGCGGTCGCTTTCTCACTGAATTCGCTCGTCTGTATGAGTAGCTTGGACACCGACGGTATGCCATAGGTTCGAAAGAGAGCGAATTGTAATGCTTTTTCGTATGTGAAGGGGAATTCTACTTCGCCGAGGATTTGCTGTATATAAAAGGCATGCTCGTTGGTCATGGAGCTGAAGGAGCGACGGGTAGTGTAGGGGTACCGTCCGAGAGTTTGACGGAGGCGCTGATAACGGAAGAGAGCAACGAGGGTGGGGTAAGCGATAAGGAGGACGAGCAAGTATATCGAGGAGAGGTTGGGGTGGTAGAGGTGAGAGAAGTGCGATCCATGATCAGTAGCTTCGCTCGAATTCGAGTAGAGAGCATCCATGGCAACCTTGGTGATTTGGAGAAGTCTTAGGAGATCGAGGGGATATGCATTTAACTGTAAGCGATCCCATAAACGATGTAAGCACTAAGCACTTCAGCTGCCCGGGCTTGGCACGTGCATTATCTGAACCACCAGTGGCCCGGCCCGTGCTTTAGCCACCCGCTTTTTGGCGCATCTGAAATTGCATATCAGATTATGTTTGTCCCAGCAGACAAAATGAAACAAGGACTTACACGAGAGTCATTCAAAGCCCCTCAATCGCCAGTAAGAGCCTTGGCGACTGGTGGTCCCGATCAGCAGAGAAGAAAAGAGAGAGAGAGAGATTAGAAAGAAATACCTGATGGCGCCACTGATGGTTCAGAATGCTAAGGTATGTACTAGTACTTCCATGTCGTGCATGCTAGATACCAGTGGCTCCGGCACCGAAAAGCGGCCCGCAAGTAAGGTATTCTAGGGCGGATGGGCCGACGTCAAAGCAATTCTATGTTTCATCCACGAGTCGACTGTCGTGATATAAGGTCATGCCTCTCACAATCGTTGATCTCACAACTTCAAGCCCGCCATTTGGGATACCAACGGGCTCTCGCCTCCTCGCAGACACAGTTCTGAGAAACTCTATTGAGACCGCACCCATAGATCAATTGCGCTTAACTTTGTATGCAATTTGTTCCGAATCTACGACTGCAACTGCTACAGCGCGGAGCCTCTTGGTCACACCCCGGGGTTCTTTGAATAAAGAGGACAACCCAAATAGAGAGAGTAGCGCGAATGAAGAGGAAGAGGATGATGACGAAGATGACGAAAGCGATACCGAAGAAGACGACGAGGATGAAGAGGACGAAGAAGACGAGGAAGAGGAAACAGCCAAAACTCGCACCCGAAAAACACCTAGAGCCTTAGTATGTCGACTTTGCCTAGAAGACTACAACGTAAACTCCAAAGGAAGATCCGATGAATGTATTACTCATCCCGGTAAGTCTAAGCACACATACACAAGGCGAGAATACTCAGTACGACACAGGAGACAAGGAGGCAGACTGGGACAGCGATGTATGGTGCGACTGGGACGAAGACTGTCACGGGAGGATCGAAGACCAAGGCGATGAATTTCCGGCAGGGTTCACCTACACATGCTGTGGTGAGCCGGGCGACGCGGAGGGCTGCGGTGTTGGCAGGCACGAGGAGTATGTTGGACATGGAAGACCGTATAAGCGCGTGCGATACTAGTCGTGACTCACTCTCGTCTATATGCTGTAGCCGATCTCCAAATGGTATCTCTAAACCCCGTTCAGTATTTGTCTTGTCAACGTGGGTGGAAAGTTCCGATTTAGCAGAGTACCTTGGAGAGGACTTGTCTGCTCATAAGACCCACGCAGGGTTACCTGTCCGGTTCCGTGGTGTGCCTTGCTGTTTTGCCCCTCAATCTGTATTGCTTTTTGCATCTTGCCATCCACGCCCGTAGCCTTAACGGCGGCGCACGATGGAGGGTTTGTAAGGTCAAGTTCCCGGCACCCATATTCCATTTCTGCGATTGTGCTTGACCTATTCTTGGACATTGACATGAAAGAGGTATTCCGAATAATCAATGTCTATCATCCAGAGGGAAACATATGCGCTATCACATCACTTATATTGGAGCAGCGTCCAGCCTGCACGCTCCTACTCTCCCGCCGTGTGCATACGCTATGAAATGAAAGGGGTATATCCGCTAAGCACAAATAAAGTCCAATTTTAGACGAAGTGAAGGAACCCGTCTGTCTGATACCCACAAGCCCAACATCCTTCGCAATGCTCCAATCCGTTCACAAATAATCAAGAAGGATTTTCAGCTGCCTAGCTTCCTACTACATTGCTCTTACTATTCCACCCAACCTCGGTCCGAACGGCTCTTCGCCCTCTCCAGCCATTCTACTTCCCTCGATGCCTTCGTCGCCAAATCCGGACACCCTCTCGTCAGCATCAAGATCATAGCTCGCTTTTCTCATCAGCGGAGGCGTTACAGGGTCCTGTTGCAGTCTCATATCATTGCGAAAACTAAAGTCCTGCCTGGGTGTGCTCGGAGGCCGGACGGGACGCTTCGAGGCTGAACCAATTGGTTTCGAATTTCCAGCTATAGGAGGCGTAGTACGCATGCTCGTCTTGGGAGGTGTCATCAACCCGGCGAAGAAGCCCTGTGGTGAGGATTTCGAGGGTGTCTGCTGCACGGTGCTATTCGCAAGGGCGCCCATACTACCAAAGGCCGGATCTCGCCCCTTTCGCCAGTTGCCCCACGCTGCTGCCGCAGCTAGTGGGAGCGCTTTCGGACTTGCCGCCATGCTAGATATGGTGGCTAGCGAAGGGAAGCTCTGTCCTCCTGCTAAAGCACGTTCTTTCTCTTGCTGCTCCATTTGCAAATTAGCTTTGAGGCGGATGGCAGCGTCTTTAACGGCTTCGCGGTCGTAGGACGACTGGGAGAGGGTGCTGATTATGTCTTCCAAGTCGTCAATGCGAACCCCGAGGAGCTCGCGCAGCCAAGTAATTTCGATTTCAGCATCCTTGAGCTTTGCTGGAGCATTTGTGTCGCCAGCAGCGGCATTGGCCTCGAGTTGTTCGATTCGGACTTCGCGCTCCTGGAGCTGTTCTTGTAGGACAAGTATCGATTCACGAAGAGCCTGGGGAGAGACTTTCTCTGGTATGTCCGAGGCCTTGGCGATTTGCTGAGTTTTGCGGCTGGAAACAGGACTGCGGGTGGCCTTCCTGGATTGAGCGGCCTGAATTGCGGCATGAGCGGCTGATTTGGCTATTTCCAAGTTTTCTTCAAGATGGGTAATCTTATCATGGTAATAGACGACCTTTTCATCTGACAAACTGAGGCGATTGCCATAGTAAGTCTCTGCTCGCTGTTTGTCCTCAAGAGCGTTATACAAAGCACGCTCATTCTGGGCCATCATCTCCCTGAGGATCTGTTCGTGGGAACGAGATTGATCCTGCAAGGCGGCCTCCCTCATTACAGCAGCTTCTCGAAGTCGTGAATTCGACATCTCTTCAAGCCCAAGGGCATGCTGGGCTCTGAGGTCTTCCGCGTTTGTCGTGAACCCTTCGATCTGGTGATGGAGTCTTGCGATGACGCTCTCAAGATCCGCACGGACAATACTGACCTGAGTTTTGGCAGCCTCAATCTCAGCTCCCATCAATATACGTGTACGCTGAACTTCCAATTTGCTGCTTTCTCTTGCGTCGTGAGCATCACCTTTGAAGCGAGCTGCAGTTTCCTGATGCTCGTGGCATTCAGATTGCAGCTCAGTGACCGCGCTCTGGAGCTGGACGTTGGCTTTCTGGATCTGCTCAAGCATCGAGCGAGA
>JAABUX010011055.1_pt1 | contig 10013 bp, 7 predicted proteins | sample 5561851 | NCBI WGS metagenome assembly JAABUX01 (sample SAMN10711883, study PRJNA513361) | rock metagenome | isolation source: Antarctica rocks | place: Antarctica: Victoria Land, Richard Nunatak red sandstone | collected 2016-01-03 | reverse complement strand
TCCGCGCCATCCGCAACTGGTTGGCGACGATGTGCTCCATCGGCACCGCGTAGTTGTCGAACCCGGCCCGGAACCGATGGCCGACGACCGCCTCCGCGTCGTGGAGGATCGGGTGGCCCATCAGCCATGCCTTCAGGCCGAAGTCGAGGTCCTCCACCCCCCAGATCCGCATGTCCGGGTCGAACCCCCGCAGCCGATCGTATGTCGCCCGGCCGATCGCCAGGCAGCAGCCGATCAGCGCCGGCGACTCGTACAGCAGGCGGCCGGGCACCTCGGCGGATTCCCGCATCCGCTCCAGGCCGATCCAGCCGCAATCGAACTGCTCTAGGTCGATCCGGTAGCCCTGGCCGACCTGGTGCATCTGGTTCTCCCACCGCTCGGCATCCAGCGCCGCCACCGCCGGGGTCAGGATCGCCCGCCCCCCCGTCAGCTCGACGCCGACGACCAGCCGGGCCAGCGCCCCCGGCTCCGGCTTGCAATGGCCGTCGAGGAACACCAGCACCTCGCCCCGGGCGCTGCGGCCAGCCAAGTCTTTGGTCGGCGAGACGCCGAGCCGCTCGGCGTGGGTGACGATCCGCACGCGCGGGAACCGCCTCGATAGCTCGTCGAGTGAGCCGTCGGTCGAGCTGTCGTCGGCGACGACCACCTCACAATCCATCTCGGCGGTCGTCTCCAGGCACGACCCGACGGTCCGCCACAACTTCTCCCCCTCATTGAGCGAGGCGATGACGAGACTGGCGCGCATCCGAGTCCCTCCCAAGTCCGCAGCCTCTCCACGATCATTGGCCCCATGGCCGCCGATGCGGCCATCCCATTGCATGCTCAAGTCGTCCGGAAGTCCGAGATATTCGCCCTCAACTCCGATAGAACCATAGCGGTCGTCCCCAACATCGTCCCCTGGCAATCCCGGCCCTTACCCCTCAAACATTGGTGCGGGATTTGGATTCGGCCACGGCCCCACGCCGCAAATCAATCCGGCCGATGCTTCGGGAAGTTTTCCAAAAAACCCCCGACAGGACACCTGGTTTTCGGACCAATATTCCCGCTTGCCGTGGGATTCGAGTCGACCGCCGCCGGGCCGGCTGGGGGTGGCGATCATTGCGACCCACAGGGCAAAATCGGTATAAACAGGGCGAATCTCGCCGCAGTCGCCTCCGTCGTCCGGCCGCGTCGCTCGTCGGCAAAAGGCGTCAACGGTGCTAATCCGACGGCATTGCCGGAAGGATATCACTCCTCATCCGCGGCCGGCCACGTCAAGGGTTCAAGTCTTCAGTCGCCCCGGCTGGCCGTCCGTGCGTCGGCTGGCCGCCGCCACGGCCCCCGCTGGCCGGTGCTTAACCAGACCGTCCAGACCCTCGGCTTGATATAAGTCCAGCCACCCATAAATGGTGTCGGGATCGCGCGGCTTCAGCAGGCCGTGCCGCGCCACCGCGTAGGCCGACCCGCCGTCGGCCACCTTGAGCAGCGCCGCGCACCGCTCCCGGAGGTAGGGCCGAGGGTCGTGGTCCCGGCGCGAGGCCAGTTGTCGCCGCTGGGCGGCGGTGAGGATCAATCGTCGCCGTGTCGCCATGTCAGTAACGCCTGATGGTGCCAAGCGACGCGGCCGCGCCGCATTACCGAATCCCGGCGGCGGCCGCCGTCGAGCTGGGGTCGACGTGCCGATTCCGTGCGAGCCGCCGATGCAGCCAGCCGAGATTGCCCGCATCGATGCCGCTTACGCAGCTTGGAGCCGAGAATGACGTCCGGGATGGGGCCCGGCCTAAATCAGCATATGGGCAGGTTGATCCGACCCACGCCGGCTCTAGGATTTGAGTGAACCCGGCAAGGACATCTTGATCTGCCCAGGGACCGATCCGACGCGCCCCACGGAGGACGAGCCATGACCGTCGCCCCCAGCCCATCGCCGGCCCCCAGCCCATCGCCGGCCCCCAGCCCATCGCCGGCCCCCAGCCCATCGCCGGCCCCCAGCCCATCGCCGTCGCCGGCCCCCAGCCCATCGCCGTCGCCGGCCCCCAGCCCATCGCCGGCCCCCAGCCCGTCGCCGTCGCCGGCCCCGCCGCCGAACCAGCCGGGATGCCCGGTCGCCGGCCAGCCCACCGACTCGTCCGACTGCTCTGCCTGCGGCGGTGGCTCGCCGGGTGGTGGTGGGCGTCCCGGCGGCGGTCGGCCGCCCTACCTGCTATCCCCCGGCATGCCGTCCTGGAACGTCAACCTCTTCAGCCTCAACCTCGTCGTCGCCGACACCCCGGCCTTCTACTCACCGGGCCTCGGGCCCCAGGTCGCCTGGAGCCTGATCTACAACTCGGTCAACCCCAACGCTATCGTCGACGTCGGGCCGTTCAGCTACCTTTTCGGGCCCAACATCTCCTGTCCCTACACCGCCCACGTCGTTGACCTCGGCACCGTCGCCCACGTGGTCATGCCCGACGGTCGCACCGACTGGTACTACCCCATTAACGCCGGCTCCAACCCGGTGACCTACGCGCCGGCCGCCTCCACCGGGGTCTTCAACGCCCTGACCAAAAACACGTCCAATAATCTATTCACCCTCACCCTGTCCGACCGTTCCGATAGCTACACCTTCGGCCGGGCTTTCTCCTCCGGCGGGTCGAACTACTACGCCCTGACCAAGATTACCGACCCGGTCGGCCAGTCCCTGGCTCTCGGCTACGGCTCCGGCGCCGTGCCCCAGCTGCTCACCCTGGCCGACGCCAACGGAAATACTTCGAGCGTCACCTACAACTCGGCCGGCCAGGCCAGCCAAGTCAGCGACGCCTTCGGCGCCGGCGCCCAGTTCAGCTACACCGCCGTCAACGGCCGGAGCCTGCTCTCGGCGATAACCGATCAGGCCGGCTACACCTCGCTGCTGGGCTACGACGGCTCGGGCCGGTTGACCTCGATCACCACGCCGCTGACAGCGCCAAACCCGGCCTGGCAGTTCGCCTACGCCGGCACAGGCGGCCAGGTCGCCTCGGTCATCGATCCCTACGGCAACGCCCGAACCTACGCCGTCGCCACGACCACCACGACGCTGACCGACCCGCTGGGCCGAAAGACCACCTACAACTTCGCCAACAATAGCTTCGGCGGGGCCGGGACGATCACCGATGCCCTGGGCAACCTGACCCAGCAGAGCTTCGACGCGAATCGCAACCTCACCCAAGTCGTCAACGCCCGAGGCTATTTCTCGCAGTACAGCTACGACGGCAACGGCAACCGCCTGACCCAGACCGACTTCCTTAACGCCTACCCAAACACGAGCGGCTCAGTCCAACGGAGCTGGACCTACGACGGCAACAACAATATGCTCTCGGCCACCGATCCGCTGGGGACCCGGAGCTGGACCTATAACGTCAACAATCAAGCCTTGACGTCGAGGGACAAGCTAGAGCGGTTTTCAGGTTACTGTAGCGGGATACCCGCAATGGATGAAGTAGTTTCGGCGATCCATCTCCGTGAACTCGTCCATGAGTCTTCCCAGGAGCTTCCATAGCCCGTCCACCGTCCGCTCGCCGGCCTTGCGCAGCAGTGCCTTGAGCTTGGAGAAGGCCAGCTCGATCGGGTTGAGGTCGGGGCTGTACGGTGGCAGGTATTCGACCCGGGCGCCGACCGCCTCGATCGCCTCGACGACCCCCGGCTTCTTGTGGCTGCCCAGGTTGTCCATCACCACCACGTCGCCCTCGTGGAGCGTCGGCACCAACTGCTGCTTGACGTAGGCCAGGAACAACTCGCCGTTGATCGCCCCGTCGACCACCGTCGGGGCCGTCAGGCCACTCAGGCGCAGGGCCACCACCAGCGTGGTGGACTTCCAGTGCCCATGCGGGGCGGCCATCACCAGCCTCTTGCCGCGGGCGCAGCGGCCGCGTCGCCGGGTCATCTTCGTGCTCGCCGAGGTCTCGTCGAGGAACACCAGGTGCTCCGCGGCCACCCCGGCGAGCCGGGCGGCCCAGCCCTCGCGGAGCCGCTTGACGTCGGGCCGGTCCTGCTCGGCGGCCCTGAGCGACTTCAGCTTGTAGCTCAGGCCCAACTCGTCGATGACGCGCCACAGAGTGGCCAGGCTAAGCTTCAGGCCGTGGTCCCGCCGCAACTCCTCCAGGGTGGCGTCGGGTGCGGCCTCGACGGCCTGGGCGACCTCGCCGGCGTGCTCGGAGCGGCGGGGCAACGGGCCATGCCGCTGGGCCTTCGGGGCGATCGATCCGGTCTCGCGGCGGCGCTGCTTGAGCCGCCGGACCCAGGCCGGGCAGACGCGGTACTTCTCGGCGACCTGCTTGGTCGGCATGCCGCAATCACAGTCGGCCAGGACGCGCTCGCGGAGGTCGATCGAATAAGGCTTCATGGCGGGTCTCCCGAGAGATGGGCCACCCTTCAGTGATATCCGATCACAGGGGAGGCCGCTAGACCAACCTGAAAACCGCTCTAGGACACATCACCAACTACACCTACAACGGCCTGGGCCAACTGACGACGGTGGCCGACAGCAACGGGATCACGGCGGTGACGAACACATATGGATCCACCGGCCGGCTGGCTACGACGGCCGACGCATTGGGCGACACGGCCGAGTTCCAGTGGGACAGCCGGGGCCGGCGAACGCAGGTGACCGACCCGGTCGGCAACGCGACGTTGTCCGCCTACGACCTGCTCGACCGAGTGACGGTGACCACCTTCGCCGACCAGACGACGATCCAGAACGCCTACAACTGCTGCCAGCAGACCCAGGTAACCGACCAACTCAGCAACGTCACGAAGTTCATCCACGATAACCTCGGCCGGCAGACCAGCGTCACCGACCCGACCGGCGCCGTCTCCAACCAGGCGTATGACGCGGTTGGTAATCCGACTTCGCTGACCGACCAGAATAGCCACACCTGGCAATGGCAATACGACGCGCTAAACCGGCCAAGCGTTCTGATCGATCCCCTCCACAACCAGGAGAGCTGGTCCTACGACGCGGAGGGTAACCCGACAAAGCGGGTCGACGGCAACAACGCGGCCACGACCTACGCCCACGACGCCCTCGATCGGCCGACCAATATTACCTACCCAGACGGGTCGACCGTCTCGATGACCTACGATGCCCTGGGCAACCGGTTGACGGCGACCAACTCCCTTGGGCAGTGGGCCTGGGCCTACAACGCCAACGGCTGGGTCACCAGCGTGACCACGCCCCTCGCTTCGGCCGCCACCCAATACCAGTACGACAACGAGGGCAACCGCACCCAGCTGACCGACCCCGACGGAAACGCCATCACCACCGCCTACGATCACGCCTATCGCGTCGCCTCCGTCGGCTTCCCCGTGAACGGCCAGGCCCAGATCGTCTCCTACCAGCACGACCCGCGTGGCCTGCTCACCGGACGCACCCTACCCAACGGCATCGCCAGCACCTACGCCTACGACAATCTAGGGCGGGCGACCTCGGTCCAGCACGCCCAGTCTGGCGGGACCGCCCTGTTCAGCTTCGCCTACCGGTACGACGGTGCCGGCAACCTGACACAGGAGACCAGCCAGCGGTGGGATACCGGCCTGAACGCCACCGTGCCGTACCAGGTCAACTACGCCTACGACGGCCGCTACCAGCTCGCCACCGAGAAGTACGAGAAGAACAGCAGCTTCGTCCTGGAACAGGACTACACATACGACCCGGCCGGCAACCGGACCAAGCTGGTGATCACCGACCCGACGACGGCGAACTCGCCGGTGACGGTGACCTCAACCTACTTGGCCGACAACCAGCTCGCCCAGGCGGTGCAGAGTTCGCCGCAGGCGGCCACCCGGACGACGACCTATGCCGAGGACGGCAACGGGAGCCTGACGCAGGCGGCCAACTCGGCGGCGGGGACGACGACCTACGCGTACGACTTCGAGCGGCGCCCGACGAGGATCGGTCTGCCGGCCGGGGTGACAATCCAATTCGGGTACACCCCAGAAGGCCGGCGGGCTCAGCAGACCGGCACTTCGGGCACGATAACCGACTATGTGCTCGACGGCTTGAAGGTTCTTCTGGAGAAGGCCAGCACGGGGGCGACGCAGGTCCGCTACATACCTGGCATCGCCCGCATCGCCGGGGGGACGATAGGATATTATCTGGAGGACCAACTGGGATCGATCGTTGGTCTGGTGGGCACCAATCAAGCGGTGACGGACATGTTCCGGTACGACGCTTGGGGCAACCTTATGCAGCAGCAGGGGACGACCAACCCGGCATATCAATGGGCCGGCGAGGAGGGTTACTATACCTACCCGGGCGCGGGGTTGTATCTGCTCGGCTTGCGGTACTACTCGGCGAATTCGGGGAGGTTCCTGACGCGCGATCCCCTGGGGCTCCTGTATCAGTACGCCGAGAATAATCCCCTCACCGCGGTCGACCCGAAGGGGCTGTGGCCCGGGTATGGGCGGTATTGCGGCCCACGCGGTGCTAATGGGATCGATCCGGATGATTGCATCGATGCGGCATGCCAAAAACACGATTCGTGCCTGGCTACCTGGCGCGATTGGATCAATCCGATTAAAAAATCCGCATGTGAACGTGAACTGTGTTCGGCCTCGAAGAAGTGTGCGGGCGGGGGGTGCAAAACTACGAAGTGTAAAGTTGCAGCAGCTGCCATCTTGGCATACTCTTGCTCGTTGTGTTCACCACTTTCCCCGTACTTTCCCCCCATCATCCCCAATCCTTTCCCCTTTTTCTTCGACTGATCGAGGAGTCTAATGGCGGTCGCCGAGGGATCGATGGGCTTGACGGCGGCCGTCAAAAGGATCAGGAATACCGAGATGCGATGTTCGATGATCGCTGCTCCAGTGTGGATCGCCCAACTGGGCTTGCTGGCGGCGCTCTCCGGATGCTCGGAGAAGGCCGGGAGGTGGGACCATTACTCCTCGGGGGGGAATTTCGTGGGGGACCGCCCATCGGTCTCGCCCGACGGATCCACCGTGATCTATTCGACGCCGAAATCCGGCCACGGCGACCTGTACGTGATCAAGCTGGGGGGCAGCCGACCCGCGAAGCTGACGTCCGACCCCAGCTACGAGGGCGAGGCCCGCCACTCGAAGGATGGCCGGAAGGTCGTCTTCGTCGGCGAGCACGAGGGCGTCGGCCACATCTGGCTGATGGACGTCGACGGGTCGAATCCCAAACAGCTGACCGACGGTCCTGAGGACGACGGGGATCCGTCGCTCTCGCCGGATGGGTCCAAAATCGTCTTCACCCGCCGGGTGGGCGATTGGAAGTTCAGACCCGGCACCGCCGCGGCTTGTGAGATCTTCGTGATGAACGCCGACGGTTCCGGTCCGAAGCGGCTCACCGACAACGAGCGGACGGACGGCTGGGCGTCGTTCTCCCCGGACGGACGGAGCATCCTCTATCATCAATATGATAACGGGTCCAATTATATCGCGATCATGGACACCGACGGGGCGAACAGCCGCCGCATCGGGACCGGCTCGTCGCCAGAGTTCTCGCCCGACGGGCGAAAGATCGCGTTCATCTCCGGGCAATATGGTCGGGAGATTAGCATCATGAGCGCGGACGGCTCGGGGCGACGGGCGATCTATCGCTCGGAGGTCTACAATGCCTACCCGACCTTCACGCCGGACGGGTCGCGAGTGCTGTTCGTCGAGATGCCCGAAGGCCAAAGGGCCGGTTCATTGATGACCCTGGACCTAACAACCTCCGCGGTCGAGCGGATCGCGGAGACTGATCGATAACGCCTGATGCCGCCGGCTCGGGACAGCACACATTAGGCCGGTCTCCGGCGACCATCAGTTCGGGCCGCGCCTCACATGTACGGGCAAAGCAACCGGCGCGTCCGCGGCCGGTAGAACGAAGGAGGGCTGCAGAGCCATGACCCGCAAGATCAAGCGATACGGCTGGATCCCGGATCTTCCCGACCGCCGCGACCACCTGTACGCCGCGACCACCGCCGCCCTCCAGGCCCCGCCACCGGCCACCGACCTCAGGGCGCAATGTCCGCCCGTCTACGACCAGGGCCAGCTCGGAAGCTGCACCGCCAACGCCATCGCCGGCGCCCTCGAATTTGACCAGGTCAAGCAGGGCTCCGCCCACATCTTCGCCCCTTCCCGCCTCTTCATTTACTACAATGAGCGCGTCATCGAGGGCACCGTCGGCTCGGACTGCGGCGCCATGATTCGAGACGGCATCGCCACCGTCGCCGCCCAGGGGGCTTGCCCCGAGGACCTCTGGCCTTACGTCATCGATAAGTTCGCCGATCAGCCCTCCGATGACTGCTACTCGGTCGGCGCCCAGCACGAGGCTATCCAGTACCAAGCCGTCGCCAAAGACCTCGATCAGATGAAGGGCTGCCTCGCCGATGGGACACCCTTCGTCTTCGGCTTCACGGTCTACCAGAGCTTCGAGACCGACGAGGTCGCGCAGACCGGGGTCGTCCCCTTGCCGGACCCACGCGAGCGGGTCCTCGGCGGCCACGCCGTCCTCGCCGTCGGCTACGACGACGCCAACACCCGCTTTCTCGCCCGCAACTCCTGGGGCCCCGGCTGGGGGATGGCCGGCTACTTCACGATCCCCTATTCCTACCTGCTCCAGCCCGGCCTGGCCGCCGACTTCTGGGTCATCCAGCAGGTGCACTGAATCCCCGCCGGCGGCGCGAGCACGGCACGGACCGCCGACCCGCGCCTCCGGCGCCCGCCATCCATGGGGAAGTCCAGTTGGGACTGCACCGGTAGGCTGCGGCGCGGGGGTTGGTGGGGATGAGCGAGGCGGATCGCTTGAAGTTCGCGGAGCACGCGAAGGCGGTGGGCCGGCGGAACCCGTGCGGGCTGTCCGCTCGGATCGTGGCGAAGGGCTGGTGGCACTTCGCCTCGCTAGAGGATGAGGAGCGGGCGGCGCGTCGCTTTCAGGAGGGGGCCAGGGGGCCGAAGGCGGCCGGGCCTGGGCCGGAGCGGGGGCTGACCTCGTTGGGTGCGGCGTTGAATTGGTTAGGGGCCGGGAGTGGGCCGGGGGGCCGGGATGATGGGCGGTCCGGTGGCTCCGGAGACCGGGGGGGTGGGAGCGAAGTGTATCCCGCGATCCAGCCGATCCCAGGTCGATGGGCCGATGTCGGTAGGGCATGGGATCGGCTGGATCGCGGAGGCGGAAATGCTGGCACGGCTGGCGATTGATGGGCGATCCGCCGGCGTGATCACGGCGGCGAAGCATCGCGGAGATTCGACGCCCTGGGGCGCCCGCGAGCCTTCGATGGCATCACCGACGGCAAAGCCCCCTCAACTTGAGGGCACGCAATCCATCGCTCGACGGAGCGCGGCGACGGCCAACGACGCCGAGTCCAAGGCCGCGGCCCCCTCGCCGAACCGGCCCATCAGGTCCGACGGGCGGACGCCCCTCGCCTGTGCCAAGCTCCGTCCCAGCACCAACTCGGTCAGCAGGCTGGCGTAGGCCACCGCGATCCCGCACCTCTGGCTCTGGAACCCGATCCGACCGATCCGACCCCCTTTGGAGCTGGTGCTGTCCAGCCCCAGGTAGACCGTCAGCGTGGCACCGCCGGCCGACACCGCCGTGCCGATCGCGTCGGGGGTCGCCAGCATCCGCCGGTTCCGGGGGTGGCGATAATGCTCCAGGAACAACTCGCGCGGGTCGTCGAACTCCTCATCGGCGGCGAGCCCCTCCGGCACCGCGACGGCCGATGCCGTCGAGGCCGCGACGACCGGCATCGGCGTCGACTCGCGCGGGGTCGCGCGGTCCCAGGGGGCCGCGACCGGCCAGGGCAGGCCGAACCGCTCCGCATACCAGAACTCGTCGTACACCCGGTTCGCCAGCAGGTACGAGCGTTCCCGCTCCACGCTCTCCCGCCGCTCCTCGAACGCACGCCAGGCCAGGTCCCAGAGCCAGTCCGGCTGACGGCTCCGGAACCGCCCCAGCCACTCCTCCCAGACCGCTTCGGTGAAGTTCTTCCGCGCCATCCGCAACTGGTTGGCGACGATGTGCTCCATCGGCACCGCGTAGTTGTCGAACCCGGCCCGGAACCGATGGCCGACGACCG
>JAABUX010011051.1_pt1 | contig 10016 bp, 15 predicted proteins | sample 5561851 | NCBI WGS metagenome assembly JAABUX01 (sample SAMN10711883, study PRJNA513361) | rock metagenome | isolation source: Antarctica rocks | place: Antarctica: Victoria Land, Richard Nunatak red sandstone | collected 2016-01-03 | reverse complement strand
AAAAACTGGTGACCGACCAGGAGATGGCCCAGACCAACATCATACGCGACGAGTTCCACGGTGAGTGGAACTACACACTACAACCCAACAACAAGGCAGATCGTTCAGTTATTCCCTAACAAACCCTAAGGCTAAGGCTGTGCACGGGACGCCTTTCCTGCTCCTTGTCCAACCTCGGCTTGATCCACGTTTCGGTGCCGCCGTCTTCCTGTCGTGAGAGGACGCGGGTGACCCTTCAGGGTTTGAGGATCGGAAAGCCGATCGAAGTCGCATGCCAAATCGGCAAGTGTGATCGTGCCGAAGCGTCGGAGCAGCAGCGTCTCAGTTTCCTGCAAGGCACCAGCGATGGCGTTATCGACTGCTTGCTCCACGATGCAGCCAGGAGCATCGGACGACGGCCCGATCGCGAACAGCGGGGGTTCACCGATCGCTCGGTAGACATCCAGCACGGTGATACTGGCGAGCGTCCGGGCCAACTCCCAGCCGCCTCCATGGCCCTGCTCTGACCGGACATAGCCGTGCTCGCGCAGTCCGGCCATCGTTCGGCGAACAACGACCGCGTTCGTATTCAGCATCTGTGCGATCGTGTCCGAGGTCGCGCGCTTGCTGTGACGATCCATGTGGATCAGCACGTGCAACATGCGTGACAGACGCGTGTCATGCCTCATGAAGCCGCCTCCAGCCAAGTGTCCAAGCCCTAACATGGTTCGCGGACCGCTCGTAACAACCGGAGTTACCAGTCTTGAACGTGGGCAAGCCTGTAACATATGAAGTGGCGAAAGCTGAGGATCAAAGCCATGCGCTTCGACGCAATCGTGGTCGGCGGAAGTTTTGCCGGTCAGTCCGCCGCCATGCAGCTGGCCCGTGCCCGGCGCAGCGTTCTGATCATCGATGGTGGCATGCCTCGTAACCGCTTCGCCAAGGCCGCGCACGGTTTCCTCGGCCAGGACGGCAAGGCACCTCACGCGATCATGCAAGAGGCGATGAGGCAGCTCGCTGCCTATCCGGACGTGGAGGTCATCCAGGGCGACGTGATCAACGCCAGCAAGACCCTGGATGGCTTTGCCGTCACGCTTGCCACGGGTCAGGCGCTGTGTGCAGGCCGCCTCGTCCTCGCGACGGGTGTGATCGACGAGCTGCCATCGCTACCTGGCTTGCAGGAGCGCTGGGGCGTGAGCGTGCTTCACTGTCCTTACTGCCACGGCTACGAGGTTGCCGACCTTGAGCTCGGCGTGCTCGGAAGCCATCCCATGTCAGCGCACCAAGCCGGCTTGATGCCGGACTGGGGGCCGACCACCTATTTCACGCAAGGTGTCTATGAACCCGACGCGGACCAGACTGCCCATCTAACCGCGCGCGGGGTCAGGGTCGTGCACAGCCCTGTCGTCGAGCTGCTGGGCGCGGCTCCCGCTCTGGACGGGGTCAGACTGGCGGACGGCCAGGTAATCGAGATACGGGCGCTGTTCGTGGCGCCACGGACGCACCTGGCGAGTCCGCTCGCGGCACAGCTCGGCTGCGCCGTGGATGAGGGGCCTCTCGGACCATTCCTGCGGGTGGATGACTGGAAGCAGACCACGGTCGCGGGCGTCTACGCTGCAGGTGACGCGGCGATGCCGATGCACAACGCCACTCTCGCGTCCGCCTCAGGCGTGATGGCCGGCGTCGGGGCGCACCAGTCGCTCGCGAAAGAGATCGCTGCGCCGGCGATAACCGGCTTGGCCCCAATACCAGGAGCGGCGAATCGCCATTACGCTTCATCGGACGTTCGCTGATGAGCACCGATAAGCTATTCCATCCCTTCGTCCTCAAATCGCTGCACATGAAAAATCGCGTGGTGATGGCGCCCATGACGCGTTCGTTCTCACCTGGCGGCGTCCCTGGCGCCAATGTGGCCGCCTATTACCGCCGCCGCGCCGAGGGCGGGGTGGGGTTGATCATTACCGAGGGCACAGGCATCGCGCGCGGCGCCGCACTGAATGACCCCAACGTGCCATATTTCCACGGCGAGCGCGCCCTGGCCGGCTGGAAGACGGTCGTCGATGAGGTCCACGCCGCGGGCGGCCTGATCGCGCCGCAACTCTGGCACGTGGGTTCGGCGCGCAATCCCATGATGGACTGGGCTGCTCCTGGCCCGATCGACAGCCCGTCCGGCCTTTCGCCGCCGGGGGAGGCGCTTGGCCAAGCCATGAGCGATGAAGCGATCGCGGACACGATCGCCGCCTTCGGCCAGGCTGCGGCCGATGCCAAACGGCTCGGCTTCGACGCCGTCGAGCTGCACGGCGCGCACGGCTACCTCATCGACCAGTTCTTCTGGTCCTGCACCAACCGGCGCAAGGACTCCTTTGGCGGCGGCACGATCGGCCAGCGGACCACTTCGCCGCCGAAGTGGTCAAGGCCGTACGCCTGGCCGTTGGCGCGGAGTTTCCGGTAATCCTTCGGGTCAGCCAATGGAAGCAGCAGGACTTCACCGCCCGCATCGCCCAGACGCCAGCCATCATGGCTGAATGGCTTACTCCGCTCGTCGAGGCCGGTGTCGATCTTCTGGACTGCTCGCAACGCCGGTTCTGGGAGCCGGAGTTCCCGGAGATCGACGGTCAGGACGGCCTGAACTTCGCCGGCTGGGCGAAGAAGCTGACGGGAGCGCCCACCATCACGGTCGGCTCGGTAGGCCTCTCCGGCGAGTTCATGGCGGCCTTCTCCGGGGAGCGATCAAGGCCCGCCAGCCTCGACGGCTTGTTGCAACGTCTGGAGCGGGACGAGTTCGACCTCGTGGCCATTGGCCGGGCGCTGATCAGCGACCCGAAATGGTTGGTCAAGATACGCAACCAGCGCGACAGCGAGCTTATGGACTTCGACCGCGCGGATTTGATGGAGCTGATCTAGGCGCTTCGGGCGAAGGATCTCGTCCTCTGGACGCTGCCAGGCCCTCAGAAACTTAACCTGCCGTGATAGTCCTGCGGCGTGGCAGCGAGCAAACGGACGAAGCTGCGGCGCATCGTCTCCTCGGACCCGAAGCCGCACCGTTCGGCGATGCGCTTGGCGGGTAACCGTGTCTCCGACAGAAGATGCCGGACAGCTTCCACCCGCAATCTCTCCACGGCACGCGCCGGCGTGAGGCCGGTCGCCGCCGTGTAACGGCGGACGAAACTGCGTTCGCTCATTCCCGCCTGCCGGGCCAAGGCGCCAAGCGACAGGTCGCCGGTCAGGTGGTCGTTGATCCAGTCGTGCAGCGCCGCGAAGCGGTCATCGGCCGCTTACAGCGACAGCGCGGCGCCGAACTGCGCCTGACCTCCCGGACGCTTGAGAAACACCACGAGGTAGCGCGCCACGGCGAGCGCCATGGCGCGGCCCAGATCCTCTTCCACGAGCGCCAGCGCCAGGTCGATCCCAGCGGTCACACCCGCCGAGGTCCAGACCGGGCCGTCATGGATGAAGATCGGGTCCGGCTCGACATGCACGGCGGGGAAACGACGGGCGAGGTCATCGCACACCGACCAACGCGTCACCGCGCGCCGCCCGTCCAGCAAGCCGTAGCCGCCAGCAGGAAGGCGCCGGTGCATACCGACGCGACCCGGCGCGCGTGCGTCGCCCGGAGCCGCACCCAGTCCACCAGCGCGGCATCGGCGGCCGCCTCCTCGACTCCTTGGCCGCTGGCCACGAACAACGTGTCCAGCACCGCGTCGGCCGGCGGGAGTGGGGCGGTAGCGAGCTCGAGCCCGGCGGAGGCGACGACGCCCATCGCGCCTGGCGCCACCACATTGAGCGTGTAGGGGCAGCGCGTCTCCTGAACGGACCGCAAGGTCGTTGGCTGAGGCAAAGACCTGGAGCGGCCCCGCGACATCGAGCAGCTGCACCGAGGGAAAGGCGAGCACCTCGATCACGCGAGTGCTGTTTGGCGGGAAGCGAGGGTGAATTGGCACTTCCGCCGACGTCTGCAACCCCAGATCAGTTTAAGCGCGTGGGTACTTTCCGACGCTGCCCGGTCTTCGATCGTGCAGGCAGATTTCGCAGTTGGCTGGGGGCGCCGGGTCATTCGGCGCGACCCGCCCACCTGCCGCGTGCCGATGCCTGAGCCGGACGGCTCGGCAAAACTGAAAAGGGAACGACCGATGGACATGAACCAAACTCAGCACCTTCAGGGTGCAAGTGAGACGACGCTCGCCATGACGAAGATGGCACCCCCCGAGTGGCTCATGGCGATGTGGAAGGAGATCGACGACAAGACATTCGGCAAGGGCTTCGACTGCTTCGCCGACGACGCCGTCTGTAACCTCGGCGTCGCGGACTGGCATGGGCGTGAGGCGATCCGCGAGAACCTGCGCACCTTCATCGACAAGGGCTTCACTGCCCATCACGCGGTCATCGAATATTGGGACAGCCCGTTGCTCAAGATCTTCCACGGCAAGGTGGCGATGACCTTCGACGACCCGAGCATGAAGGCGGTGAGGCCCTCGATGGCGCATTTCTTCCACATGGACCAGGCGGACCCCACCAAGGTCATCCGCTGGGTTGGATCGGTCGGCCCCACCGCGTTCTAGGACCGCCCAGCAACGCTGCCTAAATGCGACCGCCCGTTCGGGCGGCAGCGCGAGCACGTCACGAATTCACGGCCCGGCTGTCGGGCGATCAGCCTCTTTGCTGACCTTATACGGCCTTAATCGACGACGAGGAGACCAGCATGACAACCGAAGAGAACAGCATCACCTTCACGAGAATGGCACCACCTGCTTGGCTGATGGCGATGTGGAAGGAAGTGGATGACAAGACGTTCGGTGTAGGCTTCGACTGCTTCACGGAGGACGCGGTCTGCAACAATGGCGTCGCCGACTGGCATGGGCGCGAGGCGATCCGGGAGAACCTGCGCTCCTTCATCAACAAGGGGCTCACCGAGCACCACGAGGTCGTCGAGTATCTCGACAGTCCATCCCTCAAGATCTTTCAAGGCACCGTGCGCAGGATGTTCGATGAGCCTGGCAAGGACACCGTCACCCCCATCATGACCCATTTCTTCTACATGGATCAGAAGGATCCAACCAAGGTCAAGCACTGGATCGGAGCGGCCGGCCCCGCCGTATTCTAGGCGGACCAGCCGGCAGTACGTTCTGGAATGGGTGAGACGCCACTCCAGCAACCCCTCTCGCGAGGCGTCCCATGATCCCGTATGACACCCACCTGCAGATCGGCTCGCTGCTGTTCGAAGGCCTGGACCAGATCGACCTCACCGGCCCCTTCGAGGTGCTGTCGCGCATCCCGAACTCGACCTATCGCATCTACGGTAAGACGAGCGAGCAGGTGAGGGACATCGCCGGGCTGCGGCTGGCGCCGGATGGCGTGCTGGCGGACGCCCCGCCGCTCGACCTGCTGCATGTGCCCGGCGGCTTCGGGCAGGAAGCCTTGATGGACGACGAGGAGGTGCTTGGCTGGATCAGGCAGCAGGCGGCCGACGCGCGTTGCGTGTTCTCCGTCTGCACCGGCGCGCTGCTCTGCGGAGCGGCAGGGCTGCTCAAGGGGCGGCGTGCCACGACGCATTGGGCCTCGTTCCACCTGCTGCCGTTCTTCGGGGCGATCCCGGTGAACGAGCGGGTGGTGGTGGACGGCGACATGGTGTTCGCGGCTGGCGTCACCGCGGGCATTGACGGTGCCCTACGTGTCGCGGCCGAACTGCGCGGCGACGAGGCCGCCCAGACAATCCAGCTGCACATGGTCTACGCGCCCGAGCCGCCGTTCGACAGCGGCACGCCCGAAACCGCGCCGCCCGCAATCCTGGAGCGCGCCAAGCGCTCAGTCCGGGATATCACGGCGAAGCGGGAACGGACGGCACGGCGCGTGGCCGCACGCCTCGGGATTGCCACGCCGGTGTTCGCCGAAGTTGCGTGACTGCTACCTGCCCGGTCACGCGGCGGACCGCCCGTATTTCGCCAGCAGGTTGAGGGTTTGAACCGCCGACAAATCGATCAGGAGATGGCCATGTCAGGAACCCAAGGCAAGGTCGTCGCAATCACCGGCGCCAGTGGCGGGATCGGCGAAGCGACCGCGCTGCTCCTCGCTGAACGCGGGGCGCAGGTTGTTCTCGGCGCGCGCCGGACTGACCGGCTGGAGGCACTCGCGACCCGGATCGCCGCAGCAGGGGGCGAAGCCATCCATGCCAGCACGGACGTGAAGCGACGCGGGGACTTGACCGCTCTGGTAGCGCTGGCACGTGAGCGGTTTGGCAAGCTCGACGTGTTCGTCAACAACGCCGGGATCGGGCCGATTTCGCCTCTCGACGACCTGCGTGTCGAGGAGTGGGAGGAGATGATCGACATCAACATCAAAGGCGTTCTGTATGGCATCGCCGCGGCATTGCCGGTGTTCCGCGAGCAGGAGTTCGGGCACTTCATCAACATCGCCTCAACAGCAGGGCTGATCGTCCGTCCAACTATGGCGGTCTATGCCGGCACCAAGTTCGCCGTGCGCGCCATCTCCGAAGGCTTGCGTCAGGAAGCCGGCGATAAGCTGCGCGTGACGGTCATCACGCCAGGCTTCGTTCACACCGACTTTGTGGGCGGCATCACGGACCCAGCCTTGCGCGGGCAGCTTCAAGCGTTACGCGACAAGTTCGCGATCACGCCGGACGCGATCGCCCGTGCCATCGCGTTCGCGATCGAACAGCCGCCCGAGGTTGACGTGGGCGAGATCGTGATCCGTCCAACAGCGCAGGGGTAGGTGACTGCCCAGCAGGTTGAAAGGCGAAGCACGAAGAAGAAAACCGGTGGTTTGCTGGCCCATCCCAACCCGCCATCCCGTGCAATCAGCGTGGGCACGGTGCCCACCATTGCGGTCAGTTGCAGCCTCTATGCGCCCACGTGCAGTGATTGTGGGTCGGAGCCCTCAAACCCAACGCGATGGTCTCGGGCACGGCCGTCCATGACGTTTGGCGCACAGTAAATCACTCACCCCAACCGCAAACACCATGGCCGCCGAACACCATGCGTCTGATGCCTGGCGCCCCCAGGCCATCGGTGAAGCCGGGAGCGGTCGCGCTGGCCTCGTTCAGGCGATGCATCTGCTCGCCGGTCAGTGCTATGTCCAGCGCTGCCAGATTGTCGTCGAGCTGCGCCACCTTGCTGGCGCCGATGATGATGGAAGTGATGCCGGGCCGTGCAAGCGCCCAGGCCAAGGCGACCTGCGCGGGCGGTCGCCCATGCTCGGCGGCAACAGTGCGTAGCACGTCCAGTATGGCCCAGTTGCGGTCAACAAACTTGCTGTTGCCGAATGGATTTGCACCGCTTAGCCGACCCGTGCCGGCCGTGTCGTCGCGTTTGTACTTGCCGGTCAGGAAACCGCCGGCCAGCGGGCTCCAGGGCATAACCGCCATACCGGCTTCGCGGGCGACGGACACATGCTCGCGCTCGATGTCGCGCGCTACCAGCGAGTATTCCACCTGCATTGCGATCGGGCCCGGCACACGCCGCTCGCTCGCGATGGTGGCGGCCTTCATCGCCAGCCAGGCAGGCATGTCTGACAAGGCGAAGTAGCGGATTTTGCCTGCCCGGACCAGATCGCCGAGCGTCTGCACGATCTCCTCGATCGGGGTCACGCCGTCCCAGATATGCATCCAGTAAAGATCGATGTAGTCGGTGCGGAGCCGCGTCAGCGATGCTTCGAGCGCTCGATGGATGTTCTTGGCACCGGCGCCGCCAGCGTTCGGATTGCCCGGCGCGCCTTGCGACGCCACCAAGGGGCTTGCCGATCCGTTGAAGGCAAACTTCGTCGCCAGCACCATCTGATCGCGCGTGCCGGTGTCGGCGATGAAGCGGCCGACCATCTCCTCGCTGGTCCCGCCGGAATAGATGTCGGCCGTGTCGATGAAGTTGCCGCCTTGGGCGCGGTAGGCATCGAAGATCACCCGCGAGCCTGCCTCGTCCGCGCCCCATCCTTGCGTGCCGAAGGTCATTGTGCCCAAAGCCATCGGGCTGACCACGAGGCCGGAACGGCCCAACGTGCGGTAATCGGTAAGCGGCATTGCCGAGCTTCTTCCATAGTGGTCGATATGAAATCTCTTGCATCATTGCATGGCGAGGTCAACATGTTTAGTAATGGTCGCTATGAAAGCCTCCGAAGCTCCTCAGCGGCGCAGGACCGGCAGGCCGCTGTCATTCGACCGGGAAGCCGCGCTGGAACAGGCGATGCTGTCATTCTGGCGGCATGGCTATGAGACCACCTCGATCGCCGACCTGACGGCGGCGATGGGGATAACGGCTCCCAGCATCTACACGGCCTTCGGCGACAAGAGGCGGCTCTTCCTCGAAGCGATGCGCCGCTATGCCGGCGACCCGACAGAGATGGACAGCCGCTTGGCGGCGGCGCCTACCGCACGCGATGCTGCACGCACGATGCTCGTAACCGCAGCAACCACTTTCACCGGTGAGGCAACGCCGCAAGGGTGTTTGCTGGCCAGCGCCACGGCGAGTGGGTCAGAGGCGTCGGCAGATATCAGGTCGGCAGTGTCCGAGGTGCGCCGGGGCGTCGCGGCTCTCCTCGTTGACCGCATCGATCGGGACGTGGCGGCCAAAATATTGCCCGCCTCAACGAATGCCGTAGCACTATCCGACCTGATCCTTGCGGTCGTGCAGGGCATGTCAGTGCTGGCGCGCGACGGCGTGCCCCGCGAGAGGCTGCTGGCGCTCGCCGAGCAGGCCATGCTGGCTTGGCCGGACCAACAACCCGAATAAGGCCTGTGCGGCTGAGCGGACCAGGAAAGCAGGATAAGGCTATTCAAAACTCCCATGCGGAATTGGGGTTTCTGAGAGGCCTGAGCCCGCCGTTGAGGACTGTGTCGGGCAGGGAGAAGTCGTATCGCCCGAGGAAGTTGAGATGGCGCCAGATCAGTGGCGAGAGGTGGGCGAGATTGTCGTTGCGAACATTCATGGCGTCCGCCCTGACCTGCGGAATGGCTTCCTGCATGTAGATTGCGTTCCAATGTACGACGGCGTTGAGGGCGAGGGAGCCGAGCTGTTCTTCCTGCCCCTGTTGCAGCGGGCTTCTGATCTCGCCGCGTTCGCCGTGATGGACCCGTCGGCCCAGGCGATGCCGCAGTTCACCGATGAGCAGATCAGGATGGCCCAACGTTATGCGGCGGCCACGCCCCCCTGCTGACATCGACCCCAGGGCTCACGCATGAAAAGCTTTGGTCATAGCTCGGGTTATGAGATCAGCAGGCTGCGCATATAGCTGTCGTTCCATCCGGCCTGTTTACGCCGTCCGCGCTTGCTGGACCGGGACGACGTGTCCCGATTGATCAGGTTCAGCGCGATCTTGCGCAAGATGGCGAGGTTGCGCACTGCCGTGCGGTTGCGCACTCGGCTGTGGTCCTCCCGGAACGTCACGTCCAGCACCCAGTGCAGCGCGTTTTCTATCGTCCAGTGCTTGCGGACAGCTTGGGCGAGCACCTCCGGCATGTCGTCGCCGCTGCACAGGAAGTAGCGGATGTCGGCCGTTGTCTGGTCGGAGCCGTTGATGCTGCGGATGGTCTCCACCGCCAGCACCGACCGCAGGCTGGGCCATTGCGCCAGCGGCGCCAGGCTGGCCGCCTCAGGGCTGGCGAAGATCCGCCGGCGGACCAGGCGGCCATGCGTGTCGTCGAAGCTGTCGTGGGCCACCGGCACCGTGCCGCCAATATCGAAGCAGGTGCGTGCGAAATGCTCCGCCACCGCCTTGTGCGCCCGACCGTGGTTGCCCTTGAGCGCCAGCAGGTAGTCGGCGCCACGGTCCAGGATCCGCTCGGCGATCGCCGTCTGGCACCGTGCGCTGGCTTTCCACCTGCTGCGCAGGCGAAACCTTTGCCAGCTCCGCCCATCGCATCCAGCGTCACGATGCTGTTCCTCAGCTCCAGCGCGTCCAGCAGAACGGGGATGGCGGTGATCTCGTTGGACTTGCCCTCCACGCAGCGCTGGCCCAGCACCAGGTTCTGCTCGCTCGCCCAGGCGCTGACCATGTGCAGCGGTGACTGCTCCCGCCCGCGGTCGAACGAGCCC